>CAJICB010000351.1_pt1 | contig 10204 bp, 12 predicted proteins | sample 9199491 | NCBI WGS metagenome assembly CAJICB01 (sample SAMEA7708320, study PRJEB35096) | sediment metagenome | biome: marine neritic benthic zone biome [ENVO:01000025]; feature: sediment [ENVO:00002007]; material: shallow marine sediment [ENVO:03000034] sea grass bed [ENVO_01000059] ... | reverse complement strand
CTCCCACGAGGTAGTCTGTTGTGCGACTCTATCGCCCGAAATCGATTCGCCGCCTCCTGCTTACCGGTTTTGCGCTGGTGGTTGTGCCGCTGATGGCGGCCCTGGTCTATGCCACCTATGCCGTCGATCTGCTCGTCGCCCAGGGCCAGCATGCCCTGTTTGCTACCGTGCGTGCAACCCAGAGCAGTCAGCTGCTGGCCGAGGCGATCACCGATATGGAGCGCAATGCCCGCCAGTACAACGTGCTCGGGCAGGAAGCCTTGCTCGCGGTGTATCAGGAAAACCATGAGAAATTTGCGGATACAGCCAGACGTCTCGCCGAGCTGCGCCTGTCGGAGCTGCAGCGCGAGAGGCTCGGCATGATCGTCGAGGTCGAAGCCGGCATCCATGAGACCATGACCTCATTCCCGCACGGGGCATCCGAGATCGCGAACGCCATGGAGGGGTTTTCCGGTCTGGCCCGGGATGCGCGCAAAATGCAGGTAGATAACCGTCAGCTCGTGGAAGGCGAGGTGGCGCGCCTGGAAACGAGGGGGGCGGGTGTGCAGCGCGGGCTGGTGGTCCAGGCGATGGCGCTGGTCCCGGGTGCGCTGATACTGGCCGCGATCTTCACCTTTCTGATTACCCGACCCATACGGCAGATGGACAAGGCAATCCGGCGCCTCGGTGACGGCGACTTTTCCCAGCCGGCCCAGATTGTCGGTCCCACTGACCTGGAGCAGCTGGGCGAGCGCCTCGACTGGATGCGAACCCGGCTGCTGGAGGTGGAACAAGACAAGAACCGCTTCCTGCACCACATTTCCCATGAGTTGAAGACGCCGCTGACCGCCATCCGCGAGAGTGCGGAACTCCTGACAGAGGAAGTTGTCGGACATCTGAACTCACAACAGCGTGAAATTGTTGCGATTTTGCGGGGTAACAGTCTCCAGCTGCAGAAGCTGATAGAAAACCTTCTGGATTTCAATATCGCCAGCTCCCGGGCCTCGCAGCTCAAGGTGGAACGGGTCTCCCTGGGAGGGGTGATCGCGTCGGTGCTCGCTCACCACAAGGTTGCGACTCTGGCCCGCCAGCTGGTCCTGGATGTATCCTTGCAGCAGGTGGAGCTGGACGGTGACCGCAACAAGCTGAAGACGCTTGTGGATAACCTGGTGTCCAACGCCATCAAGTTTTCCCCGCCCGAGGGTCGTCTGCGGGTATGGCTGCAGAAGCGCGGGGAGCAGGCGGTAATCGAGGTGGCCGATTCCGGCCCCGGAATACCGCCTTCGGAACGCCGCCGGATTTTTGATGCCTTCTACCAGGGATCGTCGTCAGCCAGCGGTCACGTACGCGGCACCGGCCTGGGTCTGTCGATTGCGCGGGAATATGCCCAGGCGCACGGTGGATATATTGAAGTCATCGACAGCGAAGATCGAGGCGCCTGTCTGCGCGTCGTACTGCCCCTCAAACTGGCGGAGGCTAAGCGTGCCTAGTTTTTTGATATTGCTTGTTGTTTCAGGTCTGGCTGCGTGCCAGCCGGTGACCGTACAGCGCAACGCCGAGGGTCCGGTGCCGGTCACGGTGCGGGTGGACGATGCGGCCTACTGGCTGGAGGAGTGGTATCGAATAAAGGATCTTCCCGCCGACCGGCTCCAAGCCACTCTGTTGACCCGGCAGCAGGAGTTCAAAGACGCGCCCGGTCCTCGGACCCGCCTGCGGCTGGCGTTGCTGCTGGCCGAAGGGCCGAAACCGGTCCGGGATCAGGCCCAGGCCTACCGGCTTGTCAAGGATCTGGATCCTGCGCGGGCCAGCGATAGCGCCAAAGCTTTGGCGGCGTTGCTGGAACAGGTGATTGGTGAACAGCGCTGGGCCGGTGATAAACTCGCCGAGCAACGTACTAAACTAGAGAAAGCTGAGACCCGTATCGAGGAGTTGGAACGCCAGTTGCAAGAGCTAACGGATATCGAGCAAAGTATTCAGCAACGCAACTGACCTTCGGGTCGCAAGGAGTAGTGATGAGCGCCTGTCGTTATCGGGTTCTGGTGGTTGACGATGATCCAGCCCTGCTGCGGCTGTTATCGATGCGTCTGTCGGCCGCCGGCTACGAGGTCGCCGCCGTGGAGAGCGGTGAAAAAGCCATCGCCCAGGTGCCGATTTTTCAACCCCACTTGGTAATCACGGACTTACGTATGGACGGTATGGACGGCATGGCGCTGTTCGACCTGATTCACCGTCGCAGTCCGGCGCTGCCCGTGATCATTCTCACCGCTCACGGATCCATCCCGGACGCCGTGGATGCGACCAGTCGCGGGGTGTTCGGTTACCTGACCAAGCCGTTTGACAGCAAGGATCTCCTGGACAAGGTCACCCGGGCTCTGCGGGTCACCGGCGAGCAGCAGCTGCGCCGCGAAGAGGAAGACGTCGCAGAATGGCGTCAGGGGATAGTTACCCGCAGTCCGCTGATGGAAGACCTGCTCGGACAGGCCCGGCTGGTGGCATCCAGCGAGGCCAGCGTCTTCATCCATGGCGAGAGCGGAACCGGCAAGGAGCTGCTGGCGCGTGCCATTCACAATGCCAGCCCGCGTTCCAGCGGCGAATTTGTCGCGGTGAACTGCAGCGCGATCCCTGAGGCGTTATTTGAGTCGGAATTTTTCGGTCACACCAAGGGCTCGTTTACCGGCGCCATCCGTGATCACAAGGGTCTGTTCCAGGCCGCGGAGGGGGGAACTCTGTTCCTGGACGAGATCGGCGACATGCCGATGAGCTTCCAGGTCAAGCTGTTGCGCGCCATCCAGGAGCGCAGTGTGCGGCCGGTTGGCGCCACCCGCCCCGTGCCGGTGGAGGTGCGTATCATTTCCGCCACGCATCGTGATCTCGATGAACTGCGCAAGAGCGGGGACTTCCGCGAGGACTTGTATTACCGGCTGAACGTGGTGACCCTGGATATCCCTTCCCTGAGCGAGCGACGCGAGGATATCCCCCTGCTGGCGAATCATTTTCTGCGCAGCCTGAGCGACGCGGAAAAGAAGGCGGTGAAGGGTTTTGCCGCGGACGCCATGGAAGTGCTGCTGTCGGCGCCCTGGCCGGGTAACGTGCGCCAGTTGTACAACGTGGTGGAACAGGCTGTAGCGTTTACGACAACTTCGCTGATTCCGGCCAGCCTGGTGCAGCGGGCGCTGCGTGATGAGGCGGACGGGGAAATGCCCGCCTTTGCCGACGCCCGTTCACGCTTTGAGCGCGAATACCTGACCCAGCTGCTGCAGATCACCAATGGCAACGTCAGTCAGGCGGCGCGCATCGCCAAGCGCAACCGCACCGAGTTCTACAAGCTGCTACACAAACATCATCTCAATCCCTCTCAGTTCAAGGGCGCGCGCGCGTCCTGATGCGGCGTTCTCGGCGCTTAGTCTGTCGCTGTATGGCGACAGACTAAGCGTATGTAAGTGCTGCGAAATGCGAAAACGGCGGCAGTTCCGTCGTCACTCGACAACGTTTTCCCGAATTGTCGGCGCCCTGGCATCGTAGCCAGATCCCGAAAAGGCAATAAAACTGCGGATTTCTTCCGAGGCATACGCATTGGCACAGCCTTTGCTGCGGCTAGCCGTGCAGGGAGGGAAGGATGACAATGGCGCGTGGGCACCTGTTCTGGTTGATGTTGCTGGTAAGCATGCCGGCTGCGGCGGAGCCAGTCGCGTTGGTGGATGCGTCCGGGTTTGCGCCCTTTCATCGGCTGGACAGCGATCGGAACGGGTACGTAAGCCGGGTGGAGGCGAGGATCGCTTTGGGTGTACACGAGGTTTTCGATTCGGCAGACGCCAACCGAGACGGGCTGCTGGATCGCAAGGAGTACGGCTTGGCGCGCCCAGCCGCGGAGGAGAACTGGTAACCGCGGCGAGCTGTCCGGCGGCAAACGAAATGTGAATCGGGGTTTCTCTTGTACTGACTCCCACCCATGGGATCTTGCGCGGCCATCACCGGCCGCGTTTTTTTTGTGTACGTCGTTTGTTGTGGTGCAAACACCGGCCCGCATGGGTAAGCTATGCGACCGATGCAGCGGGAACGGCATTTCGCTGCCGTAACGGCCGCGCGAAACGGGTTCCGCCTGGCATAGCGTGATTCAGGGGGCACAGCTTGTCGCAGTTCATTTGGCCGGTTCGCGTCTATTACGAGGATACAGACAGCGGCGGCGTGGTGTACTATGCGAATTACCTCAAATTCATGGAGCGGGCGCGTACCGAGTGTTTGCGCGCGATGGGATTCGAACAGGATGAGCTTCGCAGGGACCAAGGCGTTTTGTTCGCCGTGCATTCCGTGCAGATCGATTTCAAGCGGCCGGCCGTGTTCAACGATGCGCTCGAGGTGAGCGCGGAAATCCACGCGCAGCGACGCGCCAGCCTGAGCTTCCTGCAGGAGGTGCGGCGCGCGGGCGAAGACGCTGTCCTATGCAGCGGGCGGGTCTGTATCGCCTGTGTCGATGCCCGCTCCTTCAAAGCGGTGCCAATTCCGGAATCTGTTCGTTCCAGGCTCAGTACCACCCCTGGGGGGAGTGGTTGGTGAGCATCGAGGTGCAGGTCGGCGATAACGCAGCGCGTCGCATCATGATGCCCGAGGCGGTGTTTCGCAGCGCCCGTTGGTACTCGCCCACCGCTACGCGCCTGGTCTCGTTTTATGTCCCCCGATGGTTGCCGGTCACGCCTGTTCCAGGCCCGTCATCGGTCGCGAGCCCCGCGTGTCATCGTCCGGTATCCCTGAAAACCAATATGGGTTAACCAATGTCTGCTGATTTGTCTTTTTTTGGTCTCATTGCCGGAGCCAGTCCAGTTGTACAGTTGGTCATGTTGCTGTTGCTCACGGTGTCGGTGTTGTCCTGGGCGATGATCTTCCGCAAGCGCAGCGCTCTATCCGAGGCGCGTTCGGGCGCCGACAAATTCGAAGAGCGCTTCTGGTCCGGCGGCGACCTTTACACGCTTTACAATCAGGTTTCGCCGCGCAGTGATCATCTGCGTGGACTGGCGAACATCTTCGTCGCGGGTTTCCAGGAATTCACCCGTTTGCGCAAGAAGACTGGCGTTGATCCGACTTCGGTTGTCGAGGGTGCGCAACGCTCCATGCGGGTGGCGCTGTCGCGCGAAATCGATGACCTGGAAACGCACCTCTCCTTCCTTGCTACCGTGGGCTCGACCAGTCCCTACGTGGGCCTGTTTGGAACCGTCTGGGGCATCATGAACGCGTTTCGCGGCCTGGCGAACGTGCAGCAGGCGACGCTGGCCATGGTTGCGCCGGGTATCGCCGAGGCGCTCATTGCGACGGCGATGGGCCTGTTTGCCGCGATTCCCGCAGTTATCGCCTATAACCGCTATTCCAACGATGTGGAACGTCTGGAAAACCGTTACGACAATTTTCTGGAAGAGTTTTCCAGCATCCTGCACCGCCAGGCCCACGACTAGAGCCGCTCGACGATGGCCAGACAACGCCCCCGCAAACGCCCCATGTCCGAGATCAACGTCGTGCCGTACATCGACGTGATGCTGGTGATGCTGGTGATTTTCATGATCACGGCGCCGCTGCTCAACCAGGGCGTCGACGTGGATCTGCCGCAGGCTGACGCCGAGCCCATGAGCGGTGAGCAGCAGGATCCCCTGGTGCTCACCGTGGACGCCGAGGGGCGCTATTTCCTGAACATCGGCGGTGACCCGGAACAGTCCATCGACGCTGATACGCTGATGGAACGCACCGCGGTGGTGCTGCGTAACCGGCCCAAGGTGACCGTACTGGTGCGCGGCGACGCCAGTGTGGATTACGGGCTGGTGGTGGCGGCGATGTCGCTGCTGCAACAGGCCGGTGCCTCCAAGGTCGGGCTGGTGACGGAGCCGCTGGGGGGGGGTGGGTAAATTCGCGACCTGCTGCTATTGCTGCGCCAGCACCCGCGGCCCTTCATCTATGCCGTGCTGGTACACCTGGTCTTGCTCGGCGTGTTGATCTTCAGTCTCGATTGGACGTCGACCGTAAAGCCGAGCGCCTCGCGCCAGCGTGCGCCGATACAGGCCGTTGCGGTGGACGCAGCGAAGCTGAACGCGGAGTTGCAGCGCAGGAAACAGCTCGAGGAGCAGAAACGGCGCGAAGCGCAGGAGGAACTCAAGCGCGAGCAGGATGCGAAGGAAGCCGAACGCAAACGGATCCAGGAGGAGAAACGGCAGGCGGAACTCAAGCGCGAGCAGGAGCAGGAGCAGCGGCGTAAGGCGGAAGCGGAGCGCAAGCGGCAAGCCGAGCTGGCGGTCAAGAAAAAGGCGGAAGCCGAGAAAAAGCGCAAGGAGGAAGAGGCGCGCAAGAAGGCCGCAGCGGAGAAAAAGCGCAAGCAGGAAGAGGCGCGCAAGAAGGCCGAGGCGGAGAAGAAGCGCAAGGAGGTAGAAGCGGCGCGCAAGAAAGCCGAGCAGGAACTGCAGGCCCGTCTGGCAGCGGAACAGGAACGCGAAGCGGCTCAGCGACGCAGCGCTATGCAGCGCATGATCGATGAATACGTGCTGTACATCCAGGAGAAGGTGCAGCGCAGCTGGATACGCCCGCCCAGCTCCGGATCAGAGTTGTCCTGTACCGTCGAAGTGCGTTTAATACCGAGTGGCGAGGTGATCGACGCCCAGGTCGCGCGCAGCAGCGGGAACTCGGCGTTCGATCGATCGGTCGAAGCGGCGGTGTTCAAGGCGTCGCCTTTGCCCGTTCCACCCGACCCTGAAGTTATGGAACAATTTCGCTCACTACGATTTGAATTCAAACCTGGTTCAGCATGAAGAAAATCTGGCTCAACATCCTCATCATTTGCCTCTGTCTGCCCGGCTTGCTGCAGGCCGCATTGACCATAGAAATCACCCAGGGCGTGGAGGGGGCGATTCCCATCGCCGTGGTACCCTTTGCGAGCGGTGGTCAGCCGCCGCTCCAGAATGTGGCGCAGATCATCGCCGCCGATCTGGCGCGCAGCGGGCGTTTTGCGCCGACCGCGGAGCAGGACCTGATCGCGCGGCCGTCCGAAGTCGGCCAGGTGCGCTTCAAGGACTGGCGTACGCTGGGCGTGGATAACCTTGTGATCGGCAAGGTCGAGCCGCTCGGAGCGGGCCAGTACCGGGTGGAGTTCCGGGTATTCGATGTCTTCCGCGGCCGTCAACTCACCGGCTACAGCCTGCCGGCGAGTGCCGACAACCTGCGCCATGTTGCCCACCGTGTCGCCGACATCATTTACGAGAAGCTGACCGGTGAGCCCGGTGCTTTTGCTACCCGCATCGCCTACGTCATCTCGGAATCGAGCAAGGAGAAAAAACAGTACGAGCTGCAACTGGCCGACAGCGATGGTTACAACCCGCGGAGTCTGCTGAGTTCGCCGCAACCTCTGATGTCGCCGTCCTGGTCTCCGGATGGCCGCAAACTCGCCTATGTCTCGTTCGAGAAGGGGCGCGCCTCGATTTTCGTGCAGGACATCGGCACCGGCCAGCGGAACGAGCTGGCCTCTTTCACCGGCATCAATGGCGCGCCGTCCTGGTCGCCCGACGGCCGTTCCCTGGCGCTGACGCTGTCCAGGGACGGCAACCCCGAAATCTACAGCCTGCGACTGAGCGACAAGAAGCTGACGCGTTTGACCAACTCCGCGGGGATTGATACTGAACCGGTGTGGGCCCCGGATGGCAGCAGCATTGTGTTCACATCGGATCGTGGCGGCAGTCCGCAGCTGTACCGCATGGCGGCGAGCGGCGGTCGTGCCAAGCGGCTAACCTTCGAGGGTAATTATAATGCCAGCGCGGATTTCTCACCCGACGGACGCAGTCTCGCGCTGGTGCACGGTGAGGGGGGACGCTACCGGATTGCTACCCTCGAGCTCGATAGCGGCCTGCTGCGTGTTGTCAGTGACGGGCGTCTGGATGAGTCGCCAAGCTTTGCGCCCAATGGCAGCATGATTATCTATGCGACGGAAACTGGACGGCGCGGGGTGCTCGCGGCGGTATCCAGCGACGGGCGTTTCCGTCAGCAGCTCAGCCTGCGCAAGGGCAACGTCAGGGAGCCGGTCTGGTCGCCGGTGCAGAAGCAGCGGTGATGCCTCCGGGGTTTGCGTTGCGAGTAGTGTCGATGAAGTGAGTTGTTGTTGATTAACTGGGTGGCTATTGACATCCTCATTTGGATAAGGAGCGGAAACATGAGATTGATTCAGACAGTGGCGGTTGCTTTGGCGGTGGTGTGGTTCGCGGGTTGCAGTTCCACCGGTGACACCAAGGGTGCTGACGTGGCAGTCGAGGATCGCAGTGACGCCGAGGGTGCGGGTGCCTACGCCGGCGCGACCACCACGGGCGTTGGCGCCTACGGGGATCTCAGCGTAGAGTCGCTGAGCGATCCCAACAGTCCGCTGTCGCAGCGGGTGATCTACTTCGCATTCGACAGCAGTGAAGTAGCCGCGGAGGACCGCGCGCTGGTGGACATGCACGCGGCCTTCCTGGCTGCCAATCCGGGTGTGAAAGTGTCTCTGGAGGGACACGCCGATGAACGCGGCTCGCGGGAGTACAACATCGGTCTGGGTGATCATCGTGCGCAGTCGGTGCGGCGCATGCTGGAGCTGCAAGGCGCCACGGGGGCACAGATCGACACGGTCAGCTACGGCGAGGAAAAGCCCTCGGTCGAGGGTCACGACGAGTCCGCCTGGGCCATGAACCGGCGCGTGGAGCTGGTCTATGTGGGCTACTAGGACGGCGCTGGCCCTGACCCTGCTGGCGGTCGGCACACCGGTGTCGGCGGTCAGCAAGGCGGAACTGGAGAGCCGGATTCAACAGCTGGAACGCAAGCTCGATAGCCGCAGCCTGGTCGACCTGATGGAGCAGCTCAGGACCTTGCAGCGCGAAATGCAGCAGCTGCGTGGCGAGATCGAGGTCCAGACGCACGAAACGCAGGGCTTGCAGAAGCGCCAGCGTGACCTGTACCTGGATATCGATCGACGCCTGCACCGACTGGAGACCGGCGGGGTCGAGGGGCAGGCGGCGGCCGGCGGGGGCGCGCCCGTTGCCGCCGTCGGCGGCGGCAGCGGCGCGCCGGAACCGGAACTGGCGCCGGTTCGGGCCGGCGGTGTCGCCGCCGCGACCACGGGCAGCGGTGCCGTAAGCACGGCCCCCAGCGCCGCCGCGGCGCTCAACCCGGCGGCTGAACGCAAGGATTATGACAATGCTCTTGAGATCCTGAAGGAAGGCCGTTATACGGACGCCTCATCCGCCTTTCAGAATTTTCTCAACAAGTACCCGGGTAGTAGCTATGCCGACAATGCTCAGTATTGGCTGGGCGAAGTGTTCTACGTTACCCGCGAGTTCCAGTCGGCGCTCGGCGAGTTCGACAAGGTTGTAACGGCCTATCCGGACAGCGCCAAGGTGGCTGATGCCAGGCTCAAGATGGGCTACATCCACTATGAGCTCAAGGACTGGGGCAAGGCGCGCGAGCTGTTGAGCCAGGTTGTGCAGGGCTATCCGGGAACGACCTCGGCGCGACTGGCGCAGGAACGCCTGGACCGCATGAATCGCGAGGGGCACTAGCGGGCCACAGCGCGGTCTGCGACGCACTCAGCCCCGCAACCCACTGTCAAGCCTTGGTCGCTTTGGTGGTACCATAGCGACATGAAATCCGTGGTCTCCCAGTCGACGCGCCCCCTGGCCGAGCGGCTCAGAATCAGCGAAATCTTCCACTCCCTGCAGGGTGAGTCCACTGCCGTCGGCCTGCCGACGGTGTTCGTGCGCCTGACCGGCTGCCCGTTACGTTGTCAGTACTGTGACACGGCGTACGCGTTTCGTGGCGGCGTATACATGGACCTCGAGGCCATCGTCGCCCGGGTGGCGAGCCTGCAGGCCCGAGAGGTGACGGTGACCGGAGGTGAACCCCTGGCACAGCCCGCCTGCCTGTCACTGCTCACGCGCCTGTGTGATTGCGGCTACCGCGTCTCGCTGGAGACCAGTGGCGCGCTGGACGTCGGTCAGGTCGACACCCGGGTCATGAAGGTGCTGGATCTGAAAACCCCGGCATCGGGCGAAGTGGACAGAAACTGTTTTCGGAATCTGGAGCACCTGAACCCCAGGGACCAGATCAAGTTCGTGATCTGCAACCGTGACGACTACCAGTGGGCCAGGCGAATACTCGATGAATATCGACTGTCGGCCCGCTGTGAGGTGCTGTTCTCGCCCAGCTTCGGCGAGCAGGACGCAGCCGAGCTGGCCGG
>CAJICB010000037.1_pt1 | contig 10230 bp, 12 predicted proteins | sample 9199491 | NCBI WGS metagenome assembly CAJICB01 (sample SAMEA7708320, study PRJEB35096) | sediment metagenome | biome: marine neritic benthic zone biome [ENVO:01000025]; feature: sediment [ENVO:00002007]; material: shallow marine sediment [ENVO:03000034] sea grass bed [ENVO_01000059] ... | reverse complement strand
GTACGTACCCGCGTTGGACACAGCTTCCAGTGTGAATGGACACTGACTCTGGAGAACGGCAGCATCCAGGTTGCCGGACGCGAATTCGATCAAGGGGCATCGGCCATCAGCATCGTCGGTGGCACCGGCGCGTACTCGGGCATTTCCGGGGACATGCAGTCCGTCAACAATAACGACGGCACCTTTACCCAAACCTTACGTTACCGGATGCGATAAAGACCGGGAGGGCCAGCCTCCGGCGCGACCGTCCTGGAACAGCCATCGCGGCCAGCACCCAGCAGGCGGGCATAAAGAGGCCGCTCCTACAAGGGTGGACACCCCAAGCTGCTCCCTCGATGGTGTGTCCCTTCAATCCTTGAACAATCGCCCTACCGGCTTACTTACTCGACGGGAATGCCCCAGGCGGCGAGCACCGTGAACAGGAGTGGCCCGACTAGCGGCAGGTATGACGCATCGCCCCGCTGAGGTATAGAAAAATCCATGCCTTTCGCAGCGAAATGCATCGAAACGGCTATCCAGAGATCGTTTCCTGTATTGCGCTCCGGGTTCGATACGTATACTGACAGGCGAGCGGATAATCACAGGCAGCAGGACGGTCCGGCCGTCTCCCCACGAGGCAGACTGCTCGTCCTTTGCTGCCCGGCGCCGTAAGTCGTATGAACCCGTGGAGCTCACGCCGAATCCCGACTCGAGCGGGTTCTCGGGAACCGACTCCCCATCACGGTTAACCGTATAGAAGGCTGCCATGGCAGGGTCGGTCGGCGTCTCGGGCGGTCGCAGCTGCGAGGCCTCATAGATTTCCGCCAGGTTGACAGGCGAGCACAGACCAAGCCACACGGCCAGCGCGACACGCCGTCCTGCTGTTATTCGGTGACCACCCATACTCTCTGCCTGGCACTTGAAAAACGCTGTACACCGGAAAACCGCCGGCCGGTGTGAATGCATATCGAATGACTGCTCCCTCTCCGCATAAGCGTAATTCTAGCAACCGCCTTTGTGTTCGCCTGCCAGCCGTGCCCGAGAGCCGCGCCCCTGAAGCCTGCGGTGAGATAAAGGCGTGGTTTATTTATTGAGAATAAAGAGGATGAAGGCGTTAGCTGCGCCCTCGGGCACTATTGGCCCGGCAATCCAGCGCGGCCAGGGGGCGCTCCTATACGGGTCGCTGCCTCAGCTGTACGAGCGCCGAGCTCAGGTGAACGGTTCCCGGGCATAACGCGTCTGCAACACCCACCGTAATACCTCGGCCTGCGCCTGCTTCCAGTCTGCGTCGGCATCCTGATGAATACCCTGTTCGTACAGTTCGTAGGCACGCTTCTCGATCGCGTCTCGGTGACGGCTGACCAGGTCCTCGCAACAACCGTGGAAAGCCTCCCAGGACGGCACTGCCCCGGGACGCGCTGCGTGAAGCAGAGCAATGGCCACCTCGGCTGACCAACTCTCGATCAGGACAAGATAAGCGAGTACCGTCAACGGGCTGCGGCCCAGGCCCGCCGTGCAGTGCACGTAGACGCGATGCCCCCCTTCCCTGAGCGCCGCCAGCTCGGCGACCGCCCGCGGTAAACGCCTGCGCATATCGGCGATGTCGAAATCACGGATGGGACAGCGCGCCATGGTTAGACCCTGCCCTGTGCCGGCACTGCGTATCTGTACGTAGTCGATGCCCCACCAGGCAAGGCAATCGTTGTGCTGCAGGGACAGAACCGCCGTTACCCGGGCATCGCGGGCGATTGTCTCAAGATCCGTCGGTTGCATGGGACAGGTGCCGACCACAATCTCCGGCGTAACCTCATCCCAGTTCAATGACCAGGTCCACATCTGTCTGAAAGCCGTTGCCGAACTCGGATATTATCAGGAGATTGAGAGGAAAGGTGCCAGACTCGATTCTTATGAGCATAAATCTGTCCCTGTTCTTGCCTTTCTCTAAACCGTTTTCCGCCTTCCGATTCCCAGCCAGCCGATCAAACCCCAGCAGACCAGCGATAGCACCGGCCGGCGCGGATCCGTCACAACCGTGAGCCGCGCCGGATGCCGGGGGGCATATCCCGCCGGACCGGGAACATCTCCAGCCCGGATACGGGAATCGGAAACGCGGTACGGACTCACCACTTTGCCGATGAACTCCGTGGCATCGAAAACGGCATCTTTGCCACGAACCGCACCATGAAGGAAACTCTGGACACCTGATTCACCCTCACCGTTAAGGTCTGATAATGGTGCACTGCCGTCGGCAGGCGCATAGACATCGACGCCAGCATTCGAAAGCGGTAAGCGGGTGGGTTGGGCGTTAAAAACCGCTCGACCGCCTGGCTTATTGCGGGCAGGCCAGCATGATTCGGGCACAGCGCCGAAAGACGGGCTGAACCGAAGCCCTCCACAGGAGAAGGCAAACGTGCCTGTCCGGCCAGGTGCATGGGCTGAATCACCCTCAGCAGCATGGCCATAGACGGTCTGAGCATGTGAGGCACTCGTGCAAAATCCACTGGCGAAGAACGCGATGACACACGATGCACCCAACAAACGTGCTTCCATGGCAGCTATTCCACATTGCGTATTCCGACTGAGTCTTGGCACAGAGCGTGCCAGTATGCGTTTTCAATATACAAGCGGTTGAAACAACATCTATTTACCGTTGCGGCGGTCACCGCCCAGGACTCGCGCCGGAGCGCAGAGGGTGCGAACTGTTGGCGTTGCGCAGACACAAGCGATAGCGTTGTTCGGCGCTACCCGAGCCGTATCGGCTGGTACGCCGCACCGTGCTAAGGGGAAAGGGTCGAGCCGGCGTCCGCTGACCGAGTCACGGTAACGCGGTGTCAGCCGGTATCAGGCGGAACGAAGAAAATGCGACGCGCTGGTGAACTCGAACTCGTAACGTGCGACGCGTACGGTATCACCGTCACACAGACGTCGCTGGCCCGAGATTCGTTCGTTATTGACGTAGGTCCCGTTAACGCTTCCCAGGTCGGTGACCCAGTAACTGCAATCCCGACGTTCGATGAGTGCATGATTTCGACTCACCCAGAGGCACTTGACGCTGATCCCGGCGCCAGCCGTATTCTCGGCGTCGGTGGGTCTGCCTATCTTCGTGCGCGGGCTGCACAGCAGGTGAATTGTGCGGCCGGTGGAACCACTCAGGTCTTTGAGCGCAGCCTGTGTTGCATTGTCTCCAAGTCCGCCCGCGCCCTCACCACGCGGGTCAGAACTCCCCTCAAAGCGAACTCTGGTGAGATCCGGGTCGACCAATCCATCGCCTGTTTGCGGGCACGGCAGTTGGCCGGATGCGGACGACTCGGCACCCGCCCGCCAATCCGGCAGTAGCTCCAGCCCAGGGATGACCCGATCTTCCCTCGACCTTTTTCCCGCAGCATCGTCAAGCAGCGCAAGAGGCGCTGCGGCATCCGCCAGCTCGGTTGGCTTATCGGGGAGCGCCGGTACCAGCGGTTCCGCCCCGGTCTGCTGTCGATCGGCGCGCTTCGACTCCGCCGTAGCACGCTGCCGTCCTGCTTGCAGGCCCGGATCGGAGTGCCCGAACGGCATCTCCGCGCGAACCGCCGCGATGACCGTTTCGGCATCGTCCCGGTCCAGCCTACACTTCTCTTCCACCATACCCAGAACCAGCAGCCGACTGCAGATCAGATTGACGCGCCGGGGGATGCCGCCGCTGAAATCGTGGATCGCCTGCACGGCGCTCAATGTTATGGAGGGGCCTTGCTTCCAACCCGCGCGCCTCAACCGATAGGCGATGTAAGCGGCCGTTTCCTCAACAGACAGCGGATCAAGGTGAGCCGCGGCAATCACCCGCTGGCGCAGATGCTCCATGCCGGGTGCCCGCATCCGCTCGAGCAGTCGCTCCTGCCCGGCCAGAAAAACCTGTAACATCAGGCGGCCGCGATGCTGCATGTCGGCCAGCAGGCGCAACTCCTCAAGAGCGCGGTCCGAGAGGTCATGCGCCTCATCAACCATCAACACGACACGCTGACACTTGCCCTGGCGCCGGATTAACGCTTCCCTGATCTCCAGCAATAATGCGGCCCCGTGCGCCTGCTGACAGGATACACCCAAGCTCGTGGCAAGCAGGTGACGCAGCGCGCGCGGGCTGAATCGCGCACGCGGCGGAACGATAACCTCGACGCGCGCATTGCTGGTTCGCCCGAGCACGTCGTTGAGCAGGGTCGTCTTGCCCGTTCCCGCCGCCCCTGTCAATACGGTAAGGCCCTCGCCCCGGCCCAGCGCATACTGCAGGTAGGCCTTCGCCTGCTGGTACCCGGGGTGTCCGAACGATAAGCGGGCGTCGGGACTCAGGCCGAACGGGTCGACCCTCAGCTCATAAAACCTTTCGTAGACTGCTGCCATATTCGCTTCCGTTGTTTGCGCTGCGCAGACTTCCCGATGCGACATCACTTGCACGTTCCGGTCGACACACTCCGTATTCCGGACAGGCAGGTCGCGTGCCAAGGTCGCTGAACGGCGGGCTGGCGAGAGGCCAACTCTCTATTCCAGATCAGTTTTTCAGCAAGGCCCTGGTCGGAGCAGCATCGCAGAGCATCGGCCTGAGTCCAATAAATGTCTGTTCCGTACAAACGCTCAACCGGTGCAAGTTCGGCTGTCGGCAACGCGCCAGCGGCGTCCTGCAGTCACTCAACGCCGCCACAACCAGCCACCTGTGGCGGCCATTACCCCGGATAGCCCAGCGACCCGAGGGGCGTGAAAGTCGCCGGAGAACCGCAGATAATTTCTGTTTCACCGTACTGACTAACGGTTCGGTCTCGCCCCGCCAAAATAGGTTAAGGAGTGATCGCAATGACGCAACCGGCCGCATCGCGACGCGACGAGGCGCGGCTTCTGAATCAGCTTATTGATCGTGCCTTGCTGCAACCGTCGACGCAGCACCGCGGGGAACTGCTTGCTCTGGCCAGGCAGCACGCTACCCAGCGCCTGGCCGAACGCGTCCGTCAGCGCGCGACACGGCTCGGCCGTCATACACCTGAGCACGCTCAGCGGCTTCTCAGCAACCGCGATGAACTCATTATGGCCCTCTACGCGGGTGCCACACCTGAGGGCTGGGCCAACGCATGGTGCGATGGTTCCAGCAGCAGGCAGGCGTCTGAACGGCATGCAGCTGTCGGCGTCGTGCTGATGGACGTCGGCGGAAAGTGCATTAGCCAGACCAGCCGCTATGTGGGTGGCAAGAGCGCTTTCGAAGCGGAGTTGACCGCCTTGAAGGCGGCAATGGACATCGCCCTGGCGCACAACATCGAACGACTACGGGTGCACACCGACAGCAAGGCACTGGTCCAGCTGTGGCACGAACGATGGGACGACCCGCGTCTGACAGACGTGCGCCTGCTCGGCGCCCGGTTCAGGGGGCTGCACATACGCGCCATACCCCGCCTTCACAACCAGGTCGCCAACGCCCTGGCCAGACGCGCCCGCTCTGAGCAGCTTGCGCATTGAAATTGAGCGACCAAGAACCCTAATCGCCACCAATCTCACCAACCGCACAGCTCTGCATCAGCTCCCGGATCCCGGACCCCAGCCTTTCCTCGATGACTGGCACCGAAACCGAGTTGTAGCCTTGCGCAAAATCGACGTCCCGCTGGCTGGAATCCGCATCACTGTATGCCGGCTGAATTGTGAATCCGCAATTTTGCTCGACGGCTCGACTCAAGGCGGCCAGGCTGTCCGCGTCATCGCCCGTCACCAGATAGACGAGGCGATCGGAACGAACATCGCTCAGGGCCAGTGTCCGCCCACGGTCATAGTCATAGCCACGACCGCTCGGAGGCTGGTACGCCAGGCAGGCCGGCAACAATAGCGTCAGGGCTGCAAGCACCGAGTTGCTCCTCATGTTCCGGATCCTGCGCGCAAGGCGCGTGCACACTCATGAATCAAGAGGTCAGAGTCGTTGAAATTACAACTCTGACCCCTTGATTCTTTTGATTCTCTCTTTATTGTTGCTCGATTGCGCCAGTACATGAGTCGCGCAAGGACTCAATAGTCCGGACAGTAACGTGCGGACAGTTCCCAGCCTGGATGGTCAGTGTCGGCATGCGCCTGACAGGCGCGCCGCGCTTCGACCAGCGTCTCGGCATAGAAGTTTTCGTGGCACAGGCGGCACCTGCAGAACTTTGGCTCTTTCTTGACGGAATGATGCTCCGGCAAAGTATTTTCGCGTTCACTCATTGATCCGACATCCTCCATGCCCGCAGGCTATTATAGACAGTAAGGCAGGCTTGCTCGAGCCAATGCACGGAACAAGATCAGGATGGACCTGCTCATTTCCTATTCCTGGGACGACTCTTCCTGTGTCACGCCACAGGAGATTTTTTCCCTCGGCCTGCCCTATCCATGAAGTACTACATCTGGCTGGACGCCGAGGACAGGCCGCTGTCAAAAGCCTGGCCGTATGAAGACGAAACGGAACGCATGGCCGCGGAACATCACTCGCCATCGGCCGCCGCTGTGCTGCGCGCGGGCACTCGGGAACAACTGATCGAGCGCTACGCTTTGCGGGAGGACGATTTCGTTGACAGTTAGCTCAGGCCCAGCGTTTTGAATAAGGCCTGCATGAACGCCGGCAGGTCAACGGGCTTGCGCGAGGTGATGAGGTTGCCATCCACCACCACGGGCCGGTCCTGGTAGTCCACCCCCGCCGCCTTCAGCTCCGCGGCAATACCCCGGTAACAGGTGGCGGTACGCCCCGCCAGAAGACCGCTCGGGATTAACAGCTGCGGGCCGTGACAGATAGCGGCTACCGGCTTGCCCGCAGCCAGGAACTCACGCGCGATGCCCACGGCCAGGGAGTTTTTCTGCAGTGCGGCGGGCGCCCTGCCGCCGGGCAGTACGAGCAGGTCGTAGCGTTCGGGCTGCACCCGATCGAGCGCCAGAGCGGCGCCGACCTGCTGACCATGCTTGCCGGTGATCACACCTTCGTGCGGCGCAGCCAGGTCCACCGCAACCCCCTTTGTCTTCAGCTGGCGCAGCGGCTCGCTGAGTTCGCTGTCTTCGAAACCGTCGGCACTGATGATAAGTGCATGCATATGAGCATCTTAGCCGAACTTTGCCACGGGGGCTTGATCGCGCGCCCCTCTGTCCTCATATTAGGGGAACGGAGGCTACCCCGGGCTCGCTGACCCACCGACTTGCTTGAACCCGTCACATCCCTATATTGACGACCTGCAACTGCTGATCCAGACGCTGCCGCAGCGCCTGCAGGACGCGTTGAGCGATATTCCTGGCGAGGAACTGCTGGAAGTCGTGCTGGACCTGGGGCGCCGGGCCCAGGCACGCCTGCCGGGTCGGGCGGTCAATCTCGCCGATCAGCTGGTCAGCAGGGCCGATCTGGAGCAGGTCATCCGCGCGGTGGGCGAATTCGGAGCCGACAACAGGGCCGGCATCGAGGGTACGCTCCACCGAATCTCTGCCATCCGCAACCGCCGCGGCGACATCATCGGGCTCACGCTACGCATCGGGCGGGCCATGTTCGGCACTATCGACCTGATTCGCGACCTCATCGAGGACAACCGCAGTGTGCTGCTGCTCGGCCGCCCCGGGGTCGGTAAGACCGCCAAGCTGCGTGAAATCGCACGGGCGCTGGCAGACGAGTTCAACAAGCGCGTGATCGTTATCGACACCTCAAACGAAATAGCCGGCGACGGAGACATCCCTCATCGTGCCATCGGCTCGGCCCGGCGCATGCAGGTGACCCACCCCGATGAGCAGCATGCCGTGATGATCGAAGCCGTCGAGAACCATATGCCCGAAGTGATTATCATCGACGAGATCGGAACGAGCGCCGAGGCGCTGGCGGCACGCACCATCGCCGAAAGGGGTGTCCAACTCATCGGTACCGCTCACGGCAATGCGCTGCAAAATCTGCTACGCAACCCGACCTTATCCGATCTGGTGGGTGGCGTGCAGGTCGTCACCCTGGGCCACGAAGAGGCCCGGCATCGCGGCACGCAAAAGACCACCAGCGAGCGCATGGCACCGCCGACTTTCGCTGCCGTTGTCGAAATCGTGGATCACGATGAGCTCATAGTGCATGCGGATACCGGCGAGGCGGTGGACCGACTGCTCCGGGGACGTTCCGCCGCTGGCGTACGACGCACTGCGGCCGGCGAGATACCTGTGGAACCGGATGTCGGACAGCGCCCTGAACCCGACGAGATCCTGGGGCCACTCTCACTCAACGATGTCAGAGGAACGGTGCGCATCTACCCCTACGCCATCAGCCGCGACTCGCTGGAACGCGTGATTCGCGACCTGCGGCTCGATGCACGCACCGTCAACAAGCCGGAGCACGCGCACCTGATCGTCGCCCTGCGGGCACGCGCGGATGACGCACGTTTGCGACGCATCGTACAAGCCACTGGCCTGCCAGTACACGCGGTGAAGAAAAACTCGACCGCCCAGATGCGGCGCCTGCTGCAAAATCTGTTCAACATGATACACGGAATGGAGGAAGAGGAAGTCGATTCTGCCGTGCGCGAAACCGAGGCCGGCCTCCGCCGCGCACTCGAAGAAGGCGTGATCGTCGAACTCGCCCCGCGCCCTGCCTCGCTGCGTCAGCTGCAACACAGGGTCGCGAGCCGTCACCATGTCGCGGCTGAAAGTGTCGGCAGCGAACCCAAGCGGCATCTCGTGATTTATCCGCACGCCTTTGCGCTGCCCGAGGACAACATACTCTAGTGCCTGGATACGCCGTAAATACCGCGCAAATAGATGTACAGCACCTCACAGATGAGCTTCCGGGCAATACCCGTCGCGGTGTTCTCGAAAACAACCAGGTTTTGCACATCGTCTTCGATAACGGGTGCGATCAGCTTGCCGCCAATGGCGAGCTGTTCCAGCAGTGGCGGGGGTATCGCCGTGCATGCCGCTGTGATAACGATTCTGTCGTAAGGCTGCTTATCCTGATAACCGAGACCGCCGTCAGCCTGGATGAGAACGATATCCCTATAGCCGGTCTTTTCCAGATTTGTCCTGGCATACTCGAAGGTCAGCGGATCGATTTCGATGGCGACCACCAGACCCGCGTCGCCGACCACTTCGCGGGCGAGCGCCGTGCCATACCCCGATCCCAGACCCACCTCGAGAAATCTGTGGCCTCGACCCAGACCCAGCGATTCATAGAACAACGGATAGCTGTGCGGACAGGAGATCGTAGCCATCTCTCCGGGCAGCGGTAGCGGCACTTCCTGGTAGGCGTAATCCCGGTACTCCGCCGGAATAAAGTCCTCCCGCGGCACCTCCAGCATGGCACGCCTGATACGCTCGGACTTGAGCAAACCCTCCCCGACCAGCCAATCGACTTTGTCGCGACGTTCCTGTTCGAGCGTTTGTTTGCTCTTTTCCGGTTTCTTGGGTGGGGGGATGCGCCAGCCGTACATGTTCATTCCAAGTATGCCGCGTCTTTGCCGGCATTAACGTAACAGCCCCATGATGATCACATCCACCGCTTGTTGGGGCGTCAGACCATGGGCCATGAGGGTTTCCAGTTGTTTCTGATCCACCGTGCCGACGGCTGCTTCGTGGGTCACCTTGGCCAGCGGATGCTCGACGTTCACAATGGGCTCTGCTCTGGCAACTGCGTGATCCCGCACCAGCTCCGTGCAGTCCATGTGACCCCGCGCGCCCTCGGCGTTACCATGCGTGATGCCAATGACTTCGCTTCTGGCTTCTTCTTCCACGGCCACCCGTGTCTTGATGATGCCACGGGAATGCTTGCCCGACAAAATCAGCTCATCCTGTATCTTGATTTCATCGGTCGCGTGCCCGAACACCCGGGCACTGATTTCCGCCACCGCGTTTTCCGCCGTTTCAACCTTATAGATTATCTGCAGCTTGCCAACCCGGCCAGCCGTCAGAGAGAAGTCCGAAAAGTAGCGACCACCAGGGCCGACATGCACGTTGGCCTGCGGTATGACCTCAATACCTCCGAAGGGTCCATGAAAATGACCTTCGGTATGGCGCAACTCGGCGCCCTCACCGATTTCCACGTCTGCTTCCATCACGTGCTGGACCAACTCGGCATTGGGGAACATGCAATGGGCAAGGAGTTCGGCGGACGAGTCGCGTTCGAGCCTGACATGCAAACGGATGTGCTGCGCCCCCTGCGCCGCCATCAGACCAACACAGGTATGAATCGGATACGTGACATGCACATTACAATCGCTGAAGGTGTGCATGTCACGTATCCGATTCATACCTGTGTTGGTCTGATGGCGGCGC
>CAJICB010000759.1_pt1 | contig 10266 bp, 10 predicted proteins | sample 9199491 | NCBI WGS metagenome assembly CAJICB01 (sample SAMEA7708320, study PRJEB35096) | sediment metagenome | biome: marine neritic benthic zone biome [ENVO:01000025]; feature: sediment [ENVO:00002007]; material: shallow marine sediment [ENVO:03000034] sea grass bed [ENVO_01000059] ... | reverse complement strand
TCACCGCCCACACCGCCAGCAGCCAGAGAACCATGCCCTGCAGTGGCCGGTTGCGGCGGAATGGCAATGGATCCGGCTGCTTAGACATGGGGTATCGGGGTGTCGCTGATGTCTGTGGGAGGCCAATTCGCGTCCTGTCCCTATGTTACACGCAATAGCCTGTTAAAATAGTTAGTGAGACACTTGGGGAATTCTGGTTATGCCTGCTGACGAAAGCTCCACGCCTGGCGATGATTGTGGCGTCACCGCAGCGCAGTTGCGGCGCACCACGGCGTCGCGATGGCTGTTGTTAGCCGCTGCGGCGTTGCTGGCGGTTAGCTGGGGCGTTGCGCCAGCGGCGGAATGGTCGAACAGGTTGAAGGGCGGCGGGCAGGTCAAGGTGGATCCGCGTACCAACCGCATCACGGTGCAGAGGAACGGTGTCGAGACCCAGCTGTGGGATGGTGTGCATCGCCTGGAAGACGGTTCCAGCATCACGGTGCGCTCCGGACAGGTGGTCCCCAATCCGGAGATTCTGCGCTCCAGGACACAGCCCGACATGCCGGAAGACACGGAAGGGCCCGGGGCCGAGATGTGGATCGGTGCGCCGATTGTCGGGCATTCGCCCTGTGAAAAGTTGGTGCGCCGGGTGTGCGGCGAAAGTCAGGAGTGCGGCCAGCAGGAGGGCTGTGGGGTGGCCCTGCAGCTGCTGCAGATGGAACAGCAGGAGCGCGCGGCGGAGGCGACATCCAACCGCATGACCTATTCCAGCGGTCAGTGCCAGGAAGCGGACCGCGACCGGCAGTTTTTCCCCAGCTGCGGCGCACAAGCTGTACCCTGGGGCGGGCGCGGTGAGTTGGAGCCTTACGTGCCGCCATCGCCGTGTGCGCTGCTGGTCGACAAGGTGTGTGGCAGCCGGGCTGCCTGCGGGACCGAGACCCCCTGCGACGCGGCACAGCAGCTTCTGGGTATGGCCCGGGAGGAACGCGGCGCGAGCACGGGTCGGCGCGCGGCGGGCAGTGCCACGACGGATCATCGCTGCACGGAAGCGCTCGCCGACGAGTCGTTTTTCAAGCCCTGCCGGCGTTAAACGGGGCGACCGCGGCGTGTTGGCGCTGTAGCCGGGCCGCCAGTCCGGCGCGCAAGCTGCGCTTCAGTGCCCTGGCAAGCTGCTTTCTGGCCGGCATGGCTTCGGCCAATACCTGCTCCGCCTTGTAGAATTCCAGCGCCCTTACGGCGTGGATCTCCGGCCTGATGTAAATGTCGGGTTGGCGCTGTTGCAGTTTTTCCACCAGCAGGTTGCGGCTCATGGTGTGGAAGCTGTGAAACAGCACGCCCAGGAACGACAGTTCATTCTCTCCGTCGAGTCCGCGATCGCCGCTGACATCGATGGCGATCACCAGGTCGCACTCGTCGAGCAGCAGGTCATAGGGCAGGGGGTTGGCGATGCCGCCGTCGACCAGTTGCCGTTTGCCGTGTTGAACCGGGGCGAAAACGCCCGGCAGCGCCATGCTGGCCTGGATCGCCGGCAGCAGCCGCCCGGAGTCCAGCACCACCTGTTCACCGCTCCACAGCTCGGCGGCGACCACCTTCAGTCCGATGTCCAGGTCGCGAAACCGTCGCACGCGCATGATCTCACCGAGATAGGCGATGAAGTCAGCACCGTCGAGCAGGCCGCCGTTGCCGAGGTCCGGATCGATGAAGTCCAGCCAGCGCAACGAGCGCGGCAGCGGGATCAGACCGGCTGCCGCCTGGCCCCGTTTGATCAGGAACTGCTCGACCAGCGCCCGGATCGCGGCGCCGGACTGTCCCGCGGCGTACAGCGCGCCGATGATGGCCCCTATGCTGGTGCCGGCGATCAGGTGGGGCTTCACGCCGCGCTCGTCCAGGGCTTCCAGCATCGGAATATGGGCGAGGCCCTTGGCGCCGCCGCCACCGAGCGCCAGGCCGATGCGCGGGCGTGCGCGGCGCCCGTCGCAGCCGGCCGCCAGCAGAAGCGCGCCAGCCGTCAGCGCCAGGAACTCCCGTCGGCTCATTGCCGCGGTTGGCCTTGTGTCGGTATTGGCGGGCATAATGCCCAGAGTCTAGCGGTATGCCGCAATACACTCCAACAGGGAATACTATGAGCGCAAAAACCAAGACCCAGAACATGGCCCTGTTCTGCGATTTCGAGAATATCGCGCTGGGCGTGCGCGACGCCAGGTACGCGGCCTTCGATATCCAGAAGGTGCTGGAGCGACTGCTGCTCAAGGGCAGCATCGTTGTCAAAAAAGCCTATTGTGACTGGGAGCGTTACAAGGAGTTCAAGGCGACCATGCACGAAGCGGCCTTCGAGCTCATAGAGATTCCGCACGTGCGCCTGTCGGGCAAGAACTCGGCCGACATCCGCATGGTGGTGGACGCGCTGGACCTCTGTTACACCAAGTCGCACGTGGATACCTTTGTGATCATCAGCGGCGACTCGGATTTCTCTCCGCTGGTCAGCAAGCTGCGCGAGAACAACAAGCTGGTGGTGGGCGTGGGAGTGAAGAACTCGACCTCCGATCTGCTGATGTCCAACTGCGACGAGTTTATCTATTACGACGATCTGGTGCGCGAGACCGACAAGCCGCGCAGGACGCGGCGCAAGGCGACGGCGAAGAAGGGCGCCCGCAAGAGCGCCGCGCGGGCCGAGGACGAGCGCAAGCAGGAAGCGCTGGACCTGGTGCTGGCGACGGTCGAGGACCTGTTCGAGGAGCGCGGCGAAGAGGAAAAGGTGTGGGGCTCGATGGTCAAGCAGACCCTGAAACGCCGCAAGCCCGGCTTCAACGAAAGCTATCACGGTTTTCATACCTTCAGCCAGCTGCTGGAGGAGGCCCAGACGCGCAAGCTGCTGCAACTGGAGCACGACGAGAAATCGGGCGGCTACATCATCAGGAGCTTCGCGCAGGAAGAGTAGCCGGAGCTAAGGTTGAAGCCTGGTCTCACAGGGGCTGCGTGCTCAGACCGGACAGTGCCTGGTAGAGTGCCTGTGTCACTTCCGCCAACCGCGCGTAGTCGAGTTTTTCCGCGCTGTCTGCAGTACTGTGATAATAGGGATAGCGATAAAACGCCGTATCGGTCACCATGACCGCTTTATAGCCCTCGCGCCAGAATGACAGGTGATCGCTCCAGGCGACACCGGGGACGAATGCAAAGGTGGCGACGTGCTGCAATGGGAAATCGCTGACGGCGCGAAACGCCCTTGCCAGGCGCAGCATCGAGCGACGCGAACGGAAGTTGGAGACCAGGGCGAGGAAATCGCCGCGATCGGGGTAGAAATAGCGAAACAGCGGGGGGTAGCTCTGACTGTGCGGTTTGTCCCGGTAATAGCCCATGGTCTCCAGGGAAAGCATGAGACGAATGTCGTCGCCGCGTTGTCGGGCGGCCCTGGCGTAGACCCGGCTGCCCTGCTTGTCGGTGTAAAAGAAGGGCATCTCCTCGTTGACGAAGGCCACGAAACGCAGGGTACGGCCGGGCGCGTCGGCGCGGAAGGCCCGGGCGAGTTCCAGCAGCACAGCGATACCGCTGCCGTTGTCATTGGCACCCGGTGAGCCGCGCACTGTGTCATAGTGTGCGCCGAGCAGAATTATGCCCGCGCGGTCGGGTGTGCCGCGATGCGAGACTTCGAGGTTTGCGCAGGACACTCCGTCCACGCTGTAAGCCTGGCTGTCGACCGCATAACCCTGTTCCTGCCAGACTCTGCGAATGTATTGTTCGCTCGCGCGCAGCCGCTCGGGATGATGCAGGTTGCGCTCCCCGATATCCTCTGCCAGACGGTAAACGTGCTTTCTCAGGTTGTCCGACAGTGTGTTGTACCTCATGCTGTCTTCAGGCATGAACCCCAGGTCCGCCGGCGCGGTTCTCCACCCTCGGATTGTCTCCGCATCGGTTTCTGTCTCCGGCACGCCGGCAGAGCGACTGGCGAAAAACGCCTAGCGTTCACCCTCCCAGGGTTCTTCGCTCGACGGTGGTTGGCCCCATTCGTCTTCGGTCTCTTCACCTTCCTCCTGCCCGGCGTCTGCGTCGGGTGCAGAGATCTCCTGCAGGGGCGCCTGCCAGTCTTCGGCTGTGGTATCGGTGATTTCCGTGCCCAGATCGTCGGTTTCCGCAATATCGACGGGACCGCTCCAGTTTTCCGGTTCCTCGATGGGTTCGAGGTCCAGCTCATACCAGCTTTCCTGGTCTATTTCTTCCAGGTCGCCGTCGAAGTGCTGAATTTCGACCAGTCCCTGGTCCTCGTTGATGGCAACGACACAGAACCTCTGACCCTTGTCGAGGTGCCGGTACCAGTTTCCCACGATGGGGTCGGCTTCGGTCGACATGGTTGTTCCCCTCATCGGCGGCGCGCTGCGTGGCGTCCCGTCGAACGCCCCTACTCAGTTATGTAGCACAGATTAGGGGGCGTGCCCAGGCAGGGATTGGAACCTGCGGCCGTGCTGGTGCGTCGGCTTAGTCGCGACTCTGTTGCCCGCCCGCAGGCCGGCCGACCGGTAACAGGTAAAGGGGCCGTTCCGAGGCCGGCAAATCCAGGAGCCGCGCGACCGCGCCGTCGTCGAAGGCGCCGACCACGGCGGCACCCAGGCCGAGGGCGGCGGCCTGCAGCAGCGCATTCTGCGCAGCGTGCCCGACCTCGATATGCACGTAGCGCCTGCCGCGCTCCCCGTATTTACGCGTGGTGCGCTCGTATGTCGCAACGATGACCAGCACCGCGGCGCCGCTTGCCAGCCATGCCTGCCCGAACGCGGCCCGCGCGAGGGGCGCGCGCCGGTCACCGCTGCGCAGCAATTCCAGCGCGTGTCGTGCCGGGCGGTAGCGGTACACACCCTCGTCCAGCCCGGCGACATCGCCGGCCACCAGCAGGACGTCCAAGGGGTACAGTGCACCCGCCGAGGGTGCCGTGCGCAGGCCGGACGGATGGTTGCTGCCCTGTGCAGCCCACAACAGCTGCGCGATCTGTTGCAGGCTGAGGGATTGCCTGGCGTAGGCGCGCACCGAACGCCGCCCCTGAAGGGCGTCGCCCAGGCTGGCTTCCGGATACAGCTCGGGTGAGGGCAGTTGCACCACTGTCATGGCCAGACTCTCTACGGGCACGCAACAGATCGCGATCATCAGTCCCAGGGTTGTGAGCCATCGCGACCCCGGGGCGGACAGCGTCATCGTAAACCTCCAGCAATGCCGGGTGTGCGGGCCGCACCGCGGGCGGGTGGCGGCGCGCAAGTACTATCCTTATTTGTAGCACAGGCGGGTTCCGCCACCGGGAGGAGCACTGTGCAGATCGGACGGACAGCTGGCCAATGACAAGCGATCATTTCATGATGCCGATTGCGCGGTTGATCTGGGATACCAGGTACCGTTATCGCGACGGGACCAATGTGCACGACCAGGACGTGACCGACACCTGGCGACGCCTAGCCCGCGCGCTGGCCAGTGTCGAGGCGCGTGACCGGGAGCACTGGCAAACGGCGTTCTATCGGCTGTTGGAGGATTTCCGCTTTCTGCCCGGTGGACGCATCATGGCCGGTGCCGGCACCGGGCGCCGCGTGACGCTGTTCAATTGCTTTGTCATGGGTACCATCGAAGATTCGATGGAGGGCATCTTCACGGCACTCAAGGAAGGCGCCCTGACCATGCAGCAGGGTGGCGGTGTAGGTTATGACTTCTCGACACTGCGGCCCCAGGGGAGCCGCGCCTGGAGCGTGGGCGGTATCGCCTCCGGACCGGTGTCCTTTATGCGTATCTGGGACAGCATGTGTGCGACCCTGCTGTCGACCGGTGCCCGACGCGGCGCCATGATGGCGACCCTGCGTTGCGATCACCCCGATATCATGGCTTTCATCGAGGCCAAGCGCGAGCCCGGCGAGCTGCGCCATTTCAACCTCTCCGTACTGGTCAGCGATGGATTCATGGAGGCGCTCAGGGATGACGCCGAGTGGGCGCTGGTGTTTCCCGTGGCACAGCTCGAGGAGCCGCCGCCCGGCTCCCGTAAGGCGGTCGTCGAGCGCGACTGGCCCGGCTACGCTGCGCCGGTGCCGTGCCGGGTGATCTCGACTCTGCCCGCACGTGAGCTCTGGCAACGCGTGATGCGCGCCAGCTACGAATACGCAGAACCCGGAGTGCTGTTTATCGACCGCATCAATCGCTGGAACAATCTGTGGTACCGGGAGCGCATCAACGCGACCAATCCCTGCGGTGAAATTCCGCTGCCGCCCTACGGCGCCTGCGACCTGGGCTCACTCAACCTCACCGCCTTTGTTGTGCAGCCCTTCAGCGACGATGCGCGTATGGATCTGTCGGGTCTGGCGCAGGCCACCGCGGTAGCGGTGCGCGCGCTGGATAACGTCATCGATGCTTCGCGCTTCCCGCTGGAGTCGCAGCGCCAGGCGGTGTTGCAGACGCGCCGAATCGGTCTCGGGGTCACCGGCCTTGGCGACGCGCTGATCATGCTGGGTATTCGGTACGGTACGGCGCAGTCCTTTGCCATTGCCGCCGAGCTGATGCAGACCCTCTGCCACGCCGCCTATCGGACTTCCGTCCAGCTCGCCGGCGAGAAGGGCTGCTTTCCGGGGTTCGAGGCCGCCAAGTATTTGCAGGCGCCCTTTGTCGAGGCGCTGCCTGACGATATCCGCGCCGGCATCGCCAGCTCGGGTATTCGCAACAGCCACCTGGTCGCGATTGCGCCCACGGGTACCATCAGCCTGCTCGCCAACAATGTTTCCAGCGGGCTGGAGCCCGTATTCGAGGCCCGCTATAGGCGCCGCATCAGACAGCTGGACGGGTCCATGCATGAGCATGAGGTCAGCGACTATGCCTGCTATCTGTGGCGAGGCCGGCACGGCAGCGACGACCTGCCGCCCGCGTTCGTGGATGCCCGCGCGCTGGAGCCCGCGGTTCATCTGCGTATGCAGGCGGCCATACAGCCGTACGTGGACAACGCTATTTCCAAGACCATCAACATCCCGCAGCAGTTCGATTTCGCGGCCTACCAGTCGGTGTTCGAGCAGGCCCACGCCCTGGGGCTCAAGGGTTGTACCACTTTTCGTCCCAATCCCGTGACCGGTAGTGTGCTCTCGCAGCACCCAGCGGCACCGGCCCGAGCCCATTGTTGCGACATCGAGCGCGAGGCCGATTAGGGTCTGCTGATAATCGGCGCCCAAGTTAGCCGACATAAGTTTGCGGGACACGCTGTGAATACGTTGCTGTACGCTCGACGGCCGCATCATGTCACGGACCCCCGGCGGTTTTTCGGGGCGGCCGACGGTCCCGCAAACTTATGTCGGCTACCAGGGGCACGCCTTGGTGGCGCAATGCAGCTGAGTCCGGCAGGAGACGCCGCACCTGACTATTGCCATAATGGCGGTCATGCAATGCGATGTGGAACGCCTCATCAACGCGCTGATCGGAGCCGAAATGCTGGCGCAGCGCAAAGACGCCGAAAAGACAGCGGTGCAGCAGGCGCCGGCGCCGGTGGTCACGCTGTCACGCGGCTGCGGGGCACAGGGAGGGCAGCTTGCCCGGCTGCTCGCCGACAAGCTGGGCGTATGCTGTTATGATCGCGAAATTCTGGATGGGGTGGCGCGCCGGGCGGCCGTGGATATCGAGCTGGTGAAGTCGCTCGACGAGCACGCGCGGCGCAGTCGCGGGGACTGGTGGCGCAGCCTGGTGCAGGGCAAAGGGGTATCCCGCGACGACTACGCCCGTCATCTGCTCCAGGTGGTGTTGGGTATTGCGCGCACCGGCGGGGTCATCGTAGGTCGCGGGGCCAACCTGATCCTGGAGCCGCGCGAGGCTTTCCGGGTGCGCGTGGTGGGCAGTCTGAGCGGGTGCGCCGCGCGCGTCGCGGAACGCGAGGGCCTGGGCATGGAAGCCGCCCGGCAGCGCGTGACACGGTTCGACGGCGACCGGTCCCGTTACATCCGCCGACTCTACGGTGCTGATGTCGACGACAGCAGGAGGTACGACCTGGTCATGAATTCCGATCGCCTTGCGGTGCCAGGTATGGTGGACACTATCCTCGCCGGCATGCGGGCAGCGGCCTTGCTGCCGCCCGCCCGCCCGAACGGCCATGACGGGCCGGGGCGGTGATGAGTGCGCGGCCCATCGATGCGCTCCAACAGCGGCGGGTGTGGGAAATCACGCAGGGCTGTGTGGGAAAAGCGGCTGAGATCTACGCGCTGGAGCTCGCCCCGATCGAAGTCCGTTTCGATCTGCGTGGCAGTGCGGCGGGCATGTACCGGGTGCGGCGCGCCGATCGCTGTATTCGCTACAATCCATGGATATTCGCGCGCTACTTCGAGGACAGCCTGGCGGTGACGGTACCGCACGAGGTCGCGCATTATGTCACCGACTGCCTGTACGGTTTGTCCAGGGTGCGCCCGCACGGCACCGAATGGCAGGCGGTGATGCGGGCGCTGGGCGCCAGTCCGCGCGTCAGCGCGCGCTACGACTTGAGCGGGCTGCCGCTGCGCCGCCAACGGCGTTTCGCCTATCGCTGCGGCTGCAGTATCCATCAGTTGAGCGCCTGCCGGCATAACCGGGTACAGCGCGGTGAGGCCGTGTACCTGTGCCGCAACTGCCGGGCAACCATCGTATATGCAGGTTGAGGAAGGCGGCCGGCGGCGATGAACTGGCAGGTGTATATGATTCTGTGCAGCGACGATTCGCTGTACACCGGCATTACCACCGATGTCGCGCGGCGCCTGGAACAACACGGGAGCGACGGAGGCGCGAGGTATTTTCGCGGCCGGCAACCCAGGCGCATCGTATACCTCGAGAGCGGACATAGCCGCAGCTCGGCGAGCCGCCGGGAGGCGCTGATAAAGCGCCTAAAGAGGGCCCACAAGGAGAACCTGATCGCTTCCCCCCGCAACGAGCTGGCGGTCTCCGACAGACGGAAAGCATGGAAGAACACACGGTCCTGACCATTGCCGGCATCGGTGTTGTCACCATCGCCTGCCAGTGGTTCGCCTGGTGGGTGAAACTGCCCGCGATTCTGTTCCTGTTGCTGGCCGGCATCCTCGCCGGTCCCGTCACCGGCTGGGTGCGGCCGGATGAGCTGTTCGGTGAGCTGCTGTTTCCCTTCGTGTCCTTGTCCGTGGCGGTGGTGCTGTTCGAGGGCAGCCTGACGCTCAGGTTTGCCGACATCCGCGGCCTGGAGCGGGTAGTGCGGCGCATGGTGACCTCCGGTCTGTTGGTGACCTGGGCGGTGGGAGCCTTCGCGAGCTATCGGTTGCTCAGTTTTCCGCTGGAGCTGGCGGTGCTGTTCGGGGCTTTCATCGTGGTCACCGGGCCTACCGTGATCGTGCCCATGCTGCGCACGGTGCGACCCAACGTCCACGTCTCCAATATCCTGCGCTGGGAAGGCATCGTCATCGATCCCATCGGCGCGCTGCTGGCGGTGCTGGTATTCGAGTTCATCATCTCGGGGCAGGGTGGCGAGGCGCTGGGCCATACGCTGTGGAGCTTTGCCCGCATACTGGGTGTCGGCCTGCTGTTCGGCGCCGCCAGCGGCCAGCTGATGGGGCTCGCCCTGCGCCATCACTGGTTGCCGGAGTACCTGCACAACGTAGCGGTACTGGCACTGGTATTCGCGGTATTCGCACTGTCCAACCTGGTCGAGGCGGAGGCCGGCCTGTTGTCGGTTACGGTGATGGGCATGTGGCTGGCGAACATGCCCAGGGTGTCCGTGACGCATATACTGGACTTCAAGGAAAGCCTGTCGGTGTTGCTGATCTCGACCCTGTTCGTGGTCCTGGCGGCGCGGGTGGATTTCGGCCAGTTGCAGGAGCTGGGCTCGGCGGCGCTGGGCGTATTGGCGGCCATTCAGTTCCTCGCGCGCCCGCTCAAGATCGCGCTGGCTACCTACGGTTCGACCTTGCGCTGGCAGGAGCGCGCCCTGCTGGCCTGGATCGCGCCGCGCGGCATTGTGGCCGCGGCGGTAGCCGCGCTGTTTGCCCTGAAACTGCAGGCGGCCGGCTATAGTCAGGCGGAGCTGCTGGTGCCGCTCACCTTCCTGATAATCATCGGCACCGTGGTGCTGCAGAGCGCCACCGCGGGTACCCTGGCGCGGGCACTCGGGGTCGCGGAACCGGAGCCCAGCGGCTTCCTCATCGTCGGTGCCAACCCGGTGGCGCGCGTCATTGGCGAGGCGCTGCAGAAAAGGGGTTTTGCCAGCGTGCTTTGCGACACCACCTGGGCCGACGTCAGTGCCGCGCGCATGCATGGCCTGTCGGCCTTTTACGGCAGTGCGGTATCGGAATATGCTGACCG
>CAJICB010000688.1_pt1 | contig 10317 bp, 13 predicted proteins | sample 9199491 | NCBI WGS metagenome assembly CAJICB01 (sample SAMEA7708320, study PRJEB35096) | sediment metagenome | biome: marine neritic benthic zone biome [ENVO:01000025]; feature: sediment [ENVO:00002007]; material: shallow marine sediment [ENVO:03000034] sea grass bed [ENVO_01000059] ... | reverse complement strand
GAGCAGCGGGTCGAGACCGTGCTGTCGCGGCTGTCACTGGATCCCGACGACCGCTTCGAACACCTTTCCGGCGGCATACAGCGCCGGGCGCTGCTGGCGCGTGCGCTGGTTTGCGACCCGGATCTGCTGCTACTGGACGAACCGACCAACCACCTCGACATAGAGGCCATCGAGTGGCTCGAACAGTTCCTCGCCGACTTCGCCGGCACGCTGATATTCATCACTCACGACCGCAGTTTTCTCGACAGGCTGGCGACCCGCATTGTTGACCTGGATCGTGGCCTGCTCAGCGAATGGTCCGGGGATTACGAAACCTATCGGCGCCGCAAACAAGAGTGGCTCGAGACCGAAACCGCCCACCAGCGGAGCTTCGACAGGAAACTCGACGCAGAAGAAAAATGGATTCGCCAGGGCATCAAGGCACGGCGGACCCGCAACGAGGGACGAGTTCGTGCGCTGCAAAGGCTGCGCGAGGAGCGCCGCAGCCGCCGACTGCCGGCCGGTACGGCGAATATGCGCTCTCAGGAATCCGATGCCTCCGGAAAACTGGTCGTGGAAACCGAAGCTGCGGGCTACTCCGCTGCCGGCCACGAGCTGATCCACGACCTGAGCACTACCATACTGCGTGGCGACAAGGTGGGTATCATCGGACCCAACGGCGCCGGCAAGACCACGTTGCTGAGGCTGCTGCTCGGCGAACTCAGGCCGCACAGCGGCAGCGTGCGGCTGGGTACCCGACTCGCAGTGGCCTATTTTGACCAGCGCCGTGCACAGCTCAATCCGGAGCGCTCGGTTATCGACAACCTCGGGGACGGTCGACAATTCATTCAGATCGGTGAACAGCGCCGTCACGCCATCAGTTACCTGCAGGATTTCCTGTTCCCACCGGAGCGCTGCCAGACCCCGGTGGCAGCCCTCTCCGGCGGAGAGCGAAACCGTTTACTGCTGGCCAAGTTGTTCAGCAAACCGACGAATCTTCTGGTCCTGGATGAACCCACCAACGATCTGGACATGGACACGCTGGAGCTGCTCGAGGCACTGCTGGTCGAGTACTCCGGCACGGTGCTGCTGGTCACCCATGACCGGCGCTTCCTCGACCAGGTGGTCACCAGTACCCTAGTCTTCGAAGGCGACGGCAAGGTAAAGGAGTATGTCGGGGGTTATACCGACTGGTTGCGCCAGCGACCGGCTCCCACACAGGACAGCACTCCCAGCGTACCAGCTGAGACCCGGGTGCGGACCAAGCGCCGGGGACACGCGGGCAAACTGGGCTACCGGGAACAACGCGAGTTGGAGCGGCTGCCCGCGCAAATCGAGGATCTGGAAGCGCAGCTGGAAGAACTGCACGCCCATCTGAGTGATCCCGGATTTTACCAGCTTCCCGGTGAGCAGATTGCAGCGGAGAAACTGCGCCTGGCGAGCCTGCAGACCGACCTGCAAACCGCCTACCGGCGCTGGGAAGAGTTGGAACAGAAAAAACCCGCGTGACTGCGACGTTTCTCGGCGGCGCACACCGAATGTGGCAGAATAGGCGCTGAGGGCAAGTCAACGGAGCGGTGCGGACATGAGTGAACCGGAACTGACCAAAGAAGAGCGCATTCTGCGGATGATGAAGCGCGTCCTGACGGATGTCGCCAAAGACACCGCGCCCCAGCCGGGGCTTCGCCACCCACTCTCGCAGTCCACGGTGCAGAATATCCGCGAGTGTCTGGCGCTGATCAGTTCGCGTGAACAGGAACTGGCCAAGGAGCAGGGTCGCAGTATGAACGCCCGGCCTCGTTTTATCGACGAGCCGAAATCCGAGGTAGTGGTGCCGCTGGATGTCAGTTCGATGAAACGCAGCCTGAAAAAGAGCGAAGAGTAGCGGACCTAAGCTGTCTGCTCATGCCGCAACAGCTCAGGCAGGTCAATCCAGGCTGTGTTGGCACGCATAGCGCGCGCCCATCCCGATCAGGATGCTGTTGAGGCCGTACTGGTTCGCTTCCACGGTATCGGGCTTGAGCACACGCAGTTGCGATCACGCCAGACAGCCATCCACAGGTCTCTTTTGACTATACTGGTGCACGACACCCTGCACTGCGCGGCGAGTTATCTGCGTCCGGCGCCGCCTTGAACCGGCGCGGTTCACCAGACACTCTGTCTCACTGCGGGGATGCGGCCATGCGGGCAGCGAGGCAAGTAGCGGCTGGGATCATTCCATCGTTTTTTCCGTATTCCTGATTTTCACCGGAGCCGCGGTGCTGGCCACCGCAGCGCTGTACGCGCGCCAGTCGGTGATCGTCGCCTACATCTTCCTGGGTATGGCTCTCGGCCCCTCGGCACTGGGGCTGGTCAGGGACGTGGCACTGTTGCAGGAACTCGCTGAAGTGGGCATCGTCTTTCTTCTGTTCCTGCTGGGATTGAACCTGCACCCCCAGGACCTGTGGAACATGTTTCGCAAGGCCACGGTAGTCACACTGCTCAGCAGCGCGCTGTTCGCGGTTCTCGGCACGGCCACCGCCTGGCTGTTTGGCTACACCGGCCCGGAATCCCTGATCGTGGGAGCCGTAATGATGTTCTCCAGCACCATCATCGGGCTGAAACTGCTTCCGAGTACTGTCCTGCACCACCAACACACCGGCGAGATCATTATCAGCGTCCTGCTGCTGCAGGATCTGATCGCCATTCTTATCCTTCTGCTGCTTCACGGCCTGACCGGGACCAGTGAGGGCTGGCACCGCGCGGCGATGCTAAGCCTGACGCTGCCCGTTTTCCTGCTTTTTGCCTTCGGCTTCTCGCGCTTTGTTCTGACACGCCTGCTGACCCGGTTCGATACGATTCAGGAGTATATTTTTCTGCTGGCCATAGGCTGGTGCCTGGGCATGGCGGAGTTATCCGAGGCGCTGGGCCTGTCGCCCGAAATCGGCGCTTTCATCGCCGGCATCGCTGTCGCCACACAGCCGATTTCACGCTTCATCGCCGAAAGCCTCAGACCGCTGCGCGATTTCTTTCTGGTGGTTTTTTTCTTCAGCCTCGGTGCCGCATTCGACTTCGGCTCAATGCAGTCAGTTTTGGTGCCCGCGCTGACGCTGGCGCTGATCAGCCTGGTGGTCAAACCCATGGTATTCAGAAAACTGTGGATGCTGGAGGGAGAAAGCGAGACATTGTCGCGCGAAGTGGGGGTGCGGCTGGGACAGATCAGTGAGTTTTCCTTGCTCGTCGCCGTGCTGGCCACCCAGTCGCAGGTGATTGGAATGGAGGCATCCTATCTGATCCAGCTCGCCACCCTGCTCACCTTCATCGTCTCCTCGTACGTCATCGTGCTGCGCTATCCGACCCCGATCGCACCCTCGGACCGGCTGCGCAGGGACTGAGAGACGTCGAGCTCGATTGGGAGTTGTGGCGATCATGCCCATGCGGCCCTGGACGTAGCAGCCCCACGGCTGTGGCGGCAAGAACGGGTGCGGTTTGCAGCCGGTCTAGAGCGTGGCAAAGAAATACTTCCAGTTACGCCGTGAAAAGCGGCCCAGCTCCTGCAGCAGCTTGTCGGACGGCAGCGCCTCCTGGGGATGGATACCCCTGACCTCGACAAACAAACACCCGTAACCGGCCCCCCGTCTCCAGTCCAGGTCGCCTGCCAGCACCGTGTCGCCACACTGACCGCAGCGATACCGGGTGTCGAAGGAACAGCCGGGTTCCAGACTGGCGGGTGCGCGGCACCCTGCGCAGCGAACGTTCGGGAGTGGATTTGCCGCCAGAAACACCGGCGTATCGAACGCCAGCAGACGTACAGAACACATGCCCTGCGCGTCCCCTGTGTCATCCGGACGCAACACGACCTGCGGGGCACAGCCGAGGAATACCAGCAACTGCAAAAACCGGTCTCCGGCCAGATACACGCTGGGATCGTCGAGCCTCCCTTCAGCGTCGAGCAGACCGAGGTCCCGCAACAGCGCAACCAGGTCGCCCGGCCGGGGTAGCCGCCAGAGCGGATCGTTCGGGTGCAGCAACAGGGAGGCCATTGACCTAGCGCGAGCGCAGTTCCGCCGCACCGCACCAGACGGGACGACAAATGAGCACGAACACCGTAGTAGAGCCGGTGAGCTGCGCAGGGACCGTTACAGCGCTAGCCCGCATTTCTCGACAACACGCTGCCTTTTGCACGGTTTGCACTATTTCTGTTGCCGCAACAGAATATGGCCTTTGCACGCCGCTCTGTGAGAAATGCGGGCTAGGCCTTGGACCCCGAGTAATCCCAGCTGAATGTGCAATCGAGATAGGAGCGAACCGAAATCAACCCGACGATTCCGTCTTCAACCATGGTGGCAATGGGCGTGCGCTGGCGGAATTTCCTGTTGGGCTTGTGCATCCAGAGCTTGCCCATGCGTCGGCTGAACGGGTAGGTGGTACGCAGCGCATCGGCGATATTGATCAGGTGCTCGATACGCTGCATGACTTCCGGTTCATCCGGCAGCGCCCGGTTTTCCCGCAACTGCCTTAACTCCCGCACCGGCGCCTCGCCAAGGCCCAGCAAGGTCAGCTGGTCTTTTGCGTCTACCTCCCACTCGTCCAACATGGCAAGAATGCCACGGGTCAGTTCCAGTCTTTCCTGTTCGCTCATTCCAGCCATGACCACGCTCCGTTTTGCAGCGCGAAGTTTACCACGCAGGACGACCAGAATCGCCGGTTTTACCCTGTGAAAGCTGAGGAATGTCGACACCCCGCAGCTGCAGCTGCACCACGAGGCGAGGCGATGCCGCGCGCTAACTCCCTATTTTTATTCCAGTTGTGTCGAAGTTATGCTAGCCTGCTCGGCGGCATCGCAGCATAACCAGGGACTGCAGAGTTGGAGAAGTAAGATGTACCGAATCAGGCAGGCCGGAACATTCATGCTGTGTGTGCTCGCCGTGCACGGCGTTCTCGGCGACCAGCTGGAACTCAGTAACGGGGACAGAATCACGGGCAGACTGATCAAACAGAACAGCGAACAGGTGGTGATCGATACCGCTTATGCCGGCGAGCTGAAGGTCGACAAAAGCCAGGTCGTGCGCATCACGACAGACCAACCCTTGCGTATCCAGCTTCGGGACGGACAGCAGCTGGACGGCATCCTGCTCAGCGACGAGCAGGGTAAGCTGCTCATTAGAACGGACGACGAAAGCACCGCGCTCACAGGCGGCCTTGATGCCATCGCCTACATTGCTGCAATCCCGCCCGCCGCCGCACCACCTTGGGAGTGGAGGGGTAACATCAGGGTTGGCGGTGAAATGAAAACGGGCAACACGGAGACGGACAAGCTTAACGTGGACACCCGGGTCGTCATCGAGCAGAAAGAGCGCAACCGCTACACGGTGACGGCGAAGCTGGCCCGGGAGGAAAGCCAGAATACCCTGACCAAGGAGCAGTATCTGCTGGGCGGCAAGTACGACCGTTTCTTCAACAACAAGTGGTACGGCTTCGTAGGCGCGGCGTTTGAGCAGGACAAGTTCAAGGACCTGGATCTGCGCAGCACGTTCGGGGCCGGCTCGGGTTACCAGTTTTACGACGACGAGGAGTTGCGACTGTCACTTGAAGGGGGCTTGAGTTACACCGACGAGAATCTTGTCGCGGAGCAAGACGACAGTTACGCCGGTTTCAACTGGGGCCTGAACTGGGAGCAGGCACTCTTCGACAAGCGTCTCAATTTCTTCCATCGCCACCGCGGCAACCAGGGTTTCAACGAAAGCGACAACCTGATCATCAACGCCAGTAGCGGCGTGAGACTGCCCATAGTCGCCGGAATCAACGCAACGGCCCAGTACGACATAGACTGGGATCGTTCGCCACCCGACGACGCGGACAGCACGGACCAAACCTACAGCTTCGGCGTGGGTTACGACTGGTAAGACTTGACCGCAGCCAGCCTGGTACCGCTTGTCCTGCTGGGCCTCTTGCTGTGGCTGTGGCACAACACGCGCAAGATCCACGAGCGAGCGGCGAAGGCTGCGAGGGAGACCTGCACGCGCCAGGACCTCCAGCTGCTGGATGGCACGGTGGCACTGCACCGTTTCAGCTGGCGGCGCAAAGCCTCAGGCGCTCTGGCTCTGCGGAGAACCTTTCTGTTTGCCTACAGCGAAGACGGCATCGAACGACACACGGGCTTCGTCATCATGCTGGGAGACGACATCGAGCAGGTTGGCCTGTGAGCCAGCCGACCAGGCTTGCTATACTGAGCCGACCCGTCAAACTCGCAGCTGCACTTCTATGCCCTATTACATCTACAAGATCACCGCAGGCCCAACCCACCTGTTGAAGACACTCGAAAAGCTCGAGCAACACGATTCTTTCAAGGAGGCAAAGGGTCGGGCCCGCAGCATGCGGGCCGACATGAGCGAAGGCGATGACTACCAGATAAAGGTAATGTTCGCGGAAAGCGAGCTGGAGGCCGAAGAGAAACTGCTGGAAAAACGCGAGGCCCCGATTCTACGCGAGTGGGAGAAATAGCTGCGCCGGCATGGTTGAGGAAGACGCCTATCGCTCAACGTATCATGAAGTCAATCGGCGCCGCTGCGCGTTCGAAAAGGTCGTCCTTACACACCGCTGCTCCTGCACCTGTTCGACGCGATTCTATCTCGCTGATCGTGAAGGCATTTCGTGCGACTCGGGCACTGCCCACGGGAGCTGCATCCGGTTCCTCGAACTGTTGCACGAGAACGCCCGGTTTGCCCTCAGGATTACGACGCGGGAGACCGAGCTGCCACACGCGAAGGAAATCAAGGTGCAAAATGGCGGCCTGCTGGGGCTCCAGCGAGTCCTGCGGCCTGACCTGGCCAGCGATACCGTCAGCGACATTGCTGCCCTGATTGCGACCGGGAACAAGACCTTCGGTTCACCGGAACAGTTCCCGTACCGAGAAATCGTGAAATCCATTGCCAGCTTCGAGGGTCGCCGACGCCCCAGATCCAAGCGTTAAAAAACCCTTTAAAAGGCGTGAGGTTACACGATTATTTCTGCCCCCCGTCAAAGCCGCCGGGGAAATTTGCGACATAAGCCGGAACGGTTTCCCGATCGAGCCGGCCAGCGGCTGCAGGCAGAACAGACATGCAGGTTTATGCTTGCGCGGATGACGGTCGCACCTGGACCTTCACCTATGTGGTACTTGATCCCGCCACCCGTGACGCTGTCGTCGTTGACCGGATACCGAACCGGAACGGCATGCCCTGGCGCACGTCCACCGAATCCCTCAACCGAGTGCCGGCTTTTATCGACGGCAGGGATTTGAAGGTGCACTGGGTTCTGGACACCCATGTACACAGCGACCATATCAGCGACGCCGGCGAGTCGAAAAATCAGCTCAAGGCTCCAATGGCCATCGGCGCAAGAATCCGCCGCGCGCAGGAAATATTCAATAAGACCTTCAATCTGGGTCGCGGCTTCCCCACCGAAGCGACGGCCGGCGGTTCGATCGCGCCCGCTCGACGATGGCGACCAGCTCCAGGCCGGCAGTCTGGCGGTCACAGCCCTGCACACCCCCGGCCACACACCGGCCTGCTGTATTTACCAGATCGGTGATGCGCTGTTTATGCCGGACCTAGGCGTGGCACGCTGCGACGTCCCGGACGGGAGCGCCCAGGCGCTGTATCACTCGGTAAAACGCTGACTGTATGCTTTCCACGACGATATCCGGGTGTTTGTCGGACACGATTACCCGAAAGGCCGCGAGCTCCGCTACCAGACGACGACCGGGGAGGACAAGGCACACAACAAAGTCGCGTACCTGAAAGCACCACTCGGCTACCTGTAACCGCTTCCCGCCGTGCCCCAAACCCGTTGCAGAGGAGAACCACACCATGAGGAGCGTCAAGACAGAGAAGAAGGTACTCGACAATCTGTCGTCGCACTACGCGCCTTTCGGTCTGCTGTCCAGGGAACGACTGTCCGAGGTCGTTAACGTCGTGCGGTTTATCGAACTTCGCAAGGACGAAATTCTGCAACTCCGCGGCGAAACAGTACGCGCGACTTCCGACTGCAAACCGCTGGTACGGCATCGGGACGATTTCGACGAGAAGATTCGCCATGCCTTGATCAAAACGGTGCATCCCAATGTCGCCCAGACGATGATGGAAACCGGCTGCAGGCCGCTCGAGGCGCGCTACGCCGCGGAGTCAGACGACCACCATATTCCGGGGTCCCTGCTGATGCCACTGTATGAATTGCGAAATCGAATGGATGAACTGGACAAAAATGAACGGTATATTGTGTCCTGGCGGGCGCAGTGCGGTCGTAACCTTCATACTGGCGCAGATCCAGTTTGATATGGTCGGCCTTGATGGCGGCATCCGTGACTGGCCGTTCCAGGCGGTATCGTTAGAGGAAGAGACGGCGGAACAATCGCGAGTCGCAAACGCGAACTGGCTGAACCGGTATACCGGGGCAGCTACAGGCAGGAGCCCCGGTTATTAATCAGCAACTCACAAGCGAAGAGATCGAGGCACTCCAGAAAAAACTGGAAGAGCTGCGTCTGGAGCACAGGGATCTAGACGACGTGATAAACCACCTCAGCCATTCCGACTACCCGGACCAGCTGCAGCTGAAAAGGCTTAAGAAACGCAAACTGCGGCTGAAAGACAGCATTCAGATGATAGAGAGCCGCCTCATACCGGACATCGACGCCTGAGAGATCGCAATCTACCGTCAGGGCCGGTATTTGACTCGCTCTACCGGAGAAACCACCTCAATGGTCGCGCCTTGCGCCTGCACGTGGCGACGCACCTGAACATAAATCTGCCCGGCGCCCTCGCCGTCACTCGGCGCGTGGGCAACCGGCTGCCGAAGTTCCCGCCAGTCCGATCCGGAAAAATCCGGCTGTTCACCGATTCGCACTTGATTTGCGGGACCCGAAGCCTTGACGGAAACGAGAATTCCCGGCCCGTCTGGATCCTTGCGTACGCTTACCCCCTCAATCACCAGACCAGGTGACGAATCCGCCGCCGTTACCGTGGAAGGCGCGTCGCATCGCGGTCCGCCACCGCCCGGGGCCAGTTTCAGCACCAGCACGCGAGCCTGGGTCAGCGCCTCCAACTGCTGCTCCCTTCCCTGATAGCCCCGCTTGGAGACCCGGACCACCAGCGAATTGGACAGCAGGTTCTCGAAGCGCACGGCTCCGTCGTCGCCGGTACGCCGTGCGCCGAACTGATTCGCGTTCGCCCCGGTGCCGACGCAGACTGACGCCTCGCGAACTGCATTGCCGCTCTGCTTGTCCATGACCCGCACCTCGAGCCAGTTCGATTCATAACCGGCAGCTTGGCCGATGAGCGGAAGGCACAGCATTGTCAGCCCCGCGATGAAACGCATCCCCGAAAACCAGTTTCTTATAATCATGACCATGGAACCTCATCTCGTTGTTATGTTTGTTCTCCACTGAGCAGTGTATAACTGCGGTTGCTCTGGGTACAGAGCTAATTAACTACTTGAAATTAATACCTTGTTTTGTCTTCCACCAGTTGTGGAAAGTCGTCGGCGAATTTCTCGATCCATTCCCGGGCCGCTTGCTCGCCGTTCAACCGCCGTCCTTCCCTGGCCAGCACCTCCGCCTTGTAATGTTCGATATGACAAATCTGCTCGACCATGCGGACCTGAAAGAGATCACTGGCATCCACAAAGGCAACCCCGATCTCGAAGAGTTCATGTTCCGACCGACACCACGCGACCTGTCCCCGGACCTCGAAATCCGGTTGCACATGGGGAATGCGTATTGTGATGACAGTTCCGACCGGCAATGCCCGTGTGGAGGAAAAAGACAAGCCCCCCTGACTGATGTTGTTGAGGCGCTCCTGAGCAACGCCAGATGGCTCGGCATCCGCCTGATATTTAATTGGAATATCTGATGGATGGCGAATAAAACTGCGCATAAGCAATTCCCGAATTACACCCTGCCCGGGTAAATTTCTTGCGTGTAGACACAATTCTAGCCGTTGCCGCGGTGTCTGGCCGCGCTCCTTACCCTGAGAGACGAGACAAACGCGGGAAGTACTCCTCAAAAACGCGAAATTATGTGATGCCGGTCAATATCCGCCACAGTGGACAGCGCTGCGGGCACAACGGGTACCCCTGCCCCCTCAACCATCAGCGCCGGGTGTCGCTAAATTAACCCGGGAGAAAGCATTGTTACGGTTGTGAAGATGGGAAATTCAGGAAAAGTCGACCGCAGGAGGCCGACGGGCCGACCGGCGCTTCCCGTCGAACGCGATTACGTTGCCGAGGTACAGCGACGCGCCGAGAAACTCGCAGGCGAGGCGGGTACCTCCCGGCGGCCGGCCGACACCAGCAAACCGCACCGGGACGGGCGTAGGGCAGGCG
>CAJICB010000509.1_pt1 | contig 10330 bp, 5 predicted proteins | sample 9199491 | NCBI WGS metagenome assembly CAJICB01 (sample SAMEA7708320, study PRJEB35096) | sediment metagenome | biome: marine neritic benthic zone biome [ENVO:01000025]; feature: sediment [ENVO:00002007]; material: shallow marine sediment [ENVO:03000034] sea grass bed [ENVO_01000059] ... | reverse complement strand
GGACCCGTTCGGTAACTACCTGGCGCGTTTCGTGTTTCCCGAGAAGGCTCGGAGGCTGTCGGTCACCGTCGACCTGGTGGCCGAGATCGTCACCATCAATCCATTCGATTTCTTTGTCGAAGAGTATGCGGACCGCTTTCCATCCACCTACGAGCCGCAATTGCGCAAGGAACTGGCCCCGTACTTCGAAATCCGCGAGGACGGTCCGCGCCTGCGCGACTGGATACACAAGCTGCGCGGTCTCCGCACCGACCACATTGTCTACTATCTGGTCGACCTCAACCACAAGCTGCAGCAGGACATCGGCTATGTCATCCGCATGGAAACCGGCATCCAGACCTGCGAGCACACCCTGGAGACGAGCAAAGGATCCTGCCGCGACAGCGCCTGGCTGCTGGTTCAGATCCTGCGCCACATGGGTCTAGCGGCGCGTTTCGTCTCCGGCTACCTGGTCCAGTTGACCGCCGATACCGAATCGCTGGACGGCCCGTCCGGCCCCAAGGAGGACTTCACCGATCTGCACGCCTGGACGGAGGTCTTTGTGCCGGGCGCCGGTTGGATCGGGCTCGACCCGACATCGGGCCTGTTCGCCGGCGAGGGCCATATCCCGCTGGCCTGCACACCCGACCCGGTCAGCGCGGCACCGATTACCGGCACCGTGGACGAATGCGAGGTCGAGTTCGGATTCGAAAACCGGGTCAGTCGGATTCACGAGGATCCACGCGTCACCAAGCCCTACGACGACCAGCAATGGCAGCGGGTGATGGTGCTGGGCGAGACGATCGACAGGGAACTGGACCGGCGCGATGTGCGCCTGACCATGGGGGGTGAACCAACCTTCGTCTCCATCGACGACATGGACGGCGCCGAATGGAACATCGCCGCACTGGGACCGCACAAGCGCGAACGCGCCGAGGTCCTGTTGCGCCGGCTGTGGCAGCGCTTCGCCCCCCGGGGCGTGCTGCACCACGCGCAGGGAAAATGGTACCCGGGCGAGCCGCTGCCGCGCTGGGCGCTGTCCTGTCACTGGCGGACCGATGGCCGGCCGGTGTGGGATGACCCGCAGCTGCTGGCGGATCCGACCCGCTCGGGGGAGTCCGGGGTCGAGGACGCCGAGCGCTTCATGCTCGCCCTGGCCGAGCGGCTGGAGGTCTCGCCGGACTGCTGCCGGGAAGGCTTCGAGGACGGCTGGTATTACCTGTGGAAAGAAGGCAACCTCCCGGCCAACGTCGACGTGCTCGACAGCAAACTCAAGGACAAACTCGAGCGCGATCGTCTGCGCCGCATCTTCGAACAGGGACTGGACAAAATCGTCGGCTATGCCCTGCCGCTCGGCTGGGACACGCTGAACGATCGCTGGGTAAGCCGTGCATGGTCGTTTCGCCGCGACCACATGTTCCTGCTGCCGGGCGACTCGCCGATGGGCCTGCGGCTGCCGCTCGACGCCCTGCTGTGGGAACCCGAGGAGCGCCGCCAGTTGCTCACGCCGACCGACCCCTTCGCCCTGAAAGAGCCCCTGGTCGAAAAGTTCGACGAGCTCCGCCGCCGCTATCGGCGCCAGGTCTCCCCGCCACCGAGTCATTTCGGCATTCGCGAGCAGGGCCCGGCCGAGGCGGAGTATCCCTCGCCGGATTATCTGCTGCGCACCGCCCTGTGTGCCGAAGTGCGCAACGGCGTGCTGCACGTCTTCCTGCCGCCCCTGACGGATCTCGAGCACTGGCTGGACCTGATTTCGGCCGTCGAGCAGACCGCGGCGGACCTGGCTCAGCCGCTAGCCCTGGAGGGCTATCCCCCGCCGCACGACGAACGTCTCAACTCCCTCTCGGTAACCCCTGACCCGGGCGTTATCGAGGTCAATATCCATCCGGCCAGGAGCTGGGCCGAGATGGTCAATAACACCGAGATCCTGTACGAAGAGGCGCGTCTGTCCCGTCTGGGCACGGAAAAGTTCATGCTGGACGGCCGCCATACCGGCACCGGCGGCGGCAACCACGTGACCCTGGGCGGACTGTCGCCGGCAGACAGTCCGATCCTGCGTCGACCGCAGCTGCTGTCCAGCCTGGTGCGCTACTGGCAAAACCATCCCAGCCTGTCCTACCTGTTCTCCGGGATGTTTATCGGCCCGACTTCGCAGGCCCCGCGGGTTGACGAGGCGCGTGACGACAGCCTGTACGAGCTCGAGATCGCCCTGCAGCAGATCCCACCCGGCGACAGCCCGGCACCCTGGCTGATCGACCGTATCCTGCGCAACCTGCTGATCGATGTGACCGGCAATACCCACCGCGCCGAGTTCTGCATCGACAAGCTGTACTCGCCCGACAGCGCGGTCGGCCGGCGCGGGCTGGTGGAATTTCGCGGCTTCGAGATGCCACCGCACACACGCATGAGTTTGGTGCAAATGCTGCTGCTCAGGGCCCTGATTGCACAATTTTGGGACACGCCGTACGAACAGAAACCGGTGCGCTGGGGCACCGAGCTGCACGATCGCTTCATGCTGCCGCACTATGTGGAACGCGATGTGACGGACGTCGTGGCGGAGCTGAACCGCTGGGGCTACCGGTTCGAAAAGGACTGGCTGGCGCCGTTCATCGAGTTCCGGTTTCCGCGCTACGGAACCATCAATGTGGACGACATCGAGCTGGAGCTGCGCTTTGCCATCGAGCCCTGGAACGTCCTCGGTGAGGAGGTCACCGGCCAGGGCACCGCGCGGTTCGTCGATTCCTCGGTGGAACGCCTGCAGGTCAAGGTCCGCGGCATGACCGACAGCCGCCACTTTCTGGCCTGCAACGGCCGGCGCGTACCCCTGCGCTGTACGGGCACCCGGGGTGATTTTGTCGCCGGCGTCCGCTTCAAGGCCTGGAGCCCGCCTTCGGGACTGCATCCGACCATCCCCATCCAGGCGCCGCTGGTGTTCGACCTGGTCGATGCCTGGTCGGGGCACTCGCTCGGCGGCTGCACGTATCACGTCTCGCACCCGGGCGGACGACACTACGAAGCCCTGCCGCTTAACCCCTATGAGGCCGAGTCGCGGAGGCTGGCACGGTTCTGGCAGCAGGGACATACGCCGGGACCCATGGAAGTCCCCCGGGAGGAGCCCAATGCCGACCACCCTTACACCCTCGATCTCCGCTACACTGCACAGTGAAGCGCGACCCGCTACACTCGCAGTGGTGACAAGCGCCCGCAAGGACCGGGACAACATGTCGATCGACCTCAAGAACTACCCGGCAGAACCTTTCTACGACGAGATGCTGTCCCGCAGCAACCGTGCCCGATCGCACGCCAAGCGCCTGGTGCAACACCTGCGACGCATGGACGACGGCGAACTGGCCGCGCGTCAGGCGGCGGCCGAGCTGGCGATCAAGGAGATGGGCATCAGCTTTACCGTGTACACCGAAGAGGAAGGCACCATCGACCGTGCCTGGCCCTTCGACATCCTGCCGCGCATCCTGCTCAAGACGGAGTGGGACGCGGTCGAGAGCGGGCTCAAACAGCGGGTGCAGGCCATCAACCTGTTCATCGACGACCTCTACCACGAGCAGAAAATCATCAAGGACGGCGTGCTGCCGGCCGAGGTGCTGGCCGACTCGAAAAATTTCCGTCCCCAGTGCGTCGGGGTCAAGCCGCGACACGGAATCTGGGCGCACATCTGCGGTTCGGATCTGGTGCGCGACGCCGATGGCACCATCTATGTGCTGGAGGATAATCTGCGGGTGCCGTCGGGGGTGTCGTACATGCTCGAGAACCGGCTGGTCACCAAGCGGGTGTTTCCCGAGCTGTTCGAAGACTATGCCCCGCTGCCGGTCGACGACTACCCCAATCAGCTGTTCGACACCCTGGCCGAGCTGTCGCCGCGCCGCACGGTCCGGCCGGAGGTGGTGGTGCTCACCCCGGGCATCTACAACTCGGCCTATTTCGAGCATTCCTACCTCGCCCAGCAGATGGGCTGCGAGCTGGTCGAGGGGCGCGACCTGTTCGTCGATGACAACGACGAGGTCTACATGCGCACCGTGTCAGGGCCGCAGCGGGTGGATGTCATCTATCGCCGAATCGACGACGAGTTCATGGATCCCGAGGTGTTCCGCGAGGATTCGGCGCTCGGGGTGCGCGGCCTGATGCGCGCCTGGAAGGCCGGTAAGGTTGCGCTGGCCAATGCGCCCGGCGCCGGAGTGGCCGACGACAAGGTCGTGTATGCCTTCGTCCCCGAGATCATCAAATACTACCTGGACGAAGATCCCAAGATCCCCAACGTTCCGACCTACCGCTGCATGGACAAGGCAGAGCGCGACTATGTGCTCGAGCACCTGCAGGAACTGGTGGTCAAGCCCGCCAACGAATCGGGCGGCTACGGTATGCTGATGGGTCCGATGTCCACCAAGGCCGAGCGCGAGACCTTCGCCCGCCTGATCCGGCGCAATCCGCGCAACTACATCGCCCAGCCGACGCTGGCGATCTCCACCGTACCGACCGTGGTCGGCAGCGGCGTGGAACCGCGCCACGTCGACCTGCGGCCGTTCATCCTCAGCGGCAAACAGACCCAGGTGACCATGGGCGGGCTGACCCGCGTTGCCCTGCGCAAGGGCTCGCTGGTGGTCAATTCCTCCCAGGGAGGCGGCAGCAAGGATACCTGGATTGTCGATGGCGAGCACTGATCCGTCAGCCTAAGTCTTCTGGAGACAAAGCCGTGTTGTCGCGTGTAGCTGAAAACCTCTACTGGATGGCGCGCCAGATCGAGCGCGCCGAAAACACCGCCCGCCTGGTCAGCGTCAACGCATTCCTGCTGCTCGATTTACCGCCCGGTATTGCACCCGGCTGGCAGCCCTTGATCGCCATCACCGGCATGGAAGACGACTATCGCGAGCGCTACGGCGACTACACCGAACGCAACTGTGTGAAGTTCCTGATCGCCGACAGCGACTGCCCCGGATCGATCATCTCATCCCTGGCCGGGGCACGGGAAAACTGCCGCACGGTGCGGGAGATCCTCCCGCGTACGACCTGGGAGGCAATAACCGAGCTGTACCTGTTTGCCAAGGAACACGCCCAGTCCGGTATCGGTAAGAAAGGCCGCCACACCTATCTGGAACGGATCATCGAAGGCTCGGAGCTGATCACCGGCATGCTCGGTAGCACCCTGATGCGCGACGAGGTCTATCAGTTCCTGCGCATCGGCCGGCACCTGGAACGCGCCGACATGACCACCCGCATCATCGACGTGCGCACCGTAAACCTCCTCCCCGAAGGGGCGACCGAGCTACGACCCTTCGAGACCATTCAGTGGATGAGCGTGCTCAAGTCGCTGAGCGCCTATCACGCCTATCGGCGCAAGATGCAGACGCGGGTGCAACGCAGCGAGGCATTGCGCTTCCTGCTGAAGGACACCACGTTTCCGCGCGCCCTGGTGTTCTGTCTGCAGGCCCTGGAGGAAAGCCTGGGTACGCTGACGAATCACCGGCCGGCACTCAAGATGGTACGCCAGCTGGTCAAGATACTGGAACACGCCAAGGTCGAGGACCTGAAACAGCAGGAACTGCACGGCTTCATCGATGAGCTGCAGCTTGGCTTCATCGAGATCGACCAGGCACTGGCCGCCAGCTACTTCCTGCGCGAAGAGGCCGAGCAAAGCGCAGTCGCCTGAAGCCCGGACCGGTCCGGCCATGCCTGCGGCAGGCCGACGGGTGTGGATGGCGGCCGAACCTGCGTGTTGGCATGGTCTACAGGCCTATGGCGAACGAGACGAGGCTTCGCAATCTCAATATGTGTTCCGTTCTCGCCCCCCAGCTGACGAACACCGCACCGGCCGATCGATCAATAGTAATAGGCGACCAGATAGGCACCCAGCAGGATCACCACCCACAGCACCATGCTGCCGGTCGCCCAGGTACGGGCCAGGATGCCCCGCGGGCCGTGATAGCGGAACAGGGTTTCGATCGCTGTGTCAATGCGGTTGCGCATGCCGCGCCGGATTCCAGCGTAAGCGCTCGCACCGATGCTCATCACGCTGTTTGCGACGCGGGGCACCAGGCGGCGATAAAACCAGTCCGTGTCCAGTGTGATGGTCAGCGTTCGCTGCATGTAGGGCAGCATGACGAAAAACGCCAGGCCCGAGAACAGGAGCAGCTGGAGGGTATCGATGACGCGCGCCCCCGTATAGGGAACATAATCGACCGGGAAGGGCAGGATCGCGTAGAGTGGCGCCGGCCACACGCCAAGCGCGATGCACAGGAACGCAAACAAGATCATCGCCAGGCGCATATTGAGTGGCGGATCGGGCGGCCGCAAGCCGGAGTCCTTCTGGAAGAACACGAACCAGGGAAACTTGATACCCGCGTGCAGGAACACCCCGGCCGACGCCGCGGCCAGCAGGAACCAGGCCGCCGCCAACTGCTGGTCCGCCGCGGCCTGGCTGATCATCGACTTGCTGATGAAACCCGAGGTGAGGGGAAACGATGAGATGGAAAGCGCGCCGATAATGCCGCACACCGTGGTGACCGGCATGCTCTGGAACAAGCCCCCGAGGTCGGTGCATTTGCGTTTGCCGGTCATGTACAGGACCGAGCCCGCCGACATCAACAGCAGCGCCTTGTAGATAATGTGGGTGAAGGCGTGGGACGCAGCGCCATTCAATGACATCTCGGTCCCTATGCCGATACCACAGACCATGAAGCCCACCTGGTTGACAATGCTGTAGGCGAGAATGCGCCGCATGTCGTTCTCCAGCAACGCGTACACGATACCGTAGAAAATCATGTACAGACCGATGAAGATCAGAATGTCGGCGCCAGGAAATCCGCGCAGCAGCACGTAGACGGCGATCTTGGTGGTAAACGCAGACAGGAACACCATACCGCTGGGCGAGGCCTCGGGATAGGCATCCGGCAACCAGGCCGACAGCGGCGGCGCGCCGGCGTTCACAAGGAACCCGCCGAGAATCAGCCAGTGTGCGGGGCCGTCCAGGGTCAGGGCGGTAAACGCCACTGAGCCGACGTCCGCAGCATGCCCGATAATACCCACCATCAGCAGCACGCCCCCGAACAGGTGCACGAGCAGATAGCGGAGGCCAGCACGCTGCGCCCGCTCCGTCGGCGCCGACCACAGCACCAGGGTCGAGGCCAGGGCCATGATTTCCCAGAAGGCGAACAGCGTAAACAGGTCACCGCTGAAGCAGACACCGAGCGCGGCCCCTGCGTAGAGGAAAGCCGCCACGAGCTCGATGAGACGCGCCTGGTTCAGGGCAAACAGCCCGCCCGCGAAAGCCATGATGGAGAATATGGTGCCGAACAGGCGGCTCAAGCGGTCGCCTCTTACGGGTTCCAATTCATAGTCAAGAAAGGCTAGCCGCAGGCTTACCCCATCCGGGACCGGGCAGACCAGGGCGGGCGCGAGTAGCGGTAGCCCCAGGACCATAACGACCCTTAGCCGCGGCCCACACAGCGGCAGCAGCAAGCCCCCGACGATCAGCACCAGGGCCGGGGGCATCAGCTCAATCCCCGTCATAGTAAGTGTCCCTGCGCTTGAGAAAGCGACCCAGGGCCTTGGCGCACAGGATCATGCCGATGCAGGTCGCAAATCCGTACCAGGCGTTGAAGGCGAAGCTCCCGTCGAGTCCGAAATAGCCGTGTGCGGACAGCACCAGACCGGCGAGCAGGGTCAGGACCAGCACCAGGGCAAAGCCGATCCAGAGCGAGCGGATGGTGGCGGGCCGCCGCAGCCAGTGCTGTTTCATCGCCTTCTTCCCGTCATCTGTTCCGCCAGCGCCAGGGGCAGCTCCGGAAAAAAGAACAGCGCCACGGTGCCGATCGCGGTCAGGGTGACCGCGGTTACGACAGACAGCGGTGCCTCCCCGTGTTCAGGCTCGTCGTCCTGCTCCCGCTCGATTTGCGGCGCGGTGAAAAAGGCCGTATGGACGATGGGCAGAAAATACGCCGCGTTGAGCAGCGTACTCAGCATGATCACCGCGACGGCGAACAGTTGTTGCGCTTCTATGGCGCCGAGCAGCATGTACCATTTGCTGACGAAGCCCGCCGTCAGCGGTATTCCTACCATGGACAGCGCACCGACAGTAAAGGCCCCCATAGTCCAGGGCATGCGTCGGCCGATGCCCGCGAGCTGACTGACGTGCGTTTTGTGCGAGGCCGTATAGATGGAGCCCGCGGCGAAAAACAGCGTGATCTTGCCGAGGGCATGTGCGGCGATATGCATCACGGCACCGATCAGCGACAAGGGCACCAGAACCGCAGCGGCCATGATGATGAAGGCAAGCTGGCTCACCGTAGAGTAGGCCAGACGCCGTTTGAGGTTGTCCGATCGCAGGGCAACCAGCGAGGCGAGTATGACCGTGGCACCGGCTATGTAGATGAGCCACCAGCCGCCCGCCGTGCTCGAGAGCAGGTCGAGGCCGAAAATATACACCATCACCTTTAGCACCGTGAACACGCCCACCTTGACCACGGCGACAGCGTGCAGCAGAGCACTGACCGGCGTCGGCGCGACCATTGCCGCCGGCAGCCAGCGGTGCACCGGCATCAGCGCGGCCTTGCCAATCCCGAACATATAGAGCAGGAGCAGAACACCGAGCATGGGATCGGCGGCATGGTCGGCGAGGATGCCACCGGGCGCGAAGTCCAGAGTGGCGGCAAGCTGCCAGGTCCACAGGATCGCGAACAGCAACAACCCGATGGAAGTAATGAGCAGCACGCCGAGGTAAGTCCGCCCGGCCCGCACGGCTTCCGGGGTCCCTTTGTGAGTAACCAGAGGATAGGTCGAGAGTGTCAGCGCCTCGTAGAAGACGAAAAGGGTCAGCAAGTTCCCCGCAAAGGCGACGCCCATGGTGCTGCCCAGTGCGACCGCGAAGCAGACATAGTAGCGCGTCTGATGGCCCTCCCGATTGCTGCGCATATAGCCTATGGAGTAGAGCGAATTGACGATCCACAGCCCTGAAGCAACCAGGGCGAACAGCATGCCCAGGGGTTCGACCTCGAACGCAAAGGACAAACCGGGCAGGGTTTCGATCAGCACCGCAGCGGGCCGCTGGCCCTGTAACACCGCCCCGAGCAGTCGCACGTTCAGCAGGAACAGGCACAGCGCCGTCCCCAGCGTAACCGCCTCGCGCAGATTGGGCCGACGATGAAAGGCGGCGATAAGAGCTGTCGCCCCCAGCGGCAAAAAGATACTCGCCAGTAAAGTCGCTTCCGGATTCACGCCACAATGCTACCCTTGACCATCACGGCATCACAGCACCGAGCAGTGTCGCTGCGCCCTGCCGTGCAAGCTCCGAGGTCAGTGAAGTATCAATACCGAAGTAAAGATTAGCCGCGATCAACAGCCAGGTCGGTACGAGCATGACAGCGGGTGCCTCGTGCAGCGCGCGCAGCCGGGATCCGGGGGGCTGGAAATACGCAGCTTCCACCACCCGCCAGACGTAGGCCACCGCCAGCAGCGAGCTCAGCAGAATCAGCAAGGCCAGCGGCCAGCGGCCGTCCATCAACGCAGCAGACACCAGGTACCACTTACTGATAAAACCGGTAGTCATCGGCACGCCGATCAGGCTCAGACCGCCCATAACAAAAGCCGCCATGGTGAACGGCATGCGTTTCGCGACACCTCTTATGTCCCGAATATCGACCGAACCGAGTCGCAGGGATATACAGCCCAGGGCGAGGAACAGCGCCGCCTTGATCAAGGCGTGATTAAACAGATGAATCATGCCGGCACCAACGCCCGCCGAGGTGGCGAGACTGACACCGAGAACAATATAGCCGATCTGGGCAACGCTGGAATACGCGAGCATGCGCTTGATGTTGTCCTGAAACACGGCGACCAGCGAGCCGATAAGCATCGCCGCCGCGGCCAGCACCACGAGGATGTCGCCGACGTGCATGGCGTCAAATGAAAAGGACGCACCGAATATCGTGAAAAAGAAACGCAACAGCACGTAAATACCGACCTTGGTGGCGGTCGCGGCGATAAACGCCGATACCGCCGAGGGTGCGAAAGTGTAGGCATTGGGCAGCCAGAGATGCAGCGGGAACAACGCGAGCTTGAGGCTGACACCTACGGTGATGAACGCGAACGCTACACGAATGGTCCGTGTATCCGTCACCGTCGGCAGCCGTTGCGACAGGTCCACCATGTTGAGCGTGCCGGTCATCATGTACAGGAGGCCGACACCGATCAGGATGAAGGTGGCGCCGATGGTCCCCATCACCAGGTACTGATAAGCGGCGGTGAGCGCCCGGCGGCTGCAACCCTGACTGATGAGAACATAGGACGACAGCGAAGAGATCTCCAGAAACACGAACAGGTTGAAGGCGTCGCCCGTCACGACGAT
>CAJICB010000291.1_pt1 | contig 10341 bp, 8 predicted proteins | sample 9199491 | NCBI WGS metagenome assembly CAJICB01 (sample SAMEA7708320, study PRJEB35096) | sediment metagenome | biome: marine neritic benthic zone biome [ENVO:01000025]; feature: sediment [ENVO:00002007]; material: shallow marine sediment [ENVO:03000034] sea grass bed [ENVO_01000059] ... | reverse complement strand
GATAGCGAAGGCCGCGGTACCACCGCCCTCGTTGGTGGTGCCGTTGGAGTTGATCTGCAGGTTGTTGTCCGACGTGCCGTTGGTGCGGATCTGAATACCGGTGCGCGCCGCCTCGCCGATCCGGATCAGCGTGTCGGTGACTTGCTGGTATGTCTCGTTGCCGTCGCCGCTGGCAAACAGCAGCCAGCCCGTAGTCCAGTCATTGGCATTGCCGCCGCACGCGGGCGGCGCGGCGGTGGGGTCTGCACTCCGGCACAGAATCACACGCACGTTACGTTTGACGGCCTCGCTGCGCGCCAGGTTGACCGCCATCACCAGTTCGTTGGTGTGCGAGGTAATGCGGTTGTTGGCGATAAGGGTCTGATAGGACGGTACGGCCAGCGTCATGATGATGGCCCCCAGCGCCACCACGATGATGAGCTCCATGAGCGTGAAACCGGCCGTGTAAGCTATGCGTCGCATGATTCTTCCTCTCCAGATCTCGCCATCCATTCTAGGGAGGGCAGCGGCCGCTCAGCACAGGTCCTGGATACCGCTCGTCAGGGCGATATGACCGCTGGTCGAGAAACCGGGTTTGCGGGCGATTTTTGGGGGAAAGGCCGGCTGTCGGCGGATGGAGACTCTGCGCTGGACAGGCACCTGAATATACCGGCAGGAACAGCACTGATTTGCGCTTTTTTCACCGCACGACAAGCGGTCGGGAGAGATTTCAGGGCCCGTTCAGTCGGACCAGCACGTACCGGTCCGCCCGGGCACGGCCGGAACAGGGATCAGCCGCGGGGACGCAGTTCCCTCGGCAAGGCGAAGGTGACGTTCTCGACGCGCCCCTCCAGCTCCACCACGCCGGCCGCACCGCGTTCCTTGAGTCGCTCGATGACCTGCTGGACGAGCACCTCCGGGGCCGAAGCACCGGCCGTCACGCCGACGATGGTTGCGCCCCCGAGCCAGGCGTCCTGGATCTGCTCGGGGCTGTCCAACAGATAGCCGGGTACGCCCTGTTGCTCGGCGAGTTCGCGCAGGCGGTTGGAATTGGAGCTGTTCGGCGACCCCACCACCAGCACCACATCGGCCCTGCCGGAAAGTTCGCGCACGGCGTCCTGGCGGTTCTGGGTCGCATAACAGATGTCGTCCTTGCGCGGCCCTTCGATCGCCGGAAAGCGCCCCCGCAGCGCACCGATTACGCGCGCGGTATCATCCATGGACAGCGTGGTCTGGGTGACGTAGCTGAGCTTGTCGGGGTGCATCACCTCCAGCCGCTCCACATCCGCTATATCCTCGACCAGGTACATCCGGCCGCCGGCCGATTCGTCGTACTGACCCATGGTGCCTTCCACCTCGGGGTGACCAGCGTGGCCGATCAGTACGCATTCGCGGCCCTGCTGGCTGAAGCGGCTGACCTCCAGGTGCACCTTCGTCACCAGCGGGCAGGTCGCGTCGAATACCCTCAGACCACGCCGGTCGGCTTCCTTTCGCACTGCCTGGGACACACCGTGGGCGCTGAAAATAACGGTTGCCTTGTCCGGCACCTCCGGCAACTCGTCGACGAAAACGGCTCCCCGTGCCCGGAGGTGATTGACCACGTAACGGTTGTGCACCACCTCGTGGCGCACGTAGATCGGCGCGCCGAACAGATCCAGCGCCCGCTCGACGATTTCGATGGCGCGGTCCACACCGGCGCAGAAACCGCGGGGGTTGGCGAGAATGACGTTCATGCTTCCGGTTCGTCCACCTCGAGAATCAGGGTCTCGAATTCGATCTCGCGCCCGGCGAGCGGATGATTGAAATCGACCTTAACGAGCCGATTCTGAATCTCCAGCACGGCGCCGGCAAGCTCCTCGCCATCGGGACCGGTAAAACCCACGATCTGTCCCGGCTGCAGCTGCATGTCGGCGGGAAACAGGTCTCGCTCGATCAGCTGTATGGCCTTATCGTCACGCACGCCAAAGGCCTGCCCGGGCATCAGCGTCAGCGTCTGACGGTCGCCCTCCCGCAGCCCGATGAGTGCCAGTTCCAGCCCCCTGTCCAGGGTACCGTCCCCGACCACGAAGCTGAGCGGCTGGTCGTCAAAACTGCTCTCCACCAGCATGCCGTCCGCCAGTTTCAGCGAGAAGTGCATGGTAACCCGGGAGCCGATGCCGATCTGCATCTCAGGTTTCCTGCGACTTGACGAACAAGGCGTCCCAGATCAGCAGCACGGCGCCCGCCGTGATCGCCGAATCGGCCACGTTGAATGCCGGCCAGTAGAAGTTCCTGTAGTAGAGCTGTATGAAATCGATAACGGCGCCGAGCCAGAGACGGTCTATGAGATTGCCAAGCGCTCCGCCGAGCACCAGCGCCAGGGCCAGGGCGAGCAACCATTGCTGAGGCTTGAGTTTGCGTAACCAGACGATGAGCAGTACGGAAGCGGCCAGCGCGATCACCACGAAAAACCACCGCTGCCAGCCCGATGCATCGCTGAGAAAGCTGAACGCGGCGCCGGGGTTATACGTCAGGGTGAGATTGAAAAAGGGCAGTACGGGCAACGCCTCGCCGTACACCAGCCCGGTGTTGGCCAGGTACTTGGTCAGCTGGTCGAGCAGGACCACCAGCGCCGATATGCCCAGCCACTTCGCCATGACTCAGGCGTACTTCCTCGGCTCACCACCGCCCGCCACGTTGACCACACAGCGGCCGCACAGTTCGGGGTGCTCGACATCGGCGCCGACGTCGTCGCGATGGTGCCAGCAGCGAACGCACTTACCATAGGACGAGGCCGTGACACGAATCCCCATCCCTGCGCCGCCGACTTCCGCGCGCAGTGCTCCGGCCGGTTGCTGTTCCAGGGGATGGACACGGGCGTAAGAGGTAATCAGCACAAAACGCAGCTCGTCCTCGAGGCGGGACAGTTTCTCCAGCCAGTCCGCATCGCAATACAGATCCACTTCGGCGTCCAGCGAGGACCCAATGTCACCGGCCACACGCACCTTCTCCAGCTCCTTGCTCACCGCCTCGCGAACCGCCAGCACATCCCGCCAGTAATCCAGGCCGAAACGCTGGCTGGCGGTTTCGTCCGGCAGGAACATCGCCGGCAACACAAACCAGGTTTCCAGAAACACGGACTCTTCGCGCTCACCTGCCAGGTTGCGCCAGATCTCCTCGGCAGTGAAACTCAGGATTGGCGCCAGCCAGCGCACCAGCGCTTCGGCGATCAGATACAACGCGGTCTGAGCCGATCGGCGCGCCACGCTGTCGCGCTGCGTGGTGTACTGTCTATCCTTGATGATATCCAGATAAATACCGCCGAGGTCGACCGAACAGAAGTTGTGCACCTTCTGGTAAATGTGGTGGAACTCGTAGCTCTCATAGGCACTAACCACCTCGTCCTGTAGCTGGCGGGTGCGTTCCACCACCCAGCGATCCAGCATCAGCATCTGTTCCGGCGCCAACGCGTGCTCGACCGGATCGAAGCCATTAAGATTGGCCAGCAGGAAACGCGCCGTGTTGCGAATACGCCGATAGGCATCCGCGGTACGCTTCAGTATTTCATCCGACACGCCCATCTCGTTGCGGTAATCGGTGGCCGCCACCCACAGGCGCAGGATATCCGCTCCCAGGCCGTTCACCACCTTCTGTGGAGCGACCACGTTACCCTTGGACTTGGACATCTTCTGCCCCTGTGCGTCCACGGTGAACCCGTGCGTCAGAACCTGGCGGTAGGGTGCCTTGCCGTGCATGGCCACGGATGTCAGTAACGAGGACTGGAACCAGCCGCGGTGCTGATCCGAACCCTCCAGATACAGATCCGCGGGAAAACCCAGTTGCTCGCGCCGCTCCAGCACGCACTGGTGGGTGGTGCCCGAGTCGAACCACACGTCCAGGGTATCCTGGACCTTGGTGTATTCCGCCGCCTGGGCACCGAGCAGGGCCTGGGCCTCCAGTTCGAACCAGGCGTCGACACCGTGGCGTTCCACGCGCAGGGCGATTTCCTCCAGCAGCCGCGCCGTATCCGGATGCAGCTCACCGCTTTGCTTGTGCACGAACAACGCGATGGGCACGCCCCAGGTACGCTGACGGGAGATGCACCAGTCCGGGCGCCCTTCGACCATGCCTTCGATGCGGGCCTGGCCCCAGGCTGGCATCCATTGCACACCGCCGATCGCTTCCAGGGCCGTCTTGCGCAGCGCATTCTGATCCATGCTGATGAACCACTGCGGCGTGGCGCGGAAGATGATCGGCGTCTTGTGCCGCCAGCAGTGTGGGTAGCTGTGGCGCAAAGCCTCGCTGTGCACCAGTGCGCCGCGGGCCTTCAGCACATCGAGCACATCGTCGTTAGCGGAAAACACATGCCTGCCGGCGAACAGCTCCGTGCCCCCCACGAACACGCCGTCCGGCCCCACCGGGTTATCGACCGCGATGCCGTAGCGCTTGCCGACCACGTAGTCATCCTGGCCGTGCCCGGGCGCCGTGTGCACCGCACCGGTGCCCGCCTCGAGTGTGACGTGCTCACCCAGGATGACGGGTACCTCCCGCTCGTAGAAGGGGTGCGCGAGTTTGAGATGCTCCAGCTCTGCACCCCGGCAGTAGGCAAGGATCTGGTAGTGCTCGCAGCCATAGCGCAACATGACGTCCTTGAGCAATGCCTCGGCCAGAATGAGACGCTCGCTGCCCCTCCCGACGTCGGCCTGGACTACCGCGTACTCCAGCTCGGGGTTTACCGCCACCGCGCGGTTGGCCGGCAGTGTCCAGGGTGTCGTGGTCCATATCACCATCGACACCGGGCCTCCGCCCTTGTGCGCATCGGTGTGATGGCAGCGCGCCAGCAGGCTTTCCTCGTCCAGCACCGCAAAGCGCACATCGATGGCCGGGGACGTCTTGTCTTCGTATTCCACCTCGGCCTCGGCGAGTGCGGAACCACAATCGGTGCACCAGTGCACCGGCTTGTAGCCCTGGGTCAGATGGCCGCTGGCGATAATCCGTCCGAGGGCCCGGATAATGTCGGCCTCGAAACTGTAATCCATGGTCAGATAAGGATGCTGCCAGTCGCCGAAAACGCCGAGCCGGATAAAATCCTTGCGCTGTCCGTCCACCTGCTTGCGGGCGTAATCCCTGCATTTGGCGCGAAAGGTACTCGCGTCCACCTTGGTGCCCACCTTGCCGACCTTCTTCTCGACATTGAGTTCGATCGGCAGGCCGTGGCAATCCCATCCCGGAATGTAGGGCGCGTCGAAACCACTCAGGGTTTTGCTCTTGACGATAATGTCCTTGAGTATCTTGTTGACCGCGTGACCGATGTGAATGTCGCCGTTGGCGTAGGGCGGGCCGTCGTGCAGCACGAACCGCGGCCGCCCCTGACCCAGCTCACGCAGCTTCGAGTAGAGGTCGGTCTGTTCCCAGTACTTGAGGATTTCCGGCTCACGGTTGGCGAGGTTGGCCTTCATCGGGAACGCCGTGCTGGGCAAATTCAAGGTGTCTTTATACTTACTCACTCGCGCACTCACTCGCTGAAAAACTGCCGCGCCTGTTCGGCGTCACGCTGTATCTGCTGTTGCAAAACCTCAAAGGATGCGAATTTCTTTTCGTCGCGAAGCCGCGTGCAAAACTCGACATCCAGGTACTTCCCGTAGATATCCGCCCCAAAATCGAACAGGTGCACCTCCAACACCCAGCGGCTGCCGTCCACCGTTGGCCGGGTACCCACGTTGGCGACGCCGGTGAGCGGCTCTGCGCCCAGCCCGTAAACCCGCACCGCGAACACACCACGCAATGGCGACACGGGCCGGTGCAGATGAATGTTGGCCGTCGGGAAACCAATGGTTCGCCCGCGCCGCTGTCCCGCGGCCACCCGCCCGCATATGCGGTAAGGACGGCCGAGCAGCTGCTGGGCAGTGTCGAGATCACCCGCCGCCAGTGCATCGCGGACGCGGCTGCTGCTGACGCGTTCGCTGGCTTCGCAGAAGGTCTGCGTATTCACGACCTCGAAACCGTGCTTCCTGCCTGCCGCGCACAGATAGTCAAAATCACCGTCGCGCCCCGCGCCGAAGCGGAAGTCGTCCCCGATCACCAGGTAACGCACCGCCAGTCCCGTCACGAGTATCTGCTCGACAAAGGCCGGTGCGCTCAACGCCGCCAGTTTACGGTCGAAACGCAGGCAAATCACCTGATCGACCCCCAGCGCAGCCAGCGTAGCCAGCTTGTCACGCAGACGCTGCAGGCGCGGCGGTGCAGACTGCGGGGAAAAATACTCCTGCGGCGTCGGCTCGAAGGTCATCACCGTGGTCAGCAGGCCCCGCTCGACGGCGCGACTGTGCAGCCGTTCCAGCACCGCCCTGTGACCGCGGTGTAAGCCATCGAAGTTCCCAACGGTGACCGCGCTTCCCTGGTGAGAGGCGTGCAGATTATGGAGTCCTCGTATCAGTCGCATCGGGAATCATTCGGCGAAAGTGCTGAATTATAACGAACACGCCCGCCGTGTCATGATTCGCGCCCGGATTCCGCGGCGGGTGCCCACAGGACGGACAGGCGCAGCCCGACCAGCCGCAAGGCCAGCAGGTAGCTGAGCGCGCCCACCAGGATCCAGATGCCGAGCTGCAGCGCACGCCGGGAACCCGGCAAGCCGCCCCAGGCCGCCGCGTCGGGCATTCCCCAACTGACCACCGCGACCATCACCCCTATGGCCACCAGCATCTGCAGCAGCAGGCGGGGCCAGCCGGCATCGGGTCGATACACAGCCTCCCTGTGCAGCGCCCGGAACAGCAGCCCCGCGTTGAGGTAGGCCGCCAGGGCCGTGGCCAGCGCCAGGCCAGCGTGGGCGCCGGGGATCTTGAGCAGCACCAGCGGCACCACGAACAGCACGTTCATGACCATGTTGGCGACCATGGCGCGGATCGCGATCTTGACGGGGGTGCGAGTATCCTGGCGCGCATAAAAAGCCGGCGCCAGCACCTTGACCAGCATGAAGCCCGGCAGGCCTACACCATAGGCGACCAGCGCCAGGCCCGCCATGTCGACATCGTGCTGGGCGAAACCCTGGTACTGAAACAGCGTCGACAGCGCCGGCCTGGCCAGCACAATGAGCCCCGCCGCCGCCGGCAGGCCGATCAGCAGTACCCAGCGCACCCCCGCGTCGAGCGTATGGGAGAACTCCTGCGGCGACCCCTGAGCGTGTTTCCGCGACAAGGTCGGCAGAATCACCGTGGCCAGCGCGATTCCGAAAATACCCAGCGGAAATTCCACCAGCCGGTCCGCATAATACAGCCAGCTCACACTGCCGGTGATCAGAAACGACGCCAGAAGGGTATCGAACAGGAGGTTAATCTGTGACACCGACGAGCCTATGATACCGGGTATCATCAGCTTGAGAATCCTGCGCACCCCGGCGTCCTCGAGACCCCAGCGCGGCCGAGGTAGCAGGCGCAGCCTCGCCAGGGCCGGCAACAGAAACAGCAGCTGAACGAAACCCGCAATCAGCACACCCCAGGCGAGCGCCACCATGGGTTCCTCCAGCCGCGGCGCCACCACCACGGCCATGCCGATGAGGACCACGTTCAGCCACACCGGCGCGAAAGCCGCACTGCCGAAACGCCCGTAACTGTTCAGGATGCCCGCCGCAAACGCCACCAGCGCCATGAACAGCAGGTAGGGGAAGGTGAAGCGCAGCATGTGCGCGGTCAGATCGAACTTGGCGGCATCGCTCCAGAACCCGGGCGCGAACATCAGCACCAGCACCGGGCTGGCGAGCACGCTGACCAGGACCAGCAAGCCCAGCAGACCCGCCAGGGTGCCCGCCACCCGATCCACCAGTGCCTTGACCTCGGCGTGATCGCCACGGGTCTTGTACTCCGTGAGCACCGGAACGAAGGCCTGCGAGAACGCCCCCTCCGCGAACAGCCGGCGCATGAAATTGGGGATCTTGAATGCCACGAAAAAGGCGTCCATGCCCGCGTAGACACCGAAACGGGCAAAAACCATATCCCGCACCAGACCGAGGACCCGGGAGATGAGTGTCATAACGCCCACCAGGGCGGTGCTCTTAACCAGTTTGCGGCTCATATCACGACGGCCCCGGAGCCCGCCATCGGATTGACAAACCGGCACCGGATCCGCATGATATCGCGTTCTTTGGAACCTGGAACAGGAGAAAGACCTTGGCAAACTCGGCACAAGCCCGTAAGCGCGCCCGACAGGCGGAAGGTCGCCGTCAGCGCAATGCCAGCCAGCGCTCGATGCTGCGCACCTCGATAAAGAATGTGGTCAAGGCGGTTGCCGCCGGCGACCCGGAAGCCGCCCAGACCGCCTACCGGGATGCGGTACCCGTTATCGATCGTTCGGTCGGCAAGGGTCTGATTCACAAGAACAAGGCCGCACGCCACAAGAGCCGCCTCGCACAGCACGTGCGCAACCTGCAAAGCTGACCGCGGCGAGTATCCAGGTTCCCGGAAAAGCCGGTCGCTGACCGGCTTTTTTGTTGCCCGCGGCGCCCTCACAGCAACACCAGATTGTCGCGGTGAATCAGCTCCGGCTCATCCACGTAACCGAGTAGCCGCTCGATTCTCTCACTGGGATGACCGATGATCCGGCGCGCCTCATCGGCACTGTAATTCACCAGACCGCGCGCGATCGCCCTGCCCTCCGGGTCGTGGCAACTGACCACCTCGCCGCGCTGGAAAAAACCGTCTACCGCGGTCACGCCCACCGGCAGCAGGCTGCGACCCGATTCCTTCAGCACCCGCACCGCACCCTGGTCCAGGGTCAGTCGCCCCTTGGCCTGCAGCTGACCGGCCAGCCACTGCTTGCGCGACACCAGCCGACCACTGACGGGATGTATCACCGTACCCAGCCACGCACCCGCCGCCATGTGCTCGAGGATGTGCTGTTCGCGGCCGGGCGCGATCCAGGTTACCGCGCCGGAACGCGCCGCCAGCTCCGCCGCGCGCACCTTGGTCACCATGCCGCCGCGCCCCAGGCCGCTGCTGCTCGCACCGCTGGCCGCCTCGTAGAGACGCGGATCACCCACCTGGGCATCCTCTATGAGGCAGGCATCGGCGTGGCAGCGCGGATCCCGGTCGTAGACACCGGGCTGGTCGGTGAGAATCACCAGCAGGTCCGCTTCCACGAGATTCGCCACCAGCGCGGCCAGGGTGTCGTTGTCACCGAAACGCAGCTCATCACAGGCGACGGTGTCATTTTCGTTGACCACCGGCACAACACCCAGCGCCACCAGTTTGCGCAGCGTACTGCGCGCGTTCAGATAACGGGTGCGGTTAACCAGATCATCGTGCGTGAGCAGTACCTGGGCGGTGTGCAGAGCGTGTCGCTGAAAATTCGATTCATAGGCCCGAATCAGGCCCATTTGTCCAACCGCAGCGGCGGCCTGCAGGGTAACCAGTTCGTGGGGCCGGGCCGTCCAGCCGAGGCGACTCATGCCCGCTGCCACGGCGCCGGAGGAAACCAGCACCAGCTCACGCCCCTGCCGGTGCAGCTCCGCCATCTGCTCGACCCAGGCATGAATGGCCTGCATATCCAGGCCCCGGCCGTTATCGGTCAGCAGGGAACTGCCGACTTTGATAACCCAACGTTGTGCCGCACCGATCTGTGAACGGGTCCGCATCGCGCTCATGTCTCTTCGTTGACGGCCCGTTGACGGCCCTCCAGGTGCTCCATTATCGCAAATACCAGGGCATCGGTGCCCTGCCCCGACAGTGCCGCTATCTGGAACACCGGCCCCCGCCAGTCGAGGCGCCGCACCAGCTCCGCGCAGTGTGTCTGACGCTCCTGTTCGGGCAACAGATCGATCTTGTTAAGCACCAGCCAGCGTTCCCGCCCGCCGAGTTCAGTGCTGAATTTATTCAGCTCGGCCACGATGGCCCGCACATCCGCGACCGGATCACTGCCGTCCAGAGGCGCCACATCCACCAGGTGCAGCAGCAGGCCGGTACGCGACAGGTGCTTGAGAAACTGCACCCCGAGGCCGGCACCCTCGGCCGCGCCCTCGATCAGACCCGGAATATCCGCGACTACAAAACTGCGGTGGGCTTCGACGCGCACCACCCCCAGGTTCGGATACAGCGTGGTAAACGGGTAATCGGCCACCTTGGGACGCGCGGCGGAGACGGCGCGGATCAGGGTCGACTTGCCGGCGTTGGGTTTGCCTAACAGCCCCACGTCGGCGAGCAGCTTCAGCTCCAGCCGCAGGCTGCGCTGCTCACCGGGGGTACCCGGCTTGGACTGGCGTGGTGCTCGATTGGTGGAGCTTTTGTAGCGGACATTGCCCAGACCATGAAATCCGCCGCGCGCAACCATCAGCCTCTGCCCGTCCTCGAGCAGATCACCCATTAACTCATCGGTATCTTCGGCGAAGATCAG
>CAJICB010000437.1_pt1 | contig 10397 bp, 9 predicted proteins | sample 9199491 | NCBI WGS metagenome assembly CAJICB01 (sample SAMEA7708320, study PRJEB35096) | sediment metagenome | biome: marine neritic benthic zone biome [ENVO:01000025]; feature: sediment [ENVO:00002007]; material: shallow marine sediment [ENVO:03000034] sea grass bed [ENVO_01000059] ... | reverse complement strand
TGTATCGATGCCTGCGACACCATCATGGATTCGCTGGGCTGGGGGCGGGGCCTGATCCGTTATACTTCCGAGCTCCAGGCGCAAGGCAAGAACAGCCGCATCTTGAAACCCAAGACTCTGGCTTATGGTGTTGTGCTGTTGGTGGCGACGGCGGCGCTGGGGTGGAGCGTCAGCAACCGGGCTCCGCTGGAAATGTCTGTGGTGCAGGTTCGGCAACCGCTGTTCGTACGCATGTCGGACGGCCGGATCCAGAACAGTTATGAACTACATCTGGATAACAAGACCGACGACCCGTTGGAGATTGCCATCATGATACGTGGTCTGGCCGGGGCAGAATTGGGTGTGGGCCAGCTCGCGTCTGTGGAGCTGGCGGCTCAGCGCAGCCTCCGGATCGTGGCGCGGGTGCGCTGGGGACCGAGCCACAGGATCAAGGGTGCGCGCAGCTTTCACTTCGACGTCGTTCCGCAGCAGCGCCAGGAGATCGGCATGATCAGCGCGCCCGCCACCTTCTTCATGCCGGGTGAGGATCACTGATGTTGGAATCCATGCTGGCGTTACCTCTGGGCTGCGCGGCAGAGCTTGTGCTGTTCCTGCTGCTGTACCGGTTTACGCCGCTGAACGGTAAGCAGGCGGCGGTCGTCGCGGGCATGCTCGCGCTCAATGCGCTGCTGGTCTACGGTCTTATCGACTGGCCGGGTGCCGACGTACTGGCCCTGTATGTGGCAGTGCTTACCGTCACCGCGTACCTGTTCGGAATTGTCAGTCACGCCAGGGAACGACGCCGGCAGGATCGTGAGGCGGGTCGCCGCTGGTTTCATTGGGGGCCGGCGCTGATCGTGATTTTCTTTATCCTGCTGTTCGCTCTCGACGGGCTCCTGGTGGTGATTTCAAGGGAAGGCCTGCCGGAGCCCGTGGCGGATCTGCTGCTGCCAAGACCTGCCGAGCAGGATAAGGTGCGCTCGGTCTTTCCCGGCGTGGTGGCAAGGGATTACCAGAAAAAGGAAAGCCTCTACAACGAGTACCTGGCGCAGGTGCGGCGACAGGAGCAGCGCGGCTGGAGGGTCAGCAAGGGCTGGCTGGAAACACCGGCAGCGGGCCGACCCAGTCCGTTCCAGGTGCAGGTCATGGAGCGGGACGGCGCTCCGGTTGAGTTCGCCGCGGTCTCGGGCGTGTTTCAGCGCCCCGCGGACAGTCGTCTGGATCAGGCTTTCGCGATGCGGGAGATCGAGCCCGGCCTGTATCGCATCGAAATCGGGTTGCCGCGGCCGGGCCTGTGGAACCTGGTACTGCAGGTGCGACGCGGCGAGCAGTTGCACGAGTTGCACGCCAGTACCTCGGTCGGCGAAGCTGTACACTAGCCGGGTTTTCAGCATTAAAGCCACGCAAAGCACGGAATCACGCTTGCAGATATCGGCCGGTATCTGCCCGAGCGAGTTTATCCAGGAGCGCGAGGCGTTGACTACCGGTTTATCAAACTTGGCGCCAGCAATACGGCAGATCGACCGCCGCAATGCATCTAGCGCGTATATTTCCGCGGCTTCCGTGGCAATAATACAGCCTGGCTCGGCTTGACCCGCGTAACGCTTTTGACCGCTAGCGACCAGCAACAGGAATGTTTCCACTGTGGTCTTCCGGTTCCGCCGGGTGCGGACTACTGGGTGGAGATCGACGCCGCGCGACAGCCGATGTGCTGTCACGGCTGTCAGGCGGTGGCCAAAGCGATCATTGACGGCGGTCTGGGTGACTTCTACCGTTTCCGTACCGAAAAATCCCCGCGGGCGCACGAGCTGGTTCCCGAGCAGCTGCGCGAACTGGAGCTGTATGACCGCGATGATCTGCAGAAGAGTTTCGTCGCGCAGGATATCGGCGAGGAACGCCAGGCCGCGCTGATCCTGGAGGGCATTGTCTGCGCGGCCTGTGTCTGGCTGAACGAGCGGCATGTCAAAGCCCTGCCCGGGGTACTGGATTTCTCTGTCAATTACGCCACCCACCGTGCGCGCGTGCGCTGGGATAACCAGCGCATCCGGCTCAGCCAGATTCTGGAGGCGATCAGCGCCATCGGTTATCGTGCCCACCCCTTTGACCCCGGCCGCCAGGAACAGGTCTACAAGCGGGAGAAAACCCGGGCCCTGCGACGGCTGGCGGTGGCGGGGCTGGTCATGGTGCAAGTCATGATGCTCGCAGTCGCCCTGTATGCCGGGGACTACGAGGGCATGTCCGATGGGCTGCGTCACTTCCTGCGCTGGGTGAGTCTGCTGCTGACCACGCCGGTCGTCCTGTATTCGGCACGGCCCTTTTTCACCAGTGCATGGGGTGACCTGAGACGTCGCCAGCTGGGTATGGATGTCCCGGTGTCGCTGGCGATAGGTGCGGCGTTCCTGGCCAGTGGCTGGGCGACCGTGAGGGGTGGTGGTGAAATCTATTTCGATTCGGTCACCATGTTCACCTTCTTCCTCCTGGCCGGCCGGTTTCTCGAGATGGGCGCCAGGCACCGCGCCGGGCAGGCGGCGGAAGAATTGGTGAAACTCCTGCCGGCCACCGCGGCCCGTCTGACAGCGGCGGGCGAGGAGCGGGTGCCGGTTGCCGATCTCGCCCCGGGCGACCGGGTGCTGGTGCGACCCGGCGAAGCGATTCCGGCCGACGGCCAGATCCTGGAGGGACAAAGCTCAGTCGATGAATCGCTGCTCACCGGGGAGAGCCTGCCACAACTGCGCCATGTGGGTGAGGCGCTGGTCGGAGGCACGGTCAACAACGAAAGCCCGCTCGTGATGCGGGTCGAGCAGGTCGGCGAGGCGACGCTGTTGTCCGCCATCGTGCGGCTGCTGGACCGGGCACAGACCGAGAAACCGGCGGTCGCGCGGCTCGCGGATCGGGTGGCCCGCTGGTTTGTCGGGGCGCTGCTGCTGCTGGCGGGCGGGGTCGCCTGGTGGTGGTGGCAGCATGACCCGGCGCAGGCTTTTTCGGTCACCCTGTCGGTGCTGGTGGTTACCTGCCCCTGTGCCCTGTCGCTGGCGACGCCGGCCGCGGTCACGGCCGCCACGGGTGCGCTGACCCGCCTGGGCGTATTGACCACCCGGGGCCACGCTCTGGAGACGCTTGCCCGAGCGAGCCACGTGATTTTCGACAAGACCGGCACACTCACCGAAGGCCGGCTGCGGCTTGAGCGCACCGAGCTGCTCGGAATGCTGGATCAGGAAGCCTGTCTGCAGATCGCGGCGGCGCTGGAGCAGGCGTCGGAGCATCCGATTGCACACGCTTTGCGAGCCGAGGTAGAACGGCCGCCGCGTGCCGAGGCCGTTTCCGCCACGCCGGGCTTCGGCATCGAGGGGCTGGTGGAGGGCCACCGTTACCGGATCGGTATTCCGGATTTCGTGGCCGGGCTGCAGGGCGAGACCTGCAGCCCGGCCGCGCCGCTGGTCCAGGCGGCGGCCGGCGTAGTGCTCGGTGACCAGCGGGGCTTTCTGGCACACTTCGGGTTTGCCGACCACCTGCGGGATCAGGCGGCCGAGACAGTGGGGCAGCTCAGGGCGCTTGGCCTTGAAGTAGAACTGCTGAGCGGCGACGAAGCGGGCGCCGTGCAGCGGGTTGCCGAGCAGCTGGACATCCGTCGTTTCCAGGCGCGCTGCCTGCCAGAGGACAAGCTGCGGCGCATCCAGGCGCTGCAGGCCTCGGGCGCCGTGGTCGCGATGGTGGGCGACGGGGTGAACGATGCTCCGGTGCTCGCCGCAGCCCAGGTGTCCCTGGCGATGGGCGGCGGTACACAGCTGGCGCATGCCAGCGCCGATATGCTATTGCTGTCCGAGCAGCTGCCTCACCTGATTGACGCCATCCGTACCAGTCGCCGCACGCTCGCCGTCATTCGCCAGAATCTGGGCTGGGCTCTGGTATATAATATGATTGCCCTGCCGCTGGCGGCCGCGGGTTGGATCGCGCCCTGGATGGCGGCCATCGGCATGTCGACCAGTTCGCTGGTGGTGGTGATGAATGCTTTGCGCCTGCGCGGCAGGCCGGTCGAGTGACATGAATATTCTGTTCCTGTTGATTCCTATCAGCCTGATCATCATGGGGATTGCCGTCTGGCTGTTCCTCTGGGCGATTCGTTCTGGCCAGTTCGAAGATCTGGAGGGACCGGCGTACCGAATTCTCATGGATGACGATGATCCGCGTATCCCCCGCGGGCCGAAATTGAAGGACGATGCAGAGTAAGATAAGATTTTGCTAATATGCCAATGCTTATCGGGTAAAATGATGTTTACATTCCAAGGTTTTCCGATGGTTATCGTGGTTGTCCTGGTGGCCCTGGCCTGGCTGAGTTTCCTCTCGGTGGTGCTGTTGGGCTGATCGTTCTGGCTTGTGCCAAAAGAAAACGGCCCACCCGGGCCGTTTTCTTTTGGCTGTGCCGACCCGCAGGTGGCCGGCCATGGGGCAGGCAGTTACGCCATTAGGGTTTTCAGTTTTCTGATGGCGTTTTTTTCCAGCTGCCGGATCCGTTCCGCGGAGACACCAAACTGGGCGGCCAGTTCGTGCAGGGTGACCTTCTGGTCGCCCAGCCAGCGCCGTTCGACGATCGTGCGGGCGCGCTCATCGAGTTGTTCCAGCGCCTGCCGGAGCTGATCGCTGCTTTGCTGTTCCCACTCCGACTGCTCGACCGCCCGGGCCGGATCCACCCTGTCCGGTGCGGCGAGGTAGGCCGCCGGCGTCCAGTCGCCGTCTTCGTCGTCGCCCGAGCCGACCGGGTCAAATGCGAGGTCCTGGCCGCTGAGTCGGGACTCCATTTCCATGACGGTCTCGGGGGGCACGCCCAGATCCTTGGCAACCGATTCGACTTCCTCGCGACTGAACCAGCCCAGCCGCTTCTTGGAACGGCGCAGGTTGAAAAACAGCTTGCGCTGCGCCTTGGTGGTTGCAACCTTGACGATGCGCCAGTTGCGCAGGATGAATTCGTGGATCTCCGCTCGGACCCAGTGGACAGCGAAGGAGACCAATCGCACACCGACGTCCGGATCGAAACGTCGCACGGCTTTCATCAGCCCGATGCCGCCCTCCTGGATCAGGTCGGCCAGCGGCAGCCCGTAACCGGTATAGCCGCGCGCGATCTTGACGACGAAGCGCAGGTGCGAGAGCACCAGTTCCCGGGCGGCCTCCAGGTCATTCTGGTCGCGCAGGCGCAGCGCCAGCTCCCGTTCACGCTCTGCGCTCAGGACCGGAAACCGGTTTATCTGCTGCAAATACGCATCCAGCCCCTGACCTGGAATCGGCAGATGCATCGGGCTTCTTGTCACCAAGGCGTTGCTCATTCGCTTGCTTCCTCCCTCTCTGCTGTGGCCAATTTTAGCACTCGTCACCTGAGAGTGCTAATGCCCCCGCAAAGTTCCGCAGGTAGCGGCTGGTTGGCCGCCTGAAGAGGAAAAAACTCATAAATATCAGTTATAAACATGGTTTCACTCCCGAGCTTGCCGGTCCCGAGTGCTTGCGGCCGCGGTGCGCGGCGGGTCGCGCGGCTGCAACCGTGCAGTCGGCGCATGCTATCGTTATCAGCCAGCTGTGGCGTCGGCGGCCGAGGTCAAGGAGGATTGGTATGGTGCGATTGAACTGGCGGGGTGTGTCCACCGTGGAGTCGCTGGTGTCTTTTCTGCAGCGCCAGGGCGCCGTTGCACTGGGTTTGGCCCCCGATTTCCATCACAGCCTGTTCGTCCATCTGCATCCGTCGTCGGCGCCCGGCGAGCCGGAGGAGGTCGACATGCAGGGGGGCGCGGAGTTGCTTGCCAGGATAGCGGAAATCTCCGGCCTCGAGGCACTGGGCAAACTCATTCCGGCGCTGCGGGAGGCCGGGGTGCAGGTGCATGTGCAGAGCCCGGCGCCAATCATCCGCATTCAGATACCCGAAGGCGCCGCGTTTGCCTACCGGCGTTAAGACGGTCCCGGGGCAACCCGGCGGCGGGGGCGAGCCGGCTCACTCCAGGCTGTCAGGTTCGATCGCGGACAGGTGGCGGCCCACGGCTAGGCCGGCGCCCAGCAGCCCGAGCATGGCGCCGATGCCGATCAGGGCGAAGGTTTCCGCCACAGAGAGGGTTTGCAGACTGAATCCGCTCTGGTACAGCCCCGCCAGGTGGCGCACCGGACCGTGCAGCTGCAGAAACGCGAGTTCGACCAGCACCACTGCCAGCAGTGCGCCAGTGATGCCGTACCAGAATCCACCGTAGAGAAAGGGCCGGCGGATGAACGCGTTGGTCGCTCCGATCAATTTGGTGATTTCGATTTCCGCGTGCCGGTTCTGTATTTCGAGCCGGATGGTGTTACCCACAATCAGCAGTACCGCCAGGCCCAGTAGTGCTGCCATCACCCAGATGGCGCGGCGCACGATGTCGACAATGGCGTGAAAACGCTTCACCCATTGCAGATCCAGTTGTGCCAGTTCCACCTCGGGGAGCGAACGCAGTCTTTCCACCAGCTCGGCCACTGCCTCGGCATCGCCGTGCGCCGACACAGGTTTCAGTGCGATTACCGCGGGCAGCGGATTCACGTCGAGAGTATCCAGGACCTCTCCGAATCCCGACAGGTCGCGAAATTCCGCCAGCGCCTGCTCGGGAGTGATCAGCTCCAGGCGGTCCACCTCCGGCCATTGCCGCAGTTTGTTTTTCAGCGCCTGGGCCTGGGCGCCGGAAGCGGACTTACCCAGGAATAGCGAAATGCTGGCGCTGTCGTCCCAGTGGGTGCTGAGCTGCTGCAGGTTGCCGGTGAGGAGGTAGAGTCCGGATGGCAGCGCCAGCGCGATGCCGATCACGGCCGCGGTCATCAGCGTGGCCAGGGGAAGTCGATACAGACGTCCCAGGCTGTTCAGGGCGACCTGGGCGTGCCGGGTCAGATAGTTCCGCAGAAATCCGGGAACTCTCATCCGGCCTCCAGCGCTGCGGCGTTGAGCAGGCGACCGTTCTCCAGCTGCAACTGCGCGTACGGCATCCGCGAGATCAGTTCCAGATCGTGACTGGCGATCAGCACCGTGACGCCCACCTGATTGAACTGTTCGAACAGGTGCATGATGTCGCGCGACAGATCAGGATCCAGGTTGCCGGTGGGTTCGTCCGCCAGTAGCAGCGGGGGTTTGTTGACGACCGCCCGAGCGATGCCCACGCGCTGCTGTTCGCCGCCCGACAGCGTTATGGGCAGCGCCCGCTCCTTGCCCAGCAGGCCGACTTTGTCCAGCGCGGCCCGCACCCGGCGGCCCATTTCCTGGTGGCGATAGCCGGCAATGACCAGCGGCAGCGCTACATTGTCGAACACGGTACGGTCGAACAGCAGTCGGTGGCTCTGGAATATCATGCCGATTTTGCGGCGCACCAGCGGGATGCGCCGTTGCGGGGTGCGCGACAGGTTCTCTCCGTCCACGAAAAGTTGGCCGCGGGTGGTACGCTCCAACAAGGCAACCAGTTTCAGGAGGGTACTCTTGCCCGCGCCCGAGTGGCCGGTGAGAAACGCCATGGCCCCAGCAGGCAGGTAAAAACTGACCCCCTGTAAGGCGTCACCCCGTTGAGGATAACGCTTCCAGACGTTGTCAAAGCGGATCATCGAGGGCCTGTGAACCCTATGCCGCGGCAGCGACGGCGGCCATTGTTGCGCAGGACAAGGCGCCGCAAGCCCCGTGTACCTGCCGTACACAAGTGAGCGGTAACGCAGGACTGCGGAAAAATGGCCGCGTCCCTTCGGGTTGCGCCCCAAATGCGGCCAGCCTGCGTTACTCGTCGTTCATTCAGACACACTACACTGCGCTCCTCGTGCCTTGCCTGGCCGCATTTGCGGCAGCAACGCTGCCGTTTGCATCGGGTTCACAGGCCCTAGTTGGTTTCGAACAGTGCGTCAACGAAATCGGCGGCGTCGAAGGGTCGCAGGTCCTCGATGGCTTCGCCGACGCCGATATAGCGGATCGGGATGCCGAGCTGCTTGGCAATTGCGAAAATAATGCCGCCCTTGGCGGTCCCGTCCAGCTTGGTCAGAGTAAGGCCGGTGAGATTGACGGCCTGGTCGAACTGGCGCGCCTGGTTCAGGGCGTTCTGTCCGGTGCCGGCGTCGACCACCAGCATCACCTCATGAGGTGCCGCCTCGTCCAGTTTGCCGAGCACCCGGTTGATCTTCTTCAGCTCTTCCATCAGATTCGACTGCGTGTGCAGGCGGCCCGCGGTGTCGGCGATCAGCACATCGATGTTGCGCGACTGGGCCGCCTGCAGGGCGTCAAAAATAACCGAGGCTGAATCCGAGCCCTGCTCCTGCGCGATGACCGGCACCTGGTTGCGTTCGCCCCAGCTCCTTAGCTGTTCCACCGCGGCGGCGCGAAAGGTATCGCCGGCGGCCAGCATGACAGACCGGCCCTCGTTTTTCAGTTGCCGCGCAATCTTGCCGATGGTGGTGGTTTTCCCCGCGCCGTTAATGCCGACCACCAGCAGTACGAACGGACGCTGTGAGTCGGGGATTTGCAGCGGCGCAGTGACCGGCTCCAGCATGGCCCGCATGTCATCGTGCAGGGCGCTCATCAGGGCGTCGGCGTCGTTGAGTTGCTTGCGTGCCACCCGTCGGGTGAGGTCCGCGATTATGGCCTGGGTGGCTTCTACTCCGACATCGGCCGTGAGCAGCCGGGTTTCCAGCTCCTCGAGCAATTCGTCGTCAATCTGCTTGTGACCGAGCAGTAGATTGGCGATGCCTCCCGTTAAGCCGCTGCGCGTTTTGGAAAGACCGGCCCTGAGGCGGGCGAACAGCCCCTCCGGCTGCTCTGCCGCGGGCTGGCCTTGCTCGGGCGGCGCCGATTCCCCGGATTTTTTCTTACCGAAACCAAACATCGTTCTTGCTGTCCAGATAACTCAGCGTATCCTATCATTCCCGCGATAGCCGACCAACACGTGAGACGGCGGCGCGAAAACCAGAGCGAGGGTGTTAGTCGCGCGAGCGACCCACGGTCTCGCGGCAGACAAAGGAGTACAGCAATGCGAGTATGGCTCGCGCTTGTGCTGGGACTGTCGGCGGCGGCTTCGCTGGCTGGCGGGGCAGTCCACGAGTACAAGCTTGAAAACGGTTTGAAACTGATTGTGAAAGAGGACCATCGGGCTCCCGTAATGGTGTCCCAGGTCTGGTACAAGGTGGGCTCCAGCTACGAACACGACGGCATCAGCGGTGTCTCGCATGTGCTGGAACATATGATGTTCAAGGGCACCGAGGCGCATCCAGCCGGGGAGTTCTCCCGTATCATCGCGGAAAACGGCGGCAGCGAGAACGCCTTTACCAGCCGCGATTACACTGCCTACTTTCAGACCATGGAAACCAGCCGCCTGCCCGTCAGCTTTGAACTCGAGGCGGACCGCATGCGCAACCTCACTCTTCCCGAAGGGGAATTTCTCAAGGAGGTGCAGGTGGTTATGGAGGAGCGCCGGATGCGTACCGAAGATAACCCGCAGGCGCTGACCTACGAGCAGTTCAATGCGACGGCCTACGTCAGCAGCCCCTACCGGATTCCGGTGATCGGCTGGATGAACGACCTGGAGAGCATGCAGGTGGGGGACCTGACCGCCTGGTATGAGAAATGGTACGCACCCAACAATGCAACCGTCGTAGTGGTCGGTGACGTGGTTCCGGATCAGGTTTACGCGCGGGCGAAACAGCATTTCGGATCGCTCCAGCCCAGTGAAATTGCCCCGGCCAAACCCAGGCGGGAAGTGGAGCAACGCGGCAGCAAGCGTATCGAAGTCAAAGCCCCGGCCGAATTACCGTACCTGATGATGGGTTACAAGGTGCCGGTAGTGCTGAGTGCGGACCCCGACCAGCTTTGGGAGTCCTACGCCCTGGACGTGCTGGCGGGCATCCTGGACAGTGGTACGGGCGCACGCCTGTCCAGTGAACTGGTGCGCGGAGAGGCCGTGGCGGCGAGCGCCGGTGCCGCCTACGACGGCTATGATCGCATGAAAAGCCTGTTTCTCCTGTCGGGCACACCTTCCAAGGGGCATACCACGCAGCAGCTGGAGCAGGCGTTACGGGCGCAGGTCAGGCGCCTGCACGATGAAAAGGTGGGCAGCGCCGAGCTCGAGCGGGTCAAGGCACAGATTCGGGCCGGCAAGATTTACGAGCAGGATTCGATTTTTTACCAGGCGATGCAGATAGGCATGCTGGAAACCGTCGGACTGAGCTGGAAGGAGATGGAGCGTTACCACGAACGGATCGAGGCGGTGACGCCGGAACAGGTGCAGGCCGTGGCGCGCAAGTACCTGGTCGAGGACGGTCTTACGGTGGCGGAACTGGTGCCGCAGCCCATGGACCCAAATCGTCCACCGAGATCGGGAGGTGTCGCTCATGCTCATTAACAGACTGGGGGTAGGGCGTTCCGCCCTGCCGGCCTCGCTGGGGGTCTTGCTGCTGGT
>CAJICB010000773.1_pt1 | contig 10400 bp, 8 predicted proteins | sample 9199491 | NCBI WGS metagenome assembly CAJICB01 (sample SAMEA7708320, study PRJEB35096) | sediment metagenome | biome: marine neritic benthic zone biome [ENVO:01000025]; feature: sediment [ENVO:00002007]; material: shallow marine sediment [ENVO:03000034] sea grass bed [ENVO_01000059] ... | reverse complement strand
GCGCTGAACAACGGCGACTGGGAAAGCAGCCTACACTGGCTGGACCAACTCAATGCGGAAGAGCGCAATGCCGAGACCTGGCGCTACTGGCGTGCCCGGGCACTGGACGCCCGGGGCTCCAGCGGCGACGCCCTGACCGAGTATGCGCGACTCAGCGACGAGCGCAGCTACTACGGCTTCATGGCGTCCGATCGCCTGAAACGACCCTATCAGATGAACGAAGCGCGCCTCGCCCACGACAAGCGGCAAATCCGCGAAATCGAGCAGCTGCCCGGCATTGAGCGGGCCCGCGAGCTGTACCTGGCCGGCAAACGCCTGGACGCGCGCCGCGAGTGGTATCACGCCACCCGCTCCCTGGCCGAGGAGCAGCTGAAGCTGGCCGCCCTGCTGGCACACCGCTGGGGTTGGCACGACCGCGCCATTGTCACGGCCTCAGAGGCCAGGTACTGGTCCGACCTCACACTGCGGTTCCCACTGCCGCACCGCGAATCCATCCTCGCCAATGCCCGCCGCTACGAGCTGGATCCGGCACTCATCTATGGTGTGATCCGTCAGGAGAGCGCCTTCATGGAAGACGCCCGCTCGCCGGTGGGCGCGCTGGGGCTGATGCAGCTGATGCCCGCCACCGGCAAGCAGACCGCCCGCGCCCTGAACATCCGCTACGGCGGCAGCGACGCCCTGCTGCAGTCGGACCAGAACATCCGCCTGGGCAGCGCCTATTTCCGCAAGCTGCTGGACCGCTACAACGGCTCGCCGGTGCTGGCCGCGGCGGCCTATAATGCCGGGCCAAATCGAGTCGGCCGCTGGCTGCCGACCGATGGTTCCATGCAGGCCGACCTTTGGATGGAGCTGATCCCCTACCCGGAGACCCGCAGCTATGTGCGCCGCGTGCTCGCCTATGCGACGGTGTTCGAATGGCGCCTGCAGCGCCCGGTGACCCGGCTCGCCCGGCGCATGCCGGTGGTAAAGCAGCGTTATTAAGCGCTGGACTTGGCGCCCGACCGACTTACAATCGGCTCCCAAGGCCAAACAAGGGAAAACCATGAAAGCATTACGTATCAGCGTACTGGGTGGCACCGGCTTCATCGGCTCCCAGCTCGTACACCGGCTCGCCGGGCTGGGACACGCCCTAACCGTGATCACCCGGCGCCCCGAGCGGCACCGTGAAATGCGCGTCGACAGCGGGGTGCGGCTGGTCCAGGCGGACCCCTTTGACGGCGAGGCCCTGCGAGCGCTGTTTCAGGACAGCGACGCCGTCATCAACCTGGTCGGCATCCTCAATGAGACCGGCAGCAGCCGTTTTCAGGGCGCACACGTGGAACTGCCGCGCGCTATCGTCAAGGCCATGCGCGAGGCCGGCATCGCCCGCCTGCTGCATGTGAGCGCCCTGAATGCCAATGTCAATGAAGCCAACAGCCGCTACCTCAAGACCAAGGGCGAGGGCGAGGACCTGGTGCACCACGCGCCGGGCCTGGCGGTCACCAGCTTCCGCCCGTCCGTGGTGTTCGGGCCCGGTGACAGCTTTTTCAACCGTTTCGCCACCCTGCTGCGCCTGTCACCGCCGCTGTTCCCGCTGGCCTGCGCCCAGGCACGCTTTGCACCGGTGTACGTCGGCGACGTCGTAGAGGCCATGGTCAGAGCACTGGACGACAACAGGCTGGCCGGCCAGCGGCTGGAACTGTGCGGCCCCGAGGTCTACACCTTGCAGAAACTGGTGCAGTACACCGCCGGGCAGATCGGCAAGAACACCCTGGTGATCGGCATGCCCGATTTTGCCGCGCGGCTGCAGGGCTATGTGCTCGGTCTGATGCCGGGCAAGCCCTTCACCATCGACAACTACTATTCACTCCAGAAAGACAGCGTGTGCAGCGCGCCGGCGCTCGCCGGCCTGGGTATCAGGCCGAAATCCATCGAAGCCATCGTGCCCACCTACCTGAGCGACAAACGATCGCGAGCCCAGTTCACGCGCTACCGGGCCACTTCACGGCGCGAGGGCTGATACAGATCTATCTGATCGACGGCGACGTCCGGGACGCTCTGCTCAAGCTGCCGGTCAAGGAAAAGGACTGGGTCGTGGTAGGCGCTTCCCCACAAGAGCTGCTCGACCAGGGTTACAAACAGGTCGGCAAGGACTTCCCGGTGTTCCTGCACCCGGAGACCGGCGACGAATACGCGCTCGCACGCACCGAGCGCAAGACCGGCCCCGGTTACAAGGGCTTCGCGTTTCACGCCAGCCCCGAAGTGAGCCTGGAAGAGGATCTGAAGCGCCGCGACCTGACCATTAACGCTATGGCCGAGGCCGCCGACGGCACCCTCATCGACCCCTATAACGGCCGCGAAGACCTGGACAACGGCCTGCTGCGCCACGTCAGCCCCGCCTTCGCCGAGGACCCGGTGCGCATCCTGCGCGTGGCGCGCTTCGCGGCGCAGTTCGGCAAATGGGGTTTCAAGGTGGCGCACGGTACCAACGCGCTGATGCGCCAAATGGTGGAGAATGGCGAAATCGACCACCTGGTGCCGGAACGGGTGTGGGGCGAGCTCGTACGCGCGCTGGCGACCGACACCCCGCAGCGATTCTTTACGGTGCTGGCCGGCTGTGGCGCGCTCGCCGTGCTGTTTCCGGAAATCGCCCGCGAGCACGGCGGCGCACAAGCGCACAACACCGCACAGCTCATCGCTCCACTACAGGCGCTGGTGGACAGCGCGCAGCGCAGCGCGGACCCGCGGGTGCGCTTCACGGCGCTGCTGCGCGCACTCGGCCGGGACTTGAGCAGCGAACAGCGGCTCGCCCAGGCGGAGGCCCTGTGCCAGCGCTACCGTGCACCCAACGACTACACCCGGCTGGCTGTCAACGCCATACGGCTCGAGAACAATGCCGTCAGCGATCAGCCCGAAGCCATCCTGACCCTGATGGAAACCGCCGGCGCTTTCCGCCACCCGGATCGCTGGCAGCAACTGCTGGACGTCTATCTGGCGGCCGGCCTCATCGATCAGCCACGCGCTTTCGCTCTGAACGCGGCGCGCGACAAGGCCGCGGAGATCAGCGCAACAGACGTCGAAACCCCGGACCTGAAGGGACCGGAACTGGGCGCGGCGATACGCCGGCGGCGTGCAGACATGATACGCGAGACCCTTGATGCACCCTGATGCAAAACAATAGCTGACCACCCCATCGCCGGGCCGTACAATTGCCCCATGAGCATCGCCGATACGGTCACGGATGACATCCACGCCAGCCTGCGCCGGGTGTTTGGCTATCACCGCTTCCGCCCCAACCAGCAGGAGATCATCGAAGACCTGATCGGCGGTCGCGATAGCTTCGTGCTGATGCCCACCGGCGGCGGCAAGTCGCTGTGCTACCAGCTGCCGGCGCTGCAGCGTCCGGGGGTTGCCATCGTGGTGTCGCCGCTGATCTCGCTGATGAAAGACCAGGTCGACGCGCTGCGGGCCAACGGGGTGCGGGCGGCCTTCTACAATTCGGCGCTGGGCAGTGAGGAGGCACGCCAGGTGCTGGCCCGGCTGCACGCCCACGAGCTGGACCTGCTCTACATCGCGCCCGAACGGCTCATGACCCCGGCCTTCCTGGAACGGCTGGCGGACATCGATATCGCCCTGTTCGCCATCGACGAGGCGCACTGCGTGTCGCAGTGGGGCCACGACTTCCGTCCGGAGTACGTGCAGCTCGGCCAGCTGCGCGGGCATTTTCCCGCCGTACCGCAGGTGGCGCTCACCGCCACCGCCGATCCGCAGACCCGCGAGGATATCGTCGCGGTACTGGGGCTGGGCGAGGCGCGCCGCTACATCACCAGTTTCGACCGCCCCAACATCCGCTACACCCTGCTGGAAAAACACAAACCCTTCGATCAGTTGCAGCGTTTTCTGAGCGGCCGCGAAGGCGAGTCTGGCATCATCTACGCGCTGTCGCGCAAGCGAGTGGAGGAAATCGCCGACAAGCTGCGCGCACACGGCGTGCCTGCCGAGCCCTACCACGCCGGCCGGCCTGCCGCGCGGCGCGCCGAGGTGCAGGAACGCTTCCTGCGCGACGAACTGCGGGTGGTGGTGGCGACGGTTGCCTTCGGCATGGGTATAGACAAGCCCAATGTGCGGTTCGTGGTCCACTACGATCTGCCCAAACACATCGAGGGCTATTACCAGGAGACCGGCCGCGCGGGACGCGACGGTCTGCCGTCCGAGGCACTGCTGCTATACGGCGCCCAGGACGTGGCCACCGCCCGCCGCCTGGTGGAAAACAGCGACAACCCCGAGCAGCGCCGTATCGAGCTGCACAAACTCAACGCCATGATCGGTTTCGCCGAGAGCGTCACCTGTCGACGCCGCGTGCTGCTCGGCTACTTCGGCGAGCGCCTGGAGGCCGACTGCGGCAACTGTGACGTCTGCCTCAACCCGCCGCAACGCTACGACGCCACCGTGGATGCGCAGAAGGCGCTGTCCTGCGTCTACCGGGTGGGCCAGCGCTTCGGCATCAGGCACGTGGTGGACGTCCTGCGCGGGGCCGACAACGAACGCATCCGCTCGCTCGGCCACGCACGTCTGTCGACCTACGGCATCGGTTCCGACAAGGGTGAGCAGGAATGGACCTCGCTCATCCGCCAGCTCATCCATCACGGCTACCTGGTACAGGACATCGCCAACTACTCGGTGCTGAAGCTGACCCGGGCGGCCCGGCCCCTGCTGCGCGGCGAGCAAGGCCTGGAGCTGGCGCGGCCGCGCATCAAGGCTGCCGCGAAGAAGAAAACACCGGCGGCGGCGGTCGCCCAGGGCCCGTATGACGAGGCGCTGTTCGAGCAGCTGCGTACACTGCGCAAACAGCTCGCCGACACCCAGGGCGTACCGCCCTATATCGTGTTCGGTGATGCCACCCTCATCCAGATGGCCCGCGAAAAACCCACGGACGAGGATCAGTTGCTGCAGATCAGCGGCGTCGGCCAATCCAAGCTGGAAAAATACGGCGACGAATTTCTCGACGCCATTGGCGAACATTGTATCGCCAGCGGCGACCGGGCCCCGGATCTGGACCCCAGGCTGCGCGCCACCTGGCTGGCCTACCAGGAAGGGCTGGATCTGGACGCTATCGCTACGCGGCGCGGCCTGCGTCTACCGGAAGCGGCCGAGCAGTTGCTGCAGTTGCTGCGCGCCGGTCAGCCGGTAATCCCCGAGCGGCTGCTCGCGCCGCGCAAGGTGGAGCTGATCGAGCAGGCCCTGGAACAGCTGGGTGACCGGGCCGAATGGCAGGAGCTGCGTGCGGCGCTTCCGCCGCTGGTGGCGGACCACGAAATCCGCCTGATGCACGCCGCCTGGTGAACGCTGCCCATTGGCTTCGGGTTTTGGGGCGCCAGCACAGGCAGGGCAAGGCATGACAAAGCCTGACAAGGCGGAATGGACAGAATTCTTCGATGACCACGCGCCCGCGTACGAGCAGAACGTCTTCACGCGCAACACCCTGGCGGAGGTCGATTTCCTGGTGGAGGAACTGGCCCTGGTTCCCGGCCACGCGGTGCTGGATATCGGCTGCGGCACGGGGCGCCACGCGATCGAGCTGGCGCGACGCGATTGCCGTCTCACCGGACTCGACCTGTCGGCCGGCATGCTCGAGCAGGCCAGGCACCGGGCCGCGGCCAGTGGCGTTGAGGTCAGGTGGCTTCGAGCAGACGCCCGGAACTTTACGCTGCCCCAGCAGTTCGATGCGGCGATCTGCCTGTGCGAGGGCGCCTTCGGCCTGCTCGGCGGGGCAGATGACCCCCTAGGCCAGCCGCAGGCCATACTCCGCAACCTCGCGGCAGCGCTTAAGAGCCATGCGAAATGCGTGTTCACCGTGCTCAATGGCTACGCACTGGCACGCAGACACAGCCAGGCCGATGTCGAGCAGGGCAGCTTTGATCCGCTGTCGCTCGCCGAGCGTTCCGATTGCCGCCCACCCGGAACGGATACAGAAAACCCGCTGCGGGAACGGGCCTTCGTGCCGACGGAGCTGGTGCTGCTGTTCGCCGCCGCGGGTCTCGAAGTCCTCAACATATGGGGCGGCACCGCCGGCAACTGGGGCCGCCGGCCAATCCAGCTGGACGAAATCGAAATCATGGTTGTGGCAAGAAAAAGCGCCGCGCCGCCGCGTGCGCCCTATCGCCTGTTCAGTCGCCGGTGAGGGGCTCGGAAATTCGCCTGGCCACTAGGCGACGCCCACCAGCTCCAGCAGCGGCCTGACGAACTGGCCGCGTCCTTTGTCGATGTAGACGCCGAACTGGGCGATCAACTGGTAGGCGGCCGCGAACTGGGCGACGGCGTAGCCCGCCAGGGTGAACTGGCTGAGGCTGAACAGCCCGACGCCGAACTGGGAAATGCTCACCACACCGACGGCAAACTGACCCATCGCGATCACGCCACGCGCGACCACCGGAGTACGATTGGGGCGGTATTTGAACGAGATATGCACCAGCGGCAGCCCGGCGATGCTGGCCGGTGACTTGTACTCATAGCCCCAGCCATCCCAGTGCGGCCGTGCCGGGTAGGGAGCGCCACAACCCGGGCAGGCGAAGGCCTGCTCCGATACTTCCCGCTGACACTCTCGACACGCTTTCATACACAACCATCCTCTGAACCCTGCCGCGGCAGGAGCGCCCAACCCTGACATCAGACCTAGGGCGTGCGGAAGGTTGCTGACATGAGCGTGCCGGACACGCTGCAAATACATCCCTGTACGCTCGACGGCCGCATCATGTCACGGGACCCCCGGCGGTTTTGGGGGGCGACCGACGGTCCCGCCCGCTCATGTCAGCAACCTTCCGTACTCAATAGGAAACCCAATGAGCCAGCTACGATAGTTGTATCGGCCCGAGCCGCACCTGGTTGAACGCCGCCGGCGGACAGCCGCTCTACTGCCGTTTGCGTCGACGCTGCCCCGTCCCTCGCTGCGGTTCCGCAGCACGGGCCTTTGCAGTAGGCTGGTCGGTGAGCAGTGACAGACTCCGACTCAGGCGCAAAATCCGGGTGGCCGCGCAGCGGGTGGTGCGGTATTAATTTCGATATCGCAACAGGACGGGTGGGCAATATGAGTCAGGACTACGCGCGGGTCGAGGCGGCGATTCGCTTCATCAGAGAAAACCTGGCCGAGCAGCCAGGCCTGGAGGAGATTGCCGCCCATGTGGGTCTCAGCCCGCACCACTTCCAGCGCCTGTTCCGGCGCTGGGCTGGCCTGAGCCCCAAGCGCTACCTGGAGTTCTTGACCGTCGACCAGGCCAAGCCGCTGCTGCGACAGTCGCACAGCGTGCTCGATACGGCCTACCGGCTCGGATTGACGAGCCCCTCGCGACTCCACGAGCAGTTCGTCTCCGTGGAGGCCAGCAGCCCGGGACAATACAAGAACAGGTGGCGTGGCGTTGAGATTCGCTACGGGCTGGCGCAGGGGCCTTGCGGAGAGATGCTGATCGCGCAGACGGCGCGCGGCTTGTGCCTGTTATCATTCGTGCACAAACAGACCCGGGCGCAGGAGATGGACCGCCTGCAGCGGCTCTACGCGCTGGCGACCCTGCACCGGGACGATGCCGCGGCAAGCGTGACGGCCGCCGCCGTGTTCGCCCGGCGCGACACCGACTCGTCCCCCATACACCTGGCGGTCCGGGGCACCAACTTCCAGGTCAATGTCTGGCGAGCGCTGTTGAAAATACCCCTGGGTGTGACCCTGTCCTACCGTCAGCTCGCAGCAGCTGTCGCCCGGGCGGACGCGGTCCGCGCGGTGGCCAATGCGGTAGCGGCCAATCCGATCAACTTGCTGATTCCCTGCCACCGGGTGCTGCGCGCGGACGGCGGCATCGGTGGTTATCGTGGTGGATCCGGCACCAAGCGCATGATTCTCGAGTGGGAGGCCTCGGCCGTGGCGAATCAGCCCCAACCCGAGCGCGATGGCACCGACCCGGGATCTGCGCGACGCTGATGCGGAGCCGATCCGGATGAAACGGCGCTGCGCCTGGTGCGGAAGCGATCCACTGTACATCGCCTACCACGACGAAGAGTGGGGCGTGCCGGTGCACGACGACCGCAAGCTGTTCGAGATGCTGGTCCTCGAGGGTGCCCAGGCCGGGCTGAGCTGGCTCACCATTCTGAAAATACGGGAGAATTGCCGCGGCGCGTTTGACGCCTTCGACGTGGAGAAGGTCGCGCGTTACGGAAAACGGGATGTCGCACGGCTGCTCGCCGACCCCGGCATTGTCCGCAATCGCCTGAAAATCGAGGCGGCGATCCGGAACGCCCGGGCGATCGCCGGGATCAGGGAGGACTTCGGCACGCTCGCCGCCTTCCTGTGGCGTTATGTGGATCATGTTCCCCAACAGAATGCATGGCGATCCCTCGCCGAGATACCGAGCCGGACGCCGGAGTCCGACCTGATGAGCAAAGACCTGAAGAAACGCGGCTTCCGCTTCGTCGGGCCGACCATCTGCTATGCCTTCATGCAGGCCGTGGGTATGGTCAACGACCACACCGGCGACTGTTTCCGGTACCGGGCCATTAGACGCATGACTCAGTGATCTTGCCAGCTTCTCAGCATCTTAAGGCATGCATTGACAAGGCCCCAGGTCTCTCGGCGTGACGCCGCGAATACATCCCTGTACGCTTGACGGCCGCAGCCCTGCGGCCGTCAAGCGAGCGAGGAGCCACACCATGTCCACTGTTGCAGCGGAGTTACAGGAACGCCCGGCGCCGGTGTCGCTCCGGGAGGCGTTTGTTTACTGGCTGAAGCTGGGGTTCATCAGCTTCGGCGGTCCGGCGGGGCAGATCAGCATGATGCACCAGGAACTGGTGGAGAAACGGCGCTGGATTTCCGAGCACCGTTTTCTGCACGCCCTGAACTACACCATGGTGCTGCCGGGACCCGAAGCCCAGCAGCTCGCTACCTATATCGGCTGGCTGCTGCACGGCGTGTGGGGCGGCATCGTGGCCGGCGTGCTGTTCGTGCTGCCGTCGCTATTCATTCTGATAGGTCTGACATGGGCCTACCTGGCCTTCGGCCATGTACCGGCCGTGGAAGGCATACTCTACGGCATTAAGCCGGCGGTCACCGCCATCGTGGTGTTCGCCGCCTACCGCATCGGCTCGCGCGCCCTCAAGAACAATATGCTGCGCAGCATGGCGGCGCTGGCCTTCGTGGCGATATTCGCCTTCGGCGTGCCCTTCCCTTACATCGTGCTGACAGCAGGCCTGATCGGCTACGCCGGCTCGCAGCTGGCGCCGGACAAATTCCGCGCCGGCGGCCACCATGCCGAAGCCGGAAGGTCCTATGGTCCGGCACTCATTGACGACGATACCCCGGTGCCCGACCACGCCCGCTTCAACTGGCGCCGCGTGGTCGGCATCGGCGCGCTGGGCCTCGCGCTGTGGGCAGGCGTAATGGCGCTGCTCGCCACCCAGTATGGCTGGCAGGGCACGCTGACGCAGATGGGCTGGTTCTTCACCAAGGCGGCGCTGGTTACCTTCGGCGGGGCCTACGCGGTGCTGCCCTATGTCTACCAGGGCGGCGTCGAGCATTATGGCTGGTTGAGCGGCACCCAGATGATCGACGGGCTGGCGCTGGGTGAAACCACGCCGGGGCCGCTCATCATGGTGGTTGCCTTCGTCGGTTTCGTCGGTGGCTGGACCAAGGAGCTTTTCGGCCCCGAACTGCTGCCCTGGGCGGGTATCGCCGCTGCCAGCACTGCGACCCTGTTTACCTTTCTGCCCTCCTTCCTGTTCATCCTGCTGGGCGGTCCCGCCGTGGAAGCCACCCGCCACGAGGTCCGCCTCACCGCGCCGCTGACCGGCATCACGGCGGCCGTGGTGGGCGTAGTGCTCAATCTTGCCGTGTTTTTCGCCTACCACGTGCTGTGGCCGCAGGGCTTCGAGGGGCCGCTCGAATGGTTTTCCGCCCTCATCGGCGCCGCCGCCTTCGTGGCACTGTTCCGGTACAAGCTCGGCATCCTGCCCCTGATCGCGGCCTGCGCCCTGATCGGGCTGGGCTACAGATTCGTCGCCTAAGCCGGGTATCGCCGGCACAGCCGGCTCGCGCACCCTGGCGCTGTTGACTATGCTCAGATCAACGCACCGGCCGCACCGCCGCCCAGCCACTCGCGGAGGGAACCATGGCTCTTACACTAACATCCAGCGCTTTCGTCGATGGGGGTGAAATCCCGTCCCGGTATACCTGCGAAGGAGATGATCTCGCACCGCCACTGCAGTGGACCGGTGTGCCCCAACAGGCGCGCAGCCTGGTCCTGATTGTCGACGACCCGGACGCGCCGGACCCCCAGGCACCGCGCATGACCTGGGTACACTGGGTGCTCTACAACCTGCCGCCCGATGCCACCGGGCTGGCCGAAGCCGCGACTTCGTCAGACCTGCCCGCGGGCAGCGAACAG
>CAJICB010000286.1_pt1 | contig 10448 bp, 9 predicted proteins | sample 9199491 | NCBI WGS metagenome assembly CAJICB01 (sample SAMEA7708320, study PRJEB35096) | sediment metagenome | biome: marine neritic benthic zone biome [ENVO:01000025]; feature: sediment [ENVO:00002007]; material: shallow marine sediment [ENVO:03000034] sea grass bed [ENVO_01000059] ... | reverse complement strand
CTGCTCGAGCAGGCCGAGGCTCTTGGGGCGACGGGTTTTTTCACACCGCCACCCCTGCTGCGGATGCTGCTGGCCAGTCCGAAACAGGGCGTGCGGGCGGCGCTCGCCAGCTGCAGATCCATCGAGATAGGCAGTGCGGCGGTCAGCGGTGGGGAACTCGAGCAGTTCACGGCGCTGCTGCCCTGGGCGCGGGTGTTTGTCCACTACGGCCTGACCGAATGCTCGCGCGCCGTCATCCTGGACACCCGCAGGCATCCGGACAAGCTGGACACGGCGGGCAGGCCGGTGCCGGGGGTGGCTCTCAGCATTCGCGATGAAAACAATCAGACCCTGGGGTGCGATCAGGCCGGGCAGATCTTTGTGCGCGGTCCGCAGCTGGCCTCGGCCTACTGGAACCGGCCCGAGCTGAGCGCGGAGCGTTTCAGCGACGGCTGGCTGGCCACCGGCGATTACGGGAGTGTCGATGCAGACGGTTTTCTCAGCCTGCTCGGCCGCCGCGATGACATGATCAATTGCGGCGGACGGAGTTTTTTCCCCGCCGAAGTCGAGCAGGCCTTGGGCAGCCCGGATGGCATCGAACAGTACCTGGTAGCCGGTGTGCCGGATCCTCGCGGTGTACTGCAGCAGGTTCCCTGGGCCTTCGTGGTGCCCATCGATCCCGCCGGCTGGACCGCCGGGGCGTTGCTGGCACGGGCCCGACAGCGCCTGCCGCCACACATGGTGCCGCGCTGGGTGGTCGCCGTGCCGGGGCTGCCGCTGACGCCCTCGGGTAAACCCGACCGGTGTCGTGCCGTTGAACTCTATGGTCCCGAGAAACAGGGCGAACACCATGAGCCCTAGCGAGATTGCCGTCACCCTCAGGACGTTTCTGCAAGAGGAATTTCCCAACCAGGCTGTCACGCTGACCGACAGCACGGATCTGCTCAAGGACTGGTTCGTGGATTCACTCGGGATCATCGAAACCGTACTGTTCCTGGAACAGACATTCGGCATCGACATCGCCCGCGCGGACATCAACGGCAGCAACTTCCGCAACGTCGCGGTGCTGTCGGATTTCGTCGCCGGGCGCCTGAAGCAGACGCCGCAGGGCTGACCCTTTGCCCGGTCTGCTCGACAACGTTCCCGTCAGCGATGCGCAGCGACGGGCGAACGACCGGCACCGGCCGGGGGTGGTGATCGCAACCCTGGCGGTGCTGTGCCTCTACATGTACCTGTTCACCCAGTTGGCCGACGCGCTCGAGCTGCCGCGGCCGCAGCAGCTGGCGTCGGCGCTTGGTATCGATCTGCCGCATGTCTTTGACGAGGAGCGCAAGGTCGAGTCCAACGTCGAAATACTCCATACCCGACGACTCGACACGCCTGACGATGAGCGGCTGGCGTTTCTGCTGGTGGTCATGGGCGCCTTTCTAGCTGCCTATTACTTGCCGCTCGCGTTGAAACAGGCTTCACTGGTGCTGTGGTCTCTGGCCGCCCTGTGGCTGCTGTACGGCCTGGCGGTCACGGCGGGTCTGCTGATGGCACACCTGCTGGTCTACGCGGTGTTCCATCCGGCGGGCAAACGCGGTGTGTGGTTCAGCGCGCTGGCCGGTTTCCTCGCTTACTGGGCATTTCTCTCGGAACGGGACGCAGGGGTTCTGAATCTGTTGTGGCTACCGGCATTACCGCTCCTGGCGGCAAGCCTGTATCGCTACGGGATTCTGCGCCTGCTGGAAGAGCCGCCTGCAGCCCGCGTCCTGCGCGCGGGCATCATCTACTCGGCACTGCTGACCATCTGCCTGGCCCTGCTCAGTGAGGCCGCCGAGGGTCCCGTCTGGATGTTGCCGCTGGGGCTCTTGCTGTTCTTCTGGCAGTGGCCGCGGCTCGCCATGTACCACTGCGACTACCAGGACGGCCTCGTGCCCCCCGAGGTATCGATCGACAAGTATCTGGCCGTGTTTTTCAGCCCAGGGGTCATACCGAACTGGGGCTGGGGCGTGACCATTCCGCAGGGTTATGCTTACGTCAACAACCGCTTTCTATGCCGCGACAAAAACCGGATCGTGATCGCGGGTCTGCAATTGTTGGGACTGGCGCTCCTGTACCTGGTTTTCTGGAACTTCGCGTACCGCTGGCTGGTCGAGTTCTTCACCCGGCAGGGTGTCGAGGTGTACTGGGCTTACACGCCGAACATGGTGCGTGAATTCGTGCGCGGCGAGGATGTCAGCACGACCTCTGTGCTCTTGACCACTCTGCTGGACCTGGTTCGCTACATCATGTTCTTTGCCGGTGTGTACCATTTCAAGGTGGGCGTCTGGCGGATCTGCGGCTACCAGGTGGATCCCTACTACAACCGCCCCTGGCTGGCGACCAATCTCATGACCTTCTGGACGCGCTTCGCGTTTCACTACCGCGAGTTTCTGCTGCGGGTGTTCTACTACCCGGTATTCTTCCGTTATTTCAGGACACACACCAATCTGCGCATATTCGTCGCCAGCATGGCGGCGGCGGCGCTGGGCAATCTCATCTGGCACGCTTCCGAACGGGCCTTCACCCACGGCATGGAAGCGGACAGTGTCCTGTTCACCCTGGGGACCTGGCCCTATTTCTTCTTTCTCGGGCTGGGGATCGCCGTGTCGCAGATCTACCTGCTGCGGCGCAAAAGCCGGCGCAAACCCTGGACCCGCGACCGCTGGTTCCTCGTCGACCTGGTGGCTGCCTACCTGACCCTTCAGTACTTTGCGCTGATCCACATTTTCGCGCGTCCCGCGCCCGGCAGCACCGTGGAGGATCTGTTCCGGCTGTTTTTCAAGGGGTTTGGCATCGCGCTCGGCTGAGCCGCCGAACCTTCCGTCTCTCACTCCGGGTGGTGGTGCCACTGTGCGGCGGCGCGCGCTCGGGTACACTGGAAGGCACGAAGTGCGCATGAAGGTGGGTCAGGCATGAAGTCGGGTGCGCTCATAGAAGGCAGCGGACTGCCCCTGCTGGTCGAACCGGACTCGGCAGACGAGGCCGGTTTTGACGCCCTGCTCGCCTGGGTGGACGAAGCGCGTAGCTGGATCGAGGCGCGGCTGTTGCGCCACGGGGCGTTGCTGCTGCGGGGCTTCGCCGTGCACACAGCCGCGCACTTCGAGCGTCTCTGTACGACTGTCGAGCCCGAGTTGCTCAACTATGCCGGCGGTGACTCACCCAGAACGGCGGTCACGGCAAAGGTGTACACCTCGACCGAGTACCCGGCCCACCTGGAAATTCCCCTGCACAACGAACTGTCGTACCGCCATCACTGGCCGCGCAAGCTGTTTTTCTTCTGTCTGCAGGCGCCGGGCGAGGGCGGTGAGACCAGCCTGGCAGACAGCCGCAGGATCCTGGCGGCGATCGACTCCGGGGTGAAACGCCGTTTCATGGAAAAACAGGTCGCCTATGTACAGAATCTCCACGACGGCTGGGGTCTGGGGAATTCCTGGCAGGACACCTTCGAGACCGATGATCGATCGGCGGTCGAAAGCCATTGCCGTGCCACCGGCACCGAGTTTCGCTGGACGGAGCAGGGTCTGTGGACGCGCACCGTCTGCCCGGCGGTCATCACACACCCGGATACCGGTGAACCGCTCTGGTTCAACCAGGCCGACCTGTGGCATGTATCCAGTCGCGGCGGCAAGTACCAGGATGCCATGCTCAGGCTTTTCGGCGAGGCAGCGCTGCCGAGCAACGCCTGCTACGGGGACGGCAGTCCCCTTGAGATCGAGGACCTCGACGCCATACGCCGTGCCTGCCGTGACACGGAGGTGGTCTTCCCCTGGCGGAAGGGAGACGTGCTGCTGGTCGACAACCTACTGGTTGCGCACGGGCGCAAACCGTTCAACGGTCAGCGCCGGATACTGGTGGCTATGGGCGGTCAGAACCTGCCGGTTGCGTCATGAGCGACTTGATGGCCTGGCAATCTTCGAAGTCTGGCAATCGGCGTCTGACTATCGCAGGGGCTGTGCTCACTCGGGACATCGCGCCGGAGGACGGCGCTCCTACAACGGGCGGGTCAGGAACCCTCGTGTATACGACGCGCGGGTCAGGAACCCTCCTGCAGGAGCGGCCTTTTGCGCCCAGCGGGTTTCGGCGTGCCCGGCCGCGATTGCGGGCCGATGGGCTACACCTCCGCCCGGGATCTCGTCTACCAGGTCTCCCGTGCCGCTCACTGAGGCTTCTGGCCGCTCTGTTTCTCGATCATTTGTTGCAGCTCACCGATGTTGTCCTGCATGCGTTGCATGGCCAGGCGGTTGCGCCGCTGTACCAGTTCCGGAAGACGCTCGATCACCTTGCGGCCGGTCGGCGAGGCGTAGAAGGCGTTCATTTCGTTGAGCTCCGGTTCCGTGAAGGTGTTCAGGTACATGTCCAGGATGTCGTCCTTGAGCCCGTCCCAGCCGATGTGCTTTTCCAGAAAGGCGCGCAGCAGGTCATGGTGTTCCCGCAAGGACGGATTCTGACCGAGCTGGATGGCCAGTACATTGTCGACGCTCTCCGCGATCTTTTCCTGCATGTCAGTGAGTTCAAACAGCCTTTCCACGGCCTGCCGGTGACTGTCAGCGTCCGCGCCCGCCGCGAGCGGCCAGCAGCCGGCAGTGAACAGCAACAGCAGCGCGGCTATGAGGTGGGTTCTCATCGCCAATATCCCCCATTGTTGATAATCGCCACAAGGACCAATCGATGAATTGGGCTTAGGGGTGGTTCAACCTAACCCTAGAGCACGCTGTTGCGCTTATCAATGCCTGGCCCTATGGGCACAGGTACCGCAGGCGGCTGCAATAAGGTTTTGGAAGCTGTGCGCTACCCGGTGCGGGACGTTACAGCTTGTTGGGGTATTACGCGTATGCCGACGCGGGGGAGGCCGGCAGTAATCGGGCGACGGTTGCTCAGCGCAGTAACTCGGCTACCGAAATCACCTGTTCGGCGGCCTGCGCCATTTTGAGGTTTTTGTCCATGGCCATCTTGCGCAGCGCGTTGTAGGCCTTGCCTTCGTCGCAGCCGCGCTGCTTCATCAGAATCCCCTTGGCGCGCTCGATGGTCTTGCGTTCGGCGAGACTGGTCCTGGTGTCCTGCAGCTCCCGCTGCAGCCGCGCCGTTTCCTGGAAGCGCGCCACGGCGACGTGCAGAATGCTGGCGAGTCGCTCTGGTTCCAGTCCTTTGACGATATAAGCGCTGACGCCGGCCTGCACGCCCTGACGGATGAGCTCGGGGTTGTCGTCCTGGGTGAACAGCACCACCGGCAGGGGGCTGCTTTTCAGGACTTCCCGCAGGCGTGCCAGCAGGGCGTCGGCCGGCACCGTGCAATCGATCAGCAGAACATCGGGTTGCCTGGCCGCGATGCCGGCGACGAGGTCGGACTCGATCGACAGCCTGCCGACAACTCGATGCCCGGAGCCCTCCAGGGCCCTTTCCATCGAGGCACCGGTGTCCGGACTGTTGCTGACCAGTAGGGTTTGGAACTCCATGGTCTGCCGCAAGCTGTGCACACCGGGTGGCAGGCAAGCGGCGTGCCAGCCCGTTAAGTACCTGAATAACCGGTAATGTGTCCACGCCCCGGAGGCGGGACTGCGCTGTTTTGATGCACGGGGTCGCCCGCCACTGGCGTCATTGGTGCGCTCTGCCTCGATGGTGCCAGCCGAACCGGGTCTCAACGGCTTGTGTTGCAGACGTTTTTCGGCCACCTGGCAGTGAGCAGGCCGGCGGCACAGCGATTGCAAGCGGTGTGCGTCAACAGCGCGTGATGCCTTGGGTCCTTTGACGGGCGACTGGGGGGTCGATGGAGCGGCAGGAATCACTGCACGACATTATTCACCGGCACCGGTTGCAGCTGCTGGCGGTGCTGCGTCACGCGCTCGAGCCCGTAGCGGTGCGCTGTGCCCGGGTGTGGAGTGATGGTGGCGGGCTGGACCGTGTGTTGCAGGACGCCCTCGCCGACATGCCCCACTGCCAGTTGCTGTATGTGATCGACGCCGAGGGTCGTCAGATCAGCGCCAACGTCGGCCGGGCAGGGGTGGCCACCGCCGCGCGCGGTCAGAACCTGGGTGGTCGGCCCTATCTTGCCGGCTATGCCTGCGGGAGCGAGTTTCTGCTCTCGGATGTGTACCTCAGCCGTATCAGTCGGCGCAGCTGTATGACCGCCTTGCAGCGTGTCTACGGGCGGTGCGGCGCGGCGCTCGGTTGCCTGGCGGCGGACTTTGATTTGCGCGACCTGCCGCAGCTGCAGCCGCCCGCGCAGCTTGCCTCACACTGGAGGCAGATCCGCGGTGATCCGGCGATCCGACAGAACCTGTTCAACCAGGAACGGGTGACCTCGGCCATGGATGTGTGTCTGAACCAGGTACACGATATCCTGTACGAGCTGATGGCCGAGCGCGGCATCTTCCACGCCAAGCTGCACTACAGCAGCTCGCGCGCCACCCTGTGGTTGAACCGGGATCCACGACGCTACCGGGTGCACGTGCTGGAGGAAATCATCGACCCGTCCGTGTGTCTGGCCTATCCGCGAGAAGGCTATCCGCAGGACGCGGTCATCAGCGAGACGCAGTTGCGCGAGGTACTGGACGGCCTGGTCAACCTGCGCCTCGGCGATCCTACTCTGTACCTGCGCTCGGCGTCGGTGAACCTGATTAACGGGCTCGTATGCCTGAACTTTTCCTGCGACGGCACGCACTACATGCCGGCGCAGGAATTTCTCGCCAGGGACTCCGCCTTCTGGTTCGGGGCCGGCCCGGCACCCGGGGCGCGCGCCCCGGCCTAGTCGTCGATGCAGCCCTGCGGCTCGGGCAGCCCAGCCATGCGCGATCCCTGGCGCGAGGGACCACCCGGGAACAGGCCGTAGAGCCGTTCGCGCGACGCCTGCTCCGGGCCGAGCTCGTGGGCCATGTGCTTGCGCAGGATCTTGACCATCGGCGCGATGCCGTATTCGAAATAGAACTTGCGCAGGAAATTCAGCACCTCCCAGTGCGCCTCGGTAAGCTCGATGCCTTCTTTGCTGGCCATGAAGTCGGCGAGCTGCTCGTTCCACAGATGCAGATCGACCAGGTTGCCGGTCTGGGTGACCGGATACTGCTGGCCCTCGAATTCGAAGCTGTCGGTAAAGTGCCGGGCGTCGGGGTGGGTCGGCTTGGCCGTGAAGGTCGTACGTTCCAGTTCCACGTCCAGGTAGGGGAGAGGAACGCCGGCAATCTTGGAGCCCTGGGTCAGGACTCCGTGTGGAAACAGGGTGCCGAGCAGCTCGTCATCGAACCGGTCGCTCCCGGTGTGTTCCCTGAGGCTGCGTATGAGCAGCTTCTTGACCGGCGACACATTGAATTCCCGGTAGTAATCGCGCATGGCGTTGATGACCTGCCAGTGGTCTTCGCCCAGTTCGAGACCGTCATTGGCGGCCAGCTGCCTGGCGACGTCTTCGCTCCAGTCGGCCAGATGGGCAAGACGTCCGTCTGAGAGTAGCTCCAGTTTGGATTGGGAGGCTCCTGTGTTCATATTCCTGTTCCCTCGAGTGGCTGATGGGGCCCAAGGCCCGCCAGCGCCGTAGCAAAAATAATGGTTTACGGCGCGCTTTTCCGTACTTGTCGAGCGGGGCGCGCCAGACCCAGGTGCCCTATTCTAGTCCACTATGTGTCGTCAGGGTATGCTTGCTGTAGCATGAAAAACTGACCATCTGTCTAGAAAAACAGGTTATCAGCGTATAAGGACTTTCTTCCATTTGTTCCGCGGGTAGGGCGATCTCCAGTTGGGTAGACTTGGCGTCTGGATCTGGTTGGCGGTTTTCTGCGCAGTCTTGGCGTGGTCCGCGCTCGATCCCAGGGATTACTTCACCTGGTTTCTGGAGGTGGCGCCGGCGCTGATCGCCCTGCCGGTGCTCGCGGTGACGCGCGAACGCTTTCCCCTGACCCCGCTGGTCTACCTGCTAATTCTCGGTCACGCCATCATTCTCATGGTGGGCGGTCACTACACCTATGCGGAGGTGCCGCTGTTCGAGTGGCTCAAGGAGCCGCTCGGCTGGCAGCGCAACAACTTCGACAAACTGGGGCACCTCGCCCAGGGCCTGGTGCCGGCCATGGTGGCGCGGGAGATCCTGGTGCGCCTGGAGGTCGTAGACGGGGCCGCCTGGCGGAATTTTTTCATTGTCTGCTTCGCTCTCGCGCTCAGCGCCTTCTATGAGCTGGTGGAATGGTGGGCGGCGCTGGCAACGGGCGATTCCGCGGAGGCCTTCCTGGGAATCCAGGGTTACACCTGGGATACCCAGTCCGACATGCTGTACGCGCTGATCGGTGCCATCGCGGCCCTGGTGCTGCTGTCGCGACCCCACGACGTGCAGATGCAGAGGCTCGCCGCCTCCCGCGGCGGCCGCGCAAAACACTAACGCCGCTGCAGCCGGATGTAATTCGCACCCTCCGGTCGCGGCAACGCGAAATGCTGCTGGTGGTAGCCCACCTTCAGCACACCCGGCGCGGTGTGAAACGGCCCAACCGGGTGGTTCGCGTAGGCGAGCCGGTAGAGGCCCGGCTGCAGCACCCGGGTGGTCAACTCCAGCCGGGTGGCGCCGCTGTCGACCCGGTAGCCGTCGAAAGGTGCCGCCAGCGGTTCGCCGACGAAGATCCCTTCGCCCGGCTGCTTCACGCTCTGCCAGTAGGCCTCCAGCAGGGTGCGACCGGCGCCGTAACTCTCCATTAACAGCGCCGGGTGTGGGAACTTGCCCAGCAGGTTACAGGGCTCGACGACGGTTCCGTAGCTGCCGGTGGCGCCCGCTTCCAGCCAGCGCAGGGCACTCATTTGTCTGCTGTCGGTCAGCCGGCCACCCGCGGAGGTGAGGTGGTCGGCGACCGCCCCCGGCACAAAGCGCAGGGTCTCGAGACCGGGTACCCGGAGTGTTCCGGTGAAGTAAAACAGGACATCCGCCTTGTCTTCGAGCCCGTCGCTGTCCACGATCTCGGTCGCGATCCAGTCCTGCATACGCTGGGCGAGCGACGGGTAATGGGTGGCGCGCACGTTGCGCGCCCGGTCACTGGTACTCAGCAGGTAGGCGGTGCCCGCGGGCAGGGTGTTGTCGGAATTCACTCCACGGTCGATCAGCGCCTTGGCGTGCTCGAAACTGGTGGCGGCAATCGCCATGGTGGGGCGTATCCCGTAGTGCGTCCAGGGCGCTGCGCTGGTCTTGGCGAAATAGGGGTTGGGACGGGTGGCTGCGCAGCGTCGGCTGGAACACCAGGCTGTGTCGAAACCGAAAGTGATGGCGGCGGTAATCGACATGCAGCCGACGCGATAGGGTCTGGCCCAGGTGATGGCATAGGCCTGAATGTAGTCGGGAGTGTTCTGCTCCAGTGTCGCGCGCAGCCGGCGGAATTCCCGCTCCGACAGCTGCGTGCGAGCCGGCGGGAAGTGCAGGTGCAGGACGTTGGCGGCGGGTATGTCGCGCGCGCGCCGGTAGTAGTCGGCGATCCGCACGCTGAGGGGGTCGGCGTCGTTGACAATCAACGCCAGTTCCCCGGCGTGAAGCCGGTGCTTGGGGAGTATGAGCTCAACGCTATCGGCGACCGACGCCGTGCAGGCGCTTGTAGACAGCAGCGCGCACAGCAGGCTGAAGAGAGGGGCTGTGCGTCGTCGCCTGCTGTGGCCCAGGACAGCTGCCCGCGGTTGGCTGTGCATGGGCACATGCTACGCGCGGCGGCGGGAAATGAAAGTGTCAGCGCCCGTTGCTGGCTTGCTGCGGCTGGTCGCCCAGCAGGTACTGGATCTCCGTGACCCGGTTGAGCTGTGCCAGGAAGGCGTCCAGGCAGGCCGGATCGAAAATGCGCCCGCGCTGGCCGTTGATGAAGTCGATGGCCTTTTCCAGCGACCATTTGGGCTTGTAGGGACGTTCGGACGTGAGGGCGTCGTAGGCGTCGGCAATGGCCACGATACGCGCCGTCAGCGGAATGTCCTGGCCACCCAGGCGGTGCGGATAGCCGGTGCCGTTGAAGCGTTCGTGGTGGCTCAGCGCGATGACGGCTCCCATCTGCAGGAACTTGGACGGACTGTCTTTGAGTATCTCATACCCGATCTGAGTATGTTTTTTCATGATCTCGAATTCACAGTGGGTCAGGCGGCCGGGCTTGCGCAGGATTTCATCGGGTATCCCGATCTTGCCGATGTCGTGCATCGGCGCCGCCAGCTCGATGGCCTCGCAGTCGTTTTCCGACAGGCCGAGCTGTTCGGCGATCAGCCGCGCGTATTTCGCCATGCGTATGACGTGATTGCCGGTTTCCTCGTCGCGGTATTCGCCGGCCTTCGCCAGTCGCAGCAGGGTCTCGTGTTCACGCCGGCGAATCTCGCTGGTGGCCTCCGAGACCCGCTGTTCCAGCCAGCGGGCCCGCTCGTGGATGATTCTCTGCTGGTTGCGCTGGGCGAGCAGGTTGTTGCAGCGGGCGCGGAGTTCAAGGTCGTCGACCGGCGTGGCGAGCAGGTCGGTGGCG
>CAJICB010000676.1_pt1 | contig 10452 bp, 9 predicted proteins | sample 9199491 | NCBI WGS metagenome assembly CAJICB01 (sample SAMEA7708320, study PRJEB35096) | sediment metagenome | biome: marine neritic benthic zone biome [ENVO:01000025]; feature: sediment [ENVO:00002007]; material: shallow marine sediment [ENVO:03000034] sea grass bed [ENVO_01000059] ... | reverse complement strand
TGAAATAACGCTGCAGCGAGAAATTGTGGTATTCCATCACCTCGCGCAGGCGTTCCTTGAAGTGTTCGGGATCGAGCAGCTCACCCAGCCGTATGCCGCGGCGGGACACCTTGTCTTCGTAGCTTGGACCGATACCGCGCCCGGTGGTGCCGATGGCCTTCTTGCCGCGTGCCGCTTCGCGCGCCCGGTCCAGCGCAATGTGGTAAGGCAGAATCAGCGGGCAGGATTCACTGATACCGAGCCGCTCGCGCGCCGGCACGTCGTTGGCCTCCAGCGTCGCCATCTCTTCGAGTAACGCCGTCGGCGACAGCACGACACCGTTGCCGATCAGGCAGCGCACCCCCGCCCGCAGGATTCCGGAGGGAATCAAATGCAAAATGGTCTGCTTGCCTTCGATGACCAGCGTGTGCCCCGCATTGTGGCCACCCTGGAAGCGCACCACCGCCGAGGCCCTGTCGGTCAACAGATCGACGATCTTGCCCTTGCCCTCGTCACCCCACTGGGTACCGATTACCACTACGTTCTTACCCATCTATGCTCAACCCTATTTGTTAACCGCCAAGGAGAGGACGAACATCGCAGGAGCACCCAAATACCCAAAGGGCATAAAGGGCATACACGCCGCCCTGCGGCGCGATTGATCGCGGTCAGCACCCAAACACCGGGCATAAAGAGACCGCTCCTACAGGATGTCCAGCAAATCCAGCGATTTGATGCTTCGCGCTTAGACTGTCCCGATAACCTCGTTTCCAACCACGAAAGACACGAAAGGCACAAAGGAAAAAAACCTTGTTCGCTTCGTCTCCTCAGCGCACTCTGCGGGCACGTCTCGTCCCAAACTGCTTTTCGAGCCAAACACACCCCCAAGCATGCCAAGGCAGAAACCCGAATTGACTTGCCTTCGTGTCCTTTGAGGCGTTGGTGGTTAACGATTAGCGCCACCGCAGCTAGGCGATCGCTTCCACCACCCACTCCGACCCGTTCCAGCGCAACGCCCGGTCGCACCCCATCTCCGCAAAACTGCCGCCCTGACCCGGGAATTGCTGTATCACGCGCTCACCCTGCGCGCGCAAGGCCTTAACCTTGCCTGCGAGCGCCGCGTCGTCCTCCGCGGGCGCGATGATCGCCCCGGGGACCTGTTGCGGACGCCCGGAACCCAGCTGCATCAGGGTGCGCAGATCGGTACTGAAGCCGGTTGCCGCCCGGGCGCGCCCGAACACCTTGCCGATATCGTCGTAGCGCCCGCCGCGGGCGATCTCCTGGCCTCGGTCCGCCACGAAGGCGGCGAACACCACCCCGGTATGAAACTGGTAGCCGCGCAATTCGGCCAGATCGAAATCCAAGGCCACACCGGGCAGCCGCCGTTGCGCAAGCGCCGCTATGCGGGTGAGGTTCTCCAGCGCCAGGCAGGCCGCGTCGCCGCTGCCCTGCAGCAGAGCCTTGGCTCGCTCCAACACCTCGGCCTCGCCGTTGAGCGTGGCCAGTCCGGCGAGCCGCTCACGCTGGACGGTGGACAGTTCCAGCCGCCCCAGGAAGTCGTCGATCTCGGGAATCGCCTTGCGCTGCAGAGCATCGAACAGGAATGCCTCCTGCTCTTCGTCCAGGCCGGCATCCCGCGCCAGGCCGCGGTAGATACCGACATGACCCAGGTCGAGATACAGGTCCTGCACGCCCGCACGCCGCAGCGTCGTGACCATCAGCTCCAGGATCTCGATATCACTCTCGGGCCCCGCATGACCGAACAGCTCGGCGCCGACCTGCAACAGACTGCGCGAGCCGGCAAAACCGTCGGGCCGGGTATGCAACACCGTCCCCATATAGCACAGGCGTGTCGGCGCGGCCCGCTGCAGGCGGTGGGCATCGATGCGCGCGGCCTGCGGCGTCATATCGGCACGCAGGCCCAGCAGGCGACCGGACAGCTGATCGATCAGCTTGAAGGTCTGCAGGTCCAGATCGTGTCCGGTGCCGGTCAGCAGGGAATCCAGGTACTCGATAAACGGCGGGATAATCAGTTCATAGCCCCAGCTGCTGTACAGATCCAGCAGCTCCCGGCGCAACTGTTCCAGCTCCCTGGCCTGTTCGGGCAGCAACTCTTCGATACCTTCCGGCAATAACCAGCGGTTGTTTCTCGTCATCCGACCGCGCTACCCCGGCGCACCCAGTACAGGAGCGCGACTCCAAGCGACATGCTGATCAAGCCTGCTATGCGAATACTGCGGTTGTCCATCTGCAGCATGGCGGCCAGCATGCGGCGCATGCCATCCGGACTCAGAAATGGCACCATCCCCTCGATTACCAGCATCAGGGCAACCGCCGCCCAAAGATCATCCCACATTGTGTGATCCAAAAAAAAGCCGGACGATACGCTATCGTCCGGGCTTGCACATTATCGATGGTGCACTAATCCTTGGCTCTATCGAAATAGTCGAAGAACTCGCTGTCCGGTTCCAGCAGCATGAGATCGTTGCCACCCCGGAAGGTCTCTTCGTACGCCTTGAGGCTGCGAGTAAAGGCATAGAACTCCTCGTCCTTGCCGTAGGCATCGGCGTAGATCTCGGCTGCCTTGGCATCGCCTTCACCGCGAATCTCTTCCGCTTCGCGATACGCCTCGGCAATCAGCACCTGGCGCTGGCGGTCGGCATTGGCGCGGATCTTCTCGGCCTCTTCGAAACCTCGCGAACGGAACTCCTTGGCGACGCGGGCGCGTTCGGCCTGCATACGTCGGTACACCGAGTTGCTGACTTCGGAGGGCAGATCGATACGCTTGATACGCACGTCGGCAATCTCGATACCGATCTGCTGGGCCTGAGTGTTGGCGGCCTCGGTGAGGTCTTCCATGATGATATCGCGCTCACCCGATACCACCTCGTTGATGGTACGTTTGCTGAACTCGCCGCGCATGCCGTCCTTGATGACCTGCTCGATACGCAGCCGGGCATTGCGCTCGTCACCCGCCACCGCCTTGTAATAGCGCTTCACGTCGAAGATCCGCCACATGACGAAGGAATCAACGATGACGTTTTTCTTTTCAACCGTGAGAAAACGCTCCGGCTCCACGTCCTGGGTGAGAAGACGCCCGTCGAACTTGCGCACGTTATTGATGAACGGGATTTTGAAATGCAGCCCGGGCGTGAAATCGGCCTCGCGTATTTCACCCAGCCGGAACATGATGGCTTTCTCCCACTCCGTCACGCGGAACACGGAAAAGCTGCCCAGGGCCAGCACCACCAGCGCCAGTACCAACAAAAAAGCCTTGCTGTTTGCCATCAGCGTTTCTCCCTGGTTCGGCGTGTAGGCCGGAGGGCTTCATCCGCACCCGGCTCGCTGGCAGGTTCCGCGACCTCGTTGGGGCTGGAATAGCTGCGCAGCTCGGTCGGTCGCTTGAGCAGCTGATCGACCGGCAGATACATCAGGTTGCCGGAGCTTTCGCTGTCGACCAGCACCTTGCTGCTGCGCGACAGCACCGACTCCATGGTTTCGAGATACAGGCGCTTGCGGGTGACTTCCGGCGCTTTGAGGTACTCGCCCATCAGCTGGCTGAAGCGGCTGGCCTCACCCTTGGCCTTGGAGATCAGCGCCTCCCGGTAGGCGTCGGCCTCCTGCAGCTGTCTGGCCGCCATGCCGCGCGCCTTCGGAATCACCTCGTTGGCATAGGCCTCGGCCTCATTCTTCAGGCGCTCCTTGTCCTCGCGTGCCTTGATGGCATCGGAAAAGGCGCCCTGCACCTCTTCCGGAGGCTGAGCGTCCTGCAGATTGACGTCGGAAACCAGCAGGCCGCTCTGATAGGCGTCGAGAATCCCCTGCATCACCAGCTTGGTCCGGTTGACCACCTCTGCCCGGCCCTCCTTCAACACGAAGTCCATCTTGCTCTTACCGACGACTTCGCGCAGTGCGCTTTCGGCGGTCTGTTTGAGCACCGCGTCGGGGTCGCGCACGTTGAACAGGTACAGCCGCGGGTCGTCGACCTGGTACTGCACGGCCAGCTGGATGTTGACGATATTCTCGTCGCGGGTGAGCATCAGCGCCTCGCGTGGAACGGTCACGCCGGCCTGTCCGCCACCACCCGAGCGGTAGCCGAGTTCGATGAACCGCCGCTGTTCGACGTCGACAATCTTGGCCTCCTCGATCGGGTAGGGAATGTGCCAGTGGGGGCCGGGCACGGTGGTCTCGGCGTAGGCGCCAAAGCGCAACACAACGCCGCGCTTACCGGCATCCACGATGTAGATACCCGAGAACAGCCACACCACCAGAACGATGATCGCGACCACGCCGAAACCGGCAAAGCCGGCCCGGCCGGGACCGCCCCTGCCTCCGCCGCCCTTGCGGCCGCCGAACAGCCCGCCGAGCTTGTCCTGCATCTTGCGCACGACTTCGTCGAGGTCGGGTGGGCCCTGATCGCCGCGACCGCTCCAGGGATCCTTTTTGTTTCCGCCTCCCGGCTCATTCCAGGCCATGCGTGACTCCGTAAGCTAAGCAATTACTGATTAAAACCGCGGTCGAAAGCCCAAAAACCCTGCTCGCCTTGCCGCATATAGCGCGATTTCGAGCGGAGCCTCGTTCTACGACCAAAGTGCGAGATTCTAGGGAGCTTGCGCCGCGCCCGCAACACGTAGCGCCTCCCGATCCGGATGCAGGACGTAAGTCAGGCCCTCGCGGCGGTACAGGGCGTCGAGTTCCTGAGCGCTGATTCGGACTTCCAGCCACCAGCCCCCGGCCTGATCCGGCAGGTCCTGCATGACCTCGCCGGTCCGGTAGAGCGCCGCCCGCAGGCGGCCCGCAGCCGCCGGCAGCTGCAGCCAGCCGTGGACCTGATCGGAGAGGAAGAATTCCCCCAGGGCCTGTTCCAGCAGGTCGATCCCGGCCCCCGTGGCGGCCGCACACCACAGGCGCGTGATGCGCCCCTCAACATCCCGCAGCAGGTGCGGCGGTTCTCCGCTCAGGTCGCACTTGTTGTACACCAGGATCTGCGGAACCTGCCTGGCGCCGATGGTGCCGAGCACTTCGTTGACCTGCTCGATGCGCGTGTGGCGCTCCGGGTCATGAGCGTCCACCAGGTGCAGCAGCAGGTCGGCTTCCAACGTCTCCTCGAGTGTGGCGCGGAACGCCGCCACCAGCTCGTGCGGCAGCTTGCGCACGAACCCAACGGTGTCCGCCAGCACCACCGGGCCGAAACCGGGCAAATCCAGGCGCCGCAGGGTGGGGTCCAGGGTCGCAAACAGCTGGTCCGCGGCGTAGACCCCGGCATCGCAGAGTCGATTGAACAGCGTGGATTTGCCGGCGTTGGTGTAGCCCACCAGGGACACCGCGGGCACTTCGGCGCGCTCCCGTGCGCGTCGTCCCTGGGCGCGCTGCTTGCGCACCTTCTCCAGTCTCTTGTGGATCTGCTTGATGCGGTTACCAAGCAGGCGACGGTCGGTTTCCAGCTGGGTCTCACCCGGACCGCGCAGACCGATACCGCCCTTCTGCCGTTCCAGGTGGGTCCAGCCGCGCACCAGGCGCGTGGACAGGTGTTGCAGCTGGGCCAGTTCGACCTGCAGCTTACCTTCGAAGGACCGTGCACGCTGCGCAAAGATATCCAGGATCAGACCGGTACGGTCCAGCACCCGGGCGTGCAGCAGTTTCTCCAGGTTACGTTCCTGACTCGGGCTGAGCTCGTGATTGAATATCACCAGCTCGGCGCGCTCGGCAAGCACCAGCTCGCGGATCTGTTCCGCCTTGCCGGATCCCACGTAGTAGCGTGCCTCGGGCGCATTGCGACTGGCCGTGACTGTCCCGACCGGCTGGGCACCCGCGGAGCGCGCCAGATCGGTGAACTCCAGCAGGTCTTCGGGATCGGCCGCGCCGGGGAAATCGACGTGAACGAGCACCGCCCGTTCACCGCTGCGAGGTCTTTCAAACAAGCGGAATTCTTCCTGAGCTGGGGTGCTCGGGGTCACAGCCGGAGCGCTGACCCGACCACCCGCGCACCGGGCTTATCGCCGGATTCCCGGGCGCACAACCAGCCTCAGGCGTTGCCAGGCTCGGGGCCGCCGCCATTATTTCCTTCATCACCACTCGACAAGCGGACATTCCGCGCCGGAACCACCGTTGAGATGGCATGTTTATACACCATCTGGCTTACGCTGTTCTTCAACAAAACCACGAATTGATCGAAGGATTCTATCTGGCCTTGTAGTTTTATCCCGTTCACCAGGTAAATGGATACCGGAATACGCTCCTTACGCAGCGTATTCAGAAAGGGTTCTTGTAGCGACTGCCCTCTGGCCATGTCATTTCTCCTTCTTCTCGTAACGTGCACCAAAATAATTCTCCTGCCCGGTGTTTGTACTTGGTTGTCATATACACAAGTCCTGGAGAGCCGCGTCCGCTGCGGTTACCGTTTTTCCATTCCCGCAAAACTATAGCACATTCAAGTGGCTGCTGCGCTAGCCCCTTCGATCAGGACGGTCGCCCGGGATAGCGCGTCGGCGGCCAGCGGATCGATCCAGTGGACATCGGCTTCGGCGCGCAACCAGGTCAGCTGCCGTTTGGCATACTGCCGGGTGGCGATCACCGCTCGTTCGACCCACTCCTCGGCCGACAGTTCCCCGTCCAGGTACCTCCAGGCCTGGCGATAACCGACCGCGCGCACGGCGGGTAGGCCAGAGGTCAGGTCCCCGCGTTCGCGCAGGCGCTGCACCTCCTCCAGAAATCCCTGCTCCAGCATGTCGCGGAAACGCCGCCCGATGCGCTCGTAGAGGACTTCCCGCTCGACCGGGGCCAGGACGATTTTCAGGAAGCGATAGGCCGACCGGGACTCCCGCCCCCTTCGGCACAGCTCGGTGAGCGACACGCCGCTCAGCTCGTAGATCTCCAGGGCGCGCTGAATGCGTTGTGGATCATTGGGATGGATGCGCTGCGCGGCCGCGGGGTCGACCCGCGCGAGCCGCTCGTGCATGGCGGCCCAGCCAATCCGGCGTGCCTGCGCCTCGAGCTGCTCGCGCAGCTCGGGATCGGCGCCGGGCAGTAGTTCCGACAGACCCTGCTCCAGCGCGCGGAAATACAGCATGGTACCGCCCACCAGCAGCGGCGTATTACCCTGCCCGCAGACCAGTTCCATCTCGCGCAGTGCATCCTGGCGAAACTCGGCGGCCGAATAGCCTTCGGCGGGGTCGCGGATATCGATCAGCCGGTGCGGCGCGACGGCCAGGGTCGCGGCGTCCGGCTTGGCGGTACCGATATCCATGCCCCGATACACCAGCGCCGAGTCGACGCTGATGATCTCGAGCGGCAGGCGCTGCACCAGCTCCACCGCCAGGCCGGTCTTGCCCGAGGCGGTCGGCCCCATCAGGAAAATGGCCAGTGGCTGGTTCATATGCACGAATCAGCTTGTTGACGAAAGACCTCTAACGACAAAGGAACACCAAGGGCACGCAGGAAACACCGACTACCCCTGCTCGCTATGATACTTGCCGCCGAGTGGCTCATGGCGTCGCTGCAGAGTTAAGCAAAAAAGTATCGATCACAAAGGAAAAGCAAACTCTCTTCATCTACTTCAGAAAACAGCTGGCTCGAAACACAGCTTGAACCTGATTCATTCGTTACACATCTTTGCGCCCTTTGCGTGCTCCGGGGTGAATAATTGTTTCGGCATCGACCTGGGCCAAGGTCTGGAGAACACGGCTGCTCGGGCGCACGCGAAGCTAATGGAAATTTCGCTGAGTGCGCGCGCTCGTATACATATCCTGGTTTTCCTTGCGTGTTCCTTTGTGACTAATCTTTTGTGATTAATCTTTTCGTGGTCAGTCTTGAGGGCGTTTTATTTGCACATTCGCCCAGCTCAGGCTTGCTACCCGCTAGCGGCCGCGCAGGAACAGGGCGTCCAGCTCCTGCAGGCTGACCTGCACCCAGGTGGGGCGGCCGTGGTTGCACTGGCCGGCGCGTTCGGTGCGCTCCATGTCGCGCAGCAGGGCGTTCATTTCCTCGCTGCTCAGACGGCGGTTGGCGCGCACCGAGCCGTGGCAGGCCATGGTCGACAGCAGTTCGTTGATCGCCTCCTCGATGCGCCGGCTGCCACCGCGACTCTGTAAATCGGCCAGCACGTCCCGCACCAGAGCCTCGATATCCACGTCCGCCAGCAGCGCCGGCACTTGGCGCACCACCAGCTGCTCGGGACCCTGGCGATCGATCTCGAAACCGAGCGCGGAAAACCACGCCTGCCTGCGCTCGGCTTCCTCCGCCTCGGCCCGGGCGACCGCCATACCCAGGGGGACCAGCAGCGGCTGCGAGCGGATGCCCTGTTCCTCGTAGCTGCGCTTGAGGTGTTCGTAGCTGATACGCTCGTGAGCAGCGTGCATGTCCACCAGCACCAGGCCCTGCTCGTTCTCGGCCAGAATGTATACGCCTTTCAGCTGGGCGAGCGCAAAACCGAGTGGCGGCACCACACACGGCGCCTCATCGCCGAGCGGTTCCTTGTCCAGGCGCGCGGCCGCGACGGCGCCGGAACCACTGCCGTGCAGGCGCCGGTACTGGCCCAGCTGTTCATTGACCGCCAGCGGCATGCCGGTCTGCTGGCCAGCGGCGGCTGGCCTGAATGGCAGCGCCGCTGCGGTAGCCGGTGAGGACGGCGCGACGCCGCTGCCGGCATCCGGCCGGATGTCCGCCAGCGCCTGGTGCAGGCTGCGAAACAGGAAATCGTGCACCAGCCGGGCTTCGCGGAAGCGTACCTCGTGCTTGGCCGGGTGGGCATTGACGTCCACCGCGGCGGGATCCAGCTCCAGGTAGAGCACGAAGGCCGGGTGACGGCCGTGGTACAGCACGTCCTGGTAGGACTGCCGCACCGCGTGTGCCAGCAGCTTGTCGCGTACCGCACGGCCGTTGACGAACCAGAACTGCAGGTCGGCCTGGCTGCGCGAAAAGCTGGGCTGCGCGATCCAGCCGTGCAGGCGCATGCCGGCCACACTGTGATCGATACCGATCACCTGGCTCACAAACGGCTCGCCGAGCAGGGCCTTCATGCGTTCCAGCTGCTGCGCCTGGCTGTGCCCGGGCCGCAGGTGGTAGAGCGCCTTGCGCTTGCGCCGCACGATCAGTTCCGCCGCCGGCCGGCTCAGAGCAATGCGCTGTACCACGGTCTCCAGGTGTTTCTGTTCGGTGGTTTCGGTACGCAGAAATTTGCGACGCGCGGGGACGTTGAAGAACAGATCCCGCACCTCGATGGTCGTTCCCGGCGGGTGCGGCACCGGCTCCGGCGCCTCGATAGTCTCGCTGCCGTCGCCGCGCACCTGCCAGCCACTGCTGTCCTCGGCGCTATGCGATTGCAGCAGCAATCGCGACACCGAGGCAATACTGGGCAGGGCCTCGCCGCGGAAGCCGAGGCTGGCAACCCGCTCCAGATCGTCCAGCGAAGTGATCTTGCTGGTAGCGTGGCGCGACAGTGCCAGCGCCAGGTCGTCACGGTGTATACCCTGGCCGTTGTCGCGCACCCGGATCAGCCGCTTGCCTCCATCTTCCACATCGATCTCGACGCGGGTGGCACCCGCATCCAGGCTGTTTTCCAGCAGCTCCTTGAGCACCGAGGCCGGCCGCTCCACCACCTCGCCGGCGGCGATCTGGTTAATCAGCTGTGGATCGAGGGGGTGTATGCGTTTCAACTGGTTCCGCCCGAGGCTCTGTCCATCCGCTCGGATCTCTATGGTAACTGGAAAGGCGGCCGGTGGCGAAACCCGAACTGAGAAAATTTTTCACCGCACAGACCCAAAGAGCTCAAAGGAACACGAAGGACACAAAGGAAAACCTGAAGTCTGCTCCTGGCCGGCAGACCCAGAGAAAATTCGATGCGCTTCGCTCGCCTCCCGCCGAGCCGGTTCTCAGCACTTCCGGCAGAGGTCGGTACCAGAACGACAATCCACACCACAGAGCGCCGAGAGCGGAAAGAGCTCCAAATCGTCAATCAGCTTCGAGCTGTGCTAACAGTCAGCTCTATTTTGCGGGCAGATGAAGATAGACTGCTTTTCCTTCGTGCCCCGCGTGCGCCTTTATGCCCTTTGGGTGTGCGCGGTTAAAGGTCTTTTCCTTGACTCCCGCCCCTGGCCCAGCCGCGGCGCGAACCCGCTAGCCGTCCGAGGCCGGGATGGTCAGGACTTTTCCGATCAACAGGTTATCGCTTTTCAGTTTGTTGGTGGAACGCAATGACCTCATGCTGACGCCGTAACGCCGGGCGATGTGGCTCAGGGTGTCGCCGCGCCGTATCACGTGCTGGCGGCTACTCGACCTGGCCACCAGGGTGCCGGCTGGCGGATTAGAGGCGAAATAGCTGCGTACGCCGTTCAGAATCGCCTGCGCCACCTGTTGCTGGTGCTTTGAGCTGCGCAGGCGCTTTTCCTCCGAGGGGTTGGAGATGAACGCCGTCTCGACCAGCAGCGAGGGGATATCCGGTGACTTGAGGACCACGAAACCCGCGTGCTGTACGCG
>CAJICB010000374.1_pt1 | contig 10481 bp, 9 predicted proteins | sample 9199491 | NCBI WGS metagenome assembly CAJICB01 (sample SAMEA7708320, study PRJEB35096) | sediment metagenome | biome: marine neritic benthic zone biome [ENVO:01000025]; feature: sediment [ENVO:00002007]; material: shallow marine sediment [ENVO:03000034] sea grass bed [ENVO_01000059] ... | reverse complement strand
GGCCGGGCGCTGCGGACGCTGAGTGAAACGCTGCCGCAGCCCGGCCGCGATCTCGACCTCACGCTCGACGTAAAACTACAGCTCGCCGCCGAGGCTGCACTTGACGGGGCGCGCGGAGCGGTGGTCGCCATCGATCCCCGCAACGGCGGCGTCCTGGTGCTCGCAAGCACGCCGGGCTTCGATCCGAATCCGTTCGGCGAGGGACTGACGACCGAGGAATACGCGGCGCTTAGCAACGACCGGGACAAGCCCTTGTTCAACCGCGCGCTGCGCGGCCAGTATCCGCCCGGCTCGACGCTCAAGCCGTTTGTCGGTCTGGGCGGTCTCGAGCAGGGCATCACCAGTCCACACGCCCAAACCTACTGCCCGGGGTTCTACCAGTTGCCCGGCAAGAGTCGCAAGTATCGCGACTGGAAACGCGGCGGCCACGGGACCGTCGATCTGACCAGCGCTATCGCGGAGTCCTGCGACGTATACTTCTATGACCTGGCGCTGTCCATGGGTATAGACCGCATGCACGATTTTCTCGCCGGCTTCGGGTTCGGCAGGCCGACCGGAATCGACATCAGCGGCGAACTGGGCGGGCTGCTGCCCTCGCGCGACTGGAAAAGCGACGCGCGCAGCGAGCCCTGGTTCCCCGGCGAAACCCTGATTACCGGTATCGGTCAGGGTTTCCTGCTCACCACGCCGGTGCAGCTCGCCAGCGCCACTGCAGCGCTGGGCACCTATGGGCACCGGCTGAAACCTCATGTCGTGGCCTCGACCCAACGATACGATGACCCCGAGCTGACACCACGGGAGGTCGAAACGCTGGTCGACGTGCCGGTGGGAGACATCCATCACTGGTCGGATGTGATCACGGCCATGCGTGAAGTGGTACATGGGAAGCGCGGCACCGCGCGCAAGATCGGACTTGACGCCGAATTCGAAATCGCCGGCAAGACCGGCACCGCCCAGGTCTTCGGTCTCAAGGAGGAAGAGAAATACGACGCCGAAAAACTATCGAAAGAACTGCACGATCATTCGCTGTTCATCGCCTTTGCGCCGGTCGACAAACCGCGCATCGCCATCGCCATCATTGTTGAGCACGGTGGCAGCGGAAGTGCCGTGGCGGCACCGATCGCGCGCTCCATCCTCGACAAATTCCTGGAGAAATCCCCCTCGTGAGCACCATAATCGATGGCAGTCGCGAAGACGCCAGCCGCCGCGACTGGCAGCATATCCTGCATATCGACGCGGCACTGTTGTTAGGCCTGCTCGCACTGTCGGTGCTCGGCCTGTTCGTGCTCTACAGCGCAGCCGGACAGGATCAGCCGGTAATGTTCCGCCAGCTGATCCGCCTGACCATCGCATTCGGCGCCATGACCTTCGTCGCGCAGCTACGCCCGCAGTGGCTGTTGCGCTGGACACCCTGGCTGTTCGGGCTCGGGGTGCTGCTGCTGGTCGCCGTGCTGCTGGTCGGCGACGTGGGCAAGGGCGCCCAGCGCTGGCTGGATTTCGGCTTGGTCCGCTTTCAGCCCTCGGAGATGATGAAACTCGCCGTACCCATGATGGTGGCCTGGTACCTGTCCGAGCAGCGCCTGCCCCCCTCGGGAGCCAGGCTGACGATGGCGGGCGTTCTGATCGTTGTGCCGGTACTGCTCATCGCCAAGCAACCGGATCTGGGCACCGCGCTGCTAATCGGCAGCGCCGGCTTTTTCGCCCTGTTTCTGGCCGGGCTGTCCTGGCGCCTGCTGGCAGGCCTGGTGCTGCTGGCGACGGCCGCGGCGCCGGTGCTCTGGCATTTCATGCACGATTACCAGCGCCAGCGCGTAATCACCTTCCTCAACCCGGAGCAGGACCCGCTCGGCGCCGGCTACCACATCATCCAGTCGAAGATCGCCATCGGCTCCGGCGGCCTGTTCGGCAAAGGCTGGCTGAACGGCACCCAGGCGCACCTCGAGTTTCTTCCCGAACGCTCGACCGATTTCATTTTTGCCGTACTGGGGGAGGAGTTCGGCCTGTTCGGCATCGCCGTGGTACTGGCGATGTATGCCCTCATCATCGTGCGCAGCGTATATATCGCCACCCAGGCGCAGGATACCTACGGTCGCCTGCTGGGGGGCAGCCTGGCGATGACTTTTTTCATCTATCTGATTGTTAATACCGGCATGGTGACCGGACTGCTGCCCGTGGTGGGGCTGCCGCTACCGCTGATCAGCTACGGCGGCACGTCCATGGTGACCCTGATGGCGGGTTTCGGTATGCTGATGTCCATCCACACCCATAGGAAACTGCTACCGACCTGAGGAACATGCGTGCATAAGAGGAAGCCGTTACTGAATATTGTTCTGGCGCTGTGTGCGGGGCTGATATCCTGTTCACCCCTGGCCGGCGATTTCGACCACAACCCCGAGACACAGGCCTTCATCAATGAAATGGTCGAGCGCCACCAATTCGACCGCGCGGAACTCGAGGCGCTGTTCGGCCGGGCCGAAAAACGCGAAGATATACTGAAGGCCATTTCGCGCCCGGCGGAAAGCAAACCCTGGTACGAATACCGCCCGATTTTCATGACCCAGAGCCGGATTGACGGCGGCGTCGATTTCTGGAAAGAGCACGCCGAGATCCTGAGCGAAGCGGAGCAGTCCTACGGCGTCGACGCCGCCATCATCGTCGCCATCATTGGCGTCGAGACCCGCTACGGCGCCAACACGGGCTCCTACCGGGTTATCGATGCCCTGTCCACCCTGGCGTTCGAATATCCGCCGCGTGCCAAGTTCTTCCGTTCCGAGCTGGAACAATTCCTGATCCTGACGCGCGAGGAGCAGGTTGACCCGCAGGACGCCAAGGGCTCTTATGCGGGCGCCATGGGCTATGGCCAGTTCATCCCGTCCAGTTACCGCAACTATGCCGTCGACTTCGACGATGACGGCAAGCGCGACCTGTGGCTCAGCCTGGAAGACATCATCGGCAGCGTCGCCAATTATTTCCGCCGCCACGGCTGGGAGCTGGGTCAGCCGGTCGCCAGCAGGGTCAGCGGCGGGACCGCGATACAGGAGGGTCTGGTGTCGGACAAGCTGAAACCGGTCAAGACCGTCGCCGATTTCGCCGGCGCGGGAGTCACCAGCAACCCGGCGCTGCGCGAGGATCAGCCGGTGGCCTTACTTGAGCTTGAACAACGCAAGGACCCCGAATACTGGCTGACCACGAATAATTTCTACGTCATTACCCGCTACAACCGGAGCGCGCTCTATGCCATGGCAGTCTTCCAACTCAGTGAAGCGATACGCAATGCCTATCACAACAATGCGTCCTGACAGTTGCAGGCGCGTGACCGCCTGGGCGTTGAGCAGCTTTCTCGCCGCGCTGCTCGGGGCCTGCTCCTCTACCCCCCCGAGCCGCTACGCCCAGACGCACGACAGCGCCCCGCCCGCGCCCGTCGACCTCGCCGAGGTCAAGGAGGCAGTGCCGCGGGCAGAACCCCGAAGCCGCTACGGCAACCCGCCCTCCTACGTGGTACGCGGCAAGCGTTACCGCACCATGTCATCCAGTGCCGGTTACAGCGAACGCGGCATCGCCTCCTGGTACGGGACCAAATTCCACGGTCATCGCACCTCCAGCGGCGACACCTACGACATGTACCAAATGACAGCCGCTCACAAGACGCTGCCGTTGCCCACCTACGCCCGCGTCACCAACCTGCGCAACGGCAAATCCGTGGTCGTCAAGATCAACGACCGGGGGCCGTTTCACGACAACCGCCTGATCGATCTGTCCTACGCCGCTGCAGCCCGGCTCGGCATACTGGGAGCCGGCACCGGACGGGTCGAGGTCCAGTCCATCGACCCGTCGCAATACGCGGAGCAGCAGCGCAAGCTCAGCGCGGCGGCCAGCCAGCCAAAATTACCGCGACCCGACTCGGCGGCAGCGGTCGCCGAGCGCCAGAACACCGCCATGTACCTGCAGGTCGGCGCCTTCCAGGACCGCGGTAACGCCGAACGGCTGCACAGCGAACTGGCGGCGATGGAAATCCCGGCAAACCTGCATATCAGCGAAGGGCTGGCAAACCAGAAACGCATCTACCGGGTGCGCATCGGCCCGCTGCAAACGGTCGAATCGGCCGACAATGTGACGCAAATGCTCACCGGACAGGGCATCCTCTCGCCGCGCATCGTCATAGACTAGCGCCGCGCCGGCGCGATGTTGAAAATCCGCATTCGAGCGCACACAATGGGTCGCTCGATGAAGCGACAGGTATGTTCATGAAGCGACACCAGCTGTTTTTCCGCATTGTTCTCGTTGTTCCGCTGCTGCTCTGCGCCGCGGCCCAGGCCGCGACACCGGTACCCAAAGCGCCGACGGTTGGAGCCAAGGGTTACCTGCTGGAGGATTTTCTGAGCGGCCAGGTGATCGCGGAAAAAAATGCCGATCAGGCGCTGGAACCGGCCAGCATCACCAAGCTGATGACTGCCTATGTCGTTTTCAGCGAGATTCGTGACGGCAACCTGGCCCTGGAGGAGAAGGTCCAGATCAGCGAGAAGGCCTGGCGCACCGAAGGCTCGCGGATGTTTGTCGAGGTCAACACCCAGGTCAGCGTTGCCGACCTGCTCAAAGGCGTAATCATTCAGTCCGGAAACGATGCCACCGTAGCACTCGCAGAGCACGTAGCGGGGACCGAAGAGGGTTTCGCCAGCCTGATGAACCATCACGCCGAGCAACTGGGCCTGACCGGTACCAATTTCGTCAACAGCACCGGTCTGCCGGACAAGGATCACTACACCACCGCACGCGATATCGCCCGAATCGCCCGCGCCATGATCGCCGAATTCCCGGAATACTACCGGTGGTACTCCGAGCGACAATACACCTATAACAACATTACCCAGTACAACCGCAACAAGCTGCTGTGGCGGGACGAATCCGTAGACGGACTGAAAACCGGCCACACCGAATCGGCCGGGTACTGCCTGGTCACCTCGGCGGAACGAGACGGCATGCGCCTGATCAGCGTGGTGCTTGGGACCAAGAGCGAGGAGGCTCGCGCCGACGCCAGCCAGGCACTGCTGAATTACGGTTTCCGTTTCTTCGAAACCCACAAACTCTACGACGGCGGAGACAGGCTCACCTCGGCACGCGTCTGGAAAGGCGCCAACGACTCGGTCGATCTGGGCCTCAAGCAGACGCTGTACGTGACCATCCCGCGCGGCGAATACAAGAACCTGGACGCAGCCATGCAACTGGACGAGCAGATCACAGCACCGGTCGCGCAGGACCAGGCGCTGGGCCGTGTGGTCGTACGACTCGCCGACCGGCTGGTAACCGAGAAGGACCTGGTTGCGCTCCAGCCAATCGATGAAGGCAGCTTCATGCAACGCCTTGTCGACGAAGCGCTGGTCTATTTCGAATAGGTGCACACAGCTGGAACCGGCATGTGTACCGTCTATCTGAACGGCGCTTTCATGCCGATAGACGAAGCCTGCGTCTCGGTGATGGACCGCGGCTTTCTGTTCGGGGACGGCGTCTACGAAGTCATCCCGGCCTACGGTGGGCACCTGTTCCGGCTGCGCCACCATCTGAAGCGCCTGCAGGACAGCCTGGACGGCATACGGCTGGTGAATCCGCTCGCCGACGCGGAGTGGGAGAACATCCTCGGCGAGTTGTTGCTGCGCAACCGTGAGCATACCGGCAGCCACAACGATCAATCCGTGTATCTTCAGGTCACGCGCGGCAGCGCCCCGCAAAGAGACCACCGCTTTCCGGAACGGGTGACGCCCACCGTTTACGCGCTGAGCACTCCAATCGGCGAAGCTGACCCGGAGCTCGATACCCAGGGGATAGCCGCGGTTACACTCGATGACATCCGCTGGCAAATGTGCAACATCAAAGCCATCACCCTGTTACCCAATGTATTGCTGCGCCAGCAGGCCGCCGAGTGGAATTCCGCGGAAGCGCTTCTCATCAAGGACGGGCTGGTCATCGAAGGTTCTGCCAGCAACGTGTTTGTCATCAAGGACGGCGTTATCCAGACACCACCCAAGGGCCCCACGATGCTGCCCGGCATTACCCGCGATCTGGTCCTGGAACTCGCCCAACAGCACCAGCTCTCTTGCCGGGAAACCGAGCTCGCGGAATCGACCCTGCGCGAGGCCGACGAAATCTGGATCACCAGCTCCACGCGTGAAATCATTCCGGTCACCCGCCTCGATGGACACCCCGTCGGCGACGGCCAGCCGGGCGCGGCATGGAAAAACATGATCGAGCACTACCGGGACTACAAGAACGCAGTGCGCGACGGCACCGCGAGCTGATGCGAAGGGCTCTGCTCGAGGAAGAACAAAACCCTCCCGTGAATTCGACATCGACAGCTTCTACAGAGTAAACGCCAGACCAGCGTGCGTTACATGCGCATTTGCTCGATCAGGCCCCCTTTCTTCCACCGCTCGACAGAGATTTCATTGGGCTATAGGCGGTTCTGGGATATTTGCTCCCCGCGTTCCCTGCGCTGAACAACCGGGTTGTGTCATTATCCGCTCCTGCAACAGCGTATTGGGCGGCTAATAACATTGGCCGGGAACATCGCTCCGCAGCTTTGACCTCAGGCGGCCGCAGCCACCACCAGCAAGGCGTCTCCGCGGCAACGAATCAATGGGTGCGGTACGATGGGAGCACGGTCGATAATTTCGTATCCGAGACTCTGGTAAAGGCGCAGCGCGGACGCGTTCTCCTCGAACACTACCAGGCTCAACCGATCATAACCGTGTTGTCTCGCCTGTTCGCGGGCAAGCCGCATAAATCCTGTGCCGATACCTTGCCCGCGGAACTCCGGAAGCACTGCGACGCCGCAAATATACCAGGTATCGGGCGCCTCCAGGTATTTGTAGGGCGCAAACACATCGCTGCCGTCGAACGGCGGTGGCAACACGGCATCGGCCGGATCTCTTGCGTGCACCGGAAAACTCAGCAGCATGCCGGCCCGCCGCCCCGACATCTCTGCCAGGGTAGAGTTCCGGTAACTGTAATCGCCCTCCTCCGAGGCGTATACCTCGGCCCCGATGTCCAAAGCCGTGCGGCCGCCGGCAGCCTGCGCGGCTTGTGTCCATTCAATGAGCGCAACGCCATCGGAGGACGCGTCGATCATTTCAGCTATGAACCGGCTGTCTCTCACGTCTGCGGGTCTGTAAATGAGTTTTTCGCTCATGTCGTCACCTCCGATAGGGCCGCCCAACTAGGCTGAATTCTCGTATGGTCGCCACGCGAGACGGGATACTGCCGTAGTACGCGCGCGGCGCCACCTCGGCTGTCATTCGGCGTCGGCCCGCAACCGCCAAGCTAAAAGCGTTGAGCCGCCTGAAGTTTGTTCGTGCAACCCAACTCCGGTTTCAAAAGCGGCACGGGACAGGCCATCCCTGCAATCCCCACGGGATCTGTTTCTATCCCGCTAGCCTTGATTCCACACCAGGAGCAATGCAGCTGCGATCTGCGCGGCCTGACAAGCGGCCGCCTCCATGATATCTCAAAACGATCGCGGCCCAGTGACCTGGATGGATTTCGAACAGGAGCGAGTTGTTGCTCACGGCTATTTTCTGAATGCGCTTGGCGACATTTCTGATGAACTTTTCAACGTCACAAGCCATTAGACTTGTCTTGTTGTGCACCGTGCCTGCAGACAGGCTCTGCGATAATCTGCATGCTACAGGTAAGCAGATCTTCACTAGACCAGTGCAAGCCTGGACTCATCTTGCTGACCTCTATTGGTGGTTCCGGCCACACGAGCTTGGAAACGATTTCAAGATCAAAGCCGCATGCGGTGATGCGCGCCGTCATGTCGGAGGCCGAGATTCGGTTGGCATAGAAGCCACTACGGCGAAAGAAATCACTTTCCCAGCAACGCTGGCTGAAACGCAAATTGTTCAGCTTTCCACCCAGATGATCAGGGTAGTCTATACCATGAAAGCACATGCCGTCAGACGTCAGGATCCTGTGAAATTCCTGGAGAAAAGCTGAAGACTCGTTGCGCGGCAAGTGTTCCAGAACTGCCTCGGATACAATCATGTCAATCGAGTCTGAAGGTATCTGCCTGAGAGCGGCCAGGCCGTTGGTGAGGTGCTCGGCTTGACTCAACTGCAACAGCTGGTCGAATGAGTAATCAGGCTTGATCGGGACAGGGGAAAGACCCTTCTTTTCGATCGCTTTACTAACGGCAATATAGTGATCGATATCCTGCCTGGCGCAGGCGCCCGTATCGAGAAGCCAGGTCTTCTGGACACCGTAAGCGTGTGCAACCAGGGCCCGGTCAACCGAGTCACCCACACCGACCTCGACACAGTGCCTGGGAGGGCGGCCGATTGCATTATGGAATTTCTCGAACCGTTGCAGCAGCTGATCTACATTGCGGCGATGATTTTCGCTCGGCGGAGAATTAACAAAACACCGATTTTCTGGAAGCGCCGAAGGTCAACCGGCAGCCGTGACAGAATCATTTTTGCGACGATTTTCATCCACCATGGTATTGGCACACCTCTGGCGTAGTCTGAGGCAACTCTCGAGATAATCATGTTGATACTGATTCTAGTATTGTGTCACAGGGCGTTACCGATGCTCGAATCAAACATATTGCCCTTTCTGAATCGGATATCATGCGGGTGCCTAGGAAAAGACACAGTCGCATCACGCACTGGTCAGCCAGGATCTGAAGCCCTGTGAACAGGTTGAAACATACGCCGATATTCGCTCGGCGTGAGGCCGGTGCGGCGCTTGAACAGCCTGCGAAAGAAGGACGCGTCTTCGTAACTCACGGCCGCACTGATTTCGTCCACCGGCAGTTGTCCGGACTCCAGCAGGCGCTTGGCCTCTTCGATACGAAGGTTTTGCAGGTGCTCGATGAGCGTGGTGCCCGTGGCCATCTTGAAACGCCGCTTCAGGGTGCGCTCGGGGATGTTCGCCAAACCGACCACCTGCTTAATGGCGTCGGTGTCGCGGAAATTCTCGCCGAGCCAGTCCTCACAGGTCCGCACCACGGAATCTGCGTGCGGGACTCTGCGCACCAGCGTCGCATAGGGCAGCTGGCCTTCACCATGCCATTTCAGGAGGTACACCTTGGCGATGCGCAGCGCCTCACCCGGACTGCAGTGGCGCGAGATGATGTGGATCGCGAGATCGTGCCAGGAGGTCGTGCCACCTGCTGTCACGATCCGGCCCGCGGCGTCGGCAAAGACCAGATTCGGCTGCGGTCGGAAACGGACCCGGGGGTATCGCCTGCTGAACAGCTCCCGATAACCCCAGTGGGAAGTGGCCTCACAGCCGTCCAGTAACCCGGTCTCGGCCAGCATCAGCGCGCCGGAACAGGCGGAATAAAGCGTCGTGCCTTCTGCGTACTTGCGGCGAATCCATGCCATGAGCTCCGGATAGCGCCCCCCTATGTCCTCGTCCGGACCCGGCCAGAGCTCGGGCAATATCAGTATGCCAGGCGTGGGGTTGTCCGCGATCGAGCAATGGGGCGTGACCGGAATCCCGTTTCCACAGGTGAACGCCTCAGCGCTGGGCGCGACGATTCGGACCTGGAACAGCCCCCGCTCTGTTCCCGTGCGCACCAGCGTCTGCCAGATGTTTCCGGCGGCCAGGAGTACATCCACCATACCGTAGAGCGCTGAGCCGGCGGTCTCCGGCACGGCGACAATCAGGACCTCTATCGGGCCTTTACGGGAGCTGGTCATGACGATGGCCTCAATTCCTGGCACGAATGCCCCGTTGCTGTCCAAAATCCATCTTATGCTGCCGCCTGTCAAGGTCTAAGCTGGGGATCAAGTCACTACCAGGCTGTTATGCAGCCCGGGCGACGCATCGCGTAACCCAAGCCGCAAGGAGAACCATCATGACCGATCGAACGACGAGCAAGCAGGCGCAGGTCGACACCAACGGCTCGACTTTCAACGGGATCCACCTGGAGACACTGCAGGGGACGGTGCAGGCCATCGAGCAGGAACCCGATCTGGGGCAGTGCAGGTTTCGCGCCCGCAACAGATGGCTGGGCGGCAACCATAACTGCACCACCATTACCGGTTTCTACGGCGCCCGGCGGGAAATGGCCCATAAACAGCAGTTCGAATTGCACGCCGACGAACCCCCCATTCTTGCGGGGCAGGATACGGGCGCCAACCCGGTTGAACACCTGCTGAACGCACTGGCCGCCTGTGTGACCACCAGCATGGTGGCTCACGCCGCCGTGCGGGGTATCCATATCGAGGAACTGGAATCGGAGCTCGAAGGCGACATCGATCTGCGTGGTTTCCTGGGGCTCTCCCGTGACGTACCCAAGGGGTTCACCGACATCCGCGTCAAACTCAGGGTCAAGGCCGATGTGGACAACATGGAACAGCTGCGCGGACTGACCGCGTACTCACCGGTGTTGAACACGATTACACGGGGAGCGCACGTGGACATTCGGGTGGACGCGAAGTAGGCGGCCGGCTCCGCGGCCAGCCCTGAGCGTCTTTCTCAGC
>CAJICB010000079.1_pt1 | contig 10536 bp, 14 predicted proteins | sample 9199491 | NCBI WGS metagenome assembly CAJICB01 (sample SAMEA7708320, study PRJEB35096) | sediment metagenome | biome: marine neritic benthic zone biome [ENVO:01000025]; feature: sediment [ENVO:00002007]; material: shallow marine sediment [ENVO:03000034] sea grass bed [ENVO_01000059] ... | reverse complement strand
CCGTGGACGAGGAGTATATCCATGCAGATAAATGTTACCGGACACCACGTCGACATCACCGAACCGCTACGCAACTACGTCAACGAGAAATTCGAGCGTCTGGAACGTCACTTCGACAACGTCACCGATGTACACGGGGCCTCAAGCGAGGCGTTTACGTTCATTGGAAGGAGGTATGGCCATCGCCTCACGGTATTTGGCGATGGTTCTTCGAGCCACCTTGATACCCTGCTCGGCGAGCAGGGTGGCTATCTTGCTGTCGCTCAGGGGCTTGGACGGTTTTTCCGCCGCCACCAGTTTTTTTATTATCGCGCGGATCGCCGTGGCCGAACATTCTCCGCCGTCGGCAGTGCCGACGTGGCTGGAGAAGAAGTACTTGAATTCGAAGATGCCGCGCGGGGTGTGCATGTATTTCTGCGTGGTGACGCGCGAGATGGTCGACTCGTGCATCTCCACCGCCTCGGCGATGTCGCGCAGCACCAGCGGTTTCATGGCCTCATCACCGTATTCGAAGAAATTGCGCTGCCGGTCGACGATGCAGCGCGCGACTTTGAGCAGTGTCTCGTGGCGGCTTTGCAGGCTCTTCAGGAACCAGCGCGCTTCCTGCAGGTGGTTACGCAGGTAGGTATTGTCCTCACTGTTGTCGGCGCGCCGCACCAGACTGGCGTAGTGACTGTTGATGCGCAGCTTTGGCGTTGCTTCCAGATTCAGTTCCACCTGCCACTTGCCCTTGTTTTTAAAGACAAATACGTCGGGTACGACGTACTGCGGCTTGCTGTTGGTGATTTGGGACCCGGGCCGCGGATTGAGCGACTGGATGAGTTTCAGTACCTCCTGAAGCTCGGACTCGCCCAGCTTCATGCGCCGCATAATCTGATTATAGTCACGATTTCCGAGCAGATTGACGTGCTGCTGCATCAGCTGCAGCGCCTCGCTGCGCCTGGGTGTGTCAGAGTCCAGTTGCCGGAGCTGGATGACCAGGCACTCGGCGGGGTCGCGGGCACCCACGCCGACCGGGTCGAAGTGCTGTATACGGTGCAGCACCGTCTGGACTTCTTCCACGCCGATCTCGAGTTCCGGGTCCAGCCCCATGCTCTCGTGTAATTCCTCCAGCGAAACGCTCAAATAGCCGTTATCGTCGATGGAATCGATGACGGCCTCGGCGATGGCGCGGTCGATATCGCCGAACGGCGTGAGCTCGAGCTGCCACAGCAGGTGCTCGTGCAGGCTCTGGCCCTCACCGCTATGGGTTTCGAAGAAGTCGCGGTTGTCGCTGTCCGCCGGTGCGCTGTAACTGGTCGATCCCATGTCATAGGTGTCTTCCCAGCTGGTGTCGACCGGCAGCTCTTCGGGAATGGTATCGGTGCTCGGAGAGACTTCGGCGTCGCTGCCTTCAGCTGCCTCGCCGGCGCTTTCCTTGTCCGCCTGCTGGCCTGCGTCCGTCGCAAGTTCAGCCGCCGACGGCGCTTCGCCTTCGTCCGCTTCCAGCATCAGGTTGGAATCCAGCACTCCCTGTACCTCGAGCTGCAGCTCCAGGGTGGACAGTTGCAGCAGGCGGATCGCCTGCTGCAACTGGGGGGTCATGGTTAAATGCTGGCCAAGCCGAAGTTGGATGGACTGCTTCATATTCCGGTATCAACCACTCTGGTAACTCCAGCACCCGGGCCGTGTGCGCCTGATCATAGGGGGGCTCATTCTACTGCATTTATTATGCCAGTGAAGTATTTAATGACATTTTTTTCCCCTACATCCGGAATTGCTCACCCAGGTAGACCTGGCGTACCTGCTCGTTGGCCAGTATGGCTTCTGGAGCTCCTTCGGCGAGCGTCTTGCCGCTGCCGATGATATAGGCGCGGTCGCAGATGCCCAGCGTCTCGCGCACATTGTGGTCGGTTACCAGTACCCCGATCTCGCGTTCCACCAGGTGTTCCACAATGCGCTGGATATCGATAACCGAAATCGGATCGACGCCGGCGAAGGGTTCGTCAAGCAGAATGAAACGCGGCTCCATCGCCAGTGCCCGGGCAATCTCCACGCGGCGGCGTTCGCCACCCGACAGGCTGACACCTTTCTGGCCGCGCAGGTGCCCGATATGCAGCTCCTGCAGCAGGCTCTCCAGTTTATCGGCACGTTCGCGGCGAGTTAAACCCTTGCGCATTTCCAGCACGGCGAGCAGATTGTCGGCGACGCTCAGCTTGCGGAATACCGAGGCCTCCTGCGGGAGGTAGCCGACCCCGTGACGGGCGCGCACGTGCATCGGGAAGCGGGTCAGTTCGCGCTCGTCGAGCCAGACCGAACCGCCGTCGCTGGGCACCAGCCCGACAATCATGTAAAAGCAGGTGGTCTTGCCCGCGCCGTTCGGGCCCAACAGACCGACGACCTCGCCGCTGTCTACGTGCAGCGATATTTCATCAATTACTTTGCGGCCCGAGTAGCTCTTGCTCAGGTCACGCGCTTCCAGCCGGCTCATGGTGTGGCGGGTTCTTTGCTGTCTTTCCTGTTACGGGGCTGAATGGTGATGCGCACCCGTTCGTCAGGCCGGCTGGTGCCGGCATTGACCTGGTCCTTGGCCATATCGTACTCGATCCGCTCACTGCGCAGCACATCGCCTTCCTGAAAGACCTCCGCCTGTTTGAGCAGGATGATATGTTCCGGGTTGGTGTAGTACTCCATGCGTTTGGATTTGGCACGCACGTCGTGGTCCTTGCCGTCCGGCCGCTGACGGTAGGTGGCCGGGTTGCCCAGCATAATGACTTTCTGCACATCGTTGCCTTTACTGTAGACGGTCATCAGATCACCGGTCAGCACCAGCGTACCCTGGGTAACCTTGACGCTGCCGTGGTAGGTGCTGATGCCCTTGGCGTCATCCAGTTCCACGCGGTCGGCCTCGATGTTCATGGGCTGATCCTGGTCGCTGGACAGGGCCCAGCTGCGCAACGGCAGCAGTAGCGAGACCATCAGCAGCAAGAAACAGCCCGGTTTATTCATGAGTGCCCCGTACACGATTGAGTAGCTCGACACGCTGCTGACCCAGGTCAGCGCGTAATCCGCCGGCGCTAAAATGCCAGTTCCCCGACTGTAAAACAACCGGCGCGTCGGTTTCCACAAGCGCTCCGTTGCCGGCGATTTTCAGCCGCTCGGTGCTAACCGTAGTGCCGTCCCGGGCGTCGCCGCCTGGTTCCAGTACGACCTGCTGCTCGAGGGACAGCGGCTGGCCGTCGGCGGACATGCGCCCGCGCCCGGCCCGCAGTTCCCAGTGGCGCTGGTGATGATCGCGTATGTTCAGGCGCGGCTGGATCAGCCGCGCGTGGGGTTCCCCGGCCCACTGCTCCAGGCGCTCGGCCCGCAGCTGTCTGACCGGCCGCCCCTGCTCGTCAAACAGGTCCCACTGTGGCTGCTCGATATACAGGTCGGGCAGTGCATCGGCCTGCATCTGAGCGGAGCCGCCGCGGCTGGCGTACAGGTGCAGCCAGAAGCTCGCCGCCGTGGCGGTCAGCGCCAGCGCCAGCGTTCCCTTTCGGGACAGGTTCACAGGTAGCTTTCCAGCTCCTGCTTGAGCACTCCGTGTGCCTCGAGCAGCAGTTCGCAGACATCGCGTGCCGCGCCCCGTCCACCGCCGCGTGGTGTCTGCCAGTGGGCGTGTTTCAGCACCCAGGGGTGCGCGTCGCTCACGGCGATGGCCAGCCCGACCTTGCGCATCACCGGCAGATCGACCACGTCGTCGCCCACATAGGCGACCTGCTCCGGCGGCAGATCGAGCCGCTGCAGAAGGTCGGCAAAACCCTCCAGCTTGTTGTTCTGACCCTGGTAGACGAGCTCGATGCCCAGGTTGCGCATGCGGTGTTCGACGACCTTGGAAGTACGCCCGGTGATGATGGCGCAACGCACGCCGTGTTTCTGCAGCATCTTGATGCCGTGACCGTCCTGGGAGTGGAAGGCCTTGTATTCCTGACCGTCGTCCCCCACGAACAGGCTGCCGTCGGTCAGTACCCCGTCGACGTCAAAGATCAGCAGTTTTATTTGCGATGCTTTTTCCAGAATGTCTTTCATGGGTTCACCGTGTCAGACCACGCCGGCGCGCAGCAGGTCGTGCATATTGAGTGCGCCGATCAGCCGTTCGTCGGCATCGACGACCAGCAGCGCGTTGAACTTACCTGCGTCCATGATCTGCAGCGCCTCCGCGGCCAGCAGCCCCGGAGAAATGAGCGTGGGTTGGCGCGTCATGACCTCATCTATCGGCGTCTTGTGCAGATCGATGTCGTGGTCCAGCGCGCGGCGCAGGTCGCCGTCGGTAAAGATCCCCAACACGGTATCATTGTCGTCGACGATCGCCGTGGTGCCGAGACCTTTCTGGGTCATTTCCAGCAGGGCATCGCAGATCAGTGTACCCGATATGACCTTTGGTACCCGCTCGCCGGTGTGCAGCAGATCATCGATCAGCAACAGCAGACGCCGGCCCAGTTTGCCGCCCGGGTGGGAGCGGGCGAAGTCATCCGCGGTGAAGCCGCGCACCTCGAGCAGAGAGATCGCCAGGGCATCGCCCATGGCCAGCGCCGCGGTGGTGCTGGCGGTCGGGGCCAGATCGAGGGGGCAGGCTTCTTTCTGGACACCGACGTGGATGTTCACGCTGGCGGCCGTTGCCAGGGTCGAGTTCGGATTGCCGGTCAGTGAAATGAGCGGCACGTGCAGGCGCTTGATGATGGGCAGGATGGTCAGGATTTCATCCGTCTCGCCCGAGTTGGACAGTGCCAGCACCACGTCCTTGGCGGTGATCATGCCCAGATCGCCGTGGCTGGCTTCGCCCGGGTGCACGAAAAACGCCGGGGTGCCGGTGCTGGCCAGGGTGGCGGCGATCTTGCCGCCGACGTGGCCGGATTTGCCCATGCCGATGACCACCACTCGGCCCTCGCATTGCAGCATGTGGTGACAGGCGCGCACGAAGTCGTCATCGACGCGCGACTTGAGCGCATCGACGGCTGCGGATTCCGTCTCCAGCACCGCGAGACCGAGTTTTTTCAACACCGCGTCGTTCATGAATGTCCGCTTTGCGCTTTCAGCTTCGAGCGGTGAAGTATAACAGGGTCTGATAGCCGAGATAGCAGGCCAGTAGCAGCCCGCCTTCTAAGCGGTTAATGCGCCCCGGGGTCCGGAAGCCGTAGGCCATGACCAGCAGTGCCACGGTGAGGCCCGCCATGATCGGGAAGTCGCGCATCAGAACGGCGTCCTCGACCGGGCCCGGGGCAATGATTCCCGGGATGCCGAGCACCGCCAGCAGGTTGAACATGTTCGAGCCGATCACGTTGCCGATGGCTATGTCGTGTTCGTCTTTCAGCGCACCCGCCAGCGAGGCGGCCAGCTCCGGAAGGCTGGTGCCCAGCGCCACGATGGTCAGACCGATAATCAGATCACTGACCCCCAGTTGCTGCGCGATGCCCACCGCACCCCAGACCAGCAGCCTCGAGCTGAGCAGCAGGATCACGATGCCGACCAGCAGCCACAGCAGCGAACCGCCCAGGGACAGATCGGTCGGGATCTCCGCCTCGTATTCCGCCGCCATGGGATCCAGTTCTCGCGAGCTGAGCCCCAGGTACACGATCCAGCTCAGCAGCACCACCAGCCCGAGCATCAGCATCAGCCCGTCGCCCAGCCCCAGCACGCCATCGCTGAGCAGCAGGTAGGCGATCAGTGTGGTCGCGACCAGCACCGGAAATTCGCGCTTCACCGCGCCGGAGTGGACCGTCAGTGGCGCCACCAGCGCGGTGGTTCCCAGGATCAGGGCGATGTTGGTAATGTTGGAGCCGATTGCGTTACCGATCGCCAGCCCCGCATTGCCCTGCCAGGCGGCTACCGCCGAGACCAGCATCTCCGGCGCCGAGGTGCCGAAACCGACTATCGTCAGGCCGATGACCAGCGGTGACACGCCGAGGTTGCGCGCGGTGCCAGCCGCGCCGCTGACAAAACGGTCCGCGCCCCACACGAGGAGCGCAAAACCGGCGACGACGGCGAACAGCTCGTACAACATAGGGGGCGTATAGTAGCGGTTTCACGTCCAGGGCGACACAATGGCGATCCGTCAGCGGAGCAGTGCGCATGAGTAAGGTCATTCCCTTCAAGCGGCCGACAGCGGCGCAGAAGCACAAGGGCAACACGCTGTGTCGGAGGGGTTTTCACAAGTGGGTGGTGGTCAACAGGCCGTTCGATGTCAAGCGCGGGCGGCTGGTGACCTGCTATCGCTGCGAACGCTGCGGGGCGGAGAAATCGGAGGCGCGCTGAGCCCCGGGCAGCGGGCGGGGAGCGCTGTCGGAATCCGTGGCGATCCGTATAATGGCCGCCATTCGCCCTCAGGAAGCGAGTAACAAGAATACGGAACATGGCTGAAGCAGACGCTCCGACAAGGTCCGACGCGCTGGTCAGGATTCGCGGTCTGCGTTTCGCCCGCGGCGAGCGCATGATATTCGACGGCGTGGACATGGATATCCCGCGCGGCAAGGTCACCACTATCATGGGTCCCAGCGGCACCGGCAAGACCACCCTGTTGCGGCTGATCGGCGGCCAGCTGCAGCCGCTGGAGGGCAGCGTGCAGGTCGACCGGCTCGAGGTGTCGCAGTTGCGCCGCGCCGAACTCTACGAGTTGCGCCAGCGCATGGGCATGCTGTTCCAGTCGGGTGCGCTGCTGACCGACTTGAACGTGTTCGAGAACGTCGCCTTCCCGCTGCGCGAGCACACCGATCTGCCCGAGCCCATGATCCGCGACCTGGTGTTGATGAAGCTGCAGGCCGTCGGCCTGCGCGGGGCGCGCGAGCTGATGCCGAGCGAGTTATCCGGTGGCATGGCACGGCGCGTGGCGCTGGCGCGGGCCATCGCCCTGGATCCGATGATGATCATGTACGACGAACCCTTCACCGGCCAGGACCCCATCTCCATGGGGGTGCTGGTGCAGCTGATTCGTCTGCTCAACGATGCCCTCAGCCTCACCAGCGTCATCGTCTCGCACGATGTTCAGGAGGCCGCGGCCATTTCGGACTATGTCTATGTCATTTCGGAGGGCAAGGTGATGGGCCAGGGCACGCCCGAACAACTGCGCGGCACCGACTCCGAGTGGGTCAAGCAGTTCATGCAGGGCCTGCCGGACGGGCCTGTACCCTTCCACTATCCGGCGCCGACCTACATCGATGACCTGCTGCAGCCGGACAAGCCGGTGTCGGGGGGTGCCCGTGCTTGAGTGGATCCGCCAGCTGGGCCGGGGCGGCTTCGAGTTCTTCGAGAAACTGGGGCGCGGCAACCTGTTTCTGCTCAAGACGCTGGTGGGGATTCCCTCGGTACTCGGTCGCCCCCGGCTCCTGATCGCCCAGCTGCTGTCGGTCGGGGTACTGTCGTTTCTGATCATCGCGGTGTCCGGTCTGTTCGTGGGCATGGTGCTGGCGCTGCAGGGCTACAATACGCTGGTCGATTTCGGTGCCGAGGAATCGCTCGGCGTGGTGGTGTCACTGTCCATTGTGCGCGAACTGGGGCCGGTGGTGACCGCGCTGCTGTTCGCCGGCCGCGCCGGCTCAGCATTGACCGCCGAGATCGGCCTGATGAAAGCGACCGAGCAGTTGTCCGGTATGGAAATGATGGCCGTCGATCCCATCCACCGGGTGATCGCGCCGCGCTTTCTGGCGGGTTTTCTCGCCATGCCGCTGCTGGCGGCGATTTTCAGTGCGGTCGGTATCTACGGCGGTTTCTTCGTGGGTGTGGGGCTGCTGGGTGTGGACGACGGTGCCTTCTGGTCGCAGATGCAGGACAAGGTCGATCTCTACGACGATGTATTCAACGGCGTGATCAAGAGCCTGGTGTTCGGTTTCGTGGCGTCCTGGATCGCCGTCTTCGAAGGCTACGATGCCACCCCGACCTCGGAGGGGGTCAGTCGGGCCACGACGCGGACCGTGGTGCATTCGGCGCTGGCGGTGCTGGGACTGGATTTCGTATTAACTGCCCTGATGTTCGGAGACAACTGAACGTGAAACAGACCAAAACCACTGAACTGCTGGTCGGCATGTTTATCGCGGCTGGCATGGGGGCCCTGTTCGTGCTGGCCATGAAGGTGAGTAACCTGAGCACCTTCACGCAGACCGACAGCTACCGGGTGACCGCCCATTTCGAAAACATCGGGGGCCTGAAGGTCCGTTCGCCGGTGACCGTCGGTGGCGTACGGGTCGGACGCGTTTCGGCCATCGACTATGACACCGATCGTTACGAGGCGGTGGTGACCCTGGAGCTGGATGCGAAATACGACAATTTTCCGGATGACACCTCGGCGAGCATCTACACCGCGGGGCTACTGGGCGAGCAGTACATCGGTCTGGAACCCGGCGGCTCGCCGGATGTGCTGGTCGACGGCGGGGAGCTCGAGCTGACTCAGTCGGCACTGATCATGGAGAAACTGGTAAGCAAGTTCCTGTTCGACAAGGCCGCCCAGGGCGGTTCGGCCGAGGACGGCCAGTAGCGCCGGCGCCGCGTGTTGCACGCCAGCATCGAAGAAGGCAAGAACGGTCGCATGGAGATACACGGCGATCTCAATTTCACCTCGGTGGCGCTGCTGTGGAACGGCGGAGGCGGGTCCATTCCGGAGCGTGACCAGCTGGACATCGATCTCAGTCACGTGGAGCGCTCCGACAGCGCCGGTCTGGCGCTGCTGGTAGAATTCCTGCGCCAGGCTCGCCAGGCGGGCAAAACCATCCGCTTTTTCAATATCCCCGCGCAGATGCTGGCGATCGCGCGCGTCAGCGCCCTCGACGAGGTGTTGCCCCTGCAGCGTGACTGAGCGTTCCCGTCCGGATACTTTATAGTATGATTTGCGCCTGGATTACCAAGACGGTACTGGCATGCAAGCAGACGAATTGAAGAGACTCATCGAAGCCGGAGTTCCCTCCGCGGAGGTCAGGGTAGAGGGTGACGGCGACCATTTCGAAGCCACGGTCATCAGCGCTGCCTTCGCGGGCAAGTCCCGCGTGCAGCAGCACCAGATGGTCTACGGATCGCTGGGCGACCTGATGCAGGGAGCGGTGCACGCGCTGGCGCTGCGCACCTTCACGCCGGAGCAGTGGGAACAGCAGATCCACTGACAGGGCGTTTGTCACGGGCACCGACCACAGGAACAGATCAGACGCCATGTCGGAACAGCTGACCATCGCCCTGTCCAAGGGCCGCATTTTCACCGAGACGCTGCCGCTGTTGGCGCACGCCGGTATCGAGCCGCTGGACGACCCGGAGAGCAGCCGCAAGCTGATTCTGGATACCAATCACGAAGACGTGAAGCTGGTTATTATCCGCGCTTCGGATGTGCCGACCTACGTGCAGTACGGTGCCGCCGACCTGGGGGTGGCCGGCAAGGATGTGCTGCTGGAGCACGGGGGCGAAGGCCTGTACGAGCCGCTGGATCTCAGGATCGCACGTTGCCGGCTGATGGTGGCCGGCCGCGCGCCCTGGTCGGAAGGGGCACAGCGGCTGCGCATCGCCACCAAGTACGTGAACAGCGCGCGCCGCTACTTCGCCGAGCAGGGACAGCAGGTGGAAGTCATCAAGCTGTACGGCTCCATGGAGCTGGCGCCGCTGGTCGGCCTCGCCGATCTGATCGTCGACGTGGTGGACACGGGCAACACCCTGAAGGCCAATGGTCTGAAACCGTTGGAGAAGATTGCTGATATCAGCTCGCGCCTGGTGGTCAACAAGGCGTCCATGAAGCGCAAGCACGCGCGCGTGCAGCGCTTCATCGACGAGCTCGCCGCGGCGGTTCGCAAACAGGATGAGCAGGCCGCATAGGATGGTAGACATCAGACGACTGGACAGTGCCGAGACGCAGTTCGGCGCCCGGCTGGATGCGCTGCTGGCCTGGGAAAAGGTGTCCGATCAGCAGGTCGAGCAGACCGTGCGCGAGGTCATCGCCGCCGTGCGCAGCCGCGGCGACGCGGCGCTGCTGGAATACACCAACCGGTTCGACCGCATGCGGGCCACCAGCGTGGCCGAGCTGGAGATCGCTCAGACGCGATTGAGCCAGGCCTTGCGGACGATCCCGGCCGCGCAGCGCGAGGCGCTGGAGCGGGCGGCCGGGCGCATCCGTGCCTACGCCGAACACCAGAAAATGCAATCCTGGTCCTACACCGAAGCCGACGGCACCGTGCTCGGTCAGCAGGTGGCGCCGCTGGATCGCGCCGGTCTCTATGTGCCCGGCGGCAAGGCCGCCTATCCCTCCTCCGTGCTGATGAACGCCGTCCCCGCCAAGGTCGCCGGGGTCGCCGAGCTGGTGATGGTGGTGCCCACCCCGGACGGGGTGAGCAACGAGCTGGTGCTGGCCGCGGCGGCGGTGGCCGGCGTCGACCGGGTGTTTGCCATCGGCGGCGCCCAGGCGGTGGCGGCCCTCGCTTTCGGCACCGAGACGGTGCCGTGCGTGGACAAGATCGTCGGGCCTGGCAACATTTATGTTGCGACCGCCAAGAGCATGGTGTTCGGCCAGGTCGGCATCGACATGATCGCCGGTCCCTCGGAAATCCTGGTGGT
>CAJICB010000042.1_pt1 | contig 10599 bp, 5 predicted proteins | sample 9199491 | NCBI WGS metagenome assembly CAJICB01 (sample SAMEA7708320, study PRJEB35096) | sediment metagenome | biome: marine neritic benthic zone biome [ENVO:01000025]; feature: sediment [ENVO:00002007]; material: shallow marine sediment [ENVO:03000034] sea grass bed [ENVO_01000059] ... | reverse complement strand
CGGGGACCGGCAAGACCACGCTGATCAACGAAATCCTCGCTGAGGTGGACAAGGCGCGGCTGAAGGTAGCCACGCTTACCAGCTCTCAGCTGGAGGGACGAGACCTGCTGCAAATGGTCGCGGCGTTGTTCGATCTGAAATACGAAGACGAGAGCAAGACAGCCCTGCTTTTGGAACTGGAGGAGTTCTTAAAGCAGCTTAGCCAGAAGGGTCGGCGCGCGGTGCTGATCGTGGATGAGGCGCAAGGACTTTCGTCGAGTGCGGTCGAGGAGCTGCGCCAGCTCACGAACCTGCAGTTCAACCATCGACTGTTGTTACAGGTGTTCCTGGTCGGACAGGAGCAGTTACGCGACATGGTGCGGGCGCCGGCTATGGAACACCTGCGCCAGCGCATTGTGGCGGCGTCCCACCTCGATCCCCTGACCCTTCCCGAAACGGTGAGCTACATCGAGCATCGGCTTTTCCGGGTCGGCTGGAAAGCTGACCCGGCCATCACCGAAAAGGCGTTGCGTCTGATTCACCGCTTCAGCGCCGGAGTCCCGCGGCGCATCAATCTCATCTGCAGCCGCTTGTTCCTGTTCGGCAGCATGGAAGAGAAACACCAACTGGACGGCGTGGACGCGCGCAGCGTGATCGAGGATCTGCAGGACGAACTGCTGGTGTCGCCCGAGGAACTGGAGGAGCACGAGGCGCAGGAGGACGAGCAGGAGCAGGGTGGCGACGATGACAAACCGGCGCAGATCCTCAGCCTGCCGCGAGAACCTCTAACTGACGCGGACGCCGCTTCAGAGCAGTCGAGCGCAGAGAACAGGAATCCCCAGGCGCGGGGCACGGGCCGGGAGTGGATCCGGGACGACACCGCTGTGACCCAGGCTGGTGGCGGTGGTGGAAAAGTAACTGCCGCATCCGTACCGCGGGAACAGGAGATTTGGGGCGAAATCGAGCATCTCGAGAAGGAGTTGCTGGAAGCATCCGGCGAACTGAGAGATGAAGCACGGGATGTGACGGAGGTTGCCCGCGGCCGCGGGGGTAGTGGAAGCGCCGCGCGGCTGGAATCCGTATCGGAGCCTGGCCTGCAACACAACAGGGTGCGTGCGGCCGTCAGCAGCGCGGTGTCGCATCCTCCCGGTAGCACGGCGAGAGCGTCTGCCGCTGAGCCCGTGGCGGAAGAGCGCCGTTCGGCCGCCGCGCCGGTGTCGGAGCGCACGCCCGCGTTCCAGTTCGCAGCTGATGCGCGCGACGCGGACAGTGCGGATGAGACTGCTCTGCGATCGGGAGCGGATGAGGCGCTGCAGCTGGGCGGCGCGGGGTCCGCTGTCCAGCCGATCTGGCGGCGGCAATGGGCTTTGCTGTTTGCCGTACTGGCGGTTGGCGTGGGTGTTGCGGCTACCATCGGCTTCGGGAACCGCGAGAGGATTTTTTGGGTGGATCCCGATAAAGTCGGTACCATACAACGTGATCCAGGCCCGGACGGGAAGGCGCCGGAAAACGCGGCGCCAATCGTGGCGGTGGGCACGGGTCTGGATAACGCGGTCGAACCGGCACCTGGTGACGAGCCCACCGGAGCTTCTGATCAGCAACCAGCTGGGCGCGCTGAACCCGCCGTAGTGGTCGCAACGAGAGAGGGAGACGAGGGTGCATTCTCCGCGCGGCCTGGTGAAGGAGACAGGCCTGAAGAGGTCTCCCCCGAAGCACTCGAGACAGCGTTGCCGGAGGCGGACACGGACAACGCGCTCAGAGAAGTCTCGCAGACACCCGTTTCCCCGCCCGAGCCGGAGAAAGCCATGCCTGAGGCGGCAGTGGCCGCTGCGCCCGCCGCGCTGCCTTCGGCGGAGCACAGTGCTGCGACTGACGAGCCAGGTTCAGCGGATCCGGTCGAAGCGGAACGCACCCGGTTGCGGCGCGAAGCGGAACAGCGTTTTAACCGCCAGCTCGGCCAGATCGATTCCGACACGGGAGAAACGCGGGTCGCGGCATCGCGGGAAACAGCCGAGGCAACTCGAGGTGCGAGCGTTGTAAAACGCCCTGCTGCCCCGGCCGCGGCAGTCGCGCCCGACCGCATGCGCAGCGCAGTGACTGCCGCGCCGAAACCCGTGGCTCCGCCGCCGTCGAAAAAGAGCAAGCCGATCCTGGCTTCGCGGCCGAAAACCAGGTCTGTTCCGGCGCAGCCGGTCACCAGCCCCTCCACTAGGCCCCCGGAGCCAGTGCGGACGCCCGAGCGTGTGAGGCTGGATGTGCTGCAGAGTCAGTGGACGAGTCAAGGTAAGCCGGCCACGTTACTGCCCTCGGAAATTACTTTCTGTTCCGGGGCGGGTGAAAACATCAACTGCTGGAGTGTTCCCCAGAATGCCACCACCAAGTACGGGAGGGCGCTATACAAGGTGGAAGCCACACTGGATAGTTTCAGCCCGGACGGCCGTTTCCGGCTTTCCTATCGGACCCTGGTCAAGCTGATTGAATCCGACGATTCAACAGACACGGCAGCCGCTGCTGACGATGATTCGGGCTGGCAGGTGACGGAGCACAGTATGAGCTGCGAGCTCAGCAGCGCCGACACCGTGCAGTGCCGCAACGCAAAGGGGACCCTGCGCGAATACCGCCGGGTCGCGTCACGCAAGAGAGGCTGATGCGTTTCGCGCAGTTATTTACAAGCGGCATTCGAATTGGTGTTCAACCTATTATAATACCTGGTATTCATATTGGCTTGCTCTCCCGAGCCGTTAAAGAACGCTGGGTGATGGCATTCGAGCCCGATAGACAGTTATCGGAAACCGACCTACTATTTGGTTCTCACCGCAATAAAAATCAAGCCTCTTGAAAGGACCCCGCGAAGAGGCGATGGCAAATAAGCGCCACGGACCAGGCTGTAAAGAAAGAATAAGTGACGCAAACGGCCTTGGGGAAAGCGACGATGTCGAAGGTGCTATTGGTCTGTTTCAGGGACACGACGGCTCGGTTGAACGGTCGGCCGCTTGCCGAAAGTTTTACCGATCTTTCCAGGCGCATTACGCCAGATAACATCACGCCGAATCCGCCCAAGGTCTTGACGGGCGAGGGCGTGTTTATCGGAATCGTTAATCCGACCGGCGAGACCAGCAAGAATGCCAGCGCATTCGTAGGAAATCTTGCTGACCCTCAGGACGACTGGTGGCGGCCCCGGGCCAGCGTGCCCGACGGGTCTTATGCGCTGTTTCGCAGCGACGACAGGTACATCGAGCTGCTGAGTGACACCTGTGCCTCCAGAACCATCTGGTACGCGTCCACGGAAAAGCTGTTTCTCGCTTCCACGTCGCAGCGGGCCATCGTCTATTTTCTCCAGAGTTACAAACCCGATCGGCAGGTCTATTCCTGGATGCTTTCTTCGGGCGGCCTGGGCTACGGTCTCTCCTGGGACCGCAGGATACGCGCTGTGCCGGGCAATACCCGGATCATACTCGATCGACTGACATGGTGCCTGGAACAGGAGACTCGGGCGATTGAGTTTACCCCTGACGATTTGTCGGATCAGGAGCACGAAAGGCAGCTGCGTGAGGTGATGGAGGATAACTTTACTCACCTGAAAGCGGAGTATGCGAACTGGGATCTCTTGTTGTCGGGCGGCTTCGATAGTCGCGGTATCCTGCTGATGCTGAAAGACCACAAGGATGTCAACTGCGTGACCTGGGGGCTCGAATCGGCGTTAGGTGACAAGCGATCAGATGCCGGGATCGCCAAGCAGCTGGCCGATCACTACGGCCTGAAGTTCAAATATCTCGCTACCGACCACAGCGGCGATCCGGTACGAACCAGGGGCTTGTTCGATCGCCTGCTGGTGGCCGGGGAAGGCAGAACTGACAAGATAAGCGGATACGCAGACGGCCTGGCAATCTGGAAGCGTTTGTTCGAGTCGGGTATAGAGGGCCTAATCAGGGGCGATATCGGTTTTAGCCCCTACTCGGTTCGCACGCCAGACGAGGTGACGCGTTCTGTCGGGATCAATTCTCTTGCGGATTACACGAACCTGTCCTGGACATCGGGTAGCGAACTGGCAAAGCAGCGTCTGCCGGAGGTATTGCGGCAAAGGTCAGCCGAGTCGTTGAGCAGCTGGCGTGACCGCTTGAGCTACGAATTCCGGTGTCCGGTATTCTGGGCGGCTCTCAATGAAATCAAGGCGTCCTACGTAGAGATCATGAACCCCTTTCTCACCAGAACATTTGTTCAGGGCACCTGCCGGCTGCCGGACCACCTTCGGGACAACAAGCGTATATTCAAGAATATCGTCCGTTCCTTGAGCCCGAATATCCCCTTCGCGGACAAATCGGCTACCGCGAGCAAAACGCGAATCCTTCAGGTTCCTGAAATCGTCGACACCCTGCTTGCGGAACTGGATCAATCGTCATCGCGTAGTCTGTTGTCAGATCAATTGATCGACTATGTCATCGATAATATCAATATAGCGGGACCCGCGACGAGTATGCGACGCAAACGTTTGCCGGCTTTTCTGAAGCAATGGGTCCCGAAAAAAATGCAGAGAGTGGCGGTCAAGCCGAAGCCGGTGCAAGGCCTGGACGTTAACCTCCTGGCTTTCCGTGCCTATATCATTTGCAGAATGCAAAGACTCTTGTCAGAGGATGCACGCGCGCTTGGCCAGGAAGGTTTTCGTCTGACGGGCTAGCCGGTCCGGCTGTAAGAAATTCGGTATCGTCGAGTCTGGCTGTCTTCGCCAGGGCTGGTTTCGGGTGGTGCCGTCTCAACGTTACCGGGCGTATTCATTCAGCTTCATTTCCAGAGCTCCAACAAGCTTCGACTTCGGGCGCCCTCGTGGGTGCAAGCGCTGTACAATATAGCCGACGCAGTACAAGTCGGCACATACTGTCAGTGGTGCGTATGCAGAGGCATATGACTGATCCAAAGCGCCCAGATATTCCATTTCTTGCTGTATTTCCATAACTGTGACACTGGTCGCACGTGGGTTGCGACTGCCAACACGCACGTCATTCCCCGGATTTCCGATGATTCATTTCCAGCACCGAGCCGGTCGTCAGCTTCGACCGCAAGCAGACGTTTGCAGAGGAATGAATCATGTTTCAGCGTATTTGTCGGTATATGGCGACAGTTGTGTCAGGGCTAATTATTACAGTGCAGTTGTCCGGGTGTGGTCTCGAGCTCAAAGACGATGCCGACAGTGAGGCTTCCGCGGCTGCGACCGTGATCACGGGCAGTGTCGGAGACGGGCCTATCACGGGCGCAACGCTGAGCATATTCGATCGCAACGGTAATCTGGTTCAGACCGAAACGAGTGACGACAGCGCCAACTATTCCGCGCGCATCAGAGCCAAGGGCAACGCGTTCCCGCTCAGCATCGAGGTGAGCGGCGGAACCGATCTCGTAACAGGGCGTGCGCCGGATTTCGGACTCGCTTCGGTGGTCGTGCACCCGAAGGTGAAGAGCGTCAATGTTAACCCCTTTTCCACGCTGATCGTAGGAGCGGCCCGCTCCATGTCGGGCGGGCTGAATGAGGAAAACGTTGCGGCGATGCAGGACGCGGTCGTGCAGCAGCTGAACTTCGGTCTGGACCCAGCGCTTGTCGGCGACCCGATCGGCACCGAAATCGCGGATGACAACGTCGCGGTCATGGTCAAAGCCAGCGAAGCACTCGGCGAGATGGTCCGGCGCACGGTCAGCAATCTTCAGGCTGCGGGGCTTGGGATAAGCGCCGACCAGGTGGTCGAGGCGCTCAGCCATGACCTGGTCGACGGCGTTATAGATGGGCTGGGTGGTGCGAATGCAGACAGCCGCGTCGCCGCCGTTGCGACGCTCATTTCTGCGCAGGTTCTGGTGGAAGCACTCAGCAACAGTCTCAAGGTCGACGGGGTGGTTGCCACTGCTGGCCTCGATGCGGCGATCAAGGCGACGCACCCGTCTACACGCGACAGCGCTCTGACCGGCGACGTGCGCATAAACGCAGAGATGCTCCGCCAGGCTCGAACGGCCGTCGAGGCAGCGCGCACGCTCGCGCCCGGAATCGAGCTGACTACGCTTGCGGAAGCGCTCGCCGGCATCCGGAATAACAGCCTGCCCGCCGATGTCGAAGCGGTACTGCCGGGCGATACCAGCTCTGACCTGGATGCGGTGCTGGCCCTGGCAGCGGCTATGCCAGAGCAGGAACTCGTGGTCGTCAACGAAGTCGTGCGATTGGCGGCGGACGAGGCGCCGAGCGAGCCGCAAAACGGCGCACCGGTTCTCGGCGGAACGCCTGACGCGTCTGTCGCGGAGGACAGCGCCTATGCGTTCCAGCCTGCTGCGTCCGATCCGGACGGCGATAGCCTGAGCTTCAGTATCCAAAATCGCCCGGTCTGGGCCAGCTTTGACGAAAACACGGGCCGCCTCTCGGGAACGCCGGACAACGCCCATGTAGGGACCCACGCCGATATCATCATCTGGGTGAGCGATGGCTCCGCCGATGACTCCATTGGCCCTTTCTCGATTACGGTTAGCAACAGTAACGATGCACCGATCATTTCCGGGACGGCGCCCGACGGCGTCACTGCCGGAAACAGTTACAGCTTTCAGCCTACCGCCAGCGACGTGGATGGCGACAGCTTCAGCTTTAGTATCAGCAACCGCCCGAGCTGGGCCAGTTTTGACCGCAGCACGGGCCACCTGTTCGGCACACCCTCCAGCGCCGATGCCGGGTTGTTCAACAATATCGTCATCAGCGTCAGCGACGGCAGCGCGAGTAGCAGCCTGGGGGCGTTTTCCATCAGCGTCAATTTCAACTCGCCGTCAAACCGGGCGCCCACAATCAGCGGCTCGCCGGCTGGCAGTGTGGAGGAAGATAGCGGGTACGTCTTCCAGCCCAGCGCCAGGGACGCGGAGGGTGACAGCCTGACGTTCAGTGTCAGCAACAGGCCGTCGTGGGCCAGCTTTAACAGCAGCACCGGGCGGCTTTCCGGGACGCCGCGCAACAGCGACGTCGGAACCTACGGTAACATCATGATCAGCGTCAGCGACGGGGCGTCCAGCGCTGCCGTGGGTCCGTTCAGCATAACGGTAATCAACACGAACGACGCTCCCAAGATCTCCGGCACACCGGCGAGCAGCATTGACGAGGGTAGCCTCTACAGCTTTCAGCCGACGGCGAGCGATCCGGACGGTGACAAGCTGAGTTTCAGCATTCAGAATCGTCCAGCATGGGCTGCATTCGATTCCAGCACGGGGCGCTTGTCCGGCACCCCCGGCAGTGGTGATGCGGGCGACTACAGCAACATCCGCGTTTCGGTATCCGACGGCGTCGAGACCATCACCTTGGCCGCGTTCAGCATCGCCGTGAACGGCACAACGCAGACCGGCTCGGTCTCGTTGAGCTGGGCGGCGCCGAGCACGCGCAGCGACGGCACGCCTTTGCCGCTTTCCGAACTCGCAGGATACACCCTCTACTACGGCCCTTCTGAGGGCAGCTACTCCAGTTCCATAAACATCGATGACCCCTTTACGACGTCTCTGACCGTCACCGACCTGCCGGTGGGTACCTACTATTTTGTGTTGACAGCCAGGGATAGCGATGGGCGGGAGAGCGGCTACTCCGGCGCGGCCCAGCGGCAAGTCCAGTAACTGAGACTCGCCATACCGGCGCCCGCGGGCGCCGGTTTTTTTCGGCCGGATCCATTTCCAGTAACAGGCTGGGGTAATTACGGTCGGTGTCTTCTTTACCGTATAATGCCGACCCTCAAGTAACGGATTTCATTCAGTCAGGCATTATCAGCATGAGCGAGCAACAGTCGGATACCTCCATCACCGATGCCGTCAAATCGATCGACCAGAGCGAGTCGGTCAAGGAGATTCAGCAGGCCCTGGCGCAGGCCAGAAAACGCCTCAAATCGACACCGGATGACGGCAGTCCGGTGGAACGCGCGCGCGCACTGCTCGATGTCGCGGAACCTCAACTGGGCCTGGGACAGGGCAGGGACGCCTGGATGCACGCCAGGGAGGCGTTTTCGGTTTTCGTGGATTACGAGCAGTGGCAGGACGCTGCAGAGGCCGCGGATATTCTCTATCAGTGCGAACAGCCGGATTCGATTGCGGCCCTCGGACAGGGTATCTGGCTGGCTGTCACCTACCCGGTAAAGCCGCACACTACGGTTACGCTGCTGAATTACGTGATCGATGAAACGCCCGACGATTCGGACGGCGCCGCGGTCGCGGCCATGGCTGCGCATTACATCGCGGACCTGCGTGGCGAGGGCGAGGAAAAGACCAGCCTGAGCTTCTTGACGACGCAGATGATCGCGCGCGTCGCCAAACGTCACCGGGGAATCGAAGACCAGGAAACGCTGAACCTGTGGATAGAGATGTTGCAGCTCAATGATGTTCCGGAATTATTCAAGCGGCTGGCAACCGTCGTAGATGTCCTGGTCGGTGACAAGTGGTGGTTCGATCGGGAAGCCTTGCGCGCCAGGCTGCCCGTGCACTAGCTCATGGCCTCCAACTCGCGTCCTGAAACGGAGTTTTTGTACATCGATCGCCCCGACGATCTGTCGCGCTTTTGCGGGGCGATACAGGGTGTGCCCTGGCTTGCCTTCGATACTGAGTTCATTCGTGAGAAGAGCTACTATCCCCGCTTGTGCCTGATACAGATCGGCGTACCCGGGCAGCTGGCGTGCATCGATCCGCTGGCGCTGGATGATCTCACGCCACTGCTGGACCTGCTCTACGACCGTGCTGTGGTGAAAGTCCTGCACGCCTGTTCACAGGATTTGGAGATTTTCGCACATCTTCGCGGCGCAGTGCCCGGCCCGATATTCGATACCCAGCTCGCCGCGCCGCTGCTAGGCTTGCCGGAACAGATGGGATATGCCGCTTTTGTGAAGGAAATGCTGGGCGTGAGCCTGGAAAAGGCCCACGCCCGCACCGATTGGACACACAGGCCACTGGGCGATGCCCAGCTGCGCTACGCGGCAGATGACGTGCGCTACCTGGTGGAAATCTATCCGGACATCAGGCAACGGCTGCAGATGCTGGGCCGACTGGATTGGCTGGCGGCGGAATTCGAGCCCTACCAGCAGGTGGAACGTTACCTGCCGGATCCAGCCCAGGCCTGGCAGCGTATTCGTGGCGCAGAGCGGTTGCGACCCAGGGCGCTGGCCATCCTGCAGCTGCTGGCGCGCTGGCGCGAGGAGACGGCACAACAAAAGGATCTGCCGCGCAACTGGGTGCTGAAGGACGATGTGCTGCTCGATATCGCCCGCCTTGCGCCCAGCGAGCTGGAAGCGCTGGTGAAAATCCGCAATCTGCCGGTGAAGACGGCTGAGCGCTACGGTGAGCAGGTACTCGGCCTGGTTCGCGACGGCCTGCAGCGACAGCCGGATTCAGGGCCAGCCTGGAAGAAACGCAGGAAGCCCACGGTACAGGAGGAGGCTCTGGCCGACCTGTTGCAGGCACAGTTGCGCCTGCTGGCGGACCAATTCCAGATCAACAGTGCCGTCATCGCCAGTCGCAAAGACCTGCTGGCGCTGGTGCAGGGTGAGCAGGGCGTTGGCGTTCTGCGCGGCTGGCGCGGGGAAATGGCGGGCGCCGAGCTGCTGGCGATGCGTGACGGGCAACGCATCGTATCGGTGCGCGACGGGCAATTGCAAATTTCGGCGGAAACGGTTCCTTCGTGTTGAAGCTCAAGGGGTAATTATGTCATCCGATATCAACGATCTGACTGTCCAGTACGAAGAAGACGGCGTGGTCACCGTCAAGGAGCTGGACAAGGTTGTTTTGTCCAAGGGTGCCTGGTCGACCATTATCTACCGTTATCAGGACTGGGACAGGCAGAAAGATCAGTATGGGCCGGACAAGTTTACGATACGGCGCTACCAGAAACGCGGTGGCCAGTATATGCAGAAATCCAAGTTCAATATATCCAGCCGGGATCAGGCGCGCGGCATCATTGAAGCACTGGAAAACTGGCTCAATGACTGACTAGCGGCGGATGCCGTAACCGCTGGTCAAGAGGTACAGCGCGTAGCCGTACAGCACCATGATGAATCCCGCGACGATCAGGTAGGAAAGGCCGATACTGATGTCGGATACGCCGAGGAAGCCATAGCGGAAACTGTTCACCATATACAGAACCGGATTGATCCGCGAGGCGTTCTGCCAGAACTCGGGCAACATGTTAATGGTATAGAACACGCCGCCGAGATAGGTGAGCGGAGTGAGAACGAAGGTCGGGATGATGGAGATGTCGTCAAAACTTTTGGCGTACAGCCCGTTAATCAGTCCAGCCAGGGCGAACAGCGCCGAGGTCAGGATCACCGTGGTGACAATCACCAGGGGGTTGTGAAGATTGAGGGGGGTGAAAAGCAGGGACACGACACTGACCGCGAACCCTACCGCCAGACCGCGGGCAATTCCGCCTGCCACGAAACCCAGTATGATCAGGTAATTCGGCAAGGGTGAGACCAGCATCTCCTCGATGTGGTGGTCAAACTTGCAGCCGTAGAAAGAGGACACGACGTTGGCGTAAGAGTTGGTGATGACAGCCATCATGATCAGTCCCGGCACGATATAATCCATGTAGCGAAAGCCATCCATGTCGCCGATCTGCGAGCCGATCAGGTTGCCGAAGATGAT
>CAJICB010000034.1_pt1 | contig 10625 bp, 7 predicted proteins | sample 9199491 | NCBI WGS metagenome assembly CAJICB01 (sample SAMEA7708320, study PRJEB35096) | sediment metagenome | biome: marine neritic benthic zone biome [ENVO:01000025]; feature: sediment [ENVO:00002007]; material: shallow marine sediment [ENVO:03000034] sea grass bed [ENVO_01000059] ... | reverse complement strand
CGGTATGGCAATCACCAAGTCCACCGCGACCAGGAAGACGGTGCCCAGCAGGGCCGGGAAGATGCCGCCCGCCGTCATGCCCTCGGTCGGATTGGTAAACAGGAAATCGATCGAGATAACCGAACTGCCTTTAACTACCAGAGTCCCGAGGATGATCAGCACCGGGACAATCAGAAACAGGGTCATCATCAGAAACAGAATCCTGACGAGCCGCTGGACCCGCTGATTCCTGACATTGAGCGTGGATGTCTCGAACATGATGAGTACCTACTTCTTGGCAACGTCGCGGACGACCAGGTCGGCGCTGAGATTAATAACGAAGGTGATCATGAACAGGAAGATGCCGAGGGTGAACAGCGCCTGGTAATGCTCTGAACCCACGGCAGTCTCGCCCAGTTCCGCGGCAATGGTGGCCGGCAGGGCGCGCACCGAGTCGAAGACACTGTTCGGGATATTGATCGAGTGACCGGTCGCCATCAGCACCGCCATGGTTTCCCCGAAAGCCCGGCCGACACCGAGCAGCACGCCACCCAGCAGGCCGTTCTTGGCGGCCGGCAGCACGACCTTGAAGATAACCTGCCAGCGTGTCGCACCCATGGCCTCGGCGGCCTCCCGGTAGCGGTCGGGAACCGCCTTCAGCGCGTCCTCGGCGATGGAGGTCATAATGGGGGCGGCCATCAGCCCGAGGATGATGCCGGCGTTGAGCACGTTCAGCCCGACCGGGACGTCGAAGATATCGATGATCAGCGGGTTCATGATGCTCAGCCCGATGAAGCCCCATACCACCGAGGGAATCGCCGCGAGCAGTTCCACCAGTACCTTGAGTGCTTCCCGGGTCTTGCCCGTCGCAAACTCCGCGATATAGACCGCCGTGCCCAGTGAAAACGGGACGGACACCAGCATGGCCAGTACGGTGACACTGGCCGTACCTGCGATCAGCGCCAGGATACCGTATTCCGGGTCCTCCTCCTCGGCTGGATACCAGTATTCGGAGGTAAAGAATTCCACGAAATCGAAGCGGTCGAGAATAAAGCCAAGGCCTTCCTTGGTGATGAAGATAAAGATCCCGGCGACGAAGATTATGGCCGAGATACCGCCGATGAAGATCAGCGCCTGTAGCAGCTTGTCGATGTACCAGTCGAGGTTGCGTCGATCGAAATCGGTGGCGCGCCGTGCTTCCATGACCCCTCCGCGCCGCGCCTCAGCGGGCATCCGCTCCGCGTAACAGCTCCATCAGGTCGCTCACCCGGGTGGCGATCTCCCGGTAGATGCCCTCCATCTCTTCAGTGCTCAACTGGTTCACCTCGTCGTCCGTGACCGGACCGATTTCCCATTCCACTCCGGTGGTGTGGAAGGGCAACTCCGGCACAAAGTTTTTCACCGGGCCCTGCAGGCTCACGATGACGTGCTTCTCCGCGAGTTCGTGGTGGGTCAGCTCCAGCGCCTGGGGACGGACGTCCGAGAGGTCGATGCCGTGGTCGGCCATGAACTGCACCATCGCGGCGTTGAGGGCGGCACCGGGCCGGGAGCCGGCGCTGCTGTAGAGTCCGCTCTCCGGGAAGGCCTTGCGGGCGATCGCCTCGGCCATCGGGCTCAGGCAGCAGTTGTGCTCGTCCAGGAACAGGACGTTGTAGACCTTGGGCGCCTTGGTCTCGCCGGTGACGGCGAAGACGGTTTCCTCGCACAGGTTCTTGGCCTGGTCCGCCACCCTTTTAAGGTGTGTAAAGATGACAAACACGGCGAGCAGGTTCTTGATCTTTTCGTGCTCGCGATTGTCCATCAGCTCCGCGTAAATGGTATCCAGGTCGTATTCCATGTCACGTTCCATGACCATGGTGGCCTTGGCCGTGTCCGCGTTGAGCTCGTTGAAGGCACCGACGGCCTGTTTCAGCATCAGCTGGGCTTCGGTGGCAAAGCGCTCCAGTTCCCGCCCGATCTGGCCGTGCGGCGGCTCGGCGAGTTGCTCGGATACCCGTGCGATGGTGACGGCATAATCGCCTATGCGTTCCAGGGCGATGTTGACACGAATAACCGCGGAGAGCAGGCGCAGGTGTCCGGCGCTGGGCAGGTGCAGGGCGATGAAGGCGTGGCTCAGTCGATCGATTTCGCGCATCGCCCGGTTCACCGGGTGATCGGCCAGGATAGTCGCCGTCGCGAGTTCATGGTCGCCCTTCAGCAGGGCGTGGATGGCGTTATCGAGGCCCTTGGTGACCCGCGCCGCCATCTTCGCCACGTCGTTGCGGATCCTCGTCAGGTCCTGTTCCAGTCTTTCTTCGTAGTGGCTCATCCCTGTCGCTCCGAGTCGTGTTCGTTTCCGGGCCCGGAACAGGGTGACAGGCGCAGGCGCCTGTTACCCTGTTCTCAAAGACCGGGATTGGATGATGCAGTGTGCCTCGGTCTATTCGCAGCTGAGCTCGCGGACCGGGGCGTAGCCCTTCTTCTTGATGATGCACTGGCCGGTGTCGCTCAGCACCCAGTCGAGGTAGGCCTTGATGTCGCCCTGGGGTTCACCGTTGGTGTACATGAACAGCGGGCGAGCGATCGGGTAGCTGCGGTCCGAGGCGGTCTGCTCGGACGGCATGACGCAGTTGCCGCCGTCGTCCTTGGCGATACAGGCCATCTTGATGTGGGGTGTGGCATAGGCGAGACCGCTGTAGCCGATGGCGCAGGGCGTTTTTTCCACCAGATCGACCACGTCCTTGGAGCCGTGCATGTCCAGGGTGCCCTGGCGGAACTTGCCTTTCTTGCCCAGCACCGCTCCCTTGAAGTAGACATAGGTGCCGGAGTTGTTCTGGCGGCTGACGACGACGATCTGCTGCCCCTTGCAGCCGGGCACCTCGATGCCGATATCGGTCCACTTGGTGGCTTTACCGCCGCGGCCGAAGATCTCCCGCAGCTGCGCGAAGCTGAGTTTGTCGGCCGGGTTGGCGCTGTTGATGAACACCGCCAGGGCATCGTAGCCGACGATATGCTCGACCGGATGCTGGCCCCGCTGCTCGGCCAGTTTCATCTCCTTGGCCTTGATCGTGCGGCTGGCATTGGCGATATCGACGGTGCCGTTGATCAGCGCCGCGATACCGGTGCCCGAACCGCCGCCGGATACCGCGACCGCGCCTTCGGGGTTGACCGTCTGGTAGGCTTCGGCCCAGGCCTGGGCGACGTTTACCAGCGTGTCGGAACCCTTGTTCTGAATTTCTGTGCGTGCCTCTACCGAGGCGGGAAGCAGCGTGCTAGAGGTAATCAGGGCCGCAGCCAAGATCCATTGCTGTTTCATCACTTGTCCTCCGAAACCATGGTTGCATGTACCCGTCTTCATGAATATTATTGTTTAATATTCATGAAGTTGCGGGAAATTTTTCGAGTCTATTAAAGTCTATTATGAGTATAGGGCGTATTCGTATACCGAAAGTTAACTGTAGCCTATTTGTAACAGTTTTTTAAGACTTTGTGTACTGGCGCGGGGCAACTCTGGCCGATCGGTCAGTGCGCCGCTGCAGCGGATTCGACGCCCGCTCGCCGCAGCCGGTTCGCGCGCCTGCGAGACCCTGTCATGCGCGGCGCCGGCGACGGTCGGTCTGGAAGGGACCGGGACGACGGCCGCATGCCGCGCAAGCTCATGCCAGGCACCATTGGCGCTATTGCAGCCCCGCCCTGTGCTTTGCGGGCTTGCGCGGTGTTGCGTCGAACCGCTACAACACATATTGCGCTAAACTGGTCACGGCGGGACCCGGCGGCTGGCAAGGTACAGATGGCGTGTCGTCGCGCCGGGCCATCGTGCCACCGGATAAGCGAACGTTCAGTCAGACGAACATAAGCAATGCATGAGGCCGAGCAGGTTCTTGCCAACACAGTTGCGAGCCTTTTGACTGCCAGGCGGCAGCACCGTAGAGGCCGTTCGATGCCTTTGCCGGGTTCGAGACGCTCGCGGCTCGACGCGATGGCGGCTGTGGCGAAGCCATGACAGACATCATTCTGCTGCTGGTGTTGTTGATTCTCTCCGGCGTGTTTTCGGGATCGGAGACGGCACTGGTAAGTCTTTCCATCGGCCGCGTCGAAGGTCTGCTCAAGGAGCGGCGCAATGGTGCGCGGGCGCTCTATCAGCTGAAAAGCGATCCGTCGCGGATGCTCACGACCATCCTGATCGGCAATAACCTGGTGAACATAGCGGCCTCGGTTCTGGCCACTGTTATCGCCACCCGCTGGTTTGGCGCGGCCGGGCCGGGTATCGCCGTGGGCGTGTTAACCCTCTTCATCCTGGTGTTCGGCGAGATCACGCCCAAGAGCATGGCCACGCGTTACTCGGAGCGTATCTCGCTGTTTATCGCCCCACCCATGCTGACCTTCATGCGCCTGATGTTTCCGCTGGTCTGGATTCTGGTGAGATTCGCCACCTGGGTGCACAGTCTGACGGGGGAGCAGGGCGATCCGACCGTCACCCAGTCAGAGCTCATCCACATGCTCGGCCACGGGGAGGAGGAGGGAACCATTGCGCGCGGCGAGCGGGAGATCATAGAGCGCGTGTTCGCGTTCAATAATCTGAGAGTCCGGGATGTCATGACGCCGGAAAGCCAGATCTTCGCGCTGGATGGCAGCCAGACGGTGGCCGAGGCAATGCCCAGGGCGGTGCACAGCTCGTTCTCGCGGGTTCCATTGTACCGGAAGCAGCGCGACAACCTCTACAAGGTGGTGTATCTGCGCGACCTGCTGGACGCGGCCGCCCGGGGGCGGATGGAAGCGCGCCTGGACGAGATCGGCCATGAACCCCTGTTCGTGCCCCAGTCCCAGACCATCGAGGAACTGTTCGCCGCTTTGCGGGTGAAGAAGCTGCACTTTGCCATCGTGGTGGATGAGTACGGCGTGATACGCGGTGTCGTTACCCTGGAGGACCTGCTGGAGGAACTGGTCGGCGAGATCTACGACGAGAGTGACGTCGCGCCGGTGTCCGTGAGCAGGGTGTCCGCCGATGAAGTCATCGTCGATGGAGCGGCAGAGCTGCGCGTGGTGGAGGAGTTCTTCGGCCTGGACCTGCCGGGCAAGCCGACCGACACGGTCAGCCTGTGGATACTCGGTCACACGCAGGCGATACCGCAGGACAACGAGGAATTCCTGATCGACGGACTGCAGGTCACGATTATCAAGGCGTCGCCGCGGCGGATACGCCGCGTCAACATACGGCGCGAACCCGAGGCCGCCGAATCCCGGTAGCTCCGCGTGCCGCCGCCCGCCTCAGGCGGCCGCTTCCTCCGCCGTCTCGGGCGGCATCACACTCTTCGCCATGCGTTTGCCGAAATAATACACGCGCTTGAGTTTTTCGATGATGTCCATCTCGACGGTGTAGGCGGCCAGGCGGTTGGGCTCCTCGGCGACCAGTCGTTTGGCCTGGTGCAGGGCCGCCGATGTCATCAGGCGGTTGATGTCCGACTTCATACCGATCACGTCCTGCGCCGCCTGCTGATCTTTTTCCACCACGGCGGTCATGGCCAGTGCGGCGGTCGACGAGACCACGTCGTGCAGCTGGGTCAGGACCTTGCGAGTCGCGTTGCTGATGGAAACGCCTTCGCTGATGCGCTGGTTGCCCAGGTGCACCAGGTCGGTCTCTATGATGTCACCGATATTCTCCAGGTCGTTGACCGCGGCCATCAGGTTGATGAACTCCTGGGTCTGTGCCTCCGTCAGTGTCTTGCGGCTGATACGGCCGAGATAAGCGATGATGTGTCCGTGCAGCACGTCCACTTCGTCATCGATCCGGGCGATTTCCTTCAGCGTGATCCGGTCGCCGCCGAGGATGGCCGGCATGATGCGCTGCAGCATCTCTTTCACGCGCTCGCCCATGTGTCCGATCTCGAGGCGCGCCCGATCCAGTGCCAGGGAGGGTGTGTCCAGAAGTGCATCGTCCAGGTACACGGGCTTGGCGATGACCACCTCCTCCAGTGGTTTGTCGGGCACGAGCCATTCCACCAGGCGCGCGAACTGACCGGCTAGCCCGATGAAAATGAGCGTGTTGGCTACGTTAAATACCGTATGGGCGTTGGCGATCTGCCGTGGTGTATCGGCGGCCAGGCGCTGCATGCCCGTCAGCTCGGTGTGCGCAGGCGAGATCCAGGTGACGAACTCGGCGAGGTGGCCGATGAAGCCAAGCCACACCAATACGCCGAATACGTTGAACATTACGTGCACGGCTGCGGCGCGAATGGCCTCGCGGGGCTTGCCGATGGCGGCCAGCAGGGCGGTCACGCAGGTGCCGATATTGGCGCCGAAGGCCAGCGCGATGCCTGCCGGCAGAGTGATAAAACCCTGCGTCGCCATCACGATGACGATGCCGGTGGTAGCCGAGGAGGATTGTATGAGGGCCGTGAACAGCGCCGCGATCAGCATGCCGACCAAGGGGTTTTCCATGCGCACCATCAGGTCCAGGAACGGCTGGTAGCTGCGCAGCGGCTCCATGGCGTCGCTCATCACGCTCATGCCGAAAAAGATCAGTCCCAGTCCCATGAGCATGCCGCCGTACTGCCTGATCTTGTCCCGTTTCGAGAACGACAGCATGCCGAAACCCACCGCCACCATCAGCAGCGCGGCCTTGGTGACCTTGAAGGCGACGATCTGGGCGGTGATGGTGGTGCCGATATTGGCGCCCATGATGACACCGATAGACTGGGACATGGACATCAGGCCGGCGGTGATGAAACCGACCACCAGCACCGTGGTCACCGACGAGGACTGAATGACCGCGGTGACGAAGGCCCCCGTCACAGCGCCCATCAGCCGGTTGGTGGTGAGCTTGGCGAGAATGACCTTCATGCGTTCGCCGGCCACCGCCTTCAGGGCTTCGGCCATCTGGTCCATGCCGAACAGAAACAGCGCCAGTCCGCCGAAGAGCTTCATGCCCATGGTCCACCACTCCATGGTGGTGGCGTCGCCGCTCGCGGCCAGCGCCGGTCCGGTGCCCAGCAGCATGGCGGCCGCAAGCGCCAGCAGCAGGTAACGGGGTGTCTCCCTGCGCGCTTGACGGAGTGTGAAGGCGGTGTGCATCTCGCTTACTCCTTGCGGCGCGGTTTGTCCTCTTTGGTCTTGACTATGGTCACTGGGATCGGAGACAGCTTGACCACCTGCTCGGCTTTGGAACCCAGCATCATGTGCTTGAGGCCGGTGCGCCCCTGACTGCCCATTACAATCATGCGCGCCCCGATCTTGTTCGCCGTTTCCAGTATCCGGTTAACGGGCAGGCCTATGATCAGCAGTGTCTCGGCACGTTCAAGCACTTGGGCATGGGGACACTCCTTGCTGGCCTCCTGCATGAATTCGCGCAGCATTTCGGCGGCGACGTCCTCCATGCGGTGTAACTGCTTCTTGCGCCCCTTTACCGCGTAGTATCCCGGCGCCTCGCCCGGGTCGTGGACGACGTGCAGTACGGCGATCGGGGCTCCGATCGTCTCCGCCAGCTCGGCGGCGCACAGCAGCGCGGCCTGGGAGTAGGATGAAAAATCAACGGGCACCAGAATCGGTCGATGTTTTTCGTCAGCCGCCATTCTTGTTTCTCCAGTTTGTTATTCACGCCCGGCCGCGGCGACAGGCCAGTAAGCCTGCATGGCCTGCCCGGGCGCCGTCACGGCCGCGCGGGCCACTGGTGGCGTGGGGGGCCGCGCCTCGGGCCAGCTCCCGGCGTCCGCCGCCGATCAGTTGGCACTCTGCAGGCGCTTGTGAAAATAGATCAGCAGTTTCTCCCGCAGCTTGGCCTGTTTGTGCCGGGTGGCCGCGGCCTTGCGTTTCTGGGCCAGGGCGATGAAGGTCTCCTGGGAGCTCTTCGACTCCTTGCCCTCCAGGTCCTGCCGCTCGACATAGCTCCCGTCCGGCTGCATCTCCCACACATTCTTCCTGCTGGAGAGCTGGGCATCGAGTATCAGCCGCAATTCCTGCCGCAGCTTGTCGTCTTCCACCGGCGCCACGACTTCCACGCGGCTTTCCAGATTCCGCTTCATGAGATCGGCCGAGCCGATGTAGTACTCCTCGTCGCCACAGTTGCGGAAATAATAGATGCGCGCGTGTTCGAGAAAACGCCCCGCCACGCTGATCACGGCGGCGCTCTCGCTCAGTCCCGGGATGCCGGGACGCAGGCGACAGGTGTCGCGCACGATGAGATCGATTTTTACCCCGGCCTGGGCGGCGCGGTACAGCGCCCGGGTGATATCGGCGTCCTCGAGTGCATTCATCTTGAACTGGATGTGGCTGGGCGAGCCCGGGCTATGGCACTTGATCTCGCGGTCGATCTTGCTGAGCAGGGACTGCTTCAGGGTGTACGGAGCCGCCAGGATCTTGCGATAGGTGGGCGGTGGCGAGTAGCCGGTGAGGTAGTTGAACAGCTCGGTGAGATCCTGACCGATCGCCTCGTCGCAGGTCAGCATTCCGAGGTCACTGTACAGCCGCGCGGTACCGGAGTGGTAGTTGCCGGTTCCGATATGCGCATAGCGGCGCAGTCCGTTGTAATCCCTGCGGACCACCAGAATGATCTTGCTGTGGGTCTTCAGTCCGACCACGCCGTAGGTGACGTGGATGCCGGCATTTTCCAGGCGCCTGGCCCAGCGTATGTTAGCCGCCTCGTCGAAGCGCGCCTTGAGTTCCACCAGCACCGCGACCTGTTTGCCGTTACGCGTGGCACGGATCAGGGAGTCGATGATGTTCCCTTCGGCCGAGGTCCGGTACAGCGTCATCTTGATAGCGAGCACCTTGGGGTCTTCGCTGGCGGTGCGCAGGAAGCGCTCCACGCTGGTGCTGAACGACTCGTAGGGGTGTTGCAGCAGCAGCGAACCGCGTTCCCGGATGATGTGAAAGACGGGGCGCGAATCGTAGGCAAGCCGCGTATGGTCGATTGGCACGTGCGGCGGATCGTGCAGTTCCGCGACATCGAGGCCGGCGATTTCGAACAGGTCGCGCATCGCCATCAGTTCCTGTACCTCGAACACGTCAGATTCTTCGTCCAGTCCCAGCTCCGCCGCCAGCATCCCGCGGTGGGTCGTGTTCATGCCCTTCATGACCTCCAGGCGCACGATGGGAGCAAAATGGCGGTGCCTCAGTTCGGTTTCGATCATCGCCAGCAGGTCGTCGGCTTCCTCTTCCTCGATTTCAACGATGGCATTGCGCGTTACCCGGAAGAATTCGCAGGACACGATTTCCATGCCGGGAAACAGCAGGTCCAGATTGTTGGCAATCACATCGTCCTGGGCGACGAAAGTGTTCTCGTCGCCTACTCGCAGAAAGCGCGACGCCATGTCCCTGGCCACCGGTACCTTGACGCGCGCGATATGAATAGCGCTTCCGCCGGGGTGGCGCAAGGCTACCAGCAGGTTGAGGGCCAGGTTGGAAATCAACGGAAAGGGATGCGCGGGATCGAGTGCCAGCGGTGTGAGCAGGGGAAAGATGTTGGTGATGAATTGCTCCCGCAGGGCGCCGCGTTTGGCCGCATCCAGCTCGCCGTACTTCACCAGCCGTATGCCCTGGGCATCGAGCGCGCCGAGCAGCTGGCGGTAGACGCGGTCCTGCTGCTCACCAATCTTACGTATCACGGTCTGACACTCGGCTACCTGCTCGGACGGTGTGCGGCCGTCGACCGTCGGGGTACGAATGCCGGCGGCGATCTGTTGTTTGAGGCCGCCGATGCGTTTCATGAAAAACTCGTCCAGGTTGCCGCTCACGATGGCGAGAAATTTGACGCGCTCGAGCAGCGGCGTGTGGTCGAGCTCGCTCATGCGCAGGACCCGCTGGTTGAACGCCAGCAGGGTCAGCTCGCGATTCAGGTACAGGTCGGGGCCATCCAGATTGAACTCAGCTGCCCGGGCGGCGCTCTCGGGCGCGTTTTCGTAGGCGGCCGGCTGGGCATTTGCCTCCCCGTTCGACGGGTCGTGCGCCGTGCTGCCCTGGGCGGGCACTGGCCGGATTTTCGTTTCCATGGAGGTATCCTGTTATGTCTGTAGAGATTCGGTGTCTATCTTTGGAATTATAGCAATGATGGCTGCTCCTGGCGCCGGTCGTGCCCCCACTGCTCCCGGGTTGCCCCAGACAGCTTGTCGGCAGCAGATGGCTTTCCCGTAAAGCGGGGCGGGCCTCGCGCAATGCCGGCCTTTCGTCCTACCCCTGATCCTCGGCGCTCGGCCTGACGGTGTTTACTCCCTTGCCACGGCCTGCTACTTTACAAATTATGCGCGTGATCGTCGTCAGGCATTACAAGACTCTGCTGAACAGCTCGGGCCAGATCATGGGCTGGCAGGATGCGCCCCGCGACAAGGACTGGTTCGCGGATGTCGCCTATGTCGATCGCAAGCTGCGCGAGTCGAACATTAAACTCGACGCGATCTATTCCAGCGATCTCGAGAGAGCGCGGCAGACTGCCATGTACTACGGCAGGAGTCACGGTATACAGCTGGTACGCGACACGCCGGCGGTGAATGAGCTTGACTACGGATCGCTGGCCAGGAAGCGCAAGAAATGGGTCGAAAAAAACATCCCTGAGCACAAGAAGGACCCGGATTTCGTCTACCCCGAGGGCCAAAGCTTTCGTCAGCTGCAGGAGCCCAGCGTTGCATCCCTGACGGCGCTGGCTGAGTCCGCACCGCAGAAAACCGTGCTGCTGGTGG
>CAJICB010000356.1_pt1 | contig 10896 bp, 11 predicted proteins | sample 9199491 | NCBI WGS metagenome assembly CAJICB01 (sample SAMEA7708320, study PRJEB35096) | sediment metagenome | biome: marine neritic benthic zone biome [ENVO:01000025]; feature: sediment [ENVO:00002007]; material: shallow marine sediment [ENVO:03000034] sea grass bed [ENVO_01000059] ... | reverse complement strand
GTTGATAGACTTGCGCCGTGCCGGCGTATCCGGAATCCAGCGACCCTTGTACTGCGAGTACATGTAGTCCCCCATGTCATTCATCACCTGGATGCCCTTTACCTGCGGGTAGATCGCCAGCACTTCCTTCACCTTCTGCAGTACCAGTGGCCAGGCATTCTGGTTCATGGAACCCGAGGTATCGATGATGAATATGATGTACTCGCTGTCGACCGGCACACCGCCGATGCTGGCATTGGCCGCGCGCCGGTGATCGGGTCCGAGCAGGCGACGCATTTCCTCCGACAGTTCCTGTCTGGCCGTCGCCAGCCGGCTTTCGATAATGCTCTGCGCATCGCGTTCGCTGCGGGCCGCCCGGTGCTCCCCGCGCAGCGCCGAGAGCTCGCCGCTGAGAACTGCAAGCTTGTCGCGGTTGACGGAAACCTGTTCCTGCTTTGCGGTCAGTTCGCGGTTGAGCACCGCCGTCTCGCCGCGCATGTCCTCGAGTTCCGCCTCCAGTCTCTGCAGCAGGCCGCTCAGGTCGACAGCCAGCTTCTCGATGACCAGGGGTTCGGACACCTTGACAATGACCAGCAGCAGAATGATGGCCCCGAAGCCACAGGACACCACGTCCAGAAAGGACAGGTTGAAGATATCCACCGCGCGACGCCCGCGTCTGCTCATGGCCAGTCCCGCGCCGGCGTGATGAATGAGCCCCGGGTGTCGACCGCCAGCTTCCAGTAGGCCGCGGCGGCGTAGGCGTCGCCTTCCATGGGCAACAAAATGGTGTTGACCGGAATACCGGCCGGCAGGTTCGCCACCGCCTTGTCAAAATGCTTCAGGCGCTGCTCGGCCGACACCGTGGTGGAGGACGGTTTCTTGCGACCCTGGGTGGGCAGACCGTCGGTGATCAGCAGGACGTTATCCGGTTTGGGCGACAGAGCCCTGGCAACCGCCAGCGCGTGATAGAGACTGGTGCCACCACCCGGCTCGGTCTGACGCAGGGCCGCCAGCGCGCGTTCCAGCTCATCGGGACTGGAGGCGGAAAGCCATTTCCCCTGGCTGTCTTTTACTGCGGCGCGGGCACTGGTGTCGAACAGATACAGTTGAAAGCGCGCCTCGGGCGGCAGGTTGCTGAGCAGCCACTGGGTGGTGGCGAGCGCGCGCCGCCACTTGGGCGCGCCGCGCTTCTGCGCGCTGTTCATATTGCGCCGTCGCACCACGTTGATAATCGTCTCGTCGAGCATGCTGGCCGACGCATCCACCAGAAGCAGGATGCGCTTGCCGCCCATGCGCAGGCCGGTCAGGTACTGCCGGTCGCCCTCGCCCTTGAAGCGCAGCACCTTGTCACCGGCAGGGGGCGCGTCCGCGAGCTGCTGCTGCTCGCTGTCGAGCTGTTTGAGGTCGGCGCTCAGCCTATTGACGTGCTCGCGGCTCGCCCGCGTGTCACGGCGCAGCGCGGCGATCTCGACCCTGAGCGTCTCGATTCTTTCCAGCACCCGTTCGCTTTCGCCCTGCGTGACCACCAGCTCGCGGTCGGTGTCGGCGAGACTGTTGCGCACGGCGACCAGGTTCTCCCGCCCGAGCAGCGCCGCCTGCTCGCGCTTCACCACCTCGCCGCGCAGGTCGGCGAAGGTCTGGTTGCGCGCCTTCACGGTGTCGGTATTGAGGATCAGCACCAGCAGCACCACGGCGCCGAAGCCGCAGAACATGATGTCGAGAAAAGACAGCGAAAAGGGAGAAACCGGCCGGCGTTTCATGCCCCGCGCCCGCGCCCCGCTTCAGCTCTGCAGGCGCCGCACCAGCCAGCGATCGACGTAGCGTTCGCTGTCCAGCACCAGGCGCTCCTGCATCAGCTGCAGCTGGTGGATGAAAAACATCAGCACGATACTGATCACCAGGGCGATGAAGGTGGAGTTGAAGGCCACGCCCAGGCTCGCGGTGACGCCGGTGATGTCGCCCTCCACCGCGCGGTGCGCCTGGCCGAGGGCATCGCCGATACCGCGCACCGTACCGATGAAGCCGACCGAGGGAATGGCCCAGGCGATGTAGCGAATGGTGGACAGCTCCGATTCCAGCCGCTCCCCCTCCGAGCCGCACACATCGCGCGCCGCGGTGGATACGTTCTGCACATTGCGGGTGGCGCTGAAACGCTCGATGGCGCTGAGCAGGGCGCGCGGCAACAGGTATTCCTGCAGTCGCCCCGGCAGGGCCTGCAGCCTGCCGATCAGGCTGCGGGTATCCTCGGCTCCGATCGGCAGATTGTCCGGGAGCTGCAGCAGATCCTGCTCCAGCAGCTTCTGCTGCAGGTAGGCCGCACGCCCCTTGTAACCCAGGATGGCGAAGGCCCACAGCATGAGCACGAAACAGGCCTCCTGTTCATAGTCCTTGACCACCACGAAGAAGGAACGCTGCTGCACGTAGGCGGGGTCGGCCTGCATGTTGACCGCCTCCTGTTCCATAAAGGTCTCGGCCTTGGGACGAATCAGCGTCACGTACAGGGCGTGCACCAGGATGAAAGCGATCAGCAGTGAAAACACCTGGTAAACGAGCTCGGTCGGAAAGCGTCTGGTCATGCTGCTACTCTGTCCTCGACTGGAATTCAGATATCAACCGGAAACGACACCGCGCTGTCGGCGCCGATCTTCTCCGATGGCGTGAAACCGGTTGCCGGCGCCGGCGGACGCTGCCGCTCATCCTCGGGCGGAGGCGACTGTGGTGGCGGGGCGGCCGTGTCGCGCGGCGCGTCCTCCTCGGATGGCAGCCGCAGCGCCGGCGCCGCCGTGTAGGCCAGCGCCAGCATCCCGCCCAGCAACGCTCTAAGCCATTGCATCACAGCTCCTCCTGTCACTCGGCATAGCGGGCTATGCGGAAGCCCAGATCATTGCGCGGCGAGCGGCTGTAGTCACGGTAGCTCAGCCGCAGCTCCGTGATACTGCCGTGCCGCCAGCTCGAATCCCGCACCACGTGGTGTTCCCCGCTGGCCGGTCCCGTGGGGTCGCTGACCAGCCGTTGTGCCTCGCCCGGGTACAGGGCATAGAAGTCATTGGTCCATTCTGCCACGTTACCGCCCAGGTCGTAGAAGCCGCGCGGTCGCGGCGCGAAGCTGCCGACCGGCGCGCTGCCCCGGTGACCGTCATCATAGCCGGGCACCACGTCGGCCAGGGTGTCGGCGATACGCGCGTCGGCGAAGTTTCCGACTTTTTGCGCGGGGGGATACTGGCCGGACCAGGGATAGCGCGCCGCGCCGCTATTGCCCAGCAGCCGCGCCACGTACACCCACTCCGCTTCGCTGGGCAGGCGATAGCCGGTGGTGGCCGGCTGCACGGGTTTCATGCGCCCGCCCTCCTCCCGGTAGGCGGCGGGCAGACCGTCCCGGTCGCTCAGCCAGTTGCAGTAGCGCGCCGCGTCGTCCCAGCTGACCTTGACCACCGGCTGGTCATCCGCGTTCAGGGCGACGCCCTCGGCGCTGCCCGAATCGTGCCCGGCGCGGAAACGCCGGAACTCGGCGTTGGTCACTTCCTTCTCAGCAAGATAAAACGCCCGGGTGAGCTGCACCAGACGCTGACTCTCGTTGGCACGGCGCCCCGCCTCGCGGCGCGAGGAACCCATCCGGAAACTGCCTTGCGGACGCACCAGCCGCAGCAGCTGACCGGCGGCGGTGGTGAACGTGGGCTTAACCGCATCGGCCCTGACCTGGGCCCGCGTCTTCAAGGTCACCTCTAGATTCTGGCTGACACCGGCACGCGGTGTCACGGTGAGGCGTTGGGTGGCATAGCCCGCCTTGCGGAACTCCAGGACGTGCGGCCGGGTGGGCAGACGCAACCGCCGGGTGGCCTGGCCGGCCGGCTTGCCGTCGACAAGGAGCTCGGCGTCAGCCGGACGCGCGGCGATGAACACCACGCCGTACTGCGGCGACAGCGAAACGGACAGCTCCTGTTGCTGCTCGGGGTCGAGTGCCGTGTTCCGTTCGGCGCTCTGATAGCCGGCCTTGCTGAGGCGCAGCCGGTGCGTTACGCCGGAGGCGAGCGTCAAGGTAAGCGGCGTCATGCCCCGGAACTCGCCGTTGACACTGACACTGGCGCCGCGCGGCTTGCTCTGCACGGCCAGTCGGCCGTCGGCCGCTTCCAGCTTCAGGTCGGCGATCTCCAGCGTCGCGCCGGCGGTGATTTCGCGTTCCAGGCTCAACACCTTGTGGGCGGGCAGCGACAGCGCGATGCGGCGCACACCCTGCAGGATCTCGGTGTCGAGCGGCGTCACCCCGACCAGCCGGTCATCGACGCGCACCTCGGCCCCCGCCGGTTGACTGACAATCCGCACCTCGGCCCAGCCCGGCTGCAGGCTGAATACCAGGTTCTGCGACTGATCCAGGCCGGCGACCTCCAGCTCGCGGCTTGCGGACAGGTAACGATCCGTCTCCACACGCAGGCGGCGCAGGCCCCGGTCGATGCGCGCAACCCGGGCCTCGTCCGTAGCCACCGGCGCCTCGTCCACGAACAATTGAAACGGAACGTCCGGATCGACCTCGATCGCGACGCGTCCGGGCAGCTCCTCCAGCTGCAGGCTGAACTCGCGAAACCCACCCAGCGGGATGTCGATGCTCTGCTCCAGCGGGCGATAACCCTCCTGGGTGGCACGCAGGGTGTAGCGGCCCGGCAGGGCCAGCCAGCGGCCGGCCAGCCGCAGCGGTGGCGGGAAGCCGCTGAGAGAGCGTTGCGCCGACTCCGGGACCAGCTGCACGGCGACCGGCGTGGCGAGCAGCACAAAGGCCGCCGCCAGCACCAGCAGCAGGAACGCGGCTATCAGCAGACGCCGCAGCCAGTGGTGCGCACGAGCGGGCGCCGCCGGGTGGGCGAGGCTCGACGCCGGCTGTGACGCGGCCACCGGCGGCGACTCTCGCGGCGGAGTCAGGCCGGGCGCGTCGCCCGGCTCCCCGACCGTGACGAACACCTGATCGCCCTTTACCCGCCAGTCGAGCAGCGCGTCGCCCAGCTGCAGCCGGTCACCCGACTTGAGCCATCTGGACTCGGTGAATCTTTCGTGGTTGTGGAACAGCGCCGCCGCGTGTTCGGCCGGTTGGATGTAGGCGTGTCCCTCGGCGACGGCGATATGGGCCAGCACGGCGGCGGCGGGCACGCCCGGCAAGACCACGTCAGCGGACTGTGAACCGCCCACGCACAAGGGCAGATCGGCCTCCCCGAGGCGGGTCTCGCCACGCGCGTCCCTGACCAGGTATACGCGGCTCAAATGCGTTCCTCGCAGCGCAGCCGCACGGCCGGCGGCGGGCGGCCGGGGCCCACGCTGAAGCGGGTACGCACGTCACGGTAACCGGCTCGCGAACCCACCGCGGTGTAGGTACCGGGGAGCAGCTCCAGCTGGTGTAGCTGAAAACGCCCCAGCCTGCCGACGTGGTAAATCACCACCTCGGTCTCTCCGTCCGACTCCAGGGTCACCCTGACCGGCGTGCGGGCCTCGCCGACCCGCCGCTGCAGACTGGCGAGTTTTGCGGCCAGACGCGGCTCGTCGGCCGGCGCCACGCCGGCCGCCGCCAGCAGCTGCTCGGCGGCCGCCAACGGCTCGGGCGAATGGAGCCGCCCGGCTTCGGCCAGGTAATGATCGAGCTGCTGGTGCAGCCGCGCCCGCTCCCGGGCGCGGGCCAGGCCCTGACGCGCAAATCCCGCGCCAGGCTCCAGCGCCAGCGCCTTTTCATAGAACTCGAGCGCGGCGCCCCAGTCCTCGCCGCGTACCCGTGTCGCAGCACCGCTGCGCAGGCGCTCGAGCTGCGCGCTGCGACCCGCCGTGGCCAGCCGCTGGCGGGCGTCGCTCACGCCGGGGTCGTCGGGCCGCACCGCGGCAGCCCGCTGCAGTGCCTGGCCGGCCTCGCCCAGACGCCCCGCAGCGAGCGCGGCGAGCGTCTCGCTCATGGCCTGGCGAAATGTATCCTCGGCCAGTCGCTGCTCGACCCGCTGCAACCCGGCGGCGGCCGGCTGGTACTGTCCGTCCAGCTGCAGCGCCTCCCGGTAGCCTGTGCGCGCGGCCTCGAGCCGGCCGGCCTGCTCGGCCTGGCCGGCGCCCTCCAGCCGGCGCAGAACCTCCTCCCTCACCCGTGCACGGCCGAGTCCCTGCAGCGCCTGCGGTTGCTCGGGTTCGATCACCAGCGCCAGTTCGAACTGGGTGGCGGCGGCGGCGCCGTCATCTGCATCCAGCGCCTGACGACCGCCATCGAGCGCCTCCGCGAGCCGCTGGTCGCGGCCCGCTTCGACTGCCTCCAGCGTGTCCAGGGCACTCGCATACTCCTCGGCTGCAGCACCAAAGCGTTGCTGCGCAAACAGGCGATCGCCGCCGCTGGCCTGCTCGGCGGCCAGACGCCAGTCCGCTGCAGCCCAGCGATCCGCGTCGGCCAGTTCCAGCCGGGCGCGCAGACGCAGGAAGTCGCGCAGCGCCTGCTCGGCCGCGCCCCGCGCCGCGCCGGTCTTATCGGCTTGCGGGGACGCGGGCGGCGAGGACGACGGCGCAGCAAGCGGTGGGGGCGCTGACGGCGCGCGCTCCGACACCAGCTGCGGGAGGGCCACCACTACCGCCACGCCGAGTGCCGCGGTGGCGGCCAGTGCCGCCCACAGCCAGCGGCTCGAGCCGGCCGCGTGAGCATCCGGGTCCGGAATTGAGCCGGGCGGGCGCAGGGTCGGCGCGACCGGCCGAGCATCGCCGCTCGGCGGGGAGACGGCTTGACTCCGGTGGTCTCCGTTGCCGGATGCTGAACCGCCCCCCACCGCAGTCACCTCATTCGTCGCCACCGGCGAGACCGATCTCGGACGCGTAAATCCGCTTCAGCAGGGTCCGCCACTGCGCATACTGCTGCTCAGCCGAGCCGGTCAGTTCGTGGGTTTCGCCCTCCACGTCGACCACCAGCGGACGCGCTTCCGAGGCGAAGGATTCGCCCAGCTCCTCGATGGCATCGCGGTGGATGGTGGTTTCGGAGTCCTTGTCGAAGCCGGTCTTGATGGCGTAGGCGCCACCGACCAGCATGACATCCCGCAGGCTGCCGGTCGCTTGCCGGGTGCTGTTGCTGCCCGCGGCCTCGAGGGCGATGGCGCCGATAATGGCCACGGCACCCAGCAGCTTGCGCTTGGTCGCCTGGCTGCGGATTTCGCGCAGCGCGGCGGCTTCTTCGCTGCGCGTCCGGCGCCACTCGTTGTAGGGTTCCTGGACCTCGCGGTAGAAGTTATCGAAATGCCCGTTGAGCGTGTCGATGAGCAGGAAGTCGCGTTCCCGGATGGCGTTCACCCGCCGATACATGGGATCGTCCTGCGCCGGAAAACGCACAATGGTGTAATCGTCCTCGCCATCGCGTTGCAGATAGCCGGCAAAGGCATCCGGCACCAGATCGGCGGCAAAGCGCAACTCCGCCGTGCGACGGATAGTCACGATATCCTGCGGGCTCAGCGTGGCGCGGAAACGGGCAAGGTCGTTCGCAATACTGTTGTAAAGCGGCTGGAAGGCCTCGCGCTGCGGCTGTTCCGCAGGCGGGTAGGCTTGCGGCTCGACCTCCGCCTCGTAGCGGTTGTGCAACCACTGGCGACCGCTGGCGTCCAACGCCGTGATGTCGAGCGCCAGCCGTTCTCCGTCGGAGGCCAGAATGACGCCACGCACCACGACCTCGCTGCCGGCGGTCTGACCGGGCACCACGCGCACCGCACCCCAGTAGCCGGTACGCTCCATGGTATCGCGCAGGCGCTCGGGCATGTAGCGGGCTTCGGCCTCGCGGATATCCATGGACAGGCCACTGGCGTCCTCCGGGTCATCGGGCAGCTGTCCAGGATCGAACAGCTCGATCCACACGTCGAGCAGTTGGGCTTCGGGGATCTCCGCGACGGCCTTTTGCACTGGCACATCACCCTTGACCTGCTTGCGCGACCCCGTCGCGGCACAGCCGCTCAGGAACAGAATCACCAGCAGCCAGATTGCAAGGTAGCGCCAGGTCATATGGCTCAGTCCGGTCAACGGATACCCTGTTTGTACCTTCTGTACTCGTCCCAGAGCTTCTTCTGCAACTCCGGGTCTGTCTCTTTTTCTGCGGCCTCCCGTAACTGGCGCGCGACCACATCGTCGTCGCTGCCATCCGGTATGTCCGCCGGCCGCCCACCCGCGGCAGCCCGTTGGTCGGCAGTGGCGGCACCGCGGCCGGCACCCCGCGGCCCGTCGGCCGTAGCGCCGTCATCCTGCCCCGCAACGCTGGCCGGTGTGCCCGAGGCACCGGGCGCCTGGGCACCGGCCAGGCTGCCTGCGCCGCTCGCCTCGCCGCTGCCCTCCCCGCTTCCAGCAGCGGCGCCAGCACCCGCGTGCTGGGGGCGCGGCGCAGACGCCCTGACCCGCTCCTGCTCGCGGAGCAGCAGTTCGTCGAATGCGCTCAGCCCGGCTTCCAGTTCCGCGTCCAGGATGGAGGTTTGTTCCCCCCTGCTCAGCGCCACGCCCTGGTCTGTCGGCAGCAGCGTCTGCGATAAGCCCGCAAAGGCCGCACAGGGCACATCCGCAGGCGGCCTGCTGCCGGTCTGTGACAGCGCCAGGCAATCCGCCTGGACCCGCTCCCTCAGGCCCTCCAGGTAGGAGGCGTAATCCGCGGCTGCGGCGCGGCTGAGTTCACCGCTGTCGCGGCGCTGCTGAAAGTCACGTTCGGCCGCAGTCAGGGCAGCGTGATCGGCCTCCAGCTGCTGCAGCAAATCACCCGAACCTGCCGCGACGCCGGGCACGGGAATCGTCAGCAACACACCGGTAATGCCGAGTTGGGCAAGTTTCATGTCGCAATCCGCGCTACTGGCGCGCCCGGAGCGGGCTGTTCCTGCATATCACGCGCCCATGGTTCTCATGGTTAGTATAACGTTTGAGCTGAGGGGCGCTAAAAGGTTTCCCCTTCTTTTGTGAAGATATGTGTCGCGTGAAACCGGTCTAAAATGTAAGCAAACCGCCGGATCGGCGGGCTGCTGCAGCGCGTGAGGCCGACTGCTGGAGGTGTATAACATGAACGCGAACGAAAAGCCGCTCGAGATCGAGATGGTCAGCTGCGACCTGTGCCTCAAGGAAATTCCGGTTTCGGAGGCACAGATCGAGGAAGCAACAGATTATGTAGTGTATTTCTGCGGGCTGGAGTGTTACGCGCAATGGAAAAAACAGTCGCCGGAGCAGCAGGACTGACCCCCGGCGACCAGTGCCGGTCAACATCGCGGCCAAGCACCCAGGAAGCCCGTCGGGCGTAAAAGGCCGCTCCCACAGAAACCGGTAATACCCCTGTAGGAGCGCCGTCCTCCGGCGCGATGGGTCTGGTACGCCACCGCGGGGCCAAGCACCCGCGAAGCCCGTCGGGCGTAAGAGGCCGCTCCTACATTGAGACCTGTAATACACCCTGTCGGACCGCCGTCCTCCGGCGCGATGAGTCTGGTGCGCCATCGCGGCCAAGCACCCGGGAAGCCCGTTGGGCGTAAAAGGCCGCTCCTACACAAGCCCTGTGGAACCGCGGCCCTTCGGAGCACGGCGGCTAATAACCAACCAGCAGCACCAGCACCACCAGGGCACACAGCGCCATCACGGCCCAGACGAATCGCTTATCACAGCAATTGGGTTCCTTGCCCATACCGCCACTACTCCGCTGCAACTTCGATGCGCCGCTTCAACACCTTCTCGACCAGTGTTCGCAGCGCGGCAACACCGCCCACCGCGCTGATCACCGCGCTCAGCGTACGCGCGTCATGGCCGGGTATGAAATCGCCACCCCGGGTCATGGTGCCGCACCCGCAGGCACATAACTTTGGACTGATTTTTCGCGGCATGGTTTACGACTCCTTCGCCAGTAATTCCGCGTGGGCGCGATCGACGTGTTCGGCAATACGCTTTTTCATCTGCTCGGTGGCGAGCCCGCGCTCGCTTTCGCCGAAGTCGAGCGCCCAGTTGGACACGTCCTTCAGTTCGATGCCCTCTATGCGCGCGTAGAGATCCATGAGTTCCGAATCCGGCAGCATGGAGAGGATCCACAATACCGGCTTGTCGAGTCGGGTGCGCACCGGCTCGGCGGCCCCCAACCGGACGAATCCGTATCCCGAGTTCCAGTCCCTGTATTCTCGATTCATCGTCGTTTCGCCTCTGCTCGAATGGTAGACGACAGGGTACCGGCGGGGAGATCCCGGGGGTAATCCCGACACGCCAATCGCTTGGCCTGGAGTACAAGGTGGGAAACTGTTGGCCCCGGCGGCAAGCACCACGCCCTCCGGATAGCGACAGGGAAAGGATGAAAGAACTGGGGAAGTTACGGGCTGCTAGTGATCGGCTGTTTTTGGCCGGCCACGAGGTAAGCGCTGCCGGCTCTGCCCGCGACACTTGCCGCGCTCGTGCTTTTGCTACGCGGGCCGTAACATAAGCTGCCCGGCGCGTTTACAGACGTCCGCTTGCCTTTACCGCCAGATACTGGTTCACCAGTGCCACCGGCAGCTGCTCGGGAAGCAGGTCCAGCGCGTAGCTGCCCTGGTGCCGGAGCGCCTCGAGGTTACGTGTACGACGCTCGCTATACTCGTTGACGGCCTGAAATCGCAGCGCGCCGTCGAGGTCGCTCACGCCCTGATCGAGCGCCTGGTCGAGCAGGGCCTCCCGCAGGTCGGCCACCACGACCAGGTGTTTCTTCTGCAGCAGTCGCACCGCCTGCAGCAGCTCGTCGTGGTCCTCGTCGCGGGTGTTGGTGAGCAATACGATCAACGCCCGTCGCCGCTGCACCGGGATCAGTTCGCGGGCGGCGACCAGATAATCCGCAGCGGACAGTGAGGCTTCGATATCGTAGAGCTGCCGCAGCAGGTGGCGTAGCTGGTTCTCGCCCTTGAGGGGTGGATACCAGCGTTGCGTGCCACCGAACGCCAGGAAGCCGATGCTGTCGCCCTG
>CAJICB010000674.1_pt1 | contig 10945 bp, 11 predicted proteins | sample 9199491 | NCBI WGS metagenome assembly CAJICB01 (sample SAMEA7708320, study PRJEB35096) | sediment metagenome | biome: marine neritic benthic zone biome [ENVO:01000025]; feature: sediment [ENVO:00002007]; material: shallow marine sediment [ENVO:03000034] sea grass bed [ENVO_01000059] ... | reverse complement strand
CCGTGGTGGCAGATCACGACGTGCGCAGTCGCATGGTCGGCATGTTTCTGGAGAATCACGGCTTCTCCAAGGTCATCAACCTGACCGGCGGTGTGGACGCCTGGGCCCGGGATATCGATCGGCACATGGCGACCTATTGAGTGATGTTTTTGAAACGCCTGTGTCTGCTGGGACTGCTGCTGGGATGCGCCGCTGCACAGGGCGCCGACCTGATAACCGTGTACCGGCAGGCGGCCCGCACCAACCCGGAGCTCGCTGCTGCGGCAGCGAACCTGCAGGCGGTGCGCGAAAGCCGGCCGCAGGCCATGGCCGCGCTGCTCCCGAGCATCAATGCCAATGGCGCGATCGAACGCCTGCGTCAGAAAAATCTGAACGACCCTAAGATCACGGAGCACGCCACCAACAAAGTGGCCAGCCTCGATCTGGTCCAGCCGCTGTTCCACTATGATCGCTGGATCCAGCTCCGGCAGGCCGACAGCGAAATCGCTCAGGCCGAAGCCGATTACGCGGCGGCCGAGCAGGAACTCATGGTGCAGGTCGCGGAGCGTTATTTCGACGTCCTGGACGCGCAGGACAACCTGGAGTTTGCCGAGGCCGAAAAGAGTGCCATTGGACGCCAGCTGGAGCAGGCCACGCAGCGCTTCGAGGTGGGGCTGATCGCCATTACCGACGTGAAGGCTGCCCAGGCGCGCTATGACCTTTCGGTCAGCCAGGAGATCAGCGCCATCAGCCAGCTGGTGGAAAGCAAGGACACCCTGAGCGAAATCGCAGGCGAGTATTACGATGAGCTGGCACCGCTCAAACCCGACCTCGAGCTGGCGCGCCCCGATCCCGACTCGAGGGAGGCCTGGATCGAACGCGCCAGGCAGCAGAACCTGCGGGTGCTGTCCGCCCAGGCAGCCGCCGAAACGGCGCGCCAGGAGATTCGTCGCCAGCGCTCCGGTCACTACCCGACCCTCGACCTGAATGCCAACACCACCTATTTCGATCGGGATTTCGGTGGTGTCGTCCCCCAGGAGCGGCACGACAGTGGCGTCGGCGTGCAATTGAATATTCCCCTGTACGAAGGTGGGGCCGTCAATTCCCGCACCCGCGAGGCGCAGAACCGCTTCGAACAGTCGCAGCAACTCCTGCTGCAGCAGCTGCGCGCCGCGGAACTCGAAACGCGCAACGCGTTTCGCGGCATACGCACCGACATCGCGCAGGTCAAGGCGCTGGCTGAATCGCTGCGCTCCACGGAAGTCGCGGTGGAGGCCGAGGAGGCCGGCTTCGAAGTGGGCACGCGGACCATTGTCGATGTGCTGAATTCCCAGCGCGAAAACTACCTGGCGCGACTCAATTACGCGCGGGCCCGTTACCTGTATGTGGTCGACCAGCTGCGCCTCAAGAAAGCCGCCGGCATCCTGTCCACCGAGGACCTGATCGAGGTCAACCAGGCGCTCGACCAGCTCCCGCCCGGCCGATGAACGATACCAAAGGGCTGTGCCGTTGCCGGGACTCGGTGCTGGTCGTCATCGACATCCAGGGGCGGCTGGCCGGGGCCATGCCCGCCGAAGATCTGGAGGCTGTGACGCAGAGCACCTCGATATTGCTGCGCGCCGCCGTGCATCTCGACGTCCCGGTGCTGAGCACCGAACAGTACCCGCAGAGCCTGGGCACCACCCTGGCGGAGATAAGACAGCATTATCCGGAATCCAGCCGCTGCATGGAGAAAACCGGTTTCTCCTGCTGCTCGGCCGACGGCTTCGGGGAGTCACTGAACAGGCTCGGCCGCAGCCAGGTGATCCTGGCCGGGATGGAGACCCACGTCTGCGTGCTGCAGACCGCGCTGGACCTGAAACAGCTGGGCTTCGAGGTCTTCGTCGCGGAGGACGGCGTGTGCTCGCGCAGTCGGCAACGCACCCGCAACGCGCTGGCCCGCATGCGCCAGGTGGGCATCATCGTCACCCATTCCGAGTCCGTGCTGTTCGAATGGCTGCGCGACGCGCGACACCCGCAGTTCAAAGTGGTGTCACAACTGCTGAAAGAGATTGCGAGCTGAACCATGAACGACACAATTCAGAGCCTCGATTTCAAGGACCCCTTCGGCGTGCTGCACGCCTGTCACGACGACATGCTGGACCGCTGCGACACGCTGGAGAAACTGGTAGCCCACATCCGCGAACACGGTCTCGACGCCGAAGCGCGCGCCACCATCGCCGCGATGGTGCAGTTTTTCACCACCAGCGCCGTGCAGCACCACCAGGACGAAGAAACCGATCTGTTCCCGATTATCAGTCGGCAATCGCTGAAGCTGGCCGATGTCGTGTTCCGCCTGCGCAAGGAGCACGAACAGCTGCACGAACTCTGGGACAGCCTGTTGCTGGATTTCAAGAAAGGCGCGGCGCTCCCCGAGGACACCGGTTTTCCGCAGCACGTCCGCCAGTTCTGCGCCGCTTACCGGGCACATATCGCAAGTGAAAACAGGGAATTGCTGAGTGTCGCCCAGCACATCCTCAGTCACCAGCAACTCGAGGACCTGGGCCGCGCCATGGCCAGGCGGCGCGGGATACGACGGTGATCACCCGGGCCAGCCGGCGGAACGGCCGGATTGCCGTGGCAAATCATCGCGGTCAGGCACCCAAGAAACCCGCCGGGCGTGAACGACCGCTCCTACAGGTCCACCAACCAAACTAGGCGGAACCGCCTGTGGGAGCGACGCCCTTCGGCGCGATTCTAATCCAACACCGAATCCAGCAGCTCCATCGTACGTACCACCGCGCCGCGGCGCTGCTCGATCAAACTCCTTCCGGCCGTAACCACGGCTTGTCGGCTCAATTCATCGGAAAACCAGCCACTGACCGTATCCGCCAGATCCGCTGCAGTTTCGACCATGCTCACAGCACCCTGCTCCAGCATGTCCTGGTAGATGAGCCGGAAATTTTCCACTCGCAGACCGCTCACCACGGCCGTGCCCGCGAGCAGCGCTTCCAGCGGATTGTGGCCGCCACTATGCACCAGACTGCCGCCGATAAACGCCACCCCGGCAACAGCATAAAGCGCGGCCAGTACGCCGAGGACGTCGACAATCACCAGCGACTCCCCTGCCCGCACACCCGTCAGCTGGCTGTATAAGCGAAATCCGAATCCCGCCCGCTCGCATAAGGACAGGACCTGCCCGGCACGCTCCGGGTGACGCGGCACCACTATCAGCAAGGCATCCGGCACCCTGTCCAGCACCCGGCGCTGCGCTTCGAGCAGCTGCTCCTCCTCCCCGGGATGGGTGCTGCCGGCAATCCAGATCGGACGATCTGTCGCCAGCTTCTCGCGCACCTCGGCAACGCGTTCATCGAAATCGTGCGGCAGGGTGCTGTCGAATTTGAGGTTGCCGGTAACCGACACCCGCTGACGGTCGGCGCCCAGCGCCAGAAACCGCTCCGCGTCCGGTTCGCCCTGTGCAGCGATGTGCCGCGCGCAGCGGAGGCTGGCCCGCGCCAGACCGCCCAGCATGCGGTAGCGCCGCAACGAGGACTCGGACACGCGCGCGTTCACCAGCAGCAGCGGAATGTTGCGCGCCCGCAAGGCATGATACAGGTTGGGCCAGATTTCCGTCTCCATCACCAGCGCAACAGACGGCGACAGCCGCTGCAGGAAACGCCGCACCGCACCGGGCAGATCGTAGGGCAGGTACATACAGCGCACGGCGCTGCCGAACACGCTCTCGACCGTCTCCCGGCCGGTCGGCGTCGTCGTTGTCACGGTGATATCTCTGTCCGGCCAGCGCCGGCGAAGAGCCCGTACCAGCGGTTCCGCGGCGCGCACCTCGCCCACCGACACCGCGTGGATCCACAGCGTCCGGCGCGTTTGCGCAGCCGCGATAAAGCCAAAGCGTTCGCCCCAGTGCCGACGGTAGCCGGGGACGCGAGCGCCACGCCGCCACAGGCGCAACAACTCCCCGGGCAGCATCAGATACAGAATAAAGGAATAGATATGACGCAAGCCGCAACAGCCGTATCGGTACAGTAAAGGAATCACTGTCTGCACAGCGAACCGGCACCCGATCATAAGCATCGGGGTCATTTGTTACAATCGCGCGCGTGTCTAACCCGAATTTCTCACCGGTCGGCCATAGGGATTCCCGTTTCTGGTGGCTGCGCTTCATGGCACCGCGCTTCTGGCCGACCTGGCTGATGTTCGGCTCTCTGTGGCTGGTGACACGACTGGCCTTCTCCTGGCAGATGGCAATCGGCAGCACCATCGGCACGCTCGCCCTGCGGCTTGCCGGCAGACGCCGCCACATCGCCGCGGTCAACCTACGGCTCTGCTTCCCGGAAAAAACCGACGCCGAGCGCGAGCGACTGTTGAAAAGGCATTTCGAGGCACTCGGCAAGGGCGTCGTCGAAACCGCGCTGTGCTGGTGGGGCCGGCCGGCGCAGCTGCGACCGAAGGTCCGACTGCTGGGCCTGGAACATTTGCACCAGGCGAGCGATCGAGGCCGTGGCGTTATCCTGCTGAGCGCCCATTTCACCACCCTGGAGCTCGGTGGCCGCCTGCTGGCACTGCATACCCCCTTTCACGTGTTATACCGGCAACACAAGAACCCGCTGTTCCAGACCGTCATGCATCGGGCGCGCAGACGCCGGTTCGAACGCGCCATAGCCCGCGACGACACCCGAGCCCTGCTCGCATCGCTCAAGGCCGGTATGCCGGTCTGGTACGCCCCCGACCAGAACCACGCCGGCCCCCAGAGCCTGTTCGCGCCCTTCTTCGGCATCCAGGCCTCCACCCTCACGGCCACCGCGCGCCTGGCGCGCCTGAGCAGCGCTCCCGTGGTGCCGTTTTTCCAGGCCCGCCTGCCGGGCAGTCAGGGCTACCTGCTGCTGCTATGTCCAGCCCTGGAAGGCTTCCCCGGTGACGACCTGGAACAGGACACCGCCCGCATCAATCGCTTGATCGAATCGGTCATACGCGAAATACCGGAGCAGTATCTGTGGGTGCACAGGCGTTTCAAGACTCGGCCGGCCGGCGATCCGTACCCGTATTGAGCGAGCTCGGAGGAACGGGCTCGCGTCGGGTCGGGCTTCGAAGCCAAACTAAGGCCAACCTAACTCACAATGCGGAAGCCACCGTAGGAGCGCCGGCCTTCGGCGCGATTGCCGTGGTACGCCATGGCGGCCAGGCGGTCGCTCCCACAGGTCAAGCACCGACTACTGCGCGATCTGACGCCAAAAGAAGCACCGCGCGAGTCAGCGCAAGCCCAGACGTCTGCCCAGCTGCTCCGCCAGCCATTGCGTCGGACATGCTTCGATCACTTTGCCGCGCGTCATATCCAGCAACTCTGTCTTGTCTTCGAGTTCCGCAAGGTTGTGGCGACACAGCAGCCCCCGCGCCGCGAAGCGCTGCAACGCCTGCTCGTAACGGCGCCCGGGCGCTGCCTGTGCCGGTCGCAGGCTGTGCACGGGACGGCGCGCGTAGACGGCCTCGGTGAGCATGGTCATGCTGTCTTCGGTGACGAATACGCGCTGCGCCGCACCCAGCCAGGCTTCGGCCCGGTATTCATTCCCCTGTCCGTACCAGCAGGTGGCAGCGATTGCGGCGCCGTGCACCTGCCGCTCCAGCAACCGCTGTGCAGCGCTGCCGCTGCGGCGCGAACTGACCAGCAGCCAGCGTATGCCGTGCTGAGCGGCCAGTCGATTGGTCAGCCGGGCCAGGGTCAGCCAGTCGGCCTTGGTATAACGGTAACCCGCACCCGTGCCGCCGAGCAGCAGGGTCCAATAGCCCTGTTGCGCAGCCCCCAGCTGCGCGCGGAAACCTGCACCCAGGCGCTCGACCCGCTCGGCGTCAACCGGGCTCGGCGGCAACGGTACCACCAGGTTGTTTGCGGCGCCGTCCACCGGCTCGAGAGTGAGCACCACGGAGAACCCTCCAGCGGAAAGCCCGCGCAGTGAACCGGCGTAGACGTTTGGCACATCCAGCACACGGGCGATCCAGGCGTTTGCGAACGCGGTTTTGCCCCCGGCTGAGACGAGCAGGTCACAGCCCGCGCCCGGCAGTGCGCGGCTACGATAAAACAGGCGCAGCGGCCAGAGAGCACGGGGTCGGCGTCGATTGAGGTACCGGCACAGCGGGTTTCTCAGCAAGCCCAGCCGCAGGTCCAGAGTGAACCAGAACTCATCGACGGGCCGAATCCGCCGCAGCGCCGCCAGGATACCGCGCGACTGGTTGTAGTGGCCGGGCTGCCCATCGGAGAGCACGCAGACGCGCAACGCTTGCTCAGCCACCTAGCACCCTCTGGTAGAGCGCTTCGGTGCGACGCACCATGGTATGCAGGCTCAGTGCCTGACCCGCATCCCGCCACAGGGTCTCGAAGTCCGCCCGCAGGCGCGCCGGATCGGACAGCCCCCGGCTGACGGTGCCGGCGAGCGCTGCTGCGTCCTCGGCGGCGACCAGCCAGGACTGTGGCAGCAGGTCCACAGCACCGGGTACCCGGGTGGCGATGACCGGCAGTCGGTGGTGCAGCGCCTCCAGCAGTACGTAGGGGAAACCCTCGCGGCGCGACGGCAGTACCAGCAGCGCGGCGGCCTCCATCAGCACGCCGATATCGTCCCGATGACCCAGCAGCCGCACCCTGTCCTGCAGGCGGTTTGTCCGGATCAGCGTTTCGAGCTCTGCCCGCTCAGGTCCCTCGCCCGCAATCCACAAGGGCACAGCGATGTCCTGCCAGGCGTGCAGCAGCACGTCGAAGCCCTTGGCCGGCACCAGACGCCCGACGGCCAGCGCCAGCGGTTGCCCGCCGAGCTGCGTCCTGACTGCCGCCACACGCGCCGCCGAAACGGGAGCGAGCGGTGCGATGCCGTTGGGAATCACGCTCACCTCGCATCCGGGCAGACAGGCCCCGAGCGACTCGCTGACCGCGATCACGGTATCGCAGCGCCGAAACATGGCGACCCTGGATTTGTAGTTGTGCAGGGTGCCGACGAACGACAGCGACAGCAACGGTCTCAGCAGCGCCACCATGGCGGTGGCCTTGTTCGCGTGAGTATGAACGATATCCGGCATGGCTCGGCGCAGCGCACGGTACAGCAGCAGCAACAGCCGCGGATTGAACCGTCCGCCGGACAGGTCGAGCGGGACGAAGTGCACACCGCTATCGAGCGCTGCGGCGTGCATCGGGTGCGCGATAGCCGTCACCTGGTGGCGTTTGGCCAACGCGTTACACAGATCGGTGAAGTGGCGCTCCAGACCACCGCTTTCTGCGCTGGCCAGAACCTGGCATATGGCCCGCCGCGGCTCCACCGGTCACCAGCCGCGCCGGCCACCGCGCATGCGCAGCAGAAAGGCGAGCCAGTTGTCTTTGCCGCTGATCTTCACCCGCGGCAACTCCATGCAGCTCCAGTCGGCCGGGTTGTCGACTCCCTCGCGGGTGGTTACGGCACTGCTGTAACCGGCGTCCTGCACCAGGGCGAGCTGCCCGGGCCGGTACAGGCCAAACGGATAGGCGAAGCTCTTGACCGGCCGGCCGAAGCGCCGTTCCAGCTCCCGTTTCGATTGCACCAGTTCGCGGCGCACCGCCCCGGCGTCCAGGCGCTCCAAGTTGGCGTGCGTCATGCTGTGCGAACCCAGTTCGATGCAACCGGAGTCGAGCAGCTTCCGCACCTGTTCATCGCTGAGTTTCGGCTCGCGACCCAGCTCACCCTGGTTATGGTGTGCCTTGCGCTCGGCCGACCAGTCGCGCCCGAAGCGCTCGACCACCAGGTACAGCGTCGCCTTGCAGCCGTATTTCCTGAGCAGGGGCAGGGCCCGGTCCAGGTTGTCCGCATAGCCGTCGTCGAAGGTAATGGCGAAACACTTGTCCGGCAGTGCGCCGGCCTGCGCCACCAGTTCGCTTACCGTAAAACTGGTCCAGCCCTGGTCGCGCAGCCAGCGCAACTGGCGTTCGAAGCGCCCCGGCGCCACGCGCAGACCGTTGAAGCGGGCCCCGGGCCGGGCGGCGACGATCATGTGGTACATCAGGATGCGGGGAAACCGGGTGTCGACGACGGGCCGCCACCAGGCATAGCGCAGCGAAAACCAGAGCACGCCGGCGAGCAGCAGGGCCGCCAGGGTCATGAACGCGCCAGGCCCTGATACAGCAACAGGGTCTGGTCGATCATCTCCTGCACCGTGGCGAAAGAACCGCGCTCGACATCCAGCGGATGTTCCAGCAGCAGCCGGGTGGTGCGCTCCAGCGCATCGACATCCCCGGGGGTGACGCGGCCCTGCGGATACGCGATGGCCAGCGTGTCGCCCACACCACCCTGATCGTAGCCGACCACCGGCACGCCCAGGCTCAGCGCTTCGCGGACCGTCCGCCCGAACGACTCGGGCTTGGCTGACAGGGAGAACACCAGGTTCGACACCGAGTAGATGTCACGCAGATCCATGCGATGACCGGTGAAGGTCACACTGCCCTCCAGGCCCAGACTCTGCACCGCCCGCTGCAGTTCGCGCAGGTAGGCCCCGTGGGCGGGGTCCTCGGCGCCCACGATCAGCCCATACACCGGCAGCCCGGCTCGCACCAGGCGCGCCAGCAGGTGCAGAAAATGCAGGTGACCCTTGAGGCGGGTGATACGGCCCGGCAGGGTGAGTACCTGCCGTTCCAGCAGAAAGGGAAACTCGTGAAACCAGCGGTTCAGCCAGGAATCGGGCGGCCGGTAACCGAACGGGTAGACCTTCGGGTCGATGCCGCGCTCGATCACCTGCACCCGTGCGGCATCCGTTTTCGGGTAGTTGTTCAGCACGTAGCTGCGCGCCGCCTGGGATACTGCGATGACCGCTTCGGCGCGCGTCATGATGGCGCTGTAACGGCTGACCGAATACAGACCGTGCACCGTGGTGACGAAGTGTGGCCGAGCCTGGGGCGGCATGCCACGCCAGGCCAGGTAGGCAATCCAGGCCGGCAGCCGCGAGCGGGCGTGCACGACATCGACCTGCCGGTCGCGCAGCAGGCGTCGCAGGCGGTGCACCCAGCGCAGGGTCCACGGCGATTTCTTTCCGATCGGCCATTCGACATGCTCGCTGCCCTGCCCCGCGAGGCGGCTGACCAGTTGTCCGCCGCCGGAAATCACCAGGGAGCGTTGTCCGGCCCGCACCAGGCCGGCGGCGAGTTCCAGGGTGCCGCGTTCAACGCCGCCCGATTCCAGGGTCGGCAGCAACTGCAGGACCGTCAGTGTCCGCTCAGCCATCTATCCCTCACCCACGCGGCACAGCGTCCCGCCTCGTTCAGCGGCCGGCCTGGGCCGGCACCCGGTTGCCAGCGACCCGGCTCCCCGAGCCAGTCGCGCTCGAGCAGCGCATCCACGGCCGCCGTGACCCGATTGGCCGCGCCGCGCCGGACACGCAACAGACCCACCCGTGCCCCGGAACTGAGCGCCTCGTGGAGCATGGACACGCTGTCTTCACTCACCCAGATTTCGCCAGCCCGGGCCATGCACGCGGCCAGTTCCTTGCGGTCCGTGGAGGCGAAAGGAAGGCACTCGAATCCGGGCCAGCCGGCGAGGCGTCGCAACAGCGGCGCCGGTGTGCGCGGCGAGCTGGCGAGCAGCCAGCGGCTCGGTGGGCGCGCCGCGAGCAGCTGCTCGAGCTGCCCGAGCAGCTCATCGTCATCCCATCGAAAATGTCGCGAGGGACCACCCAGCAGAACCAGGCCCGTCTCTGCGTTCTGACGGACACCGGGCTGGACAGTGTTGAGCACCCCCGTGGTAACCAGCACGTTGGCGAGGCGCGGCGGGGTATCGTGCTCGGGAACCAGACACAGGTCGAACCAGGACAGGGGCAGCGAAGGTTTCATGAACAGGATGATACGCCCCCCCCAGCGCCGGCGCGCCGCCAGCAGATGCCAGTGCGTCCCGTGACCGGCGCCGAGCAACAGATCCGGTGCCGGCAGGCTGGCCCCGCGCGGATAACGCCCGCTCGCCCAGAGCCAGAAGCCGCCGGGGCAGTCCTTCAGCGGCAGGTCGAAGACCGACACATCGGTCTGCGTCCGCAAGGCCTGCGCCAGCCCCAGACTCTGGACGTCATGGCCGGGCCTGCCGTCGGTGAATCGCCAGATGATGGTGGACACGACGCCCGTCGACCGCGTCGGGCCGTCAGTCCTTCAGAACGTAATCCGCACCGCAGTAAGGACACTTCGCCTGACCGGTGTCCTCGATGGGCAGGTAGACACGCGGATGGGAGTTCCACAGGCTCATGCCCTCGAGCGGACAGTGCAGCGGCAGGTCGGCACGCGTCACCTCGTAGCGATTTTCGGCATTGGCCTGGATATATTTCTTTCCACCCGCATCAGCAGCAGTGTTGGGACTGGGCACAGCGTTGATCTCCAATTTACCTGTTAGCACTTGAACTAATTGTAGTTTAGCCACGGCGGGCAGGAAAGGCTCGCAGCTGCCGCGACACTGCCTGTAGGAGCGGCCCTTCAGGCCCCGCGGGTTTCTGGGGTGCCTGGCCGTGATAGGGTCGATGCTGACGCCCATCGCGGCCAGGCGGCCGCTCCTACAGGTGTACCTTCCAGGCAGGTTGCAACAAGGATTGCGTCTACACCAGCGTCAGCCACTCCGGGTAATCCTCACGCCGGCCGTGTACCTGGTCGAAATACAGCGTCTGCAGGTTTTCGGTGATGGGGCCCCGCGCACCGTTGCCGATCACCCGCTGATCCACCTCACGGATGGGCGTGACCTCGGCCGCGGTGCCGGTAAAGAAGGCCTCGTCCGCGACATAGACCTCGTCCCGGGTGATGCGTTTTTCCCGCACCTCCAGGCCTTCTTCGCGGGCCAGCACCATGATGGTATCCCGTGTCACGCCCTCCAGCGCCGAGGTCAGATCTGGCGTGTAGAGCACGCCGTTGCGTACCAGAAAGATATTCTCCCCGCTGCCCTCGGCGACATAGCCCTCGCTGTCCAGCAGCATGGCCTCGTCGTAGCCGCAGGAT
>CAJICB010000532.1_pt1 | contig 11031 bp, 11 predicted proteins | sample 9199491 | NCBI WGS metagenome assembly CAJICB01 (sample SAMEA7708320, study PRJEB35096) | sediment metagenome | biome: marine neritic benthic zone biome [ENVO:01000025]; feature: sediment [ENVO:00002007]; material: shallow marine sediment [ENVO:03000034] sea grass bed [ENVO_01000059] ... | reverse complement strand
CGCGCGTTGCGCCATGCGGTGGACGAATAGACCGCGAGCGGCTCTGGTCAGGCAACGGGCAGGTCAGCGTGACCACGCGGCGGCATCTGCAGATAATAACCCTGTGCCTCTATCTGCCTGATAACTTCCAACACGTCAGCCTGGGCCAGAGGCCGACCTGCGTTCAATTCCAGCTCCAGAACTTTCTCCACCTCGCCGAGCAGCTGTCTCAGTCCGTCCGGGACCCGTTCGAGTTCGTCGTCCTGGCTCACATAGAGGTAGTAATCGAACTGCTTCAGACTCTTGTAGACCACACACTGCATGGCATCAGCTCTCAGGAGGAGGAGCGTGGCACAAACTCAATCGTCGCTTCCTTGACATAGGGCCTGTCAAATACCAGCTCAACGGAAAATCCCGCGTCGAGCAGGCTGGCCTTGATCTGTTTCAGATCGGGCAGCCGGTTGGCGAGATAAGCACAACACGCGGCGATGAGGACCTCGTCATCCCGCTGCAGCGCGTCGACCAGTTGCGCCGCCACAAAGCTCGCGCGCTGCAGGGCCTGCGGCCGCTCGATCCAGTCCCCGCCCAGCCGGATGCCGGAATCCATCTGTCGGTCCATGCGATCGAGGTACGCGAGCTGTCCATCCGACAACGACTTGCCACGATCGTATTCCAGTAGCGAATCGCCACCGACCAGCACGATCAGTGGCGAACTGCTACCCTTAGCCGACAGTTCGCTCATGCCCTGCATTATCCTGAAATCAATTTCCCGGTAAAGGAAACAGCTAGCCTGCCTCAGGCCGGTTCTGCTCCGTGACGCCCGCCAGCGCGAGCTGACTGGCGATGCCGGCTTCGCTCAATGACAGAAATGCCTGGCGGTTGAAGGTGATCATACCGCCGCACAGCTCGTACCAGGAAAACCCGTTCGACCATTCTGCCAGGGGGAATTCACCCTGCTTCTTGCGCGGCAGGCAATACAGCCGGCCGGGTGCATACAGCAGGTTATAGGCCGTATTCTGTTCGTGCAGCTGAGCGATTACTCCCCAGGCCTGGTCTGCGCTGCTGCACACCAGGCAGTCGACCGGATAAGCCCGCTCGCCGCCATGATGACGCCAGCACCCGTGTTCGACCGGCAGGGGTCGGTCTCTGACGCACAGCTGGAGGTGCAGATGGTTTACCGACGCAAAGGCGCCCAGCGCGTTATACCCCACCCTGACTCCCGGCATGCTCCTGCCCAGATACTGGACCAACCGCCAGACATACTCGTGTGCGTCCCAGGTCATTTATTGCGGCAGGCACTGCTGTCGGTCCGGCACCAACAGGCTGTGCAGGTCGACGAAGGGATACTTGTTGTAGAAGAGGTCAGTGGTCTGGCCGAGCAACTCACCCGACCAAATCGTTTCCTGCAACATAAACGGCTTGTTGAAATGAAAGCCCTGCCCGTCGAACGGCATGTGAATGGAATGCAGCGCACGCTGGCTCTCTCGCAGGGGACGGAACGAGCGCAGGGGATTGAACTGGACCTCCCAGCAGCCCGCCTCGCGCTGTTCGGTCAATTCCAGCCGGTCGAAACCGACAGCAGCGATTTTCAGGAACACCAGCACATCGTCATCGTCTGCAGCGACGCGCTGACCACCGCGCAGCGATGCGCGCAACTCGTCGCCAAGCGACTGGTACTGCGCCCACAGACGGTCGCGCAATCCAGTCAGCAGAGGCGCGGCAAAACTCGCGTTGGCGAGCGTCAGAATAAAATGGCTCAGTCCGCCGCGATCGAGCAGCTGCCCGAGCCCGCGTTCGAAGGCGGTTCGCAGACTCTGCTCGGAAGCGAACAGCGGCGGATCGAGCGGCTGTACCATACTCTGCTGTCCCCCGATCTAGCGACGGCGGGTCACTGGCGCACAGCCACCCCGATTCATACGGCGGCGCACGCCAGAACTACGCCAGTGCTGCGGCCTGCTGATCGGCGTGATAGGAGGAGCGCACCATCGGGCCGCTGGCCACCTGGCCGAAACCCATGGCCACCCCTTCCTCGCGCAAGCGCTCGAACTCATCGGGATGTACAAATCTGGCCACCGGCAAATGATGCCTGCTCGGTTGCAGGTACTGACCCAGGGTCAACATATCCACCCCGTGGTCGCGGAGGTCCCGCATGGCCTGCAGTACTTCATCCAGGCTTTCACCCAGCCCCAGCATCAAACCGGACTTGGTGGGCACACCCGGATGCGCCTGACCGAAGCGTTCGAGCAGCCACAGCAACCAGGCGTAGTCCGAACCAGGCCGGACCTGGCGGTAGAGTCTCGGCACGGTTTCCAGATTGTGGTTGAACACATCCGGGGGCGCTTGCTGCAGGATTTCCAGCGCGCGATCCATGCGCCCGCGGAAATCGGGCACCAGGACCTCGATACGAGTGTGCGGATTGCGCGCGCGGATGGCACGAATGCACGCCACGAAATGCGCCGCGCCGCCATCCCTCAGATCATCGCGATCCACGGATGTGACCACCACGTAGCGCAGCCCCATGGCTGCGATCGTTTCGGCGAGATGCTGCGGCTCCTCGGCATCCAGCGAATCGGGTCTGCCGTGCGCGACGTCGCAGAACGGGCAGCGGCGGGTACAGATGTCGCCCATGATCATGAAGGTCGCGGTACCCTGCGCAAAACATTCACCCAGATTGGGGCAGGATGCCTCCTCGCACACCGTGTACAGGCGATTGTCCCGCAGCACTTTTTTCAGCCGCTGAATTTCCGGGCCGGCTGGGGATCTGGCGCGAATCCACGCGGGTTTTCGCAGCGGTGTCCCGGTCGCCTCGACCTTGATCGGAATACGCGCCGTCTTGGCCGCACCACGCTGATGTTTTACAGGTTTGTTCGACATCGCTCACTCGGTTCCGGTGCCAGGCCTGCGGCCGGACGGTTAGGATATCCCAGGCGAGAGAGCAGGCCCGGCAGCCAGTCTTCCGCCACCCGCGACACCGTCAGGTCGATACCCAAATCGCGCAGCTGGGTGACCGGCAGGCCCTGGTATCCGCAGGGATTGATTCTGGAGAACGGCTCCAGATCCATATCTACATTGAAACTCAGCCCGTGGTAGCAGCACCCGCCGCGCACCCGTAAACCGAGAGCGGCGATTTTCGCGCCCTCGACGTATACGCCGGGTGCATCGCGGCGCGCGTTCGCCGACACACCGTGGGTCGCCAGCCAGTCGATGACTGAACGCTCGAGCACCTCGACCAGCCCCCTGACTCCGATACCCAGCCTGCGCAGGTCGAGCATCAGGTAGACGACCAGCTGGCCGAGACCGTGGTAGGTCACCTGTCCACCGCGATCAATGGAGATCACCGGAATGTCGCCCGGCGACAGCAGGTGTTCCGGCCTGCCGTTCATGCCAAGGGTAAATACCGGCCGGTGTTCCAGTAACCAGAACTCATCCGGCGTGTCGGAATTGCGCCCCGCGGTGAACGCCTGCATGTCGCGCCACACGGGCGTGTAATCGCACAACCCCAGGCGCCTGACTCTGCACGGCGCTGAACCCGGATTCGTCATCACGGCGGCAGCCCCTAGAGCACCATCAACAACTCGTCACAACGGCTCAACTCCTGATAGAGCGCATCGAGCTGTGCACGGCTGGTGGCCCGGATAACAAAGGTACAGGACAGGTAGTTGCCCTTGCGGCTGACCACGCTTCGCATCGATTCAGACTGAAAATCAGGCACATGTCGCCTCACAATTGCCAGCGCCCTGGCTTCGAAACCGGAATCGGACCGCCCCATCGCCTTGATGGGGAAATCGCAGGGAAACTCAAGCAGGCTCTCTTCATGGTGCATGACGGACATCATAAAGCAAGCGGGGGCGATTTACCCCCGCTGCCCGATCCGGAAATAAGCGGGCGTCAGGCGGACGGCCTGGCCATCTGCGGCAGCCTCACTTCGATCGCGGCGCTCTGCGTGCAGCCGGCGCGGGTCATAACGTACGGGACCGGATACTGTTCCAGGTATTCCTCTGGAAGTGCCATCAACTGCTCCTTGAAGGCGTCCGGGGCGAACAACATCGGGATGATATTGTTGTAATAACAGGCCTTGCGGGTCATGGATAATTCGTCGCCGTCGCGCTGCAGATAATCGTGCGTCGACAGGGCACCGATCAAGTCGCCGAACACGTAATCCAGGTCCACGCCGTACTTGCGCTGGATGGCCCCCACGTCCACCCGCGTAAATCGCAGACGACTGGAAACCTCGCGAATCAGTTCCAGCTCCGGCGTCATATAATCGACAGTCGCGATCGGCAGTTTCTCCTGATCGAGCAGCTGATAATACGGCTTGATGGCGCCCACGTTGTGGTACGCGGTGCGCGGGGCATAGCCCTGCGCCGACAGTCCCAGAGACACCAGCGGCAGGTTGTCCCAGCGTCGTACCTGGTGGCGATACGAGGCCTGCCCGGGAATCAGATAGACATTCTGCAACACCGGCCGATAACCCAGTCCGCCGAGGATTTCGGTGGCTTCTGTAAACAGATGAATCTTGCGCTCATACTGCTCATCGCGCGGCGGCCCGAACAGCGACTTGCCCTTGACGGTGCGCTGGGTGTCAAGCGCATAGATCGACAGACTCGGAATGCCAAGCGAATGGAAACGCCCCAGAGTGGTGCGCAAGGCGTGGTCGGGCTCACCCTCGAAGCCGTACATGGTGTCGACGTTGACATTGCCGATGACCTCCAGCGCATGGTCCAGCTCGCGTTCAGCCTCGGCGACGCGATAATGGCGATTCATGGTCGCCAGCAGCTTCTCATCCAGGGTCTGGATTCCGTAGCTGAGCCGGTTTATTCCCAGCTCGCCGAGCAGCCTGGTCTTGCCGGGGGACAGTGTGCCTGGAGCCGCCTCCATGGTGATCTCGGCATCGTCCATGAGGTGGAAGTGACTGCGAATCGCCTCCAGCAACCTGGCTAACAGCGCCTCGTCGAGATAGCTCGGTGTGCCACCACCAATGTACACGGATTCGCACATCTGATCCGCCACCACCGGCGCATACAGCGCCATTTCCTTGATCAGATAGTCGACGTAGGATTGGGATTGTTCGATGCCGCGGCCCGGCAACACCGTGTAGTAGCAGAAGCTGCAAAGCGTCTTGCAGAAGGGGATATGCATGTAGAGGCTGTAGCGTCCAGGCTCGACCGAAGGTTGAGAAAACAGCTCCGCAGCCGTCTCCGGCGGCTCGCACCGATTCAGCAGGGGCGGCGGGAAAGCCCAGTCGAAACACGGGAAAAAATCGTTTTGCACCTGCAACACCCGATCCAGGTGCTCGGCCAGCGTCTCGGCCTGCAAAGGTTTCAGGCGACCGGCGGAGGATTGCGAGAGTGCAGGCGCCTGCAGCAGGCGCGATCGTTTGTTGAAGCTTCCGCTGTAATGTTTCATGAAACCTCCTGATTGGCTGTCTAGGTGTTCTCTTGTTCCCCTCATGGACCATCAAACAAACTACCGGTCGGGGTAGTTGATGAACAAATTGGCGGACATATTCCCTCACATGCGGTTCGGGTCGCCATTTCCAGCCACAAACCTGCTACCGCTCCTGCCGATTCTCCAGGCAAACTTCCTGATTTACCAGCAATTTCTGAAGAGTCCGGCGTCAGTGCGCAGGCCACCGGCAGCTGCGACGCGCCGCAAGACACAGACACTAACCCGCGCTGCCGGGGCTGGTCTGCACCTAATCGGAAAATGTCGTTGTCAACCAGGCGATGGCGTCCTGCTCCCTGGGGAACACGCTGGTCGGATAGGGAGGTCTGTGAAACCTCATGAACAGGTCCGCCATGGCACGGGTGAAAAAGGACTTCACGACAATGGCCATGCCACGAACCAGAGCCACCGCCTCGGCACTGGAGGCGAATTGTTGCACCTCGTATTCCGCCGAGGCCACCGAGTCGGCATAGACGAGTAAGCGGCGTTTCTCGGTGGTGATCTGCATGTGCTGGTGGTAAACGCTGCGCATCACCTCCAGCGCCAGGTGAAAATCGTGTGGATAGGCGATTCTCATGATCCCGTCGCCCCCCAGCCAGACGCGCGGCACTGAATGCATGCACGCCCCCGTGCGGTAATCGTGGAAAACTGACCCTCATTGCTCCCACTGGCGCTATGTAAACGGCGGCTGGCACAAGCTGCCAGTCATCGCGGAAACGCGATGCAGGAAGCGGCAATAACGGTGATCTGAAGCGCCCCCCACACATCATAGAAGAAAAAGTATAGACCATATTCCAGAGTTGTTTGCGCAGCTCGGGTAACGGCGAGCTGCCCGGGAAACGGAAAATCTTCCGCTTCATCGACACCGGACTTATACTGTATATATTTACAGCACATAAGAGTGCCATGCCCCACACACCTCCGGCTCACTATGCCGAACTGCATTGCATCAGCAATTTCAGCTTCCTGCGCGGCGCTTCGCACCCCGAAGAGCTCGTTATACAGGCCAAAAAACTGGGTTACAGCGCTCTCGCGCTGACCGACGAATGTTCTCTCGCAGGCGCTGTGCGCGCCTTTCTGGTCGCCCGGGAAACACGGCTACGCTTGATTCTTGGCAGTGAATTCCGCCTCGACGATGAGCTGCATCTGGTACTGCTGGCGACCGACAGAGCCGGCTATGGCAACCTCTCCGAGCTGATCAGCGTAGCACGCCGCCAGGCGCCCAAGGGCGGATACCGCTTGCAACTCGATGAACTGGCACAGTACGGGAACGGCTGCCTGCTTGTCTGGGCGAACGCCGAGCGCTGCAACACGGCCGTGGCACGGGACACCGCGGTCTGGATTCGGGAGCACTTCGCAGCGCGTGCCTGGATTGGAGTTACCCGGCAACTGGACGGGCATGACACAGAGCGCCTGCGGACCCTCGCCGCGCTGGGAGAACAATCTGGCCTGCCGCTGATTGCCTGCGGCGGCGTGCATATGCACAACCGCGGACGGCGTCTGTTGAAAGACACGCTCACCGCGATCCGCCACGGCGTTCGCATCCAGGACGCCGGCCATTGTCTGCCCGCGAACGCCGAACGCTACCTGCGCAGCCGCATCAGGCTGAGCCGGCTGTATCCACCCGCATTACTGGATGAAACTCTACGGGTAGCCGGGCGCTGCAACTTTTCGCTCGACGAGCTGCGTTACGAATACCCCGAAGAACTCGTGCCCGACGGCCTGTCGCCGGGCAGCTACCTGCGCCAGCTCACCGAAGCGGGCCTGCGTCTGCGCTGCCGCAGGGAGCATCCGGGCAGGTACGCGATCTCATCGAGTACGAACTGGCGTTGATCGGCGAGCTGCACTATGAGCCTTATTTTCTCACCGTTTATGACATTGTGCAGTTTGCCCGTTCGCGCGACATCCTGTGCCAGGGTCGCGGTTCGGCCGCCAACTCGGCCGTCTGCTACTGCCTGGGCATTACTGAAGTCGATCCGTCGCGTATCGAAACCCTGTTCGAGCGCTTCATATCCAGGCAGCGGGATGAACCCCCGGATATTGACGTGGACTTCGAGCACCAGCGGCGCGAGGAGGTGATCCAGTACATTTACGAAAAGTACGGCCGGGAGCGCGCCGCACTGGCCGCCACGGTCATTACTTACCGGCCCAAGAGTGCGATACGTGACGTCGGCAAAGCGCTGGGGCTGAGCCCGGACCAGCTCGACCGGCTGAGCAAAACCATCCACTGGTGGGATGGCCGAGAAATCAGCGGGCGACGTCTACGCGAAGCCGGTTTTGACCCTGCCAATCCGCTCATCCAGAACCTGATGCGACTGGTAAACCAGCTGATCGGCTTCCCGCGCCACTTGTCACAACACGTTGGCGGTTTCGTTATCGCCCGCGATGCACTCAACCGCATGGTCCCCATCGAGAACGCCGCCATGCCGGATCGAACCGTCATTCAATGGGACAAGGACGATCTCGACGCGCTGGGCTTGCTCAAGGTCGATTGCCTGGCACTGGGCATGCTGAGCGCTATCCACCGCTGTTTTAGCCTGCTGGAGCGGCACTGGGGCATCCGGCTGGACATGGACAGGGTGCCCGCCGAAGACCCGCGAGTCTATGAGATGATTTCGCGCGCCGATACCGTGGGCGTGTTCCAGATCGAGTCACGCGCACAAATGTCCATGTTGCCGCGTTTGAAACCAGCCAGCTTCTACGACCTGGTGATTGAAGTCGCCATCGTAAGGCCTGGCCCTATTCAGGGCAACATGGTGCACCCTTATCTGCAAAGGCGTCAGGGCCTGGAACCGGTAAGCTACCCGTCACAGGCGGTACGTGACGTCCTGGAGCGCACTCTCGGTATCCCTATTTTTCAGGAACAGGTGATCCGGCTGGCGGTGGTGGCCGCGGGTTTTACTGCCGGCGAAGCCGACCGGCTGCGCCGCTCCATGGCTGCCTGGCGCAAGCACGGCCAGATACTGGAATTCGAGCAACGTCTGGTTGACGGCATGCGTGCTCATGGTTACCAGGAAAAGTTCGCCCGGCAGATCTTTAAACAGATCCTGGGCTTCGGTGAATACGGTTTCCCGGAATCGCACGCCGCCAGTTTCGCCCTGCTGGTGTATGTCTCGGCATGGCTGAAATACTATTTCCCGGAAGCCTTTACCTGCGCCCTGCTCAACAGCCAGCCAATGGGTTTTTATACACCACGGCAACTGGTGGATGACCTGCGTCGCCACGGTGGCAATGTCCAGCCAGTGGACATCACTCGCAGTGACTGGAAATGCACGCTGGAAAAATCCGAATCAGAGTCGACTGTTTCGCCACCGGTCCCAGGTGACACAAACCGCGACCGCAGGAATATCGACTCCGACCCCGATTACCACGCCGATTACCCACGCCCCGAACTCTCCCTGCGTCTCGGGCTGCAAATGGTCACAGGCCTGTCCCGGCGCGGCGCCGAACGCCTGCTGCAGGCACGCTCCCGGTGCCCGTTCAGCGACGTCGCAGACCTCGCGCGGCGCGCCCGGCTCGACCGTGGCGACCTGGAAGCATTGGCAGCCGCCAACGCCCTGGCGTGCCTGGCCGGGCACCGGCATCGGGCACGCTGGGCCTGCGCCGGCATCGAACCGGAACGACCGCTACTGGCGAACAGCCGCATCGCCGAGGCCACACCCCTGCTGCACGTTCCCAGTGAAGCCGGAGAACTGGTCGCCGACCACGCCAGCATCGGCCTCAGTCTGGGCAGGCATCCGCTGGCGCTGTTGCGACCCAGGTTGACCCGCCTGGGCCTGCGGCCCGCTCGACATATCCTCGCTTGCGACCACGGCAGCTGCACGCGCACGGCCGGCATCGTAACCGCCCGGCAGAGCCCCGGCAGCGCCTCAGGCGTCATGTTTATCAGCCTGGAAGACGAGACCGGCGTGACCCAGGTCATTGCCTGGCCCGGGCTGGTACAAAAACAACGCGGTGTTTTGTTACGCGCACGCCTGCTGGCCGTGGAAGGCGAAGTCCAACGCGAAGGTGAAGTCATTCACCTGATTGCCAAACGGCTGGAAGATCACAGCCATTTACTGGGCCGGCTGATGACACAATCGAGAGATTTCCACTGACTCGCTGCAATTACAGCCCTCAACCGCTAAGTACGCGCAGCTGTCACTGTCCGCTGCACATCCGGACACCAGGCCGATTTTCAATATGGCCTGGTCACCTGGTATCCATCAGGTACAGCGTTTCTCAGCAGCCATGCCCAACTACAAGTCGCTCCCGGGCAGGGCGCTACCAATGAATACGGAAATCAGCCGACATAAGCTGGCGGGATCGCCTGCCGTCCCCTGCGGGGATCCGCGGACACGACGCGGCCCTCGACCGCACGGGGACGTATGCACAGCGTATCCCGAAAGCTCATGTCGGCTGACTTAGCCACGCCTCAGTAACCAGCTGCGCCTCAGCCAGGGGCGAGTACAGGACGTCATCTTTCCTTGCGTCCTTGGCGGTTGGGGGCTATGCCCCCACCAGCTGATTGAGGTTGAAGATCGGCAACAGGATCGCCAGCACGATAATCAGCACCAGACCGCCCATGACCAGAATGAGCACCGGTTCGAACAGCCCCATGATCGCGGAGATCAGCGTCTCGATCTCACGTTCCTGGTTGACCGCCGCGCGCTCCAGCATTTCCTCCAGCTTGCCGCTGGCTTCGCCGCTGGCGATCAGGTGCACCGTCATGGGCGGGAAGTAGCCGCTTACTTCCAGCGCGGCATAAATACTGGCACCTTCGCGCACCTTGCGGGTCGCTTCTTCCACCGCCTCACGCATGGGTACGTTGGACATGACCTGGGCCGCGATACGCAGCCCCTCCAGCACCGGCACACCACTGGCCGTCACAATGCTGAAGGTGCGCGCGAAGCGCCCGGAGTTAATGCCCCGCTCCAGGCGACCGATCAGCGGCAGACGCAGCAGAAAGCGGTGGAAACGCCGCCTGGGACCCTCTTTGCGCAGCACCCAGGCGATACCGCCACCCGCGGCTGCCAGCAACACCAGGGCCAGAATGCCGTTGTTGCGCAGGAAATCGCTCATCGCGATCAGCGTACGGGTGAGCCAGGGCAGCTCCTGACCGATATTCTCGAACACCTGCACCACTTGCGGCACCACGTAGGTCATCAGCCCGATCACCACAATAACCGCGACCAGGGTGAGCAGCGCCGGATAGAACAGGGCCAGCTGGATCTTCTGTTGCATCTGCTGGCGACTCTCGGTGTAATCCGCAAGACGCTCCAGCACCACATCGAGATGTCCGGACTGCTCTCCGGCAGATACGGTGGTTCGATACAGCTCGGGGAAAACGTGGGGAAAATCACCGAGCCCGGTGGCCAGCGTATGCCCTTCCATGACGCGGGAGCGCACCGCCAGCAGCATGCTCGTCAGGCGCGCTTTCTCGGTCTGTTGAGAGGCCGCCCGTAACGATTCCTCCAGCGGCAGTCCCGAGCGCACCAGGGTGGCCAGCTGCCGCGTAATCAGCGCGAGATCGGTCGCACTGACCCCGCGGCGCACCCTGATCCTGCGTCGCTGCGACCTGGCTTCGCGCTGGCTGGCTTCCTGCACCTCCAAGGGCTGGATGCCCGT
>CAJICB010000774.1_pt1 | contig 11161 bp, 9 predicted proteins | sample 9199491 | NCBI WGS metagenome assembly CAJICB01 (sample SAMEA7708320, study PRJEB35096) | sediment metagenome | biome: marine neritic benthic zone biome [ENVO:01000025]; feature: sediment [ENVO:00002007]; material: shallow marine sediment [ENVO:03000034] sea grass bed [ENVO_01000059] ... | reverse complement strand
GTGAAGACGCGGTCTGGTAACAGGAAGCTGTACGAGTCATCGGTATGGCCCGGCGTATAAAGAATGTCCAGGTGAAGATTGTCGACACACAGCTTTTCACCGTCGTGGAAATGTACCGAGACACATTCAGCGCGTGTCATCGCACCCATGGCACTGGCGCAACCGGTTTGATCACGCAGCGCCCCCAGTGCGGTGACATGATCGGCATGAATATGCGTGTCCACCGCCATGACCAGTTTGACATCCAGCTCTTCGAGCAGGCGCGCATACTGTGCCGTGCGTTCCAGGACCGGATCGATGATCAGCGCTTCGCCGCCGCGGCGTTCGGCGAGCAGGTAGGTGCAGGTATGTGAAGTGTGATCGAACAATTGACGGAATATCATGATGTCATCTCCTTATCTGTGTAACTCTGATTCAGGCACTCGCGGCTTGAGTGCAGTCGGTATTGCGGTTCCAGGGCATGCGAGCGATCAGCCTGGCCATGCCACACCAGCGGGTAGTGCCGGTGACAATCAGGCCGATACCAAGCATCGCAGTCAGAGCGAAGAACAGTTCGTGCACGCTGAATCCCAGGAACACTTTCAGTACCAGCAGACTGCCGACCGCGATCTGAACCTGTCTTTCCAGGCTCAACGCCTTGCCGCAGCGCTCTACCGGCAGGCCAAGCTGTTCCCATCTCTGGGTTCCACCTTCGATGAGACTCAGGTTATCGAAGCCGGCCTGTTGCAGCCGTTCGGCCGCCTGCAGGGCGCGCGGACCGGTATGGCAGGCGATGTAAAGCGTTTCCTCGCGGCCCAGCGAAGGTCTTTTGAACGCGTGTGCAAGCGCGTCCGCTGACAACGAATCGATCGGTATCAACTGCGCACCCGGAATGTGCCCCGCGCGGTATTCAGCGACGCTGCGGACATCCAGAACCGCCGCATATCGCCCACGGTGTTTTACCTCGTGTAACTGTGGAGGGCTGATGGTCGAAAATTGCGTTGACATGTTCGGCTCCTGTTACAGTTCGCATTCGGACAGGTAGTTATATTATCGGCAGTAAAAGATTTATAAAATACGAAATGTAACATACGACACATCGCAAAACCCGATGTATCGAATAGCACAATCAGAGTTCTATGTGCTATGGAATCAGAGCGGCCGTCGACTTGGTCGTGGTGGTGGCATTGTTTTCGAAGTGTTCTGAAGCCCACGCGGCGGGAGCAGAAAATGTCATTGGATACAAACAGAGGTGCAGGGGGTAATCATGTGCCGCCTGCTGCCGAGCGACGCAGGCGGCACATGCTCATTGTTATGCGCGTGGCTTTCCGCCACCTGTTCGAGGATTCCTTGTGAGGCGTTAGAAAGCGGTCCCGAACGAGACATCCACGCAATTCTCAGGCAACGGTACACCGCCCCGGCTGTTGAGCCAGCCTGCGTTTGCCAGTCCGCGGTCTTCCGCGTGTCGGATGGCCAGCATGGTGTCCTCCTGTCCCTTAAATGGCATATAGCGGCAGAGTTGGAAAAATAGAGCAAATGCAAACTGAGGTGATCTGTCCTTTCTCTGCCCGACGCACGCGGAAAGAACTGTGTGGCTGATCAGTGCTCATGTCTGTCTCCGGGCTGCCTGAGTGTGTCCGTCAGTTTCAGGCCGGTCAGAGTGCGGATGGTCCGAGCGAGATAGTAAAGCAAGGCCACGATCATCAGCATCGACGGAATGGCGATTATCGGATAGCTCATCAGGGTAAGCCGCCCGAGTTCTTCATTAAAAGCCGGGCTGCCGGCCGGGCTGGTGACGATCCAGGTGGCAAGGTAGTAATTCATGGCTGCCGAGAAGAAGAACGTGCCGGTGAGCAACCAGGTGGCCGTTTGCAGGCGGGCCTCAAAGGCTTGCATCGTGCCTCTCGCCGATAGTTGCTGCTGCACGCGCGCCACGTCTATCAGCCCAGGGTTCAACAACAGGGTACGAATCAGGGGATAGCGCGTGTGGGTAGAGACGAGCACGGCCAGACCGAGGAGGCCGGGGATGGCGGCTTCCTTGACCGCCAGCCATTGGTTGTCTAGTTGCAGCAGGCCGATGCCGCCCGTCAGCAGTATGCTGACCAGTCCCAGGGTGGCGAACAGGTTGAGTTTCCTGCAGCGGATCAGGTCAAGCGTGCCCCAGACCAGGGGCAAAGCCAGCGCCAGCAACAGCGCCGGGACGGCTCCGAGGTGCTCCGGGCCGCCCAGTTTCATCAGTATCAGCGCGGGGACCACAAGGGTGATCAGCAATTCAATGAGTGGGTTGCTTTTAGCAGTGTCAGTCATGATCGGTCCAGTAGCTTTGACTTGCCGGCGGTATTTTCAGGGGCCGGGTTGGCGCACAGGCGAGGGGTTTGAAGTTTCTGACCCTGCGAGCAGCGCCTTGAGGTCCCGGATTTCATTCCTCAGGCCCCGCACTTCGGCATGGAGATCCGCTTCGATGTGTTCGCGTGTCCGGTCGAGTGCCTTGATCGTATTATGTTCCGCCTTGCCGGTTTGGCTCTGCATGGCGTTGACGATAATGGCGATGAACAGGTTGAGCATGGTGAAGGTCGCCACCAGGATAAAGGGGATGAAGAATGCCCAGGCATACGGGAAGTGTTCCATAACGGGACGGGAAATTCCCATCGACCAGCTCTCCAGCGTCATGACCTGAAACAGGGTGTACAGGGAGCGGCCGAGGTGCCCGAACCATTCCGGGTAGGCCGCGCCGAATAGATGGGTGGCGATGACCGCGAATACGTAAAAAATGATCAGCAACACCAGGGCGATCGAAGCCAGTCCGGGAATAGCCGACAGCAGCGCACCCACCACTTTCCGCATGGAGGGCACCATGGTCAGCAGTCGCAGCACGCGCAAGACCCGCAAAGCCCTCAGCACGGCGAGTTGCCCGGTGGCCGGCAGCAGGGCGATGGCGACGACCACGAAATCAAACAGGCTCCAGGGATCACGCCAGAAGGCCCGCCGGTGGACATAAATCCGCACGGCGATCTCCAGAACGAATACAGCTAGAATTGCCCTGTCCAGTGCCAGGATCGCCTCGCCCGCAGTCGCCATCGCTGCAGGCCGGGTCTCCAGTCCGAGCAACGCTGCGTTGATCAGAATCAGGGTAATAATGAAGGCCTGCATGTGGCGGTGTTCAATGAAAGCATGCAGACACTCACGCGCTGTCGCGATCATTCGGGCGTCCCGGTTTTGACGAAAGGCACCGGCGCGTCCTTCATGGCAGGTGGCAGCGGGGCATGTCGTTTCCTGGGGCACGGTCGTTCAACGCGTTGTGTTGAAATAAAGATTGCAGGATTTCCTAGCCAATGGCATAGCCGCTGATCGCTGCGCTGACATGGTTCCCCCCTGGTCGAATCGGCACGTGCGGCTAGCACTTTCGCATATGCTAGCGTCTGACTCCGGGTCTGATAATACGAATAGAACAGATTAATACATCGAAAAATTCGTATGAATGTGCGTCTCCTGACCGATTCTGGTGCATGGTGTCTGCTTCAGCAGGAACAAACACTTCCAGCCCGAATCGAACCAATGGTGTGCGTCTCCCCGAGTACGGAATGTTTTGAATGTCGGGTGGCCGACCCGGGTGCCTGGAACTCGCCGCCGAGCAAAGCGGTAAAGGTGCGTAGCCGCTCCGCGGGTTCGGCAGTCTCCAGCAGCACATGCTTGTCTTTTTCGCTGAGCGGTAGCACCATGCCCAGTCTGTTTACCAACATCACCGGTGAAAGGCGTTCGACCAGGTTCCAGTCGGCCTCCAGCCCGTTGAAGTCGAAATACCTGTCCTCCGCAACAATTCCTGCAGCCTTCGCTACCAAGCAATATTCACGGTGTAATCCACCGGGAACAGAGTGAGCCACGACCTTGAGGTGGCCTGGAATGCGGTGCCGATGTTTGTGTGGAGTGACAGAAAGATCGACTGGTGGATCCGGGGTGCCTGGCCCAAGGCTGGTGTGGGGCCGACGTCGATTGTAATGTGCGACCCACATCTTTGTGACGATACGTAGGTGCGCTTCGGTCAGTGGAATGAGGAAATCCAGGCATTCTGGGCATAGCGTGCCGATCACCCGTTCGCACAAGCTGTTAGCATTGGGACTTCGAGGTGGCGTTTTGAGAACACGCAGTCCCATGTGTGTAATGGATCCGTCGAGCTGGGGCGAGAAAATGCCATCAACGTCATGGATGAGAAAACGGTGGCGATTGTCGGCCGGGATGGCTTCTCGCAATTGCTGCAGTTGGGTGGGTTGTCACATTGCAGAGCACAATCCGTCGGGTCTGGTGTTCGATAATCACCAATACGTAGAGCAGCCGAAACGACGCCGTCACGACAACACAGAAGTCACAGGCCAGCATGGCCGACGCATGATTGCGAACAAAGGTGGGCCAGCGTTGATCGCCACGCGGCTGTCCCCGCGGGCGTTTGGGCATGTACTTGCGTACCGTACGGGGCGAGATCTGGATCCCGAGCTTGAGCAACAGCTTTTTGGCAATGCGCTCCTCGCCCCGGGACGGATTGTCTCGCGCCCTTGCTCGAATGAGAGGATGTTCACCCTGCGATTGGCCGCGGTCAACCGCACAGGACCGCATGTTTATACCCATGGACTATTTCAGGTAAGCATTTAAAATAAACCCGCTGATCATAGGCATATATGCCCAATCAAAGGTTCGCCGTGTGTTCCGTGCTGTGCGTAAATTCCATGCTATCCGTTGGGCATACGGCCGGGCCCTGGTAACGTCCTGATGTCAGGCACACACTTCACGTCGAAAGGTTTGCGGGGATTTCATCACTGCCTCTGGCTGGCATTGGTGTTGCTACTGTTCGCTGGCTGCACCACGGTACCCTTGCGGGATCCGGAGGCTGTGCCTTTGCCGGCAGATTTTTCCGGCAGTGGTGCCGACAATCTGCCGGAGCACTGGTGGGAGAGTTTCGGGGATCCGGTACTGGACAAGCTTGTCGAGCAGGCACGGGCAGGGAATTTCAGCCTGCAGAGTGTCTGGGCGCGCCTGGACCAGGCCGCTGCTGTGGAACGTATCGCCCGTGCTGAGCTGTACCCCTCTCTGGATGTCGACGCCAGTGCCGGTCGCAGCTGGTCGCATAAAAGCCGGGGAACCACCACCAGCGTCTATTCAATCGGCGCGATGGCCGGCTACGAGGTGGATCTGTGGGGCCGTATCGATTCAAACAGCAAAGCCGCGACACTCGACCGACAGGCGACTGAGGCCGAGCTCACGGCCGCTGCCATTAGCCTGTCGGCAGAGGTCGCGAGTACCTGGTATCAGCTGGTGGAACAATACGGTCAGCTGGCACTGGTGTCGAGCCAACTGGAGACCAACACCCGGGTGCTGGAACTCATCACCCTGCGCTTCCGCCGCGGCAAGGTGGGCGCGACCGATGTACTGCAACAACGCCAGCTGGCTGAGTCAAACCGCGGTGAGTTGGCGAACGTCAAATCGCTCATCGGCGTACTGGAACACCAGCTTGCCATCCTGCTGGGCGCCACACCGGACAGCCGTGTGAGCGAACCGCAAGACGAACTCATCAGCCTGCCGCCATTGCCAGTGACCGGTATTCCGGCGGCACTGGTCCAGCGCCGGCCGGATCTACGCCAGGGATTCTACCGGTTGCAGGCTGCCGACCAGCGCACTGCGGCGGCAGTCGCGGAGCGCTTCCCGCGTATCAACCTGCTGGGAAGTAGCGACTCCACCGCCAGCGATGCCGATGACCTGTTCGACAACTGGTTGAGCAATCTGACCGCAAACCTGGTGACGCCGGTCATTGACGGAGGACGCCGTCGTGCCGAGGTTGACCGCACCCGCGCGGTGACGGAACAGTCGTTGAGTGATTACCGCCAGCAGCTGATCGATGCGCTGGGTGAAGTCGAGGATGCCCTGCTCCGGGAGCAGCAGCAGCGCGCGTTTATCGACAGCCTCGACAAGCAACTGGTGTTATCCAAGCAGGTCATCGGCCGCGTTCGCGACAGTTACCTTTACGGTGCGGTCGACTATCTGCGGGTGCTCGATGTCCTGCTCACCGACCAGAACCTCGAACGCACACGGCTCACCGCACAGCGCGAACTGATCGATAACCGCATCGCGCTGTGTCGCGCGCTGGCGGGTGGCTGGACCCTGGAGCGTCCGGTGGTGCAAGGCAACCCGTCAGGCACGAGGGTCACTCATGTCATCCCGAGATAACCAACAGCAACCCGCGGCACAACGTTCCCGGTGGTTCAAGTTACTGGCGCCGCTCATCACGCTGCTGGCCGGTGTGCTTGCCGCTATGGCCCTGATGCAGTCCGGGCCGAGCGCGAAACGCGAGCCGCCACCACGCCAGGCTCGCCTGGTTGAAACCCGGCCAGTGGTGATCGGTAGCGCGCTCACCCGCATCGATGCCATGGGCACCGTGGTGCCGGCGGAGTCGGTGACACTGCAGCCACAGGTCGGTGGGGAAATTGTGTTTGTCAGCGACGACCTGCAGCCCGGTGGTCTGTTCCGCACCGGCGATGAATTGCTGCGCATCGATCCCCGCGACTATGAACTCGCGGTGCTGCAGCGCGAAAGCGAGGTGGCGCAGGCACAGAGCACGCTGCGGCTTGAACAGGGGCAGCAGACCATCGCGGCGCGTGAGTTTGAACTGCTCAACGAGTCCCTGCAGGATGACGATCGCGAACTGGTGCTGCGTAAGCCGCAACTGGAAAGTGTGCGCGCCCAGCTCGCACTGGCCAAAGCGAAACTGGAACAGGCAAAGCTCGATCTGCAGCGCACCCGGATACGCGCCCCATTCAATGCCCTCGTGGAATCCAAACAAGTGGATGTCGGTGCGAGGGTCACCAGCGCAACTACGCTGGCGACCCTCGCGGGGACCGATGCCTGCTGGGTGGAGGTGAGCGTACCCGTCAAGCAGTTGCAGTGGATAAGCATTCCACGCGCTAGCACTAGCGAGGGTTCCCAGGTGCGTATCACCAACCCGGCTGCCTGGGGCACGGGCGCCTTCCGCGAGGGCCGGGTTATCCGTCTGGCCGGCGAACTCGAAGAGGCGGGCCGCATGGCGCGTCTGACGGTGGAGGTGGACGACCCGTTCACTCTCAATCCTGAAAACACTGACAAGCCGCTCATGCTTATGGGCAGTTATGTGAGTGTCGAAATCGAAGGGCGGCCGCTTGAGCAGGTCGCGACCATTGCGCGCGAGTATGTGCGCGACGGTGACCGGTTGTGGATTATGGGCGCCGACGCGACGCTCGAGATTCGCAAGGTCGACATCGTGTTCCGCGGGCGCGACCAGGTCTTCGTCGCTGAGGGTGTCAGAGCTGGGGAAAACCTGGTGGTCACAGATCTTGCTGCGCCGGTCGCTGGCATGCCGCTGCGCAGAAAGGATGACGACAGTCGCGCATCGCCTACCCGCAGCGAGAGCGGTCGGTGAAGCCGGATAAACAAGCGCCGATAGCTCCCGGGCTGCGCGGCCCGATTGCGTGGATGGTGCACAACCGGGTTGCGCCGAATCTGCTGATGCTGGTGCTGCTCATCGGTGGCCTGTTCACGGCCGATCAGATCAAAAAGGAAGTGTTTCCCGACTTCGCACTCGACGAGGTGCGTGTCAGCGTCGCCTACCCGGGTGCCAGTCCCGAAGAGGTCGAGCAGGGCATCGTGCTGGCAGTCGAAGAGGCCATCGATGGCGTCGAGGGCATCGATGAAATACGTTCCACGGCGAGCGAGGGGCGCGCGCTGGTGATCGCCGAACTGGCGGAAGGCGCCGACATACAAAAGGCCAACCAGGATATCAAGCAGGAAGTCGACCGTATCATTACCTTTCCGGATGATGCCGAGGAGCCAGAGGTGAACCTCGCCATGCACCGGCGCCTGGTGCAGGCCGTTGTGGTGTATGGTGCGGCGAGTGAATGGGTGTTGCGCGAGCTGGCCGAGCAACTGCGCGATCGCCTGTTGCAGCGACCGGGGATCACCCAGGTCGACCTGGTCTCTGCCCGCGACTATGAAATACGGGTGGAAGTCAGCCGTGAAAGTCTGCGCCGCTATGGGCTGACCCTGGAGGGCATTGCCGAAACCATTGACAACGCGGCCATAGAGATACCTGGCGGCAGCATCAAGACCAGCGGTGGCGAGATCCTGCTGCGCGTCAAACAGCGCCGTGACTGGGCGCAGGGATTCGGTGAGATTCCGGTGATTACCTCGCGTGATGGTAGCGTACTGAAGCTGCGCGACATTGCGCGGGTGAGTGACGCATTCGAAGATGTCGACCGGGTACGCAGTTTTAACGGTGAGCCCGCAGTGAGCCTCGAAGTGTATCGGGTCGGCGAGCAGACGCCGCTGGGCATCGCCGAAGACGTCCGCCAGACGCTGAATGAATTCGAAGCGCACTTGCCGCCCGGCGTCCACACGGCGGTGAATATCGATCAGAGCCGAATCTATCAGCAGCGCCTCGAGTTGTTGACGCGCAACGGCCTCATCGGCCTGACCCTGGTGCTGGTGATGCTCGCCATATTCCTGGAAATCAAACTCGCCTTCTGGGTGACCATGGGCATTCCAACGGCCTTTCTCGGTGCCATCCTGTTTCTGCCCGGCCTGGGAGTATCCGTCAACATGGTCTCCATGTTCGCGTTTATCATCGCGCTGGGCATCGTGGTGGATGATGCGATTATCGCCGGTGAGAATATCTATGAATACCGGCAGCGCGGCATGGGCCTGGTCGAGGCCTCAATCCATGGTGCACGCGATGTCGCTGTACCGATCAGCTACAGCATATTGACCAACATCATCGCCTTCATGCCACTGTATTTCGTGCCCGGCATGGTCGGAAAGATATTTGTGATCTTCCCCTTTGTGGTCGGTAGCGTGTTCCTGATTTCGTGGGTGGAAGCGCTGTTCATTCTGCCATCGCACCTGGCGCATTCCAAAAGCAACGGCCGCACGCGTGCCGGTGAGTGGCTGCATCAGCGCCAGCAGGCCTTCAGTCAAAGGGTGCGACACTTTATTCACGACCGCTATGGTCCTGTGGTCAGGGTGTGTCTGCGTAATCGCTACCTGACTGTGGCTGTCGGTATCGCGGTACTGGTAACGATGATCGGTTACGTCGCCAGCGGCCGTATGGGGTTTGTGCTGATGCCGGCAACCGACTCAGATCGGGCCGTAGCCGAGGCGGTGCTGCCTTACGGTAGTCCGTTGCAAGATACTCTCACGGTGCGTGATCAACTGTTGTCTGCGGCCGAAGCTCTGGTGGCGGAAAATGGCGGTGAGCAGCTATCCAAGGGCATACTCGCCGTTGTCGATGCTAACGAGATCAATGCCAGAATTTATCTGACAGACCCCGACGTGCGTCCGTTGTCCACCGCGGAAGTTACCCGGCTTTGGCGCGAGCGCGTCGGCCAGCTTCCGGGCCTGGAGTCGCTCAAGTTTCAATCCAACCAGGGTGGGCCAGCCTCGGGCGCGGCACTCACGGTGGAACTGAGTCACCGCGATGTGGATGTGCTCAATCGGGCCAGCAGTGTGCTGGCCGGGGAGTTGAACGAATACGCCAACCTGAAGGATATCGACGACGGCTTTTCACCCGGCAAGCAGCAGCTCGATTTCAGGCTCCTGCCGGAGGGGCGCAGTCTTGGTTTGACGGCGCGCGAGGTGGCACGCCAGGTTCGCAGTGCCTTTTATGGCGCCGAGGCCTTGCGCCAGCAGCGCGGCCGTAACGAAATAAAGGTCATGGTCATGTTGCCGGCCTCGCAGCGTATTAGCGAATACGATATCGAGCAGTTGCTGATACGCACGCCTGCCGGTGGCTATGTGCCACTGCGGCAGGTGGCGGAGGTCGCACGCAGCCGCGCCTACACCAGCATCGAGCGGCGCGATGGGCGGCGTACCGTGAATGTGACCGCCGACGTGGAACCCAGGCGGGCGACCAGCCAGGTGCTGGCCACCATGAAGGCCGATACCCTGCCACGGCTGGCACGCGATTACCCGGGGCTGAGCTATGACTTTGAAGGCCAGCAGGCGGATATGCGGGAGTCCATGGCCAGTCTCATGGGCGGTTTTGTGATCGCGATGGTGGTGATCTTTGCACTGCTGGCGATTCCTTTTCGCAGTTACATACAGCCCGTTATCGTCATGGCTGCGATTCCGTTTGGCCTCGTCGGTGCGGTTATCGGTCACATCATTATGGGTTACAGCCTGAGTATTATCAGCATGATGGGGCTGGTCGCGCTGGCCGGCGTGGTGGTTAACGATTCTCTGGTGATGATTGTCTACGCAAACACTCTGCGCCGTCAGGGCCGCAATGCCATCGATGCCATTCAGCAGGCGGGTATTCGCCGCTTTCGGCCTATCCTGTTGACCACCATCACCACATTTGGTGGACTTGCGCCGATGATCTTCGAAACCTCGCGTCAGGCCCGTTTCATGATCCCTATGGCGATATCGCTGGGTTACGGGATCCTGTTTGCAACCCTGATAACGCTGCTGCTTGTGCCGAGTCTGTACCTGATTATTGAGGACCTGCGCAGTCGCTACGGGATGAATCCGGCTCAGACGGTCGCAGATGAGACTTAGACCAAAACGGCAACTGCTGGAAAAGCAGGCCGGCGCGGAAGCACACGCAGGCACAAGCTGCGGATCTACCGGCTGTTAAGAGATTTACAGAAAAGGTGGCGGATCATCGGGTAATTCGCCGAGTCGCTCCTCGAACCTTGCTCGCTGCGTGTCGGTGAGCGAAGTGGCAAGGAGGAAATATGGGTGAACAATCTGCCAACGGGGCGCCCGGTTAGCGATTCGGCACGGTGTCGCAATTGGCCGGAATTTCCCCGGATACGCTGCGCATGTGGGAGCGCCTGCCGTATCTCCGCGCCGCTCGGAGCGTGGCGGACGTCTGTGCGGCCCGGAGCACGCGGCACGTCTTCGCCTGGTGAAACAGCTGGTCGACGCGGGTGATGCCATTGGCGAGGTCGCCAACCTCGACATCGAGACACTGCAGGGCAGGGCAGGCGCGAGGCGTGCCAGCCCAGGCCGGTGCGCTGAAACATACATCACCCGGTCGTACCGAAATCAGCCGAACGTTTTTCGTGTTACGCTGCTTTTAAGGAACGGGGGCCAGCCGGGCCTTCCATGCCGCTTCGTTGCCGTCAGGGTTTATACGCCAGCCGACTATCGTGAAGCCATCGTCGGATAT
>CAJICB010000118.1_pt1 | contig 11178 bp, 12 predicted proteins | sample 9199491 | NCBI WGS metagenome assembly CAJICB01 (sample SAMEA7708320, study PRJEB35096) | sediment metagenome | biome: marine neritic benthic zone biome [ENVO:01000025]; feature: sediment [ENVO:00002007]; material: shallow marine sediment [ENVO:03000034] sea grass bed [ENVO_01000059] ... | reverse complement strand
TCCTTGGCCAGTGCCATGGCTATCTGCCGGGGTCGGGTAATGGAACGGGTGCGTCGCGCCGAGAGCAGGTCCGCTACCCGGATCTTGTAATAGCCGGCAACCGTTTTCTGAATATTGTCAATCGAAACCAGCTTGTCCTGGAGGGCCAGCAAATCACGCAATGCCTCCTTGGCAAACTTGACGTCGATGCTGCGTCCGGTGAAGCGCGCACTGGCGATTACGCGCCTCAGGGCTCCTTCCAGCTCGCGCACGTTCGAGTGAATCCGCTTGGCGATCAGAAATGCCACGTCGTTGGGGAGATCGACATTTGCCTGCGACGCCTTGTTCACCAGGATCGCCACCCGCGTTTCCAGTTCGGGCGGTTCGATCGCTACCGTGAGACCCCAGCCGAAGCGTGATTTCAGCCGCTCCTCCAGACCGTGAACCTCTTTCGGGTAGCGATCGCAGGTCAGGATGACCTGGCTCTGTCCTTCGAGCAGCGCGTTGAAGGTATGAAAAAACTCTTCCTGTGATCGTTCCTTGCCGGCAAAAAACTGGATGTCGTCGATCAGCAGCGCGTCGACTGAGCGGTAGTAACGTTTGAATTCATTTATGGCATTGTGCTGCAGTGCTTTGACCATGTCAGCGACGAACCGCTCCGAGTGCAGGTAAGCGACCTGGGCACCGGGTCGGTTTGCCACAATGAGGTTGCCGATGGCCTGCATCAGGTGGGTTTTGCCCAGACCGACGCCCCCGTAGATGAACAGCGGGTTGTAGGCTTCACCCGGATTTTCCGCCACCTGCATCGACGCGGCACGCGCCAGCTGGTTCGATTTGCCTTCCACGAAGTTGTCGAAGGTGAAACCGGGGTTCAGATTGCTGCGCGGCAACTCACGTTTTTCGCGGCGTCGGTCTCCACCGCCGGTAGCAGGGGCCTGTGGCGTTTCTCGTGCCTGCTCGGCGAGCGGGCGTACCGACCCGATCTGCAGCTCGACGCGCAGCGGTTGATCGTCGTTGAGCGAATTCAAGGTATCCTGGATGCTGGCCACATAATGGTCCCGTACCCAGTCCAGCACAAACCGGTTAGGTGCCAGCAATCGCAGTTCCTGGGCGCTTTCCACGGCGTGCAGCGGCCGGATCCAGGTGTTGAATTGTTGCTCGGGCAACTCATTTTCGAGGTGCGCCAGGCACTGTTGCCAGAGTGAACCGTGCAAAGGTGTTCCCCGTATCAGGTCGCCAGAAAGGTCCGGCCGGAAAGACACGCCAGTCTAACCCCGAACTGGACGCTTATCCACAACTCGATATCTGCAGCAAGGCTAACGCGGCGGTTGACAGGATGGGGGTAAAGCCAGTACCCTGCGCGACCTGTTTTCGCCCGTAAGGCACGGGCTTTCAACCTTATTTGGGAACGGATTGCGCCATGAAGAGAACTTTCCAGCCGAGCAATTTGAAGCGCAAACGCGCCCACGGTTTCCGTGCCCGGATGCGCACCAAGAACGGCCGTATGGTGATCAAGGCTCGGCGGGCTAAAGGGCGCGCGCGGCTGACTGTTTGAAACCTTCGCTCCCTTGAGCGGCGCCACCGCGCGTTATCCGCGTACGCACCGCCTGCTGGCAGCGGCCCAGTACCAGAGCGTATTTCGGCATTGCGAACGCAAGGCCGCCGACCGCTTCCTGACCGTACTGGCGCTGCGCAACTCGCTGGCTTACCCACGTCTGGGAACGACCGTGTCGATCAGGAATGCGGGCGGTGCGGTGCAGCGCAACCGTATCAGACGCCTGATACGAGAAAGCTTTCGCCAGCACCAGGACATGCTCGCGGGCTGGGACCTGGTGGTGCTGGCTCGAGCCGGAATCGGCGCCCGCAGCAATCCGCAACTGTTCAGCGCTCTCGAAAATCACTGGCGTACCATTGCGAACCATGCGCAGACTGATTCTGATACTCATTAAAGGCTATCGGCTGTTCCTCAGCCCCTGGCTGGGTAATCATTGCCGCTTCACACCCAGCTGTTCGCAGTACGCCCTGACGGCTATCGACCGGTTCGGTTTGCGCCGCGGCGGCTGGCTCGCGCTGCGGCGCATCGCCTGCTGCCATCCCTGGCACGAGGGCGGTATCGACCCGGTACCCGAACGTCTCACCGGACATTGTTCAGAACACGGCACCAAGAACACTCATGGATAACCCACGCGTCTTACTGGCAATCGCCCTGTCGTTTCTCATCCTCCTGATCTGGCAGGCCTGGATGGAAGACTACGGCACCCAGCCCGAACCCGAGCCCGAAGCGGTGCAACAGGCGGTCGAGGGTGAAGCACCGGCGGTAAGCGAAACCCGTGAGGACCTGCCGGTCGCCCCGAGCGACCCGGCGCTTGCGGCGGCGGGTGACGCGCTCGCGGTGCAGCTGCCGGAGGGCGAGCGCGTCGAAGTGGTAACCGACGTGTTTCGCGCGGTCATCGATACCCGCGGTGGTGACCTGCGCGAGGTCGACCTGTTGCAGTATCCTCAGAGCCGTGAACAAGGCAGCGCGCCGTTCCGCCTGCTGGAACAAAGTCCGCAACAAATGTTCGTCGCCCAGAGTGGCCTGCGTGCGGCCAGTGGCCCGGAACCCACCCATCATGCGCAGTATTCGGTGAGCCAGACCAGGTTCGAACTCGACGATGCTGCCGAGGTTCTGGAGGTACCGCTGCGCTGGAGTAACGGCAACGGTGTCGAGGTCACCAGGCTGTACCGGTTCCGGCGCGGGAGTTACGTAATCGAGGCCGAGTTCGAGGTGCGTAACGACAGTGGCAACGACTGGTCGGGACGGCCCTACCACCAGTTGCAGCGCACCCCGCTGCAGCAGGAATCGCGCTTGCTCTACACCTACACCGGCGGTGTGCTCTACAGCCCCGAAGAGAAGTACGAAAAGATCAGCTTTGACGACATGAGCGATGAGAACTTGAGTCGCGACGTCAGCAACGGTTGGGCAGCAATGATCCAACATTATTTTCTCGCGGCGTGGATACCCCCTGCCGAGCAGAGCCAGCGTTATTATACGCGGGCGCTCAAAGGTGAGCGCTACGTGATGGGCATGATCGGGGCACCGTTAAACGTCCCTGCCGGATCTCAACAAAGCACGCAGAAACGCCTCTATGTGGGCCCCAAACTGCAGCACGTCATGGAGGACGTGGCGCCGGGCCTGGAACTGACCGTGGATTACGGCAAGCTCACCTTCCTTGCGGACCCCATCTTCTGGCTGCTGGAGAAGATCTATGGCCTGGTCGGCAACTGGGGTTGGGCCATTGTATTCCTGACCGTCCTGATCAAGCTGGCATTCTTCAAGCTCTCCGAGACCAGCTATAAATCCATGGCCAACATGCGCAAACTGGCTCCGCGTCTGCAGGCGCTCAAGGAACGCTACGGCGACGACAAGGCGAAGCTCAACCAGGCCATGATGGACATGTACAAGAAGGAGAAGATCAATCCGCTGGGCGGCTGTCTCCCCATTCTGGTACAGATCCCCGTATTCATCGCCCTTTACTGGGTATTGCTGGAGAGCGTGGAACTGCGCCAGGCGCCGTTCATGCTGTGGCTCAAGGATCTGTCCGTCGCCGACCCCTACTTCGTGTTGCCGCTGATCATGGGCGCCACCATGCTGATCCAGCAGAAACTGAACCCCGCGCCGATGGACCCTATTCAGGCGAAGGTGATGATGATCCTGCCCATCGTGTTCACGGTCTTCTTTGCTTTCTTCCCCGCCGGACTGGTGCTCTACTGGGTGGTCAACAATACCCTGTCCATCGCCCAGCAGTACGTGATCACCAGACGCGTGGAACAGGGCGCCTCCTGATCCACCCCCCGGGCGGGCGCGGTTCGCCATGACGGACACCACCGACACCATCGCCGCCGTGGCAACGCCGCCCGGACGCGGCGGCGTCGGCATTATCCGCGTATCCGGGCCCGCGGTGCCGGCCATCGCCGGGCAACTGCTCGGCAGCCTCCCCGCTCCCCGCCTCGCCGGTCTGCACCGCTTTCGTAATGCCGAGGGTGAGGTCATCGACGAGGGTCTGGCCATTTACTTCCCGGCGCCCCACTCCTTCACCGGGGAACACGTGCTGGAATTGCACGGCCACGGCGGTCCGGTGGTGCTCGACCTGCTGCTGGGACGGGTGCTAAGGCTGGGCGCAAGACAGGCGCGGCCCGGAGAGTTTTCGGAGCGGGCCTTCCTCAACGACAAGCTGGATCTCGCCCAGGCGGAAGCGATAGCCGATCTCATCGACAGCAGCACCGTGCAGGCGGCACGCGCGGCAAGCCGCTCCCTGCAGGGCGAATTTTCGCGGCGGGTGGACGAACTGGTGGCCGCTCTGATCGCACTGCGCAGCTATGTCGAAGCCGCTATTGACTTCCCGGAGGAGGAAATCGATTTTCTCAGCGATGGGCAGGTGCAGACGCGTCTCACGGTCGTTGCCGACCAGCTGCAGCAGGTGCAGGCGCACGCACAGCAGGGCCGCATCCTCCGCGAGGGCATGACGCTGGTGCTCGCCGGTCAGCCCAATGCCGGCAAATCCAGTCTGTTGAATACACTCGCGGGCACCGAGGCGGCCATCGTCACACCGGTTGCAGGGACCACCCGTGATGTCCTCAAGGAACACATCCAGATCGACGGTATGCCCCTGCACATCATCGACACAGCCGGGCTGCGCGACAGCGCGGATCCGGTCGAGCAGGAAGGCGTGCGCCGTGCCTGGGTCCAGATCGAGCAGGCCGACCGGGTACTGCTGGTGATTGACGACCAGCGCGGGTTCAGCGCAGCCGATGAGGCCATTCTGGATCGCCTGCCGCACGCTATTCCGCATACCCTGGTGTTCAACAAGATCGATCTCAGCGGCCGCCCGCCGGGCGTCCGCAGCCGCGGCGCAAATGCCGAGGTCGCTCTGGCCGCCCGCTCGGGCACGGGTGTCGCCGACTTGCGCTCCCATCTGAAGCAGGTGATGGGTTACCAGGATTCGGCGGCAGGTGACTTCAGTGCTCGACGCCGCCACCTCGATGCGCTGCATCGCGCCGCCGCCAACCTGGTCAACGCCGGCCACTGTCTCGCCACCGGCGCGGGTGAACTGCTGGCGGAAGAGCTGCGGCTCGCGCAGCAGCACCTCAGCGAGATCACCGGTGAATTCTCCGGCGATGATTTGCTCGGGGAAATCTTTGCCAGTTTCTGCATCGGAAAGTAGTCAGGCGAGGGCTCGCCGGCGGCTGCGCCTCATGCGCGCCCTGCCGCTCGTGATCAGATGCCGCTGAATTCGGCTATCTTGCGGTAACTCCAGCCGTCGCGCAGACGCGAGACGATGTGATCGACGGCCGTGGTACCAGTGTGCACGTCGGTTATCAGCAGCGCTTGCTCTCCGCGCTTTTGCAGCTGACGTATCGAAGTTGCGCAGGCGATGAAATGCAGGTTGGGGTATCGCTGCAGCATGGCTTCGATGCGCGCCTCATACGGCGACACCCCGCTGCGCATCAGGTCGATGCCCGCGGCATTGGTAACCACCTCCACCTGTGCGCCCCGCTCCCGCCTGTCCCGAAGAAATTGCTCCGCGTAGTCGAGTAGCGCGCGAAAATGCTGGGGATCCGCATCGTCCAGGTGCAACACAATTCTGTCCGCTTGTTCCCCTGCCGTTATCGCGAACCGGTCCGCTTGGGCACAGTAATAGCCGAGCGCGCCGCCCCCTATGCCGACGGTAAGCATCGCCAGTGACGCTGCCAGGGCCGGCGCGAGGCGCTGCCGCCGGTTCCCGGCAAACGGGCGCGCCGGTGGCCTGGCCCAGGCGCCCGAAAAGCCCGCCCGCATCCAATCCTTGGCCATGCGCAGCTGGCTAACTCGATCCCTCACCAGAGCGTCGCGGCGCATTGCTTCGAGCACCGCGTGCTGCAGCTCGAGGTCCAGTTGCCCATCCACGTAGGCATTCAATGTCGTCTCGTCGATGTCGTTGCTGCCTAGCATCACACCCGCTCCCTAACCTGAGCCAGTCGTCGTTCCGTCCCAGCCGTCGCTGGCCTGCCGCTAGGGTATTCAAGACTGGGATGACACCCGGCAGGTTTTCCGCTACTGTCCGTTGCGCTCACGTCGCCTTTTTCTAGATGCCGGCCGGGCCGTATTTATTTCCGGCGCCAATACTGGCCCACTTTGGGAATAAAAAGGCCGTACGGCACCTCTACTCAACAACACCCGCATTTCAACTGCCGGTGTGAATAACTTTGATCCCAAGAACAGGAGGCGGAGCATGGGAAACCTGATGAAGCCACTGCAGTGGGTGCTACTGGCGGGAATACTGCTGGTATCCGCTGCGGCCTCGGCAGAAGTAGCGGACAGCAAACCGTTCGCGGAGAAAAAAGTGGTGCTGCAGATCAGTGACGAAGATGCGTATAAGCAGACCCTGGTACTGAACGTGGCCAGCAATCTGGTCAAGCATTATGGCCCCGACAAGGTGGACGTCGAGATCGTGGCCTTCGGGCCTGGCCTGAGACTGTTGTTCGCGGACAATTCCAATGCTGGGCGCATAGACAGCCTGTCCACCGGCAGCGGGGTTCGATTCAGCGCCTGTGATAACACCACCCGGAAAGTGACCAAGGCGCTCGGGCACGCACCGGAATTCAATTCACATGCAGGGCACGTCGATGCCGGTGTGGTACGCATTCTCGAGCTGGTCGGGGAAGGCTACACCCTGATCAAACCTTGATAATGATCGAACGATTTACGTCACCACTTTGCGGAGGAGCATTTATGAAAGTCAATAAACTCGCTGTTGCAGCAACGCTTGCTGCCGCGTTGACAGCGACGACAGCACACGCGACCAACTGGCTGCAGCTGCAGGGTACCGAACCTTCCGGCTCCACAGACCGGTTCAAGCTGTGGGGATTCATTCAGCCCCAGTATTCCTACACCGGAAACGAGAAGCTCAAGGCCGGTCCCTGGTCGGGGCAGAAGGCCGTCTTCAACCAGATCGCACCGGATCGTGATTCGAGCAACTCATTTCAGATTCGCCGGGCACGCCTCGGTGTGCGCGGCACCAACTTCCCGCTGGACAGCAGGACCAACTATTTCCTGCTGGTCGAGGCTGGCCACAACGGGATAACCGAGTTCGATTCCTCCGTTGCCATGACCGACGCCAGTGTCACCTTCAGCTACATTCCCTACGCCCGGGTCCGCGTCGGCCAGTTCAAATTTCCGGGCTCCGAGGAAGGGCTGCAGGCGATACACGTGTTCGACTACATCAACTTCACCAACGTCAGCGACCAGATGCTGCTGGAGCGCTTTCTGGATGGTGACGGATCGGATCCTAATGATTCCAACGGACCCAACGGCTCGGTCGGCGCCTTCCGTGACATCGGCATCCAGGTGTTCGACTGGTTCAACGCCTACGGTTGGGAACACAGCTATGCCGCTATGTTGGGCAACGGCAACGGCCTCAACCGCACCGACAATAACAACGAAAAAGACGTCTACCTGTACTGGGCGTCGGAAAAGGTGTTCGGCGGCAAAGGTGCGCGGCGCGAAGGCTGGAAACTGTTCGGCTGGTACCAGCACGGCGAGCGGACGCTGGAGTTCGTCAACGGCGTGGCGGGCGATGAGGACTTCGATCGTCAGCGCTGGGGCTTCGGCACCACGTTCCGCAAGGGCAAATACCGCGCTGCCGCCGAATATATCGATGCCGATGACATGATCTTCAACGGCAGCGACGGTGGTGCGGTACCCGGTTCGCTGAACAACGCGGGAACCGCCGTAGCCTCCCTGAACATCGTTCCGGAGGGCAACGCGGAAGGCTATTATGTCCATCTCGGCTACGCTGTGACCCCGAAGATCGAGCTCGATGTGCGTTATGACTACCTCGACCGCATGAGCAACAACGATGCGCAGGAGCGTGAGTTCACGACTCTTACGCTGGGAGCGCAGTACTTCTTCAACAAGAAGACCCGTGCCCTGGTGAACTACGAGTTCCGCGACCTGGAAGCGCCCGAGCTGTCGGGCTCTGCGCCGCCCAACAAAATCGGCGACAGCATGGATGACCGGCTCTCGGTGCAGGTCCTGGCCATCTTCTGACTCCTCCATGAGCAGGGCCGATCTTGGCCCTGCTCTCTCTCTTTTCTTCTTCCGTACATGGGGAATGGCGTCATGCGAACAATGTTGATGGCACTGGCCGGCTCGATATTCCTGGCTACGGCTACGGCCGCGGATGACGGCTTGCTCAGCAGCAAGAGTGCCTACAATGTGGGCGAAACTCTGGACCGTTTCGAGGCAGCCGCCAGGGAAAAAGGGATGACGGTGTTTGCGCGCGTCGATCACTCGGCGGGTGCTGCAAAGGTGGAGCAGCGCTTGCGTCCCACCGAGTTACTGATTTTCGGCAATCCCAAGGCGGGTACGCCGCTGATGCAGAGCAGCCAGACCCTCGGCATCGACCTGCCGATGAAAGCACTGGCCTGGCAAGATGCACAGGGTCAGGTGTGGCTGAGCTATAACGATCCGGCTTACCTGGTGCGGCGCCACGCCGTCACCGACCGGGACCCGCTGGTGGAGAAAATGCGCGCGGTACTGGGCGAGTTGAGCGACGCAGCGACGAACGGTACCCGGCAAGCCGCTGATCGGTGAGCGGCCGTTAGATTTCCGGCAGTCTATCCATCCGCAGGTACGACCAGCCGTCCTGCAGCCGACCCACGATGTGGTCCAGCGCTTTCTTGTCGGTGGCGATATTGGCGATGATCTGTGGTTCGACGCCCTGTTTGCGGAGGTTGGCAATCCCGTTGGCGCAGGCGATGAAGCGAATATTGCGGTGCATGTCGAGCAGGGCGCTGATCTCCTCTTCATAGGGAGACAGGCCGGTCCGCATCATGTTCAGTCCGCCCGCATTCGCTATCAGTTCGATCCGCCCGTCCGTCGGGTGTTGTTGCAGAAACTTCTCGCTGTATGCCAGGGCTGCGGCAAACTGGGCCGGATTGGCCTCGTTGATATGCAGGACGACGCGGTCAGGGTGTTGTCGGACTGCGCTCGCGAGCGCAGGCACCGCGGCCTGCTCCAGGTGGCGTCCATAGTGATAGCCGAGCGAGCCGGCGGCAAGCGCCAGCGCTACAGCGGCTACTGAGGCCGCGACGGCACCGGTGTATTTTCTGAGCGCGGCGGGTCTCTGCAGCGGGCCGCTGCAGGTTCGCGGGCGTGCCGAAGCAAAGCCCAGTTTCATCAGGTCCTTGGCGCGGCGCAGCCGATCAACTCGTTCCCGCACCTCGGGGTCCTGCGCCATGGCCACAATGACGGCCTCGCAGTTCGCCTGGTCGAGCTGGCCATCGACGAATGCGCCCAGCAGATTGTCATCGAGATAATCGGTCTCTTGCATGACGTCACTTCACTATACGTATGTGTCCCCGCTCAGCGGCGCAATCCGCTGCAGGTGTTGCCACATCGAGCCGGGCCAGCAGGTTCTTGCGCGCCCGGTGCAGCCGGCTCATCACGGTGCCGATCGGTATATCCAGCACCTGGGCGACGTCGCAATAGGAAAACTCCTCGAGATCGACCAGCGCAATAACCTGCCGCTGCTCGATCGGCAGCCCGGCGACGGCTTTGCGTACCCTGCACACAATCTCGAGTTCGCGGCAGTTTCCGTACGGTCCCGTGTCATCGGCAGGCAGCTGCTCATCCAGTTCCTCGTGGGTCTTGCGCGTGCGCAAGTGGCGCCGCCAGTTGTTGTTGAGGATACTGTAGAGCCAGGCGAAGAGCCGTTTCTGATCGCGCAGCTGGCGCCGGTTCAGGATACCGCTCGCCATGGTTTCCTGGACCAGATCATCTGCCAGCATTTCATCGCCGCACCAGGCCAGGGCGACCCGGTAGAGTCGCTCCCGCGATTCGGCAATCCGGCGCTTCAGCGGCACCGCAGATACGGGCTGAATATTCTCCATGTCTCTGGCTAGATGTTTAACGGGGCCGATTTATTTCGCGGGCAGCGATTTTTTTCCCGGCGCGGAAAGCCGTATAGTGCGCCGAACCGCGCTGCAGGCCGCGCCAGATCCGGGTTGAACGCGCTGCACAGCAAGAAATCGAGATGCGCATTGTAAACAGTGTCCTGGGAGACGCCACCGGTGGTCGCTGGCAGGTGGTCTGTGATTATAGCCGCGTTCTGGAGCACGCGGGGCACCAGGTGTTGATGCTGCTGGGCCAACGGCAGCGCGACCTGCGCCTGGTTCCCTCCGGCGTCGCGGTGGAAACGGTGAGAAATCGTGGACATTATGATTATCTGGCAGCCTGGCGCGCCGCCAGGCGCCTGCGGCTGTTCGCGCCCGACGTCGCCCTGGCTCACTGTAGCCGCTCGGTGGCGCTGCTCAAGCGGGCCCTGGCGGGGGCGGCGCCGCTGGTGGCGGTGAGCCACAGCAACAAGGTCCGGCGTCTGCTGCCGGCCGATGCCTGTATTGCGCTCACCGCGCACATTCGCCGGCGTTTCGAGCGGGAGAGCGCCGGCGCCTCTCGCAAACCCTGTTTCGTGGTGCCCAACATGATTGCCCTCGACCCGGCCAGGCAGCTGCCTGCAGCGTTGTCGCATCGGCCAGTGCGTATTGTCGCACTGGGGCGGTTCGATAGGGTGAAGGGGTTTGACGTGTTCCTCCGGGCGCTCGCTAAGCTTCGCGCCCAGGACAGGGAGTTAACCGCGACACTGGGCGGCACCGGCTCGGAGGAGCGACAGCTGAGGCGACTGGCGAAGCAGCTGGGTCTGCAGGGAGTCGTCCACTTTCCCGGCTGGGTGGAGGATGTCACGGCGTTCCTCTCGGAGGCCGACCTGCTGTGTGTTCCGGCGCGCTCCGACGCTTTCGGTCTGACCCCGCTGCAGGGTGCCGCTGCGGGCGTGCCGCTGGTGCTGTCGCGGGCCAGCGGTCACCGGGAAATGTTCGAGCAGGAGCGCGAAGCGCTGTTCTGCGATACCGGCGATCCCCACTCAACGGCCCATCAGATGGCGCGTCTCATGGACAATTCCGGCCTGGCTACGCAGCTGCGTCGAGCGGCGTTTGAGCGCACCCGACGCTGCTACAGTGTGCCTGCGGTGACAGCTCAGCTTCTAAGGGTTCTTGAAACTGTTCATAAATCTCGTAAATGATAGAGTTTTGTTATTATTGGAGCGAACTCTATTCAGGCCGCTGCCTGCGCCTCGCCGAGGGCCTCGGGCAGGGCTAGGGCGAAGGTAACTTTGTAGGGTA
>CAJICB010000478.1_pt1 | contig 11234 bp, 9 predicted proteins | sample 9199491 | NCBI WGS metagenome assembly CAJICB01 (sample SAMEA7708320, study PRJEB35096) | sediment metagenome | biome: marine neritic benthic zone biome [ENVO:01000025]; feature: sediment [ENVO:00002007]; material: shallow marine sediment [ENVO:03000034] sea grass bed [ENVO_01000059] ... | reverse complement strand
GGCAATGCAATGGCATTGCAGACCGAAGGTTCACTGGTACTGACGCAGACCACGGCCGATCTCCAACAACCAGCGATGTACCTCGAGCAGAAGCAGTTTTCACACACCGGCAGCCTGTCAGTTGCCAGCGGCGAACCCAGACCGCTGGTGACGCTGTCGTCCAACATTGAAGTTGAGGACCTGCGCGTCGCAGCCGAGGAACGCAGCTTCAGGCTCTTTGACGCCAAAACCCTCCGTTTCAGCGACCTGCAGGTCGACGCGCTGGACAAGCTGGCGCTGGATGCAATCCAGGCCGACGATCTGTATCTGGCGCAAAGCGCAGACGCCGAGCGGAAAACGGTCACGGACGCCGCGTTTCTGCACATCAGCCAGACCCGGATCAACAAGCCTGCCTATGCGGATAAACTGCTCTCCATCGACAGCATCGAGTACGACGGCTGGCACGGCAATATCCACCGGGACAAGAACGGAACATGGGTCGTCTTACGTCTACTGGATGTCATCAGAAGACTCGCTGAGCAGCCCGAGCGCGCAGCCGCACGGGAGGAACAGGCGACAGCCGGTGCAGCACCCGCCGCCGAAACTCCGGCCGAGCCGCTGCAGATCGCGGTCAACCGTGTAGAAGCTTCCAGCGGCAGCCGCATCACCTTCGTCGACGAGAGTGTGAAACCGGTCTTCAAGACCGAGCTGAGCCTGCAACAGCTCAGGCTGGAAAACATCGATTCGCGGCGACCGGAGCAAGCCACCCTGGTCACGCTCGACAGCCGCATCGGCAAGCACACCCGGATCGCGATGCAGGGCGAGCTGCAACCGTTCCAGAAGCCGCCCGGCCTCAACCTGAAAGGAAACATCGCTGCCATGGACCTGCCGCAGCTCTCTTCCTACACCCGCGAAAGCCTCGGTCTGGTGCTCAACAGCGGGACGCTGGACGCCGAACTCGGCGTGCAGACCGAAGCGAACGCCCTGGCCGGCAAGGCCACCCTGAAGCTGCACCAGCTGGCACTGAAAAGCGTGCCGGGCGAAAACACCCTGCAGAGCAGGATACCGGTCCCGCTGGATACCGCGCTCGATACGCTGCGCGACAAGCACAATACCATCCACCTGGAGATCCCGGTGCAGGGCAATGTCAACGACCCGAAGTTCAGCCTCGATGACGCCATCAGTCAGGCGCTGGCCAAAGGCGTTCAGAAAGGCGCGCTGAGCTATCTGACCCTGGCCCTGCAACCCTACGGCACGCTGATCACCGCGGCCAAGTATGCGGGCGAGGAACTGAGCAAGGTGCGGCTCGACCCCGTAGCATTTCCGCCCGGACAGAGCAGCCTCGACGATACCGATCGCGAATATCTGGGCAAGGTCGCCCGGGTCCTCAAAGATCGTCCCAAGCTTGCCATTAAGTTATGTGGCGTGGTGGTCGGGCAGGACCGCCTGTCGTTGGTACAGCAGCGGGCGCAACCGCAGCAAAGCGGGCAAGCGATCGAGACCTCGAAGGGCGCGGAAACCGCGAGCGCGCCGCCTCTGGCTGAGGAGGAACTCTCCGAACTCGCCAGCCAGCGCGCCGCCGCCGTGAAGGATTTCCTGGTCGAGCAGCACGGTATCCCGCCCGATCACCTGGTCGGGTGCCTGCCGCAACTCGAAATAGATGACGAGCAGACGACACCTCGAACGGATCTGTTGATCTGACAACTGGCGACACAAGCTGATAATGAACACGGCCAGGGTACTCGGCGCCGTCGCAGCCGGCCACACAGCAACTGCGGAAGCCGCGGCCGACGTGCTGCGCCAAGGCGGCAATGCTTTCGATGCCGTAATTGCGGCGCACTGGACCGCCTGCGTCGCCGAACCGGTGTTGACCTCGCTGGGTGGCGGTGGATTCCTGATCGCGCAGCCGCACACCGGCAGCCCCCGGGTGTACGATTTTTTTGCCCACACACCGCGCCACAAGCGCCCGGTCAGCGACATCGACTTCTACCCGATCCACGCCGATTTCGGCACCACGCTGCAGGAATTTCACATCGGCTATGGCTCGGTCGCCACGCCGGGCACGGTGCGCGGCCTGTTTTCCATTCACCGTAACCTCGGCACCCTGCCCATGTCGACACTGGTGGCCCCGGCCGTGGAGCTCGCCACACGGGGACTGACGGTCAACCGGCTGCAGGCCTATATCCTCGACGTGGTGCGGCCCATCTACCTGGCGACGGAACGGGCCGCATGCTGTTTTGCCAGCCGCAGAAACCCGCAACGGCTGGTGCAAGAGGGGGAAATCCTGCGCCTGCCCGAACTGGCCGACACCCTGCTGGCATTGGTTGAGGAAGGCGACCGGCTTTTCTACGAGGGCGACATCGCCGCAGCCATCGACCGCGCCTGCCGAACCGGGGGCGGGCACCTGCGCAGAGAGGACCTGTCCGGTTATCGGGTACGGCTGCGCGACCCGCTGGCGGTGGACTATCGCCACGCCCGGCTGCTCACCAACCCGCCTCCCTCCTCCGGCGGCCTGCTGATCGCGTTCGCGCTCAAGTTACTCGAAAAACTCGATACCGGCGGCACCCCAATCGACAGCCTGTCCCGGCTGGCCGAGGTGATGCGTCTCACCAACGAAGCCCGCCTCAAGGCGGCAGGGCGGGGCCTGCTCGACGAGCGCCTGCTGGACGACGGCCTGATCAGTCGCTACCTCACAGAAGTTCAGGACCGCACACCCGCCCTGCGCGGCACCACGCACATCAGCGTCATCGACCGGGCCGGCAACATCGCCGCCCTGACCACCAGCAACGGCGAAGGCTGCGGCCACCTGCTGGGCGACACCGGGCTAATGCTCAACAACATGCTCGGCGAGGAGGATCTCAACCCGCAAGGTTTCCACCAGTGGCAGGAAAACCGGCGCCTCACCTCCATGATGTCGCCCAGCGTATTGCACCTGAAAGACGGAACCCGCCTTGCCCTGGGCTCCGGTGGTTCCAATCGCATCCGCTCCGCGATACTGCAGGTGCTGCTCAGGCTGGTCGACGAGGCAGTGCCGCTCGAGGAGGCCATCGGATTGCCGCGCATCCACTATGAAAACGGCCTGCTGAATATCGAGGGCGGTTTCGATGACCGTGTCTACCGGCAGCTGCAGAATCAGTTCCCGGAAACCAGCTGCTGGCCGGACGCAAATCTGTTTTTCGGGGGCGTACACGGCGTCGCGCTGGGCCCCAGCGGCTTTGCGTGCAGCGGCGATCGGCGCCGTGGCGGCGTGGCCGAGATCGTCCGCTAGCGGCCACTCGCGACGCCCGGCGCGGGGACTGGCGCGCGGACTAGGCCACCGGCTTTTGCCAGAGCGTCTGCTCCGCCCAGGAAGTCAGCTCGTCGGCCGGCATGGGGCGGGCGATGTAATGGCCCTGTCCGTAGTCGCAGCCCATGCTGACCAGCATGTCCAGTGAACGCTGGTTCTCAATGCCCTCGGCCACCACGCGCATTTCCAGGTTATGCGCCAGATCGATGATCGAACGCACGATCTTGCGGTCCTGCTGCTGGTCGGCCATGTGCTGCACAAAACTCTTATCGATTTTCAGCTCGCTGACCGGCAGCTTCTTCAGGTAGGCGAGCGATGAATAGCCGGTGCCGAAATCATCGATGGACAGTGTCACGCCCATCTCGTGCAGCCGGGTCAGCACCCGCAGCGCGGTGTCGGGATCGGACATCGTGGCGCTTTCCGTGACTTCGAGAATCAGTGCCTCCGGCTGCGCCCCCCAGATTTTCAAAGCACTGCTCACCAGGTCCACGACCTCCGGCGACTGCAACAGCCGGGCCGACAGATTCACTGCAATCGCCCCGCTGGGGCAGCCACTACAAAACTGCAGCCACTCGCGCAGCGCCGCGTTGACCGACCAGTAGGTGAGCGTATCGATCAGATCACTTCGCTCCGCGACCGGAATGAAGACATCGGGTCGGATCCAGCCCTGCTCTGCGTGGTGCCATCGGGCCAGCGCCTCGCAGCCGCTGAGCTGCGCGCGCTGCAGATCGATCTGCGGCTGGTAGTGCAGCATCAGGTCATTGTGGTCCAGCGCCTTGCGCAGATTCGTTTCGAGGCTGGCCAGCTGCCGTTTCCTGGAAACCAGGGATGCATCATAGATGAGGAAATCCCTTCCCTGCTCGCGGGCCAGCTGCAATGCGGTGTCGGCTGCCCTCAGGAGGCCGTCGCTGTCCCCGACGTGATCGGGGAACACCGCACCACCCGCCACTGCAGTCAGCGCCAGGGTCTCCCCGGACAGCTGATAGTCGGCACAGATACAGCCGAGTATTTTCTGCGCGGCCAGTTCTGCGACCTGGGGCGTTCGCAGCGCGTTGAGCACTACCGCGAATTCGTCGTTACGCACATGAAACAGGGCGTCGCCGGACCGCAGCACGCTGCCGATGCGCTCTGCCATCAGGCGCAGCAGGGTGTCGCCGGCGTCGAGGCCGTATATCATGTTGAACTCGCGAAACCGCTGCAGGCTGAATACCAGCAGCGCCACGCGTCCCCCCTCGTTCTGCGACCGAGACAGGTGGTACTGCAGCTGTTCCAGCAGCTGCTGGCGCTGGTTTTGCGTGAGGGGTGGCTGCTTCATGTCTGGAGCCCGACGCACCGCGAAGGCTATCTAGAGGTAGAAATCACTGGCACGAATGCCGTAACTGCCGGGCGCCAGAGGCTGGCGAATCTCGACCGGCCTGCCGTCAGCATCCAGGGGTTCCTGGATCAGGTCCAGCGTCGGGTTGAACTCGTAGGCGACCTTGTTCCGGTCCAGCACCAGCATGATTTTCGGCCGCAGGCGGCGCACCCGATTCTGTGCGATCACAATGCCGACCTCTCCGCTGCTGAGCTCCACCAGGGTACCGGCCGGAAACACGCCGATGCACTGGATGAACTGCTCCACCATCTCGTCCTGGAAGTCCTTGTTCCGGCATTCATAGATCAGCTGCACGGCGTCGTGGGCCGACAGGGCGCGGCTGTACGGGCGATCGCTGGTAATGGCATCGTAACAGTCGACCAGCGCCGCGATACGCCCGGTGACCGGAATCCGTTTGCCGGCTTTGCCGCGTGGATAACCCGTCCCGTCGTGCCGTTCGTGGTGGTGCAGAACGACGGAAACAATCTCCCTCGTCACGCCCTCCATACCTTCGACAATCTTCACACCGAACTCCACGTGGCGCCGGACCAGGGCGTATTCGTCGTCGGTGAGCCGTCCGGGTTTCTTCAGCAGGCTGTCGGGCAGCTGCAGTTTGCCGATATCGAACAGCAGGGTGCCGACCGCCAGGTTTTCGATTTCGGGCTTGCCAAAGCCAAGGTGGCGCCCGAACGCCACCGCGAGGCTGCTGGCATCGACGCAATGCGCATAGGTATAGCTGTCCTTGTCCTTGAGCCGGGTCAGCCAGAGAAAGGCATCCGGGTTGCGGACAATACTGTCGATCATGCCCTTGACCGCCTGCCTGACCGATTCGAGCTGAATCTTCCGACCGGCCTTCAGGTCATCGAGGATGTTGTTGACCTGCTCCAGCGTCGCGGCGCGACTCTCGCGCGCCGCCTGCAGCTCCTCCTCGAAGCGGGTGACGGTGGGATAGACGCCCTGCTTGGGAACATTGCGGAAGCTCTTTTCGTCTCTGGCCGGAATCCGGGGGGGGACGCGGGGCAGCGAGCCGGCTGCCGCTGGCCCGCCCCGCTCGGGGGCGACAAAGACGTATTCGCAGTACTGACGCAGCTCCTGCATGTCCTTCTCATGGCTGATATGAAACCCCTGGAAAAGGAAATGCGTTTCGACCCATGGACGGTCGAGTCGGGAGACATACATCCCGAGACGAAGATCGTCTACACTGACTTTCTGTTCGGTTTCAGACACGCTGCGGAGGTCACCCTGCTGCCGGCCGGCTTTCCCGCCGTCGGCTTCTTGCCGGGTAATCGGCCGAAACGCCGGACAATTTACTCCCGCACAGCCCGGCGGCACACCGCGCGGCAGCCCGCGGCACTCTGACCCCTTACCGAGCCCAAGCTATAAGCATTTAATCAGTGGAGACTTCTTCCGCTACACTGTAGTGGCACAAGAGAAAGAGGACTGGAGCCCGACCCATGAACCTGGAGAAAGTCGTTTTTGCGTTTTTTACGATTCTCGCGCTGACCCTGAATTTCGGCTTTTTCATCGGTGAGCTGGACGATCCCGACCACCACAACGCCTACGAGCTGTTTGCCGCGCTGGTGGTCAGCATGATCGCCACCATCATGAAATTCGGCGACCGGGCCCACATCGGCGCACTGCTGCTGGCCACCAGCCTGGTTGCCGACCTGCACCTGATCACCGCCGCCGTGGTGTGGGGCTACACGCTGTATGTGCTGCAGACCGGGATGAGTCCCATGATCATGGCGACCATCGTTTCCCTGTCCGGCGGCGCCCTGCTGGCCAACCTCACGTCGGTGCTCCTGCTGGCCGTTGAGACGGTGACTTTCCGCCGTTAGGCGGGCAGCCCGGCGCGAGCAGTCCAGTGCAGAATGTCGTCTACCTCCTGTTGCGGCGCATGCGCCTGCCGCTCATCGTGGTGATTTCGACCTACGCGCTCTCGATCCTCGGCCTGGTGCTGATTCCGGGCGTGGACGACCAGGGCAACCCCTGGCGTATGGACTTTTTCCATGCTATCTATTTCGTCAGTTTTCTCGGCTCGACCATCGGCTTTGGCGAAATACCCTACCCTTTCACCGGTGCGCAGCGCATGTGGACCACCTTCATCATCTATGCGGCGGTGTTTTCCTGGCTGTACGCCATCGGCTCCATACTCACCCTGATACAGGACGCGGCGTTTCGCCGCGTGCTGGCCTTCTCCGCCTTCACCCGCAAGGTGCGTAACCGCCAGGAGCCCTTCTATCTCGTCTGCGGTTACGGTGACGCAGGCAGCTGGCTGGTCAGGGAGCTGACCGAACGCGGTCTTCACTGCGTGGTGATCGAGAAGGACCAGCAGAAGATACTGGGGATCCAGGTCGAGGACCTGCACGACGACGTACCCGCGCTGTGTGCCGATGCAACGGATTCCGGCTCGCTCACCGCCGCCGGCCTGAAACACCCCCAGTGCCAGGGTGTGGTCGCAATCACCAGCGATGACCACTGCAATCTGACTATCGCCATCAGCAGCAAGCTGCTGGCACCGGAACTGCCCGTCATCTGCCAGTCGGATTCCAAAGACGCCGCCGCCAATATGGCTTCCTTCGGCACCGATCACATCGTCGATCCGTTCGAGATCTTCGCCTCGCGCTTCGGCATGATGTTTCACTCGCCCAGCATGTATCTGGTATACGAATGGATGACGGCGGTTCACAACGCACCACTGACCGAACTCAAAACCCCTCCCCACGGCACCTGGATCCTGTGCGGTTACGGCCGCTTCGGCAAGGCGGTCACCGAATACCTGTCGATGGAAGGTGTCAAAACGCGCCTGATCGAAGCCGACGTCGCCCTGACCCGGGCGCCCAAGGGCACCATCGAGGGCCGCGGCACCGAGGCCGATACCCTGCTGGAGGCCGAGGTAAGGGAGGTGGCTGGAATCATTGCCGGAACCGACAATGATTCCAACAACCTGTCCATCCTGATCACCGCCCGCGACCTCAACCCGGAGCTGTTCACGGTGGGGCGGCAGAACTCGCGCAGCAACGACGCCATCTTCCGGGCCGCCAAGATCGACCTGACCATGCAACCGGCGACCATCACCGCCCAGCATATCCTGGGACTGATCCTGGCACCGGTCCTGGACGACTTTCTGCGGCTGGCCAACGATCAGGACGACACCTGGGCGAACCTGCTGGTGAGCCGGGTAGCCGGTGTGGTCGAAGAGGTCGCCCCCGAGACCTGGGATCTGGAGATCTCGCCGATGCGGGCGCCGTCGGTATTCGACTGTCTGATCCGGGAGCAGGAGATCAGGCTGCAACACATCTGTTCCGATCCGCGCGACCGCAGCGTCACGCTCCCCTGCGTGCCCCTGCTGCTCAAGCGCGACGGCATCTCCACCCTGCTCCCCGAAATGGATCAGGTGTTGCGCGGCGGTGACCAGCTGCTGTTCTGCGGACTCAAGGACGCCCAGGATCAGATGGACCACGTGGTCCATGACCACCAGGCCATCGACTACATGCGCACCGGGTTCGACCGGCCCAGCGGCACAGTATGGCGCTGGCTGACCAGCGGCTCCTGAAGCCGCTGAGACCCAGAGTCAGTCGGGCTGCGACTGTTCCAGCTCCAGCGCGCGCAGTTGCTCCGGACTGAGCTGCCCGGCTACATCCGACAGGCCCTCCCTCGCTTCCTCGTCACCACCGGCCACGGCGCGATTGTACCAACGGTAGGCCTCCAGCAGGTCCCGATCCACGCCACGCCCGTTGGCATAGGCCCAACCCATGCCCTGCTGCGCTTCCGGCAAACCCTGCCGGGCAGCCTTGCGCCACCAGACGCAGGCCTCCCGGTCATCCTGGCGGGTACCTATGCCCTTGTGGTAGTGCCAGCCCAGGAAGTGTTGCGCGATTGCCATCCCCTCCTGCGCCAAAGGCGATACCATCTGGAAGGAACGCTCGAACTCGCCGCGACTGATTGCCTCGACCGCCTGTCGTAAGGCCGGGTGATCCTGATCCATTGTTGAACCGATGCTGCTCTGCCGACGTTGGAGTATACCCACAAGCGGGCATGGGGATTCACCACGAAGCGTGCGATAATTTGCGCCCGATGTCGAATGTGCAGCAAGAAAGGGGGTCCAGGCGCTGGGCAAGCGCGCTCATCGGCCTGCTGGCGCGCCTTCCGCTGCCGCTGCTCTACCTGAGCGCCGACAGCCTGTTTTTCGTGCTGTTCCGTGTGTTCGGTTTCCAACGCGCGCTGGCTGCCGACAATGTCGCTCGGGCATTTCCCGAACTGCCACCCGAGCAGGTACGCCTAATCGCGGCACGGAGCGCGAGGAATGCCGCCCACGTTGTAATCGAGACCCTCAAGTCAGCGGCGCTCAGTGAGACGGAACTGGCACGCCGCGTCGCCATCGAAAACCCGCAACTCATCGCAGAGCTGGTTGAAAAGCACAAAACCGTTATCACGGCCGCCGCGCATCACGCCAATTGGGAGTGGCTGCAGCTGGCCTGCGCGGCGCAGCTCGGCGCGCCGCTGGCCGCGCTGTACAAACCGCTCGGCCGCGACAGCCTCGACGGCGCCATCCAGGCCTTGCGCGGCCGCTTCGGAAGCAGGTTGATCGCCGCCCGCACCGCCCTGCCGGAACTGGTTGAGTTCGCGAAACAGCCCGGCGTCATCGCCCTGGTCGCCGATCAGCTCCCGCGGCCGGACGAGGAGAAATACTGGAGTGTGCTGCTGGGCCGCGACACGGCTTTCTTCGCGGGACCGGAAAAACTGGCGCGTCTGCTCAGGGCACCGCTGGTGTTCGCACACATGCAGCGTCTGCGGCGTGGTCATTACCGCGTCAGGTTCGAGCTGCTGGTCGAGCCTCCCTACGGGCAGGCAGACGGCGAACTGATGCAGCGCTACATCGGGACGCTGGAAGCTCAGATACGGGAGGCACCCCAGGACTGGGTCTGGATCTACAAACGCTGGAAGTACCAGAAGTCTGTGTACGCCGATTGAGCGGAGTGACGTTGCCGGCGCTGCTGCACGCGACGCTCAGCCGGCTGGGCTGGTAGGGCCCGAATAACGGCTCCCGTCAAGAACGCGGACAAGCGGCGGAGCATTCCCGATTCGAGGACAAAGGAACTATGCGGCAAGGCCAACAGAACCGTAAGCACTTCGACAGCCGCTATCGGGAGCGCGTCGCATTGACCGACGGCACGCCGGTGACCTTACGGCTTGTGATTCCCGCGGACAAGTCGCTGCTCGCGCACGGCATGGACCGGTTTTCGCCCGAGTCCCGGTATCAGCGTTTTCTGGCGGGCAAGCGGGCGCTCAGCAAACCCGAACTCCGATACTTGACCGAACTGGACGGCATCGACCATTTCGCCATCGGCGCATTACTGGGACCCGAGGAAGGCATCGGCGTGGCGCGTTTTGTACGCTTCGGCGCCGACCGTGACGCCGCTGAGCCCGCGGTCGCCGTGCTCGACACCTATCAGAACAGAGGCCTGGGCCGCATCCTGTTCACACGCCTTATGGCCGCCGCCGTGGAGCGCGGCGTAACACGGTTCCACGGCGTGATGCTGACCAGCAATGAACCCATGCAGCGACTGCTGCACAGGCTTGGGCAAGAACTCAGCCTCGAATACAAGGATGGGCTGCTAGAGTTCGACGTGCCGACACGCGGAACCCGCGGCATACCGCCAGCATAGTCTGCCCCAGCCGTCGTGTACCGGCTCGACGCGCAAGTACGCGTCCGGGCAGCTAGACGGACCAGCATGGGCTGAAATGGTAGAGTCCGACCTCATTGATCTTTACCCAGCGTCTTATCGGTCTAGACCCGACACACAGGCTACAGTAGAGCTTCATTCATCCTTAAGGACTTGGTACCGCGGGCATCTCAGCAGTTGATGGCGCCAGATTCTGTAGAATCAGTCGGTACTGCAGTATTAAGTCCGACATATCAATCACACCGTCCTGCTTCAGGTCGCCGTGCTCCAGGTCGAGCGGAGTTGCGAGTATGTCCCCCTACGACGATTCGCTGCATGATCAGCAAGTCTGCCGCATTGAGAATGCCGTCCGGCAATCCCCATGGTGCTAGATCTCCATCGGCCCCATTCACCGCCGTGACAGCGACCGTGACGGTCGCCGTGTCGCTCTCGTTGTCGTCATCGGTCAAGGTATAGGCGAAGCTGTCCGCGCCGTTGATCCCGAGTGCCGGTGTGTAGTCGAAGGTCCCGGTTCCGTTGCTGACCACCGTGCCGCCGTTTGGCTAGGTAAATGCTTCTGAAGCTCTTTTTCAGTACACCGCGTGTCTGAACGAAAATACTTTTATAAATCGTTTCGTGTGACACACGCAGCGTCTCAGCATCAGGATACGCGCACTTTAACCAGCGTGATATCTGTTCAGGGGACCAATCCAGCGCCAGCTTGTTAGTCACTGTACGCCTAAGCTTACCATGCTGAGCCAGGCGGCATACTTGGGGGCGCGGAGATCGCTCCCACGCCGCCTTGTCCGCGCGAGTGGCGCGGTAGCGTTGTCTGCCGCCGTTGCGGGCGACCTCGCGGCTGATCGTCGAGGGCGAGCGCTGGCGTGCTCTGGCAATCTGACGTAGCGAGTGCCCCGCCGATAGCCCCCGCGAAATCTCCTCGCGCTCC
>CAJICB010000742.1_pt1 | contig 11246 bp, 8 predicted proteins | sample 9199491 | NCBI WGS metagenome assembly CAJICB01 (sample SAMEA7708320, study PRJEB35096) | sediment metagenome | biome: marine neritic benthic zone biome [ENVO:01000025]; feature: sediment [ENVO:00002007]; material: shallow marine sediment [ENVO:03000034] sea grass bed [ENVO_01000059] ... | reverse complement strand
CGCTACTGCGCACTCGTTCCGCCGGTCATCCCGCCGTGGACACAGGCCATGCCGTCTCCGGATAGCGTTCTCAAGGGGCGCGGCACTTCCCGTAATCCGCCTAACCGCTTTGACGAGCTTCACCGGCAAGCCTTCGATGACGGCTGGGGTGCTTCGCAGCCTGAGGCAGACAGGCCCCGTACCACACTGCTGAAAGACAGCAGCCGTTCGCTGCTGGTTTATAATCAGTCGCCGGACGTGCCCTTCGACCGCTCCATCAATCCGTACCGGGGCTGTGAACACGGTTGCGTGTACTGCTATGCGCGGCCCAGCCATGCCTACCTGGGCTGCTCCCCGGGGCTCGATTTCGAGACGCGGATTTTCTACAAACCCGATGCCGCTGCCCTGTTGCGCAGAGAACTCGGCAAGACCGGCTATCGCTGTCAGCCGGTCGCACTGGGCGTGAACACCGACGCCTATCAGCCGGCCGAGCGGGAATTGAAAATCACGCGGGAGATACTTCAGGTGCTGCTGGAATACCGGCATCCCGCGGGCATCGTCACCAAGTCTGCGCTGATCGAACGTGACCTGGACCTGCTCCGGGAGATGGCGGCACAGAACCTGGTGCACGTGATGCTGTCGGTAACCACATTGGACAGGAGCCTGGCGCGCACCCTCGAACCGCGGGCGGCCGCCCCGCAGCGGCGCCTGCAGACCATTCGCGCCCTGCACGAGGCGCGGATCCCGGTGGGCGTGTTGCTGGCGCCGGTAATACCGGCGCTGAACGATGCGGAACTGGAGGCGATCCTGGCGGCGACCCGAGAGGCCGGCGCCGTGACTGCCGGCTATGTCATGCTGCGCCTGCCGCACGAGGTGAAAGACCTTTTCGGGGACTGGTTGCAGCAGCAGGTACCGCTCAAAGCCGAGCGCGTCATGAACCGGATACGCGACATGCGCGGTGGTCGCGAGAACGACAGCCGCTTCGGGCACCGTATGCGCGGCACGGGTATTTATGCCGAGTTGATCGAAAAGCGTTTTCACGCCGCCTTGAAGCGGCAGGGATTTTGCGAGTTTCCGCCCTTTGAGCTCGGCCGCTTCCGGGTGCCGAAGCAGGCGGGGGGTCAGCTGGCACTCTTCGAATAAGCGGCGTTCCACCGCCGGTGCCGGGAGGGAGCGGCTGGCGGCCGTCGCAGCGACGGGCATTCGAGACGGACAGAGTGCGACGCCGATGAAGCGCTGGTGGCCAGGATTTCCTGGCGTATACCTGAGGGGCGAAGCGGTAAACGGCGAATAAAGCCTTTGTTTTCAGGGGGCATGGGCCGGGATCTGGGGCGCAGGGACTTGCGCGGGGAGCCAGCTCGGCCCCGTGGCCCTGGCTGAGCTGGATGGCCGGCGAACAACTCGGTTATGCTTAGCCTGTACCATCATAGCCGACTGTGTATGTTTTTCAGGAACAGCCTTTTCACACTCATCATAGTTGCGGCGTTCTTCGGGGCCCTCGAACTCGTACTGGGTTTGTTTGGTGTCCGTCCCCTTCTCCTGGACCAGGATCCGCTGGTTGGATTCGCCGAGAATGTCCCGCTATTCGTCGAAGCCACTCGCCCGGACGGTTCGGACATTCTCAGAACAGCGCCCAACCAGCTGCGACTTTTCAGTTATCAGGAGTTTCCCAGGGAGAAGGGCGGCGAAAGCTATCGAATATTCTGCATGGGCGGGTCGACCACGCACGGTCGGCCTTATTACGACCCGGTATCGTTCTGTGGGTGGCTGCGTGCGTATCTGAAGGGCGCCGACCCGACGCGTCACTGGGAGGTTATCAACGCCGGCGGTGTCAGTTTCGCCAGCTACCGGGTGGCCAGACTGATGAGTGAGCTCAAGCAATATGAGCCGGACCTGTTTATCGTTTACTCTGGGCAAAATGAATTCCTCGAGGAACGTTCCTACCGCGACCTTATCAATCTGCCTGCCTGGGTGATCAATCTGAATGCGACACTCAGCGGTACGCGTACCTATACCGCGATGAAACGTCTGGTCGATGCCCTGCAGCCCGCCTCGCTCGAGAAGGCTCAGGAACGCGCTGCGCTGAGTGGCGACGTGGACGAGATTCTCAATCACACCATTGGCCCGGAGAGCTATCACCGTGACGATGCCTTGAAACGGCAAGTCATTACTCACTACCGGCTGAACATGACACGCATGGTCAAGATCGCCCGCAGCGCGGACTCGGACATCGTGTTTATTCAGCCGGCGATCAACGTCAAAGACATGTCCCCCTTCAAGAGCGAACACGCAGAGGGCTTGGGCGAACCCGAGCGTAAGCAGTGGAAGTCATTGTATCAGCGCGCACGGGCACTACAGGAGGAGGGCGATGTCAGCGGAGCCCTGGTCATGTATCGCCAGGCGCTCGATATCGATGAACGCTATGCCGACCTTCATTACAGGATCGGACAGGCCCATTTTGCGCTGGGGCAATACGAAGCGGCGGACAAAGCCTTCAGACGGGCGGTCGAAGAAGACATTGTTCCCCTGCGTATCCTCAGTTCCATGCAGGGCATCGTTGAAGAAGTGGCTGCCGCGGCACAGGTGCCGTTGGTCGATTTTCCAGCCATTATCCGGAAAGCGTATTTGAGCCGATACGATCATGCCGTCTTTGGCGAGGAATATTTTCGTGACCATGTGCATACCGACATGGAAGGCTATCGCCTTCTGGGTCTGGCGCTGTTCGATGAATTGGTCAGGCAGGGCGTAGTCACACCCCATGCCTCCTGGAACGAAGCTCGCAGGGAGCTGGCTGAGCAGGAAGTGATCGCGGATCTCGATCCGAGTATAGAGGGGCGTGTGTCGGTGAATCTGGGGAAAGTGCTCGAGTGGGCCGGAAAGTTCGATGAAGCGTACAGCTCATTCCAGCGGGCGTTCGAGATTCTGGGGCCGAGTCCAATGCTCTTTGACCGGCTCGGCAGATCTTCGTTTATTCTCGGAAAATACGACGACACCATCCGCTATATGCGCGAGGCACTCGCCCTCTATCCTGAAATGACGGAAGTCCGAGTCAATCTGGCGCTGGCATTGGCAAAGCAGGGAAAAAGGGACGAGGCGATCGAGCATTATTGGGCTGAGATCGAACTCGATCCCACCAGCCATTTCGCGCACGCCGGGCTCGCGAACCTGCTGGAACAACAGGGGGACGCGGCTGCTGCGGTCGAACATTTTCAGCTCTCGCTGCAGCTCAAACCCGATTTCGAGTACGCACTGGTAAAGCTGGCATACGTCTTGATCAGGCAGGGCCGGCACGACGAAGCGCTGCCATATGCCCGGGACGCTCTGCGCGCCAACCCGCGACAACACCGGGCACATAACGCGCTCGGTCTCGTAATGAGAAAGCAGGGCAGAACCGACCAGGCCATGCGTCATTTCTCGGAGGCCTTGCGCTTGGCGCCAGGCTACACCGCGGCGGAGAGAAACCTTCAGGCGGCGCAGGCGGAGCATGCAAACGCGAGTGTCGCCGGCGAGCTCGCCAAATAGCCGGCTGGGCCTGGTTCGGCCACCCAGCGGGCTCCAGTCCGAACTGCCCGTCTCCCTGTTCTTCCCGCTGCTAAAGGCCATATCTTTCGTGCCGTTAGTTGACTCGTACCGGGGATTTGCCGCTTAGCCACTCCGTTTTTTCGGCAAATGTTTTTTCAAGGAACGTTAGGGGCAGGAGGCTGACCCATGAATTCGCTTTCGATCAAGCTCAAACTGACCATTCTGGCCGTGCTGGCGGGCGTTGGCATGCTGGCGATGGGGGCTATCCAGTTCAGCGCAACGCAGAGTCTCCACTCCCTCGGACAAACCCGGCTGCTGGTCAGTGAAATAGAATCTGACATGTTGATGCTGCGCCGTCACGAGAAGGATTTCCTCGCGCGTAAGGATATGAAATACAAAGACAAGTTTCTGAGCACCGCGCAGGCCATGCAGGACCGTATCCAGACGCTACAGGCGGCGCTCGAAGACAATGGCATGGATGATTCTTTGAGTGCCCAACTACAAACCGTAGTCGGGGATTATCAGCAGAAATTCCTCGCGCTGGTGGCCCTGCAAAGCCGTATCGGTTTGCACCACAAAGATGGTTTGTACGGAAGTTTGCGTAATGCCGTTCACGAGGCGGAAGAGCTGATCAAGGCGCAGAGCGACGATCGCTTGACGAAGGACATGCTCATGTTGCGTCGACGCGAGAAGGACTTCATGTTGCGCATGGACCCCAAATATATGGAAAAATTCGACAAAGATCTGGCGGTCTTTCACGCGGATCTGGATCTCAGCCATCACCCGGTTGGTGTTAAGGGGCAAATCGAATCGGCGATGGTCCGCTACCAGCAGGACTTCCACGCGCTGTTTGACGCGGAGCAGGAAAAGGGCCTGAGCAGCAAACAGGGCGTGCACGGCGCGATGCGTTCGACCATCCATGAGAGTGAGGAAGTCCTGGCGCGACTGAGTGAGGAAACGGGGCAGTACATCGAGGTCGCTGTCAGTGAACACCGTTCCTGGTCCATGATATTAATGGGTTTGATTACGTTGACGATTGTTGCTGTCGTCGCCATGGTTGCGATCGGGATCATTCGACCCGTTGGGCACCTGGCACAGATCATGACGTCTGCCAGTAGGGAACATGACCTCAGGTTGCGCGCGAATATCAAAGGCCGGGATGAAATCGCCACCATGGCACAGATTTTTGACGGAATGATGGGCGAGTTCGAGAACTTGATGAAGCAGGTCGTGGGATCGTCGGTTCAGCTCGGTGCGGCGGCAGAAGAATTGACGGCGATAACCCAGGCCGGCAAGGAGAGTACAGCCCGTCAGGGTATGGAGACCGAGCAGGTTGCTACGGCAATGAACGAAATGAATACCACGGTCCGTGAAGTCGCGAGCAACGCAAATTATGCCGCCGATGCCTCCAGCAGCGCTGACCAGGAGGTGCACGCCAGCAAGGCAGTGGTCAATGACAATATGCGCAGCATCAGCGCCCTGGCTGATGAGGTGCAGAGTACCGCGCAGACCATATCTGAACTCAGTAAAGAGAGCGAGAACATAGGTGCCGTGCTGAACGTGATCAGAGAAATCGCCGAGCAAACCAACCTGTTGGCACTCAACGCGGCAATCGAGGCGGCCAGGGCGGGCGAGCAGGGTCGCGGCTTTGCGGTAGTGGCCGACGAGGTTCGCCTGCTGGCGCAACGCTCGCAGCAATCCACTCAGGAGATCCAGGAAATTATCGAACGCCTGCAACAGAGTTCCGAGCGAGCGGTTATCGCTATGGAGCAGGGGCAGGACAAAGCGCAGCACAGCGTGGAGAAAGCAAAATCCGTAGGCGCTTCCCTGGACAAGATTGCCCAGGCGGTTTCCTCGATCAACGATATGAACCTGCAGATTGCCTCCGCAGCGGAGGAACAAACGGCGGTTTCCGAGGAAATCAATCGGAATGTGGTGAATATCAACGAGATCGCCAATGAGACTGCGGAGAATACCGAACAGACCAATCTGACAAGTGAGTCGCTGGCGAAACTCGCTATCGAACTGCAGGGACTGGTTGCGCACTTCAGGTTGACCTAATGTCGGCGCTACGATGTGTTGGTGACCGTTGTGCATCAGCTTCGACCCTGTTGCAGAAGGGTCAACACGGATGCTGCGCACGGTGACTGACAAGCCGTCGATGCAGTAGTCCTGCACCGGACCGGCCAACGATATCAGTGACCGAGGGCCTCCTGCAGCTCCTCGAGACTGTCCCTGGCGACATCCCGCACGGCGCGTTCCGGGTCCTCGCTCAGGTCCTGCAGCGCCGCCAGTGCATCGGGGCTGCGGGTGAGGGCCAGGAAATGACAGGCGTCGGCACGCACCCGCGGATTGGAATGTCGGCCGAGCTCGAACAGCCCCGGGAGCTGGGCGCGCAAGGTCTCGCTGTCCGCGAAGTGTTCCACCACTGCGCTGACCCCGATGCGTACCGTGAGTTCGGTGTCCGGGGCTTCCGCCAGCAGCAACAGGGTAGACAGCCTGCACGGGTTTTTCTGCACTGCGTGGAGCACGGCTGGCAGCTGGCCCTGCTTCAGCAGGTCGGCGTAGTAGTCCGCCATCCCTTGCGCCGATCCCGCCCGCTCCGCCCAGTGGCGCAGCTCGGTCGCCGAGTACAGTCCCTGCAGTTCGAATTCACCCAGTCGGATCCAGGGTACCGAGCGCACACCGTGCTCTGCGGCGATGTCGGGGCGCGCGGCGATATTGACCGCTTCGAGGCGCCCGATAATGCCCTCTTTTACCAGCTCGGCGAGTTCCTGCAACACGGTGGGGCAGTGCGGACACCGGGTCGTCAGCAGCAACAGGGCGTCGGGTGGTCCGAGATTGGTGTCGTTCATGATTTAAGCGTACATTGGACCCGTGCCGGAACTATACAGGCAATTACCGATCTCAGGTAGCGGGCCTGACCCTGTCAGGCTCAACGCGGGTCGCGCCGGTCGCCTGCTGTCTGCGGAGGAGCAATAGACCGTTATGTTCATGTTCAATACATCGGTACGCATGCCGACGCCGGAAGAGGCCCTGCCCGGCCGGGATACACCCATGCCGGTGCCCGACGCCCACTGCGTCAACGGCCACCCCTTGCAGCCTCCGTTTCCCGACAACGTGCAGCAGATCCTGCTGGGCATGGGCTGCTTCTGGGGCGCCGAACGCCGCTTCTGGCAGATGGATGGCGTATATACGACGGCGGTGGGTTACGCGGGCGGCCATACGCCCAATCCTACCTATCGTGAGGTTTGCAGCGGGATGACGGGTCACAACGAGGTGGTGCTGGTGGTGTTCGACCCGCAGCTGGTTTCTCTCGCGGCCTTGCTGAAGTCCTTCTGGGAGGGGCACGATCCGACCCAGGGTATGCGCCAGGGCAACGATGTCGGAAGCCAGTATCGCTCCGGGATCTATACTTTCAGTGATGAACAGCAACAGCTCGCCGGGCGCTCCAGGCAGTCCTATCAGAAGCGTCTCAGTGAGCGAGGCCATCAGGCGGTTACCACCGAGATCCTCCCCGCGCCGCCGTTTTACTATGCCGAGGAGTATCACCAGCAGTACCTGGCCAAGAATCCCGGCGGCTATTGCGGCCTGGGTGGGACCGGCGTCAGCTGCGCTGACTAGTTGCCTCGCCGGGGGCGCAAGGATATGAAATCCGGCTTGGGCATAGCGGGACTTGCGGCAGTGTTCGTCCTGTGTGGTGTTTGCAGCCCGGCATACGCAGAGACACGAACCGGGCAGGGCGAGCGGGCCACGCGGATACTGCGCGAGGTCGACGACCTGTGGCGAGGGGATTCTTCACACGCGCGGGTGAGCATGCAGGTCAGAACCGAGCACTACACCCGCAACATGAAAATGGAGGCCTGGTCGAAGGGTAAGGAGGAGACCCTGGTACGCATCGTGGCGCCGCTCAAGGAAAAGGGTATGGCGACGCTGAAATCCGGCAACAACATTTTCACCTACCTGCCGCGTACCGACCGCACCATACGCCTCACTTCGGGGATGATGCTGGGCTCCTGGATGGGCAGCCACTTCACCAACGATGATCTGGTCAAGGAATCCCGGCGCGAAGAGGACTACGACGCGTATATTTCCTTCGAGGGTGAGCGCGGCGGCAGGGAGCTGCTGGAGTTTACACTGCTGCCGAGGCCCGAGGCCGCGGTGGTGTGGGGCAAGCTGACCCTGACGGTGCTGGCCGGCAGTTACATCCCACTCGACGAGATCTATTACGACGAGGACATGCGGGTCGCGCGCAGCATCACTTTCAGCGACGTAAGGCTGCTCGGTGGTCGGGAACGGCCGGCAGTGTTGCGCGTCGTTCCCGCCGACAAGCCGGATGAATACACCGAACTGGTGTACGAGTCGCTGGAGTTGAATATCGACGTCAGCGGTGCTGTGTTCTCACTGTCCAGTCTGAGACGTCGATGAACCTGCTGTCGCTGGCGGGTCGCAACGTGAGGCGCAACTGGCACCGCAGCCTGGTGACCACCCTGGCGATGGCCTTTGCCGGCACCATCATGATTCTGTTCGCCGCGCTCATGGAGGGGCTGATGCAGGCCAGCGAGCGCAACGCCGTGGCCATGAACCTCGGCGATATCCAGATCCATGCGCCGGGCTACCGCGATGACCCGGACCTGTACACCCGCATCGAGCAACCCGAAGCCTTGCTGGAGCGCTTGCGCGCGGCCGGCTTCCAGGCCAGCGCTCGAGTGTACGGCTTTGGCCTGGCTGCGTCCGGTACCACTTCAGCCGGCGCCCAGCTGCGCGGCATCGATCCCCGGGCCGAAGCCACCGTAACCCAGGTGCACCGGCACCTGTTGCTCGGCCGCTGGCTGGATGCCGCGCACCCCGACGGCGTCGTGCTGGGCAAGAAACTGGCGCGTACCCTGGGCGTGACGCCCGGCGACGAGGTGGTGATCGTCAGTCAGGCCAGCGACGGTTCCATGGCCGATGCCCTGTTCCAGGTGCGCGGGGTCCTCAAGTCCGTCGGCGAGGGCCTGGATCGTGCCGGTTTCTTCATGCTGGACACGGCGTATCGCGAGCTGATGGTTATACCGCAGGGCGCGCACGAGATCGCGATTCTGCGCGCTGCGGATGGCGCCGACCTGGGGACGGCTGCCGCGCGGGTTGCAGCGCTGGCTCCGGGCCATGAAACGCTCGACTGGCGCGCATTGCAGCCGGTGATCGCGCGCATCCTGGAGCTGGCGGATGCACAGCTGGTGTTCATGCTGCTGATCACTTACGTGGCGGTGGCGATGGTGGTGCTCAACGCCATGCTGATGAGCGTGTTCGAGCGTATCCACGAGTTCGGGGTGATGAAAGCCATCGGCGTCACGCCCTGGCAGATCACCGCGCTGGTGTTTCTGGAGACGCTGGTGCAGGTGTCGGTGGCCGGCGTGCTGGCGCTCGGCCTGGGCTGGTGGGGCGCGCACTATTTTCAGGTCAACGGCATTGACCTGTCTGGTATCGCCAGCGCGGCGTCGATCGGCGGTGTGGCGCTGGATCCGGTGTGGCACGCGCGGGTGACCGGCGATGTGCTGATGCTGCCGATCGTTTTTCTGGTCGGCATCGCGCTGCTGGCGGTGCTTTATCCGGCCGTCAAGGCGGCCGTCATCAACCCGGTCGCGGCGATTCACTATCGCTGAGTGGAGGGCGGTCGGGAAACGGCAATGAGAGTCGGTAAACTCGCATGGCGTAACCTCTGGCGCCGCAAACGGCGCACTCTCATCACGGCGTTTTCCATCGCATTCGGTGTGCTGCTGGCGGTGACCTTTACCGGTACCGGTGACTATGCCTACAGCAACATGATCGACGCCAGCGCCAACATGGGCCTGGGACACGTCAGCGTGCAACCGCGCGGTTACAATGAGACGCCGGCGCTCGACAAGCGTCTGCGCGATGCCGTGGGCGTCCGTGCCGCGCTGCTCGACTTGCCGGGTGTAGACAGCGTCTATGTGCGTATCCTGGGCCAGGCCATGTTCGCCAGCGCCAGCAGGAACGTGGGGGGCGCGTTCCTGGGTGTCGATCCGGCGACCGAAACCGGGGTCCACAATCTGATACTGCGCTCGCTGGTCGACGGCGAGCTGTTCGCGGATCCCGGCGGTCGCGGCGCGGTGGTGGGCAGCAAGCTTGCCGAGAAGCTGAATCTGCGCCTCGGCAAGAAGCTGGTGTATACGACCACCGACAGTAACGGTGACATGGTCAGTGAAATCGCGCGGGTCACCGGTATCTTCAGGACCGGCGAGAGCGCGGTGGACGGCGCGACGGTATTGCTGCCGATCGACGCGCTGCGTCGCACGCTGCACTACGCGGCGGACGACGCCTCGCTGGTCGCGGTGATCGTTCAGGACCAGCGCCACGCCGCGGCCATGAGCGAGCGGATCGCCGCCCGGGTCGGCAATCCGCAGCGCGAGATCCTGTCCTGGCAGCGCACCCAGCCGGAAATCGCGGGGGTGGTCGCCATGGATCGCAGCGGCAACTACATCAGCCAGCTGCTGGTCGGGCTGCTGGTCGCGGCGGGTATTCTGAACACACTTTTAATGAGCGTGCTGGAGCGTACCCGCGAGTTCGGTGTCATGCTGGCGGTGGGCATGGCGCCGCGGACCCTGTTTCGGCTGGTTATCGTGGAGTCGCTGTGGCTGGCGCTGCTGGGCCTGGGGCTGGGCGTGATCATCACCACTCCCTGGTTTCTCTATCTGTTCCACGTGGGGATCGATTTCAGCGCCGCGATCGGACAGGACTACAGTGCCGGTGGGGTGCTGGTCGACCCGGTGCTGCGCATCCGCCTGTACCGTGAAAGTGCGCTGGCCATCCTGATGGGCGTGTTCGCCCTGACCATGTTGTCCGGTCTGTACCCGGCGTGGCGCGCGGCACGCGTTCCGCCGGTGCAAAGCCTGAAGGCCCTTTAACATGCAGAACAACGTCATCGTCAGCCTGCAATCCGTGACCAAGCTCTACGACGAGGGCCAGGTGCAGGTGCGTGCGGTCAACGACCTGTCGCTGGATATACACCGGGGCGATTTTGCCGCGTTGAGTGGGCCGTCCGGGTCTGGCAAGACCACGGTGCTAAATCTGATCGGCGGTCTCGATGTCCCCTCCGGTGGGACCGTGCTGCTGGAGGGGCGCGACCTGGCCGGGATGAGTCGCTCGCAGTTGTCCGCGATGCGGCGCGATCGTATCGGCTTCGTGTTTCAGGCCTATAACCTGATCGCGGTGATGACCGCCTACGAAAACGCCGAGTTTGTGCTCAAGCTGCAGGGCGTCACGGAACGCGAGTGCCGTGCGCGGGTGATGGGGGTGCTCGACGAGGTCGGGCTTGCCGGTCTCGAACACCGCAGGCCCGATGAAATGTCGGGTGGGCAGCAGCAGCGTGTGGCGATTGCGCGTGCCATTGTGACGCGGCCCGCCATAGTGCTCGCCGACGAACCCACAGCGAACGTGGATTCGGCGACGGCGGAAGCGTTGCTCGATCTGATGCAGACTCTGAACCGGGATGAGGGAATCACCTTTCTTTTCTCCACCCACGATCCGCGCGTGATGCAGCGAGCGCGCCGCCTGATCGGCCTGCGTGACGGGTCGCTGGAGAAGGACGAGGTCCGCGTTTGAGAGCGTCTTGTCCGGTTCAAATACTGGTGTTTCGGGAATAATTCCGGCGCCGACCAATACCACTATGTCAAAGCGTGACTCGGAAAACTCGATATCCGGAAATTGCGTCGCTTCGTTCTTGATGTGTGCGAACGCGTTTG
>CAJICB010000612.1_pt1 | contig 11278 bp, 13 predicted proteins | sample 9199491 | NCBI WGS metagenome assembly CAJICB01 (sample SAMEA7708320, study PRJEB35096) | sediment metagenome | biome: marine neritic benthic zone biome [ENVO:01000025]; feature: sediment [ENVO:00002007]; material: shallow marine sediment [ENVO:03000034] sea grass bed [ENVO_01000059] ... | reverse complement strand
GTTCGGGCGCCGGCGCCTCGGCACCGAGGCGGCCGCCCGCCTCCTGGATCCCATGGTAGCCGGCGTATTCGCCGGTGACCCCGAACGCCTGAGTCTGGGCAGCTGCTTCCCGCGTATCGCCGAGCTGGAACGCGACCACGGAAGCCTGATCCGCGCCATGCTCGCCCTGCAGCTCAAGCGCGGCCGTCACCCGGGTGGCGGTGGACCGGCAGGCCCCGGCGGTAGCCTGACGTCGTTCGCCGGTGGCCTTTCCGTGCTGCCCGATGCGCTGGCGGCGTCGCTGCAGCAACAGCTGACCTGCCATGCGCCGCTGACCGGGGTCGAGCGGGGCGCGCAGGGGTTTCGCCTGCACTTCGGCCCGGACCGAGGGCCCCATGACTGTGACGTCGTGGTACTCGCACTCCAGGCCGCCGATGCCGTCGCACCGCTGCGGGCGCTGGACACCGCGCTGGCCGGGGTGCTGGCACAGTTCGAGTATGCACCGGTCGCGGTGGTCGGGCTGGGTTTTGAGCAGGCCGAGCTGCAGCGCAGCCTGGACGGTTTCGGTTTTCTGGTGCCCGGAGAGGAGCAACGCCACATTCTCGGCAGCCTCTGGACCTCGAGTATTTTCGCCCACCGGGCCCCAGCGGGCAGCGTGTTGCTGCGCACCCTGATCGGTGGCGCTCGCAACCCGGAACTCGCCCTGCTCCCCGAATCCGAGCTGATCGAGCTCACCCGCAGGGAGCTGCGCGAGATCCTTGGGATCAGCGCCCAGCCGGTATTCGTGCAGGTCTTTCAATGGCCGCGGGCCATCTGTCAGTACACGGTCGGGCACCGCGAGCGTCTGCAGCGCATCGACCAACTGCTCTCGGGTCTGCCCGGGTTATTTCTGACCGGCAACTCCTATCGCGGCGTGGCGCTCAATGACTGTACCCGCAACGCCGTGCGGGTGGCCGACGAGGTGGCCGCGTATCTCGCCGCCCCCGCCTGATAGCGGCGGTGGGCCGGGCGGCCGCGGCGCGCCGCTTGCAGAATAGCCAGTGCTGAACGTATATTGCTGCTGGTGCGGCCGCCCCTACCGCGCTTTCCAAGCCGTGGTCCAGTCAACCGGCCCCGGGCGGTCTGATGCATGAAACTGGAGTGCTACGCGCAGCGCCTTCTCAACCCGCTCCGCGGGGTGATGAATATCATCGCCTACCAGGGCGCCGAGGCGGTAACCACCGACGGCGTACGCTGGGATATATACGTGCGCGCTACCGAGCTGGTCGAGGACCTGGCCAACAGCAATAAGGTGCAGACCAGCGACATACGCTACGGCAGCTGGTCACCGCAGCAAGGCCTGAAACGGGGCGCACTCTACCCTTCGGATGACTTCAAAGTCCTGGAACACCGTGGTGCGGTCGTCTACGAACACCTGCTGGAACAGCACCGACAGGTGCCCTTTCCGCTCCGGGACACGCTGGAACTCTGGCTGCTCGACACCGAAGACCAGCCGCTGGGCCTGTTACACAGCGCGGTCAGAGAGGAAGACATCGATCTGGACTGCCACATCGACTGGCGCGCCGGTCAGGAGTGTCGGCGCAAGTTCCGGAGCACGGCGATGCAGGAGCTCCCGAAACCAGCAGACCCGCTTCCCGGCGCCGGCGCGTACCTCACCCGGCACATCAATGCGCGCGCGGGCGCCAGCCCGCGGGCGCAGTGGTTTCGCCGCACACTCGATGGCCACGGCATAGGCCTGCACGGCGTCAACCTGGCGCCGCCGCTGGAACAGCGTACCCTCGCCAGGGACGATTTCCCCCGGTTTTTTCTCCGCGAACAAGACATCAGCCCGGCACACGAACGCCTGATCCAGGATTTTCTCGCCTGGCAGGCGCCCTGGCTGCTGCTGTTGCAGGATCTCCCCCGCGACACCCGCGCGCGCTTCGAGGAGCTGGCACGCTCGCGCGCGCTCACGGTGGACAAACACTATGCGCTGTACCCGGAGATCGTGGACGAGGACGCGCTGAACATAGCCCGCGTCGAAGCAGCGCTGCGCAAGAACCAGCCCGGCGCGGAGGAACAGGACGACACCATGGCGACCTACTATATCGAACTCAACGTCACGCGCACCAACTGAACCTCGCGCCAAACGCGCGTTACGCGCTCGACTCGGGGCTCAGCCGAAACCGCTGAAACTCGGCGCGCACCCGCCGTCGACTTGCGCTGCGCTCCAGGGTCGCGATCCAGGCCGCGTCGTGCTTCCGGCGGTTGGTCGTGGAGTGAACCAGAACCGTTCCCGGCCTGGCGGCGTCGGCCGTCAGGGCCCACTGCAGCGCGTGCCCTGAAAGCGGCAGGCTGAACCGCACGCCGGCGCCAATCATCTCCCGGTGCACCGGCTGTTCGCCGAACACAGACCGCACCCGGCCCTTGTCACCCTTGCAGGACAGGACTTCCTCGACACCGTCACACCACTGCGGCAGCGTGTCGATGCGCAGCTGCCGCTGCAGATCGGTTGCGCGCAGGTTCACCCGCACCTCGGAAAACCATTGCGTATGCCAGACCTCTGTTCGATCGGCGTGCCAACGGGGGCAACGTCGGTGACGTCACCCACGCGATCGGCTAGTAGCTCAGCACCGTTAGGTTGTCGGCGAACAGCTCCGGCCAGGTGATTTCCGGCCCGCGCAGCTCCACACCACTGATCAGATCATGCTTGTCCATGCCGGCGACCTTCTGCATGCACATGGGACAAATGATCACGCGTCCGCCGAACTGCATAAACGCCCTGAGCACCTCCTGTGAAGCCTTGCACTGGGCGATGTTCTTGTTGGCCAAGCGCAGGCCCTCGACGTTCAGGAACACGGTGACCGGCATCTTCTTCTGCTCCAGAACCCGGGTACCGAAACCGATCGCCATCGACGCGCGGGCGGCGACGGCGCTGGTCAGGTTGATGAAAGGTTTCTTGGCCCACGCGGCGGCGGCCAGCGGAAATGCCGCCGCCAGCAGCAACAGCGCAACAATCCGGGTTTGTCTGAACATTACCATGGTCATTTCTCGTTTTGGACTCCAGAGCCAGTAAACCTGCCCGCCTGCACCGCCGGCCGGAACCCTGGCCGCCGCCAGCGCCGTGTGAAGGTCCGGCGCACGCTATGGATACCGGGCAGGTTACGGGGATGCGCTCATGTATAATGCGGTTATGGGCCAGACTGCCCACCGGCGGTCGGGGTCCGCCGAGCTGTTTGCTGCCTATGGGTGACGATGCGTGTACCGGAAAGGCCTGATCGACATGCTGCGGAACCATCCCGCCTCCCTTCACCAGCTGGCTTTGTCGCTTGGTATGGGTGCGAAAGACGTGGAAGACGATCTGCAGCACCTGATCAAGTCAATGCGCAACAGCCCTTACCGGGCGGTGGTCACACCCGCGCGCTGCCGAAAATGCGGTTTCCTGTTCCACCGGGACAAGCTGCGCAAGCCGGGCAGGTGCCCCGGCTGCAGGGGCAGCTGGATCAGCGAGCCACTGATCAGTATCGAGGAACGGCGATGAGCAGGGAAGCGGGGCGAAACAACGAGCTGCGGGTGGAATGCCACGCCGGGTACCGCGCCGAGGAGTCGCCCCGACGCTTTTTCATCGGACGGCGGGCGATCGCCGTCACCGAGATCCTGGACCGCTGGCTGGACCCCGATCACAGTTACTTCAAGCTGCGCGGCGACGATAGCGGTGTCTACATCCTGCGCTACGACAGAGGCCGCGACAGTTGGGAGATGGTCCTGTTCGACAGCGGAACGCGGGATGAAACGCGCCTGTCCTCCACCTGATGCTGTACATCCTTGACCATGGGAGGCGGCCGTTGCGGTCGTCGACCAATCGGGACGGCCGCAACCCTACTCGTCGTGAGCAAACATCAAGGCGATGCCCTTGGCTTCGACCCGCACGACGGTTGCCTTGACCAGCGGCGACTCTCCCGCTGCATCCTGCGCCTGGACCCTGACCTCGGCACCGACCGCCAACCCGAGTGGCTTATCCAGAAACAGATAGACGCCTCCGTCCGACATGTCGCGCGCCTGCGCGATGACGGAACCGAAATCCGGGTGCATGAGCTTGATCTCCGCGGGGAACGCAATGCGTTCATGCTGACGTTTGTTACTCATGATGACTGGCAAGCTACTCCATCATGTCGGCGAACCCCTGAGCAGACACCGGTAGTGCTGCCCAGGGGGTACAGGCACGATGTTGACGCCTTGCAGCCAGGCTTGCAAGCACCCTCACCCTCCCGGCAGATGTCCTGGCCGCCGGGCTGGGCGCTGTTTTCACTGAGCAGGCTCGCGGCAGGCGGCCGGGAATGCCCCGCCTGCTTGCCGGCTTGGATACTAGCCGCTGCGAACCCTGCGCTCGCGCTGCTGCTCGCGGCCGATGAGGGCCGCGATGTTCGACAACTGTTCGGCCAGCACTTCCAGCAGGTCATCGATGCTGACGATACCAACCAGCGCGCCCGCCACATCGACTACCGGCGCCCGCCGCACGCCCTTGCCGCGCATGTTCGCCAGGGCGTCGGCTTCCGATTCGTCTTCGGCCGCGGTCAGCAGATCGGAACTCATGACATCGCTGACCGCCAGGCTGTCGATCGACACGTTCTGCGCCACCACCGCGATGAGAACATCCCGGTCCGTCAGAATTCCCACCGGGACTGTCACGCCGGCGCGGCCTTCGGTAATCACCACATCGCCCACGTGGTTCTCGCGCATCAGCCTGACCGCTTCCGCCAGCGACTCGCGGCGATCCATGACGATGACCTCACGACTGCATATCTCTCCGACTTTCATTCCGGCCTCCTTTTCGACGCGCTGCCGAGCCGATCCCCTACTTCTGAGTTTAGTAGCCCGCCACGGCCTCGGGGACGCCCGTCAGCCGCTGGGAACCACTGCCGCGACCCTTTCCCCGCAGCCGCAACCCCGGCAGCGCGCGCGGCAAACAACTATGCTTGTCAGGCTATGGTTGCGGAGCCGACTAACGGATACCAGCTGGTTGCTGCCCTGTTCCTGCGCCTGCTGGGCATTATCTATCTCATTGCCTTTGTTTCCCTCGGGGTGCAGATCGAGGGACTGGCGGGCAGCCAGGGAATCCTGCCCTTCAGCGAGGAACTCGCCTATGTCGAATCGCAAACGGGCCTGGCACGTTATTTTCAGCTTCCCACCCTGTTCTGGCTGGACGCCGGCGACAGCGCACTGCGCGCCGCCGCCCTCGCCGGTTGCATCGCCTCAATACTCGTCATCCTCGATCGCCTGTCGAAACCGGCGCTGATCGCCGCTTTTGTCCTCTACCTCTCGCTTTACCACGCGGGACAGGTGTTTCTCACCTTCCAGTGGGACGGTCTGCTGCTGGAAGCTGGTTTTCTGGCGATCTTCCTGAACCCGAGCTCACGCCTGGTCATCCTGCTGTTTCGCTGGCTGCTGTTCCGGCTGCGCTTCATGTCCGGCATTTCCAAGCTGACCATGCAGGACCCGAGCTGGTCCGGTCTTACGGCATTGAACCATTACTTCGAGGTGCAGCCGCTGCCCACGCCCCTGGCCTGGTACGCACAGCAGCTCCCGCACTGGCTGCTGAAAACCGGCACCGCCGCGACGCTGGCGGTCGAGATCCTGGTACCCCTTATGATGTTTCTGCCGCGTCGCTGGCGCTTCCTGGCCGCCTGGATCACGATCCTTTGGCAACTGCTCATTATTCTTACCAGCAACCACAACTGGTTCAATTTTCTGACCATCGCATTGTGCCTGTTTCTGTTCGATGACCAGGCGCTGGAAAGGACGCTGCCCGAACGCCTGCGCAGGGCGCTGCTGGCGCGGGGTGGCACGGCACGCGTCCCGAACCCGGGCAGCCGCATCGCGGCGGGCACCCTGGCAGGATGCATACTGCTGGTCAGCGCCGTTCAGTTCTGGGAACTGGGCACCCTGCAGCGCAGTTCCGGCTCACTCGGTACCCTGCTCGACTACGCCGAAGCCTTTCGCGTGGTGAACAAATACCACGTGTTTCCGACCATGAAGACCGAACGCATCGAACTCGAGTTGCAGGGCTCACGGGACGGCAGTAACTGGGAGCCATACCTGTTCAAATACCGGCCGGGCGATCCGGCGAGACGTCCTTCGGTGGTGATGCCACACCAGCCGCGCCTCGACTGGCGAATGTGGTTTGTCACCATGCACCCGCAGCACCTGCGCTGGTTCGAGCCCCTGGTCCAGGCACTGCTGGCCAATTCGCCGCCTGTCATCGCCCTGCTGGAACACAACCCCTTTCCCGACCAGCCGCCGCGCTATATCCGTGTACTCGCCTACCGTTACCGTTTCACCACGCCGCAGCAGCGCCAGCAGAGCGGCCACTGGTGGCAGCGCGAAGCGCTGGGCGCCTTCACGCCGCTGTCCTGGGTCGAACGCACGCCGTGAACGCCAATTGCATCCGCAGGCGCAATACGTGCAACTGTAAGCATGCAGACGCCGCTCCAACGCGAAGTGCAGCGTTATGCCGCCCGCTTCAGAGGCCGGTGCCAGGCAGTCGGTGAAGACGACGCCCAGTCCCCGGACGACGACGCGATCAGCTGGCTGTTTTCCGGCGCCCGCATCGTGACCCTGTGACGCAAGAAACCGCTGGACATTATCTACAAGCAGATCGGACCGATGCGTATCCGGCCGCTGAACGGCGCAGCCGCCGACAGCGACGAGGCCTGCGATCCTTGCTGAGCACGCTCCACACCCCCGGCCGGGAAGCGGGATCCTCACGCGCAGGGTTCGGCGTCGCGCGCGCCCCGGCTTAGCAGGCGCTGCAGCACCTCGCAGCTATAGGCGTGTGCACCGGGCCAGCCGCTCTCCCTCGGACCGGCGACATTGAGCACCCGAATCGCCTCGCGTTCCACAAACGCCCCCAGGAGCTGAACCGCTTGCGCCGGCGTGATGTGTGCGGCATCGATCAGTTTCACCGGTTTATGCTCGCCCTCACAGAACTCGGCCGTCAGGCGCGAGCCGCCGCTCAGCTCGCCGGAATACAGAATCAGGGTTCCGTCCGCTTCGCGAACGTTACGCAGCGTGCGCTGCCGATAATCGGGATGGGCGATCTCTTGCAACGGGTAGCGGATCGGGATCACGCCGTCTTCGGCCTTGCGGCCCGCCGGACACCAGCCGCCGCAGGGAATGCCCGCCGCGAGCGCCGCGTCCAGCGCACCGCGATCCACTCCGGTCTGGCCGCCGGAGATGACTTTTTCGATCACGTCCGGAGCACCAGGTCAGCGGGGGCGCCGCATGGCCCCACGACGGCCATCAGCGGGCACTTCCCCTGCGCGGGACAACAGCCGCGACAGGGCCTGGATTCTCGCGCCCGGGTTTATTGACATCTCAGGCATCCATTCCCACCCAGGATCGTTTTACACAGGCGTCACAAAACCATAATCCAATCATCGAGCAATCCTGATAGCCCTCCGGAATAGGGATATAAATTATACTTATTTATTTGCCTTTCAATATCTTTCACAAATTGAGGCAAAATTGCACGATCTGGCGAAAACCATGGATTCGAGCGGCTTTTCGAACCGCACCCCGGTTTCTTCCACAAGGTTATCCACAGCATTTGTGGATAACACGGAGCACGACACCGCCCCACGCAAATGACAACCCACGCCGCCAGACAGGATTGATGCGCCGCCGCCAGCGGGCAGGCAGGCAACGGGCGCGACACCCCGGGCGACACCCCAAATACGCTATACTTTTTAAGGATATTCAATCAATCGCGCAGACCGTGAAAAAAGCCGCGCCATACCCGCTTCTGCTGGCTTACCTGCTGCCGTACGCACTGCTGATCACCGTCGGCCTGGTTCTGTACCTGTTTGCCGAACACACGCACCACAAGACGCTTCTGCAAGCCAACGAACAGCTGCAGATAGAGCTGGCGAGAAAGTCCCTGACGCGCGATCTGGAGCAGGTGTTACCCGACATCAATGTACTGGCCAACGAACGACACCTGCAGAACTACATCAACAGCTTCAGCGACGCGGCGCGGCGTGCGCTCAGCGAAGAGCTTATCTCCTTCGCGCTGCAAAAGCGCGCCTACAGTGTCATCCGCCTGCTCGACCTCGAAGGCAGGGAGCGTCTGCGCGTCGATTACAAAAACGGTCGGGCCCATGCGGCGAGCGATGACGAACTGCAGGACAAGAGCGGAAGATATTACTTCAGCGACAGCAAGACCCTGGGTCGGGGCGAACTGTACGTCTCCCCCATCGACCTGAATGTCGAGTACAACCGGATCGAGATCCCCTATGTACCGGTCATACGTTTCGCGATGCCGGTATTCGACCGGCAGGCCGAGAAGCGCGGCATACTGGTGCTGAGCTATCTTGCGCAACCCATGCTCGAGCACTTCGATGAAATGCTGGCCGGTTCGCGGGGCCATGTCGGGCTGCTCAACGGCGATGGTTACTGGCTGCGTTCGCACAGGAAAGAACGCGAATGGAGTTTCATGTTCGGTACCGAGTTGACATTTGCCCGCGCGCACCCCGACATCTGGCGCGAGCTCCGGCATAACGACGCGGGCAGCCTCCTCGATCATCAGGGAATGTTCACTTACACGACAATATATCCGCTGACCATTGTCGGCGGTTACAGCGCAACGGAGGTAGAGGATACCCACCTCGGCCACCACCATAGCGACCCGAAGAGTTACGTCTGGAAGATCGTCTCCGACGTCCCCATCGGCACGGTGCGCCAGGCGCTCAGCGACGCCGTCGTCGGGCCGGTCGGCCTGCTGTGGCTGTCGCTGCTGCTGGCGGGCACCATCGCCACGCGGCTGATCGCCGTCCACCGCATGGAACGCCGTGAGCTGGCCGCCCAGGTCGAGCTGCACGCCAAGCTCTACGAGACGACCACGGAAGGCGTCATGATTACCGATCGCGAGGGAAGCATTATCGCCGTCAATGACGCCTTCACCGCCATGACCGGATACCGCCGCGAGGAGGTGCTCGGAAATAATCCCCGCATGCTGTCCTCCGGGCGGCACGACCGGGAATTTTACCGACACATGTGGGCCACATTGATGCAGAAGGGGCACTGGGAAGGCGAGATCTACAACCGGCGCAAGGACGGTGGTCTATATATCGAATGGATCCGAATATCCGCCATTTTCGACCACAGCGGGGAGCTGAGCAACTACGTGGCCATCTTCTCAGACGTGACCAGCCGGAAGCTCGGCGAAGAGCAGCTGCTGAAGCGTGCCCACCACGACCCGCTCACCGGGCTGCACAACCGCCTGTCCTTCGACGAACGCCTGAACCAGGAACTCGCCCGCGCCCGGCGCACCAGATCGAAACTGGGGCTGCTGTACATCGATCTGGACGCCTTCAAGCCAATCAATGACAGCTACGGCCACCGTACCGGCGACGCGGTGTTGCGCGAGGTGGGGGCGCGCCTGAAATCTGCGGTGCGCGAAATGGATACAGTCTCCCGTATCGGTGGTGACGAGTTCACGGTCGTACTGCCGGAGATCAACAAGCTCGAGAGCGTGGAAGCGATAAGCGATGACATACGCCGGAGACTGCAGCTGCCGTTCGAGTACGAGGGCCAGCCGCTGGCCCTGAGCGCCAGCATCGGTGCCGCACTGTTCCCCGACGATGCGGGCAACGAGCGGGAACTGCTCGCACGCGCCGATGCAGACATGTACCGGGTAAAGCAGGATGCCCGCGCGAAACCGGGACTGCGCAGATCGATCTAGCCACGGGTGCCCTCGTCTGTCGCGGGCCTAGACGGCCTCCATCATCTTGTCGAGCAGGTGCTTGACCTCGGCGACCACGGCGTGCTGATGGCGCTTGATGCGGGCGTGGGCATCGACCAGTCGCTGGTGGCGTGAAGACTCGGCCTGGTGGGTGGCGGCCCACTCCTTGTCGGTCTGATTCGCGCCTTCCCTGGCCTCCTGGCCGACTACGCCATCATGGGCCTTCAGACGTTGCTGGTGTTCCCAGAGCGTATCGCCGTGACTTTCCAGCGCCGTCAACGAATCACTCATGGCTTCACGTATGGTATTGAGATCACGGATGGCATCCTGCAACTCCTGTTTCCAGTGGTCCAGGTCCAGCCGCCAGCTTTCCAGATCCTTGTCCCATTCGAGATGCTGCTCGTGCATTTTCTGGTGAATTGTCTTGCTCATCGCCCACTCCTCGAAGCTGCCCGGCCGGGTCACGGGCTGCCAGACGCTGCGCACCGCAAATCCCGGCGCCGCGGCGCGGCGTTACAACTGCCGAACGAAAAGGAACACGGCCGCTTACCGGCCGCAACCGCAATTGCGCCGTGGCGGCAAGCGCGCCGCCACCCCGGTGTATCAGTTGATCGAGTACCGGCTGCTCAACAGGGCGTGCAACTGGTCTTTGAGAATCAGCCGCCGCTTCTTGAGTTCCTCCATCGTGGTATCGGCGATACGCTGGCCAAACTCCTCGATGCGGCGTATGCGCGCATCGAGCTGGTTATACTGAGTCATGAGTTTGGCGAAGTTTCCGTCATTGCTGCGCAACGCTTCTATTCTGTCACGAAACTCGGGGAACTCACTGATAAGGTCATGCGATTCTCCAAGCATAGCTTCCTCCCTCTACACGCTTTCCGACACAAACCGGCGCAGCTGTGCAGCCCGCCGTCCGATATCATCTACCCGCAGCCGCCGGCGGCTGTTGGCGCCGCCGTTTTCAGCACGGTGCACCCGCACACGCGTACCCGCCCCGGCTGGCTTCGCGGCCGGGTAAACACAGGCGTTAACGGATTATCCATTCAGATCCACAGGCAGAAAGAAAAACACGAAACGTCCCGGCTCGATGTCCAGCCTGAGGGTCGCCCCGTGCCTGTTAGCAAAATCAACATAACCGGGTTCTGCGCTATCCCGATGTCACTGGCTCAGTTGCTGCAGCGCCTGGAAGCCCGGATCGCGCTGCTACCACGACGCCAAGGTATAGCCGCCCAGACCGCCTTCCATCACTGGTCGGTCATCGGTGGCAGACTGGGGTCCTCGCGGTAATACCATTTGTTTCCCTGGTCGCCGCCAGGCGGACTGCCATAGCCGGGCTGCCCACCATAGCCGGGTTGCGGCGCTTGCGGACTGCCATAGCCGGGCTGCCCACCGTAGCCGGGTTGCGACGCTTGCGGGCTGCCGTAGCCGGGCTGCGCACCGTAGCCGGGTTGCGGCGCTTGCGGGCTGCCGTAGCCCGGTTGAGCCGGGTAAGGCTGTTCAGCACCATAGGACGGCATGGGTGGCTGCCGATAAGCCGGCTGCCCCGCCTGACTCCCCGCGCTCTTGCGGTTCGCTTCCTCG
>CAJICB010000744.1_pt1 | contig 11303 bp, 14 predicted proteins | sample 9199491 | NCBI WGS metagenome assembly CAJICB01 (sample SAMEA7708320, study PRJEB35096) | sediment metagenome | biome: marine neritic benthic zone biome [ENVO:01000025]; feature: sediment [ENVO:00002007]; material: shallow marine sediment [ENVO:03000034] sea grass bed [ENVO_01000059] ... | reverse complement strand
GAGGTACTTACGTCGCGCTACAAGGGGCGCACCGCGCTGCTGGATTGCCTGTGTGACTACTTCGCGTGGCTACCGGTAACTGCAGGGAAACCCCCGCCGCCGGTTCCTTGCTTCAGTTTTTCCTCGTCACGCGGACCAATCATTGCCCGGCGACTGGAAGAGCTGTTCAATGACCTCGTCGACTTTTTCTACCGCAGCTACTGGCGCGGGCAGGGGCGATATGTCCTGCGGGTCGGGCAGCGTTACTACGTGCTTCAGTGTGAGCACGATATTCCTCGCTACCAGGAGCTGGAATCGCTAAGCGCTGTGCTGCAACATCTCAGCGGACCACAGAGCGAATTCAGCCCGATACGCTTTGACCGACAGACTCTTGGTGACTCGCCCCTGGGCACGGTGCTGGAGCACAACATCCAGGGGCAGGTACAGCTCTTCTATCAGGTTCAGGGTGGCCGCGCGCAAGTCTACGTTCTGGACGAGCGCAGTTCGCTCTATCATCAAACAGTGGCGTTCCACGACCGCCACACGTTGCTGGGACAGTTCCAGCGTTTTATGGATTCGATACGCTACCGTATGCGCAATATGAATTTGCCGAACAGCCTCTCAGAGCACGACGAGCTGCAGTGTTTTCAGATTACCCGCGACACGAGGGATCAGTATTTACTGGAAGCGGTTCAGGCCACGCCATATTCCGGCGCCGGCCGTTACCTGGATGTTCAGGTGATCGGCAGCCTGCAGGACAACCAATCTGGCTCACTTAGCATCTTCTGCGGAGATCGCGAGTTCTCAGCGCTGGAGTATGGCGACAGAATATTCGAACAGGTTGCGGAGCACATCGGCCGGCAACGGCGCAGCGGTAGCAGCTACCCCATCTACATCACCGACATCGACCTGAGCCCCGCCATGCTTGGCACGGACAGCAGCGCCGGCGTACAAACCATCCATTTCCTCAATCACAAGAAACGGGTTGAAAGCCTGCTGAACGAAGCACTGCAGAAGAGCTCGCAGCAATAGACGGTACGCGGCGTACGCGGCGCACGCGCACGCCGGCGGCTCACTCGGCCACCCTGACGTATTCCAGTATGGTCTGAATATCCGCTTCCCAACGATCGAAATATCGTTGCAACTCGGAACCGGAGTAGCCGGGACGGAGGTGTTCGAAGCTGGACGCCAGCAATATGGTCTCGCTGTCCTCGGCGAAAATCGCGATCTTCAGCGGAATGTAGGGGACCAGCGAGCTGTGCCTGACGCTGAGTTCACGAACCTCATCCAGCTTGCCAAAAAACACCACACGGTATTTGTCCGTCTGGTAGCCGAATGTCGTTAGTCCGATATCAACACGCTGCACCCTCGACACGGAATAACCGTGCTGGGCAATGGTCTCCTGGAGAACCGACATGGCCTCGGGAAACGACAGGGACGAGCGCACCATGTACAGATCCTTGGCGCAAACCAGCTGTGACAAGAGCGCAAGGAACAGGCCGATGACTGTTTTCACAGCGTCGCCTCCTCCATGATCTCCGCGTACATGTCACGCATTTGCTGGCAGGCCTTATCCAGTTCCTGGTTATTGAACAGCCGGCTCAGATGTTGCGGGTTGATACTCATCACCTGCACACCCTGCTCGGTCTCTACCACGGTAACTCGACAGGGCAGAAACAGGCCGACCCTCGGGTCGAGTGCCAGCGCGTCGTTGAGAAACGCGAAATTGCAGAAATACAGCATTACCTGACGTTTATTCTCCTTGCCTTCGGCCGCCAGCCCTTCGTCCAGGTACTGCTCACGGATAACACGGAAGTTGCGCCCAATCACAGCCTGCTTCAGGTTCTCCAGCGTCTGATCGAGGTCATAGGCGGACTCGAACCGGAGTATGGGCTCGAGATCAGACGCCTTCGGCGGCACCGGATCGCTGCGGAGCCGCCGCAGATAGACGACCAGATCATCGGCATCCGATTCAGCTAGACCGAGCGCCTTCAGGGACGGCATGGGCGTTCCGTCGCGCCCCTGCAGCAGCGTGGCGCGCAACATCCGGTCGCTGACCGAACGCTGAAAACCGGGATTGTCGAGAGCCGGCGCCATGATCTCCGCCTCGCGCGGCCGTGAGAAGGTGACCCCCGTTCCGGCTCCGCCCTCGCCCCCATCGCCGTGGCACGCGGCACAATGGCTGGCATACAGTGTCGCGCCCCGATCGGCCCGCCCCTGTATAGGCTCGGCGCCATACTGCGCTGCCGGCTGTTTCGACCAGCCACGCATATAGTCGATAACCGCGTCGACCTCATCGGTATCGAATGCCGCGAAGGCCGGCATGACACGCCCCGGTCGCCCCTCGCGCAGTGTCGCGCGCAGGTAATCGTCGCTCGCGACCGCCAGGAAATCGGGCAGGTTGAGCGGAACACCGACCCCACCATTACCGTCGGCGCCGTGACATACGGCGCAATGCTGCTGATAAAGCACAGCCCCGTCGGCCAGCCCCGCCAGAGCCAGGCGCGACAGCAACAGCAAACCGGTGAGAACGAATGACGCGAGATAAGCGGATTTCATGGCTGCCTATTCTGAACACTCGGCGAGCCGGCGACTTTGACCTGCATCAAACCCTCTAGCCTGCACCCTGGCTCAGGCGCTCCACCAGCCATGCCCTGACACTGTCGATCTGATCGGGGCACAGGCTGTGTTGCATCGCGTAGCGGTGAAACTGGACCTGGTAGCCCTGTGCCTCGATCAGCGTACGCGAGCGTTCGGCAACAGGAAACGGAACCACGGGATCCCGATCGCCGTGATCCATGCGGATCAGCAGCGCGCTCGGATCGGCGCAGCACTGTTCGGGCAATGTGTCGGCGAGCGGCAGATATGCAGACAGCGCCAGTACACCCGCCAGGGGTCGCCGGAAGCGCAAGGCCGTATGCAGCGCAATGGCGCCTCCCTGGGAAAACCCTGCCAATACAATGTGATCGCTGCTGATGCCGCGCGCCTGCTCGCGCTCGACGAGCGTCAGCAGGAGCTCACGCGCACGCTCGATGCCGGCCGCGTCCTCGCCGCACACGAAATCCAGGTCATAGATGTCATACCAGGCCCGCATTAGCATGCCGCCATTGAGGGTGACCGGTCTAGGGGGTGCATGAGGCAGCACGATACGGGCGCCGAGCTCTGCCGCCAGGTCCCAATCCCGCACCAGCGGTTCGAAATCGTGGCCGTCGGCGCCCAGACCGTGCAACCAGATCAGCGCACAGCGGGCTGCCCCGGAGGGTTCGATTTCCAGCGTTTCAAGCATATCGCAATCTCTCAGCGACCGGCGCAGGGAGCATCCTACCTGCTCGGGATCGCGCCCGCACCCGCTTGGGCTTTTCCCGCAGCGTTCGTATACTTGCGCAGAACACACAGACAGGTAAAGGCGATGAGACCCTGCTGGGCACAATACCTCCTCTGCTTATGCGTGGCGCTGGCGGGCGCCGCTGCGGTGCTGACCGCCTGCGGACAAAAGGGCGACCTCTACCTGCCGGATGAACCGGAACCCCGCGAACAACAGGATCAATAGCCAGCATGGATTTCTTCGACTACCGGGATGGCTGCCTGTACGGGGAACAGGTGGATCTCCAGCAGCTTGCGCAGCGGCACGGAACGCCACTGTACGCCTACTCGCGCGCCACCCTGGAGAGACACTGGAAGGCCTTCGACAATGCACTGGGCGAACGTCCCCATCTGGTTTGCTATGCGGTGAAAGCCAACTCCAACCTGGCTGTGCTCGCTCTGCTGGCGCGCCTGGGATCCGGTTTCGACATCGTCTCCGGGGGCGAGCTGGCGCGCGTAGTGAAAGCCGGCGGCAAACCGTCCAGGGTAGTTTTTTCCGGTGTAGGAAAAACCGTCGCGGAGATGGAACAGGCGCTGGAGGCAGGCATTCGCTGCTTTAACGTGGAGTCGACCGCCGAGCTGCGCCGGCTCGATGAAGTCGCGGGAGCGCACGGCGTCGTTGCTCCGATCTCGCTGCGCGTCAATCCCGACGTGGATGCCGGGACCCACCCGTATATTTCCACCGGCCTCAAGGAGAACAAGTTCGGCATCGACACCGCGGCTGCGCTGGAAGCCTACCGGCAGGCGGCGGAGGCGGCCCATCTGCGGGTGGCGGGTGTGGATTGCCATATCGGCTCCCAGCTGACCGAGATAGCACCCTTTGTGGACGCCCTGGACCGGGTCCTCGCGCTGGTGGCGCGCATCGAAGCAGAAGGTATCAGCGTTCAGCATCTGGATCTTGGTGGCGGACTCGGGGTGCGCTACCGGGACGAACACCCGCCCTCACCGGAACAGTACATGCGCCCTATCGTGGCGCGCCTCGCAAACAGCGAAAAGGAAATATTGATAGAACCGGGGCGCGCCATTGCGGCGAACGCCGGCGTCCTGCTGACCCGGGTGCAGTACCTGAAGGAATCCGAACACAAGAATTTCGCCATAGTCGACGCGGCCATGAATGATCTCATCCGGCCTGCGCTCTACGGCGCCTGGCAGGATATCGTGCCGCTGCGACAGCGGGCTGCCGGTTCCAAGGCGTACGACATTGTCGGTCCGGTGTGCGAAACGGGTGACTTCCTGGGCAAGGATCGACACCTGGACATTGCGCCGGGCGATCTGCTCGCGGTACGTGCAGCGGGCGCATATGGTTTCACCATGAGCTCCAACTATAACAGCCGTCCCAGGGCGGCCGAAATACTGATCGATGGCAATACGGCGCATCTGGTGCGCAGGCGTGAGAGCGTCGCCAGCCTGTTTGCAGACGAAGCGATACCGGATTTCTGAGCCCTCCCGGTGCAACGCATAGCCGAACCCGAACTCATGGACGATCCCGCGCAGGCCCTGGCCTATGCGCGCGCAGATTTCAGCGAGCCGCACCAGCATTTCGTTGAGCTGTTCATCGAGCGCTTCAGTGCAGATGTGAGCGGGACCGTGCTCGACCTGGGCTGTGGCCCGGGCGACATCTGCCGGCGCTTCGCCCGGGCGTTGCCCGGCTGCAGGGTTCACGGTGTAGACGGCGCCAGGGCCATGCTGGATCTGGCACGCGCGGACACCGCGCGACAACGCCTGAGCGACCGTATCGAGTTCATTCTGGGTTATCTTCCCGGTGCGCAGCTGCCGCTCGATCATTACGACCTGATCATTTCGAACAGCCTGCTGCATCATTTACACGATCCCGCCGCACTCTGGCAGAGCGTGACGAAATTCGCCAGGCCCGGGGCTTCGGTGTTTATAATGGATCTGATGCGGCCCGACAGCCGGGAGACTGCAGCCCAATTGGTGACGGAATACGCCAGCGACGAACCGGAGCTGCTGCAGCGGGATTTTTTCAACTCGCTGCTGGCCGCCTACCGGCCGACGGAGATCCAGCGACAGCTCGAGCAGTGCAGGCTCGGAGGTTTGCGCACAGAGACCGTCAGCGATCGCCACCTTATTGTGTTTGGCCGCTTAGGCTGACTGCTCACCCCGCCGCATCCAGGTCGGCCTGCCCCCGGCGTCAATCAGGCCACGGATAGATAACCAGTGCCGCGCATCGTCGGCGTCCCGCTCAAACCAGGCGCCTGCGGAACCCAGGCGGAAACTGTAACCCCAGGCATCCATATCGCGCATCATGCGCTTCCTGCCCACACCGGGCAGCTGATCGGCGAGCAGGATCTGCAGGTAAAACAGACGGCGTTTTCTTCCGCATAGTCACCACCGGCGTCGGTATGCAGGCCCAGCCGCCTGGCCGGGGTCATGCACACGTAGTGCCCGGCCTCGTGCAGAATCGAATGCACCGGTGTATCACCACGCACCAGCAGATCGTTGCCGACCAGCCCCGCCTCCGTCTCACCCCAGTAGCTGCCCGGAATCGGTGTGCCGTCGGCAAGCCACTCGCATTGCATCCCGTAACGCGCCAGCAGCGTGGCCACCGGGGCAAGGCCCAGTCGCTCCACAAGCAGCACGGTCGGACCCTGCTGCAGCGTCTGCGCGCTCAGCTCCACGGCCCGCGCCGGACGGCCCGGGGCCGTGCATCGATGTCATTCACGGCAATCCCCTCTTCGGCGGCACACGAGGCGACGGCCGGCACCGCCTCGCGGAACTGGCGCGACACGGCGCTCTCGATCCCGGCGAATTCTGACCGCCCCGTCTGCCGCTTGCAAATCTTCGGGCGGGCCGTACCCTGACAGCAATGCAACTGACATTCAGCAAAATGCACGGCCTGGGCAACGATTTTGTTGTCGTCGACGCCATTTCCCAGCAGGTCGACCTGAGCGCGCGCCAGATTCGCCTGCTGGCCGACCGCCGCCACGGCGTAGGTTGCGATCAGCTGCTGCTGGTGGAACGCTCCGAGCGGCCCGATAGTGAATTCCGCTACCGCATTTTCAACGCCGACGGCGGCGAGGTGGAGCAGTGTGGCAACGGCGCGCGCTGTTTCGCGCGCTTTGTCCGGGAGAAAGGGCTGACCGATTCCCGGCGCATTCCGGTCGAGACCAGGGCCGGTCGCATCGAACTCATGCTGCAGGACGACGGCCAGGTCTCGGTAGACATGGGAGTACCCCGGCTGCGGCCGCCCGACATCCCTTTTCAGGCGCTGGTCCGGGCGCCCCGCTACGCCCTGTCCGTGGCTGGGGAAACGGTCGAGATAGGCGCCGTATCCATGGGCAATCCACACGCAGTGCTCGAGGTACCTCATGTGGAATCTGCTCCGGTGTCCCGGCTGGGTCCGTCGATCGAGGCACATCCGCGCTTCCCGATGCGTGCCAACGTGGGATTCATGGAGGTCGTAGACCGCGACCGCGTTCGCCTGCGCGTTTTCGAACGCGGCGTCGGCGAAACGCTGGCCTGCGGATCGGGCGCCTGCGCTGCAGTCGTTGTGGGCCGGGTACAGGAACTGCTCGATGAAACAGTCACCGTCGAACTCCGTGGTGGCGATCTTGTGGTAAGCTGGGCAGGTGAAAACCAGCCCGTATTTCTGACAGGGCCGGCCACGTTCGTTTTTGAAGGCAGAATGGAAATATGACGACGCAAGCGAATATCGAGACCCCCATCGAGGCTCCGACTGCGGAACAGATTTCAGAGTACCTGGACCAGCACCCCGGGTTTTTCGACGAACACCCGGATCTGCTCGCTGGCATGCGCCTGTCGCACACCAGCGGCAAAGCGGTATCCCTGATCGAGCGTCAGGTGCAGGTGCTGCGTGACGAGAACGAGAGCCTCAAGGGCAGGCTGCTGGAACTGGTGACTGTTGCGCGCGACAACGATCACCTCAGCGGCCGCATGCACCAGATGACGCTGGATCTGCTGCAGGCCGGTACGCTGGTGGCCCTGCTGGACACGCTGGAGGATCACCTGCGTAATGAGTTCAAGGCCGATGCGATCGCCCTGCGCCTGAGCGGCCTCGGTGAGGCCCAGCAGCGCGAGACCGGCGCCGCAGCGCTGGTGATCGACGCGCGCAGCAAGGAGCTGTTCCCGACCTCGCTGTGCGATGGCAAACCGCAGTGCGGTCGCCTCAAGCAGCAGCAGCTGCAGTTTCTGTTCGGAAGCGACGCCACAGATATCGAGTCTGCTGCGGTAATACCGCTGGGTCACCATGGACAGAGCGGATTGCTGGCCATTGGCAGCCGTGAGGTGCACCGCTTCAACCCCTGCATGGGGACCCTGTTTCTGACTCACCTCGGGGAACTGCTCGTGATCCTGCTGCGCCATCACGTCACCGCCTAGCGCCGGTGGACGCAAGCGCACTGTCTTGGCTGGACGATTTCAAACGTCACCTCGGCGAAGAGCGGCGCCTGTCACCCCATACCCTGAACAGTTACAGCCGTGATCTCGACACCGTCGTGCGTTTCTGTGAGGATGCCGACATACGCCGCTGGACCGACCTTAAGGCCCACCAGGTACGCGCCTTTGCCGCCACCCGCCACCGCCGCGGACTGGGCGGACGCAGCATCCAGAGAAACCTTTCGGCGTTACGCAGTTTTTTCCGTTTCCTGATCAGGCGTGGCCAGCTGAAAAGCAATCCCGCGGCGGACATACGCGCGCCGAAAACGCCACACAAGCTGCCGCACTGCCTCGACGTCGACCGGCTTCAAAACCTGCTGAACGGCGACGCCGATGACTGGCTAAGCCAGCGCGATCTCGCCATGCTGGAGCTCATGTATTCCTCGGGGCTGCGCCTGGCTGAACTCGTGGCTCTGGATCTGCAGCACATCAACCTCCAGCACCGCGAAGCACGGGTACTCGGCAAGGGTCGCAAGACCCGCATCGTTCCCGTCGGCCACAAGGCGGCGCAGGTTCTGGGCGCCTGGCTCCGCATCCGGACCACGCACTGCAGCGAGGGCGAGTCGGCGCTGTTCATTAGCCGCAGGGGCACCCGGCTCAGCCCGCGCAGTGTGCAGCAACGTTTCAGGCGCTGGGCCCTGAAGCAGGGCTCCGACAGCCATCTGCATCCCCACGCCCTGCGCCACTCCTGCGCCACCCACGTTCTGGAATCGAGCGGCGACCTGCGCGCGGTGCAGGAGCTGCTCGGCCATGCCGACCTCGGGACCACCCAGGTTTATACCCACCTCGATTTCCAGCACCTGGCCCAGGTCTACGACCAGGCCCACCCACGCGCCCGCAAGACCAGCAAGGGCTCCTAACCGGCCGAACTCCGGGGTTTTCCCCTGAATCCGCCTGCTCTCTTGGTGTACAATTTCGGGCCCTTTTACCGGAAAACGGGGTCTGCTGTGGAACAGTATCGCGGTACAACCATCCTCTCCGTGCGCCGCAATGGCCGTGTGGTGGTCGGCGGGGACGGTCAGGTATCGATGGGCAACACCGTGATGAAGGGCAATGCGCGCAAGGTACGTACCCTGTACCACGGCAAGGTGCTGGCCGGATTCGCCGGCGGCACCGCCGATGCCTTTACCCTGTTCGAGCGCTTTGAAGCCAAGCTGGAGAAACACCAGGGACATTTGCTGCGCTCGGCGGTGGAGCTGGCCAAGGACTGGCGCACAGACCGCATGCTGCGCCGCCTCGAAGCGCTGCTGGTGGTCGCCGACAAGGAAAGCTCCCTGATAATTACCGGCAACGGGGATGTCATCGAACCGGAGGATCACCTCATAGCGATCGGATCCGGCGGGCCTTTTGCCCAGGCCGCCGCCCGGGCCCTGCTGGATAACACCGAGCTGGATGCCAGTACAATCGTCGAAAAAGGGCTGGGTATTGCCGGTGACATCTGCATCTATACCAACCACAACCACACCATCGAACAACTGGATTGCTAGGCCTGCCAATGTCTGATATGACTCCCAGGGAGATCGTTCACGAGCTCGATAAACATATCATTGGCCAGGACGAGGCCAAAAGAGCTGTCGCCATTGCGCTGCGCAACCGCTGGCGGCGTATGCAGCTCGCCGAGGAACTGCGCCAGGAAATCACTCCCAAGAACATTCTGATGATCGGTCCCACCGGGGTGGGCAAGACCGAAATCGCCCGCCGGCTGGCCAAGTTGGCCAACGCGCCCTTTGTCAAGGTGGAGGCGACCAAGTTTACCGAGGTCGGCTACGTCGGGCGCGATGTCGACTCGATCGTTCGTGACCTGGTGGACGTGTCCATCAAGATGTTGCGCGAGCAGGAAATGGCGCGCGTACGCTTTCGCGCCGAGGAGGCTGCGGAAGAGCGCATCCTCGATATCCTGCTGCCTGCGGCCCGCGACAGCGAGCCGGATTCGTCCTCCAGTGCCCGCCAGCTGCTGCGCAAGAAACTGCGCGAGGGCGACCTGGATGAAAAGGAGATCGAGGTGAATGTCAGTGCCCGGGGCCCGGGCCTTGAAATTATGGCGCCTCCAGGTATGGAAGAAATGACCAACCAGCTGCAAAGCATGTTTTCCAACATGTCCAGACAGCAACAGAAAACCCAGAAAATGTCGGTGAGGGCCGCTTTTGCCACCCTTTGCGACGACGAAGCGGCGAAAATGGTCAACGAGGACGAGCTCAGAGAAAGGGCCGTGGCCGCCGCTGAACAGAACGGCATCGTGTTCCTCGACGAGCTGGACAAGGTGGCCAAGCGCAGCGAGGGAGCCGGAGCGGATGTTTCGCGCGAGGGAGTGCAGCGCGACCTGCTGCCACTGATCGAGGGCTGCACGGTCAGCACCAAGCACGGCATGATCAAGACCGACCACATCCTGTTTATCGCCTCCGGGGCTTTTCACCTGGCGAGGCCCTCTGATCTTATTCCCGAGCTCCAGGGCCGCCTGCCGATTCGAGTAGAGCTGGCGGCGCTGACGCCCGAGGATTTCGAGCGCATCCTCACCGAGCCCAGCGCTTCGTTGACCGAGCAGTACCAGGCCCTGCTGGCTACCGAGGGCCTGCAGCTGCAATTCAGCAGGGACGGGTTGCGGCGTATAGCCGAGACTGCGTGGCAGGTTAACGAGAGAACGGAAAACATCGGTGCCCGCCGCCTGCACACAGTCATGGAGCGGTTGCTGGAGGACACCTCGTTCGGCGCCGCCGATGCCGGCCTGCAGGACCAGCCGCTGCTGGTTGACGCCGCCTACGTCGACGGCCAGCTGAAAGAATTGAGCGCGGACGAGGATCTGTCCCGCTTCATTCTCTGATAAGGCCACCGCCAGTGTCCGATCCCCACCAGAAGCCCCTGGGCATCAAGCTGCACAAGCGCTCGAGAAACCTGGAGCTGACTTATGCCGATGGCGAGCGGTACCTGCTCAGCTGCGAATACCTGCGAGTGTACTCCCCGTCGGCCGAGGTCAGGGGCCACGGACCCGGGCAGGAAGTACTCCAGACCGGCAAGATCAACGTCGGCATCAGCGCAATAAAACCGGTCGGCCATTATGCCCTGCAACTGGTCTTTGATGACGGCCACGACACCGGGTTGTACGCCTGGGATTACCTCTACGAGCTCTGCACCGGGCACCAGCAGAAATGGCAGGATTACCTGGACCGGATGACCCAGGCCGGTGCCAGCCGTGATCCTGAACTACAGGTCCTCAAATTCGACCCGACCTGACCCGGCCGACGCATCGCGCTACAATAAGTGGTTGAACAGTGCCGGGGTACAGACCCATTGAGCCAGCCATGAGCGAGAAAGACACCACCCACTTCGGCTATAAGGAAGTGAGCAAGAGCGAGAAAGCCGACATGGTTGCCGATGTATTTCATTCGGTCGCGTCCCGCTACGACCTCATGAACGATCTCATGTCCGCCGGCATCCATCGTATCTGGAAGCGTTTTGCGATCGAGCTCAGTGGTGTGCGCAAAGGCAATGCCGTGCTCGATATCGCCGGCGGCACCGGTGACCTGGCTGCCCGTTTTGCCGACATCGTC
>CAJICB010000651.1_pt1 | contig 11360 bp, 9 predicted proteins | sample 9199491 | NCBI WGS metagenome assembly CAJICB01 (sample SAMEA7708320, study PRJEB35096) | sediment metagenome | biome: marine neritic benthic zone biome [ENVO:01000025]; feature: sediment [ENVO:00002007]; material: shallow marine sediment [ENVO:03000034] sea grass bed [ENVO_01000059] ... | reverse complement strand
TCAAAACCGACCCAGACAGTGGTCACCAGCTCTGCGTTGTAGCCGCAAAACCAGGCATCACGCTGGTCGTTGGTGGTACCCGTCTTGCCCGCCAGATCCTGGCGTCCAAGCTCCATGGCACGCCTGCCGGTCCCACGCTTTATCACATCCCGCATCATAGAGGACATCAGATAGACATTGGCCTCGTCGACGACGCGCTCAGCCAACAACGGCGCCGCTTGTGCATCGTCACTGGTCCCCGCATCCTGCTCAAGTAACTCGGTAGTGACTGAAACAGGCTGCACGACTGCAGGTTCCGCTGGGGACGCTTGCTCACACTGCGGGCAGACCAGCGGCGGGTCCGCCTGGAACAGAACATTATCGTCCGCATCGCGTATCTCGCGGATAAAATACGGCTCGACAAAGTACCCTCCGTTTGCCCATACGCTGTAGGCGCGCGCCATTTCCAGAGGCGTGGCTGAACCACTGCCCAGTGCCAGCGACAGATCCCGAGGAATCTGCTTGGGTTTGAAGCCGAAGCGCCGCACATACTCGGCGGCATAAGCCGAACCGACCGCCTGCAATAGCCGGATCGAGACCAGATTCCGCGAGCGCGTCAAGGCCTCTCGCATGCGCGTCGGGCCGTAGAATTTGCCACTGTAGTTTTCTGGTCGCCAGGTTGTTTCCAGTGAAGGATCATTGAAAACCACCGGTGCATCGTTAAACAGGCTGGCCGCCGTATAGCCCTTGTCCAACGCGGCCGAATAGACGAAGGGTTTAAAACTCGATCCCGGTTGACGCTGCGCCTGGGTGGCTCGATTGAACTTACTGAGGTAGAAGTCAAAGCCTCCGACCAGTGCCTGAATCGCCCCGTCCCGCGGCCGAACCGATACCAGGGCCCCGGAAACCTGGGGCAGCTGCGCAAGGAGCCAGCGCTCATCGGGCCCCGCCTCGAGGTAGATCAGGTCACCAGCTTTCAGCAACTCGCCAGCGGTACCCAACTCGGGGCCGCGGCTGTTCACCGACCTGTAGGTACGTGCCCAGGATATCGCATCCCAGTCTAGCTCGGCGAAACCCTGTGCCTTGAGATAAACGCTTGCGGATTTTTCCTCGACTTCCGTCACCACTGCCGGACTCAGCCCGCCGATGGAGTTGACGTTCGCCAGCAAGCTCCTGTAGTCCGCCTCTCCTGCACTCTCCGCGAGTTCCTCGTGACGGATGATGCCGCGATAACCGTGGCGCCGGTCGTAGGCCAGCAACCCGTCGCGTACCGCTTTGTTAGCCGCGGCCTGGCGGTCACCGGCCAGCGTGGTGAAAACGCGATACCCGGCAACGTAGGCATCATCGCCGTAGCGCTCGGTCATATACGCCCGCACCATCTCCGCGAGGTACGGAGCCTCCACGCTCACCGCCGCCTTGTGCAGGCTGGCCGTGTCCGGCTCTCCCAGGGCCAGGCGCAACTGTTCGGCACCGATGAAACCCAGGACGTACATGCGACCCAGCACGTAGTTGCGACGTTCCAGCGCCCTTTCCGGGTTACTCACCGGATTGTTGGCAGACGGCGCCTTCGGCAGTCCGGCGATCATCGCTACCTGGGGCAGGGTCAAGCCGTCGATCTTGACCCCGTAGTACACCTGGGCCGCAGCGGCAATCCCGTAAGCACGATGCCCGAAGTAGATCTTGTTCAGGTACAGCTCGAGAATTTCCTGTTTGCTGAGGTGGCGTTCGATTTTCAGCGCCAGAAATATCTCCTTCAGCTTGCGCAAATAGGTTTTTTCTTTGGTGAGAAAGAAGTTACGTGCCACCTGCATGGTGATGGTGCTGCCACCCTGACGCTTTTCCCCGGTCCGGATCAGTTCCAGCGCGGCGCGCAACAAGCCCTGATAGTCGACGCCCGGGTGCTCGAAAAAACGGTCGTCCTCTGTAGCCAGGATGGCGTTTATCACCATTGGCGGCAGATCTTCGTACAGCAGCGGCGTCCTGTGCTGTTCGCCAAATTCGGCGATCAGATCTCCCGCGTCCGTATACACCCGCAACGGTACCTGAAGCTGGACTTCCTTGAGCCGCTCTATAGGAGGCAACTGTGGCGCGATATAAAAATAGGCGGCTACCACGACGACCAGACCCGCCGTTACCAGAGCGAATCCGGTGGCGAGAGAAAAGCGCAGGAACTTGGCAAGTACTGTCATAAATTTGGCGGGATGTGACCAACTTCAAATTAAAAAACAACAGGATTTCTAAACTTCAGTATAAAGCGTCCGATAATTGGAATCGAACCATCGAGGATTGAAGAGCCCTTCGTTGACAACCCGTTGTTGTTGCTCTCTAATCCATCACAGTATCAAGACGCTGCAATTGCGGTGAAATAAAGGGAAATTACGGTGCAAATCGCGCAACTGTTTACACGGAAAAAGCCGCCAGTCCTGGGACTGGACATCAGTTCATCGGCGGTCAAACTGCTCGAACTCAGTCGCAATGGTAACCGCTACCGCGTAGAAAGTTACGCCGTTGAGCCGCTGCCCCCGAACTCGGTTGTCGAAAAGAATATTACCGATGTCGAAGCCGTAGGTGAAGCCGTGCGGCGCGCGGTGAAGAGAGCCGGCGCGCGCACCCGGAATGCGGCGGTGGCGGTGGCGGGCTCATCGGTCATCACCAAGGTGGTACCGATGCCGAACAGCTTGTCGGAAGACGAGCTCCACACCCAGATCGAGCTGGAGGCCGACCAGTACGTTCCCTACCCGCTGGAGGAGGTCAGCCTCGACTTCGAGGTCCTGGGACCCAGCGACAACAATCCCGATACTGTCGATGTACTGCTGGCTGCCTGCCGCACGGAAACCGTAGACATGCGCACCGCAGCCGTTGAGAGTGGAGGACTGGATACCAAGGTCGTCGACGTGGAGGCCTACGCGACGGAAAACGCCTTCGAGCTGCTCCTCGACCAGGTACCGGATCAGGGCATGGAGAAGACCGTGGCCCTGGTCGACATCGGTTCCACAATGACGACCCTCAATGTCCTGCATGACACCAAGCTCATCTACACTCGCGATCAGGTATTTGGCGGCAAGCAGCTGACCGAAGAGATCATGCGGCGTTACGGGCTTTCCTACGAGGAAGCCGGCATGGCTAAGCGACAGGGCGGCCTGCCGGAGAACTACGAGCCGGAAGTTCTGGAACCGTTCAAGGAAGCAATGTGTCAGCAGGTCAGCCGTTCCCTGCAGTTTTTCTTCGGCTCCAGCCAGTACAACAGTGTCGATCAAGTGATTCTTGCCGGGGGCAGCGCATCGGTTCCCGGCGTCACCGACCTGATCCAGGATCGGCTCAGTATCGAAACTCTGATGGCGAACCCGTTCGCTTCCATGTCACTGTCTTCACGGGTCAAACCTCAGTCCCTCAGTAATGACGCGCCGGCACTGTTGATCGCATGCGGCCTGGCTTTGAGGAGTTTCGACTAATGGCACACATCAATCTATTACCCTGGCGCGAGGAATTGCGCAAGCAGAAGCAGCAACAGTTTGCTGTCGTTTCAGCCGGCACCGCCATCGTTGCCGCGTTGCTGGTGCTGCTGGTTCACATGCAGGTCGAAGGCCTGATCGAAAAACAGAATGTCCGCAACAGTTTCCTCGATAACGAAATCGCCGAGCTGGACAAGAAGATCGCAAGAATCAAGGACCTGGAAAAAACCAAGGCTGCGCTGCTGGCCCGAATGGACATCATTCAGCAGCTGCAGCACAGCCGCCCCCAGAGCGTACATCTGATGGACGAACTGGTTTATACAATGCCCGACGGCGTTTACCTCGAGAAGATCATTCAAAAAGGCGCCTCTCTCACCGTCAGCGGTATAGCACAGTCCAATGCGCGCGTGTCCGCCTACATGCGCAACATCGACAATTCCGACTGGCTGGGCAACCCGAAACTCGATGTGATCGAGAGCAAGGACGCTGATCGGCGCCGTAGCGCGGAGTTCGTCCTGCGCGCCAGCCAGGTAACGCCCTCGGAGACATCCCCTGGGAAGCAGGCAGAGGAGCAGGGTTAATGGATCTTTCGCAACTCAATGAACTGGATCTCAGCAATGTCGCCAACTGGCCGTTGCCGGCACGAGTTGCCGTTATCGCGATTATTTTCGTCGGCGTGATCGCGCTGGGCTACTGGCTGGACATCAAGGACCAGGGCATGCGTCTCGAAAAGGCCGAGCAGAAGGAAAGCGAATTGCGCCATACCTTTGAGGCCAAGGCCAAGAAAGCCGCCAATCTGGAAGCCTATGAACAGCAGCTCGCGGAGATGAGGGAATCCTTCGGCGCCATGCTGCGCCAGCTGCCCAACAAGACCGAGGTCGCGGAACTGCTGGTAGACATTTCCCAGACGGGACTGGCCAGCGGCCTTGAATTCGAACTGTTCAAGCCCCAGAGCGAGATTCCCAAGGAATTCTATGCGGAGCTTCCGATCAGCATCCGGGTCAAGGGCGACTATCACGAGTTCGGCAACTTTGTCAGTGGCGTCGCTGCCCTGCCGCGTATTGTCACCGTACACGATGTAAGCATTGAGCAGAGCACGGAGCAGGGCTTGACGATGAACATTCTCGCCAAGACCTACCGTTACCTGGATGAGGAAGAAGGAGGTGCCCAATGATCCGTCTGCGTCGAGCAGCCCGGGCCGCGGCGGCCTGCCTGGTAGCTGGCAGCCTCGCTGCGTGCAGCGGCAACAACACCGAGGATCTGCGCACCTATGTCGAGGACGTCAAGTCACGCCAACACCCGCGCGTGGATCCCTTGCCCGAGTTTGCGCCCTACGAGACTCATCTCTACCAGGCGCAGAGCGACCGCGACCCTTTTACGCCACCGGTCGTTTCAGCCCCGAAATCCGAGGTGGCTCAAGCCTCCGGAACGGGGATTTCCCCTGATTTTAACCGGGCACGTGAACCTCTCGAATCCGAGCCGCTGGACAGCCTGCGCATGGTCGGGACGCTGGAGCGTGCAGGCAGTTCCTGGGCGCTGGTGCGCATGAGCGACAGTACGATTCATCGGGTAAAGCCTGGCAACTACCTGGGCCAGAACCACGGCAAGATCGTCGGCATTACAGAATCAGAAGTTGAACTGAACGAGATCGTACCGGATGGACTCGGTGGATGGATGGAACGCCAGGCTGCGCTGGCACTCAGTGAGTAATTTGGAGATAAAAACGATGAACGCTAACCGGATGACCTGGAACGCCACAGTACAAGGTGCACGGCTTTTCAACCGCCTGATTGGAAATGGAATCCTGGCGCTGGCCACGCTGTGCCTGTTGAGCGGCTGGCAAGGCGTACGCGCGGAGGCGGTCCCCCTGAATGCACTTCAGGAGATCAGCTACGCGGGGCTTCCGGGGAATCAGGTTCAGGTGACCTTCAAGCTGACCCAGCCGGTCTCCACCCCGGCGAGCTTCACCATCGACAACCCCGCGCGTATCGCCTTCGATCTTCCGGCGACCAAGAGTGATCTGGCGGCACGCTCACAGTCTATCGGCATCGGACCGGCGAAAAGTGTGACGGCGGTAGAGGTGAAGGGTCGGACCCGCGTAGTGCTCAACCTCTTTGCAATGGTCCCCTACGAGACCCGTACCGAAGGCAACCAGATTGTTGTGATACTGGGCAGCGCCGGTGCAGCAGTGGCAGCGACCGCCGGCGGCGCCCCCGCCGCCGTCGCGGCAGCCCCGGGTGAAGCCGCGCTTACCGAGGTCGATTTCCGGCGCGGCGACCAGGGCGAAGGGCGCGTCGTCATCACCCTGTCGAATCCCGCCATTCCGGTAGACATGCGTCAGGAAGCCGGCAAAGTGGTGCTGGACTTCCGGGGCGCCTCCCTGCCCGAAGCCCTCGAGCGCCGCCTCGATGTGACCGATTTCGCCACACCCGTGAAAATCATCGACACCGAATCCAAACGGGACGGCGTCCGCATGGAGATCACTTCCATCGGCGAATATGACCACCTGGCGTATCAGTCCGATAACCAGTTCACCGTCGAAATTCGCGAGACCACCAAGGAAGCGCAGGAAGAACGCAGGAAGAAGGAGTTCGGTTACACGGGTGAACGCCTGTCGCTGAATTTCCAGGATATCGAAGTCCGCTCGGTCCTGCAGCTGCTGGCCGACTTTACCGGCAGCAACATAGTGGTGAGCGATACCGTCTCTGGAAATCTCACTCTGCGCATGCAGAACGTGCCGTGGGACCAGGCACTGGATATCGTGCTCAAGACCAAGGGTCTTGCCAAACGCGAAAGCGGTAACGTCATGCTGATCGCGCCCAGCGAGGAAATCGCGGCACGCGAGAAGCTGGAACTGGAATCCCAGAAACAGATCGAGGAACTGTCGCCTCTGTATTCCGACTTCATTCAGATCAACTATGCCAAGGCCGCAGACCTGGCCGCGCTGCTGCAGAGCGGTGACAGCTCGCTGATGTCTGACCGCGGCAAAGTCACCGTCGACGATCGCACCAACACGCTGCTGATCCAGGATACCGCGGAAAAACTCGAGCAGATCCGCCGCATGGTGGCGCGTCTCGACATTCCGGTACGCCAGGTGCTGATCGAATCACGTATCGTGCTGGCGAACAATGACTTCGCGCGGGACCTGGGTGTCAGGTTCGGATTGAGCCACAACAGCCAGAGCAGTCCCGCAGACTTCGTGCTTGGCGGCAAGGAACCCGGTGACGTCAACTACGCTGACACGATTACTGCATTCGAATCGCCGGCTGGCAGCGGCAATGAAGGCCTGCTGGTTGACCTTCCGGTCGTCGATCCCGCGGGCGCCGTGGGCATCGCGCTCGGCAAGCTGGGCAAAAACCTGCTGGCTCTGGAGCTCAGTGCCATGCAACTGGAGGACCGCGGTGAAGTCATCTCCAGCCCGCGGGTGATCACCTCCAACCAGCAGGAAGCGTCTATCCAGCAGGGTGTCGAAATCCCCTACCAGGAAGCCTCCTCCAGCGGCGCCACCTCGGTGAGCTTCAAGGAAGCGGTGCTGGAACTGAAAGTGACTCCCCAGATCACGCCCGACGACCGCATCATCATGGACCTCGAGGTCAGTAAGGACAGCGTGGGCCAGATCTTCGCGGGCGTACCCAGCATCGACACCCGCAACGTGGCGACCCGGGTTCTGGTCGATAACGGTGAGACCCTGGTGCTGGGCGGCATCTACGAACAGGAGCGCGGCAAGGAAGTCGAGCGCGTGCCTTTCTTCGGGGAACTCCCCGGAGTGGGCTGGCTGTTCAAGACCGAACGTAACTTGAACGAGAAAAGCGAGATGCTGATTTTCGTGACCCCGAAGATCATCAAGCAGAGCCTTGCCATGCAATAAGCTCGACTTGTACGGGCGTTCAATTTCTGGCATACCTGCCCGGCATGAAACAGCCGGGCAGTTTTTTCTTGGTGGGTCCCATGGGGGCCGGCAAATCGACCATTGGGCGCCAGCTGGCCCGCTCGCTGCACCTGACATTCGTAGACAGCGACCGTGAAATCGAAAGAAAGACGGGCGTCGACATCCCATTAATCTTTGAATTGGAAGGCGAATCGGGATTTCGCAAGCGGGAGAAGGAGGTCATCGATGCGCTCTCCGCCAGGCTCGGCATCGTACTGGCGACGGGTGGCGGAGCGGTGCTCGATAAAGACAACCGGCGCCACCTCTCGTCCCGCGGTTACGTGATCTACCTGCACACCTCGGTGGAACAGCAGCTGAAACGCATTGCCCACGACAAGAACCGGCCCCTGTTACAGACCGCTGACCCACGACAGCGGCTTGTCGAATTGATGGAGTTTCGCGACCCCCTCTACCGGGAGGTGGCTGACTGGACGATTGAGACCGACGGTTGCCGGGTGCGCGACGTTGCGCAAAAAATCATCCAGCATATTGAGGAAATGCAGGCACCCTTTTATTCTAAACCGCATGGAAAAAATAGCACACGTTGAACTCGGCGAACGCAGCTACCCCATCTATATCGGACCCGGGCTGCTGTCGCGATCAGAACTGTATCGGGCTCACATTCGCGGTCGCCAGGTAATGATCGTCAGCAACGAGACGGTGGCGCCGCTGTACCTGGAACGGCTACGAGCTGCGCTGTCGGGGTACGAAGTTCAACAGGTCATCCTGCCCGACGGCGAGGAGTTCAAGAATCTTGAGATCCTCAACCGGATATTCGATGCGCTGCTGGAGAACCGCTTTAACCGCAGCTGCTGCCTGGTGGCCCTCGGTGGCGGCGTGATTGGTGACATGGCGGGTTTTGCAGCCGCCAGCTACCAGCGCGGCGTCGATTTCTTGCAGCTGCCCACCACCCTGTTGGCGCAGGTCGATTCATCTGTGGGTGGCAAAACCGGAGTAAACCATGCGCTGGGCAAGAACATGATCGGCGCATTTCATCAGCCCCGCTGCGTGTTGGCGGACACCGACACACTAGATACCCTCGCCGATCGACAACTCGCTGCCGGCATCGCGGAAATCATAAAATACGGATTGATTCAGGACGCGGCGTTTTTTGGCTGGCTGGAACAGAACGTCGAGCGCTTGCTGGCACGCGACACCGAGGCCTTGATCTACGCCATCGAACGCTCCTGCCAGTGCAAAGCCGAAATTGTCGCTGCCGATGAACGCGAGAGCGGTAAACGCGCCTTGCTAAACCTCGGCCACACATTCGGCCACGCAATCGAAACAGGAACCGGCTACGGCAGCTGGCTGCACGGTGAGGCGGTCGCTGTCGGCATGGCGATGGCAGGCGATCTGTCTGCACGGCTCGGCTGGCTGTCGGAAGCGGAGCTTGCGCGTATCCGCGCCCTGTTAAACCGCGCCCGACTGCCTGTGGACCCGCCTGCCGAAATGACGCGGGAGCGGTTTCTCGATCTGATGTCGGTAGACAAGAAGGCCGATGACAGAGGCATCAGACTGGTACTGATGGATACCATCGGCCATGCAACAGTCTGTGGCGATTTCGACCGCCAACTTCTCAACCAGACGCTGGATCCCGAGCTGAGACTGACGGCATCATGAGTACCCAGCCCTGTGGTGCAACGCCCGGCTCCGGCGCTGTGCCATATGCGGTTAACGATGCAACTTCCGCCGGCCGGCATTTCCCCGAACCGGCGCCGAACTATCGCAGCGAATTCCAGCGGGACCGGGACAGAATCATTCACGCGGCAGCTTTTCGCCGCCTCGAGTACAAGACCCAGGTGTTCGTCAACCACGAAGGCGACCTGTTCCGGACTCGTCTGACGCATTCGATAGAGGTCGCTCAGATTGCCCGCTCGATAGCCCGCGCCCTCAGCCTGAACGAGGATTTGACTGAGGCGATTGCGCTGGCGCACGACCTGGGTCACACACCTTTTGGACATGCGGGCCAGGACGCGCTCAATGCGTGCATGCAGGGATACGGCGGCTTCGAGCACAATTTGCAGTCGCTTCGGGTAGTCGATGAGCTGGAGGAAAAGTACGCGGATTTTCCGGGACTGAACCTGACGTTTGAAACCCGCGAAGGCATCCTCAAGCACTGTTCAGTGAAAAAAGCGGCTGAGCTTGGGGATGTCGGCGAACGCTTTCTGAACAAGCACCAGCCTAGCCTCGAAGCGCAGCTGACCAACCTGGCCGATGAAATTGCCTACAACAGCCACGACGTGGACGACGGTCTTCGTGCCGGGCTGATTTCGGTCGAACAGTTGAATAGAGTGCCGCTTTTCAGCCAACAATACGAGGACGTCAGGCGACACTACCCGCAGCTCTCCCCGCGGCGTGTCATTCATGAGGTGGTGCGCAGGCTCATCAACTGCCAGGTGGTCGATCTGGTGCAGACCAGCGAGGACAACCTGAAAAAGTTTAGCCCGGCCTCCCTCGAGGATGTGCGCTGCCACGGACAGTCGCTGATCGCGTTCAGCGAGGCGATGAAAGAGCGGAATCTGCAGCTCAAGCGCTTCTTGCGAAAACATCTCTACCGCCACTACCGGGTGCACCGTATGAGTGCCAAGGCAGCGCACGTGATTCGCGAGCTGTTCCAGGCATTCAATCAGGATCCGCGACTGATGCCCGACGAGGCACAGGAAAAAGCAAGCGAACTGCGGCAACGCTGCGGCGCTGCCGGGCAGGCACGCGCGGTGGCAGACTACGTCGCGGGAATGACCGACCGCTACGCGATCAAGGAGCATGAACGGGTATACAATCCCGGAGAACTGACTTAACGCCGGGCTGGGCAGCCAGGTCGCTGTTATGCGTATCTACATGCAGATTCCGCCCAGCGATGCCGGGCCACCGAGATTCTACCACCTCCATATTCAGGAGGACCTGCTCGAAGGCTGGACACTCATAAGGGAATGGGGTTACCAGGGCGCGGGGGGGCGCGTCGTCAAGGACCACTACCCTGATCGCGAAAGCGCTCAGAGTGCTATGCTGGCGGTGCGGGATGCGCAGTTGAAGAAAGGTTACCAGGTCGTGTTTATGCAGGCTCAATGATGAACAGCGGTGAATCAGGACAGTTCACGTCACCCGAATTTCTCGAGGCGTTCTCGCTGTATTGCGATCCCTACGATGATTCCGTCGACACCAGATTTTTTTATGCCAGCACGGGGCTCATGCAGCGCCTGGATCTGCTCACACATCTGACGCAGTTTGGCGAATCGGTGGTCGTGGTCACGGGACCGGATGGAAGTGGCAAGACGACGCTGATGAGCCGCTTTGTCGCCGAGGCGAACACCCGGTGGCAGCTTTGCCTGCTCGAAGGGCAGGAAAGCGGGCAGCTGCCCCAGCGCCTGGCTCAGGCCCTGAATGCCGACAGCTCTGCCGGGGAAAAAGAACTGGTCGCCGCCTGGGCGGCCCGAACCGACGCGTCTCAATTACTGGTGATCGTGATCGATAACGCCGAGTTGCTCGACCAGAACGCCTGCAACCGGCTGTGCGGATTGCTGGGTCAGCCGCAGGGCGAGCGGGTGAGAATCCTTCTATTCGGGACCCAGGATATCCAGCAACGGGTCAAACAGGCGCTGGAGGAGCGCGCCTGCTCGCGTACCACCCAGATGCTCGAGGTCCCGCGCCTGTCCGCGGAGGAAACGGCTTCGTATCTGATGCACCGGCTCGCCGTGGCTGGATACAGCGGCGAGACTCCGTTCACGGCGACCGAGGTGCGGGCGATCTGCAAGGCAGCCGACGGTCGGCCCGCAGACATCAACCGCCTTGCCCGCCGCGCCCTGCTGGAGCAACTCGAGCGCGTCAGAAGCAAACCGGCCGCCACGGAAAGGCACAGCAGCAAGAACCAGGGGCGCCTCTGGCTCAGCGCCTCGCTCGGGCTGCTCGCCGTACTTGCCTATGTAGGCTGGCAACGTCTGCCGTCGCCAGAGAATGTCGCGCAGAAACTGCCTGACCCGGCGCGCATTTCGCCGCAACACGAG
>CAJICB010000263.1_pt1 | contig 11460 bp, 12 predicted proteins | sample 9199491 | NCBI WGS metagenome assembly CAJICB01 (sample SAMEA7708320, study PRJEB35096) | sediment metagenome | biome: marine neritic benthic zone biome [ENVO:01000025]; feature: sediment [ENVO:00002007]; material: shallow marine sediment [ENVO:03000034] sea grass bed [ENVO_01000059] ... | reverse complement strand
TTGACCGTTTCGCGGGGCTGGCATAGGGTACGGATGCCGAGCAACCGCAACGTCTGACGCGGAACACCTTAGCGCTTTTTCGGCGGGCAGAGTGCGCAAACAACACAAGGCGATTGGTCAGCAATCATTGGCGGCTGGAGAGGTGGACCTGTGCTAGTCGTCGACCAGGCTGGCGCCGGCTGCGGGCGTTAGGCTGCGTCGCTGCCATTATCGCCCGGCAGCCCGTTCCAGACCGGCTTCCAGGAGGCGTCATGTCCTCGAGTCCTGTTTTCGTGTACGTGGGCGAGGCGCTCGCGGCATACGGCTTCGGCGCAGGGCACCCGTTCGGACCAGACCGTATGGATGCTTTCTGGCGCGCTATGCTCGAGCAGGGCCTGGATAAACGCGTCGACGTCCGCCCGCCCGTGCAGGCCAGCGAGGAGCAGATTCTCCGCTTCCACTCAGCGGCCTACCTGGAACGGGTAAAAAAGCAGTCCACGACCGGGAGCGGATTCCTGGACTGGGGCGACACGCCCGCGTTTCCGGGTGTTTTTGAAGCGGCCGCTGTGGTGGTGGGGACGGTACTGCGCGCGTTGGACGATGTCATCAGCGGGCGTTGCCGGCACGCTTTCGTGCCAATTGCGGGCCTGCATCACGCCCGCCGGGATAGTGCCGCCGGTTTCTGTGTTTTCAACGATTGTGCGGTAGCCATAGAAACGCTGAGACAGGAGTACCGGATTCAGCGTGTTGCCTATGTCGATATCGATGCCCACCATGGCGACGGCGTGTTCTACGCTTTCGAGGACGATCCGGACCTGATCGTTGCGGATCTGCACGAGGACGGCAGCTATCTCTATCCGGGCACCGGCTTCGCCGCTGAGACCGGCCGTGGTGTGGGGCAGGGCAGCAAGCTGAATGTGCCCCTGCCGCCCCAGGCCGGCGATGAAACCTTTTTCAAGGTATGGGAATCTGCGGAGCGGTTTGTCGACCAGGCAGCTCCCGGCTTCGTGCTGCTGCAGTGCGGCGCCGACAGTCTGGCGGGCGATCCCATCACCCACCTGCAGCTTTCCGAGGCGGCGCACCGCCACGCGGCGCAACGCCTGAAACAGCTCGCCGAACGCCGCTGTCAGGGGCGGCTGCTGGCGCTCGGCGGCGGCGGTTACAACCGCCCCAATCTGGCCCGTGCCTGGACCGCTGTGGTCGAGGCTTTGCTGGGCGAGGACGGCTGAATCCAGTATCATGCCGGTTTTTTCAGCCTCGTTGGGGAAACCGAATGTTCAGTAAAGACATGACCATCGCCGGATTCGACGACGAGCTCGCCAAGGCCATTGCCGGTGAAGTCAGGCGTCAGGAAGAGCACATCGAGTTGATCGCCTCGGAGAACTACGCGAGTCCGAGGGTCCTGGAGGCGCAGGGTTCCGTGTTGACCAACAAGTACGCCGAGGGCTATCCGTCCAAGCGTTACTACGGTGGCTGCGAATTCGTCGACCAGGCGGAGCAGCTGGCCATCGAGCGCGTCAAGCGCTTGTTCGGCGCCGACTATGCCAATGTGCAGCCGCACTCCGGTTCCCAGGCCAATGCCGCCGTTTATCTCGCCCTGTGCCAGCCGGGCGACACCATACTGGGCATGAGTCTGGCCGACGGCGGGCACCTGACCCACGGATCGAAGGTCAATTTCTCCGGCAAGACATTCAATGCGGTGCAGTACGGCGTGCGCGCAGACAGCGGCGAGCTCGACTACGAACAGCTGGAAGCGCTGGCCCGGGAACACCGGCCCAGGATGCTGGTCGCCGGTTTCTCAGCCTATTCGCGGGTGGTGGACTGGGAGCGCTGCCGGAAGATCGCCGATTTGGTCGGCGCCTACCTGTTCGTCGATATGGCCCACGTGGCGGGTCTCATCGCCACCGGCCACTACCCCAGTCCGGTGCAGATCGCCGATGTCACCACCACCACCACCCACAAGACGCTGCGCGGTCCGCGTGGTGGCCTGATTCTGGCCAGGTCCAACTCCGAGATCGAAAAGAAGCTGAACTCCGCGGTGTTCCCGGGGACCCAGGGTGGACCACTGATGCACGTCATCGCCGCCAAGGCAGTGGCCTTCAAGGAAGCCCTGGAGCCCGAGTTCACGGTCTATCAGGGGCAGGTGCTGGCCAATGCGCGTGCCATGGCGCAGGTCTTCATCGAGCGCGGTTACAAGGTGGTGTCGGGTGGCACCGACGACCACCTGTTCCTGGTGGACCTGGTCGACAAGGGCATCACGGGTAAGGACGCCGATGCCGCCCTGGGCGCGGCCAACATCACCGTGAACAAGAATGCGGTGCCGAACGATCCGCAGTCTCCGTTTGTCACCAGCGGCATCCGTGTCGGTACGCCGGCGGTTACCACGCGCGGCTTCGGCGACGCGGAAGTCCGGGAACTGGCGGGCTGGATGTGCGACATTCTGGACAATGTTCAGGACCGGGGCATGAGCGAGCAGCTCAGAGCCAGGGTGCTGGATCTCTGCGCGCGGTTTCCCGTCTACGGTTAGCCGGCTGCAGCGGGCGGAGACCGATCGCGCATGCGCTGTCCCTTTTGCGCTAGCATGGACACCAAGGTCATCGACTCGCGCCTTGCGGGTGAGGGTACCCAGGTGCGCCGGCGCCGCGAGTGTCTGGATTGCGGCGACCGTTTCACCACCTATGAGTCGGCAGAATTGGTGATGCCGCGCATCGTCAAGAGCGACGGGACACGCGAACCCTTCAACGAGGACAAGCTGCTCACAGGTGTATTGCGGGCGCTGGAAAAACGGCCCGTCGATACCGAGAGCATAGAGAGCGCCATCGGCCGTATTCAGCATCGTCTGCAGTCCTGCGGTGAACGCGAGATTCCCTCGCGGCTGCTGGGTGAATGGGTCATGGAGCAACTGCGTAGCCTGGATCAGGTTGCCTACGTACGCTTCGCTTCGGTGTACCGGAGTTTCCAGGACGTCAGTGAGTTCCGCGACGAAATCGAGCGCCTGGAGAAGGAGCCTTCACCGGAGGAACGGCGCGACCAGATGCGCCTGCTGCCGGACGAAGACGAACCGGAAGCATCGTGAGGGCTGCGCCGCGGTGCACGCCGCCATGATCGAGCAGCATTACATGGCGCAGGCGATCCGCCTGGCCCGCCGCGGGATTTACAGCACTCACCCCAATCCGAATGTGGGCTGCGTTATTGTTAAGGACGGGGCCGTGGTGGGCGAGGGCTGGCACCGCCAGGCCGGTGGTCCGCACGCGGAAGTGCTGGCACTGCAGCAGGCCGGAGACCGGGCCCGCGGCGCGACCGTCTACCTGACGCTCGAACCCTGCAGTCATCACGGGCGCACGCCACCCTGCGCAGACGCCCTGGTCGCGGCCGGGGTATCGCGTGTCGTAGCGGGCATGGAAGATCCCAACCCCCTGGTTGCCGGGAGCGGTCTGCAACGGCTCAGGAAAGCCGGCATCGCGGTGGAAAGCGGCCTGCTGGAAGCCCAGGCGCGGGCGCTCAACCCCGGCTTTGTTTCGCGTATGCAGCGCCGGCGTCCCTGGGTTCGGGTTAAACTGGCGGCCAGTCTGGACGGCCGTACCGCGATGGCCTCCGGCGAGAGCAAATGGATCAGCAGCGAGGCCGCGCGTCTGGACGTGCAGCGCCTGCGGGCGCGCAGTTCGGCCGTTGTGACCGGTATCGGCACCCTGCTCGCCGACGACCCGGCACTGAACGTGCGCCTCGATGCGCAGCAGTTGTACGGTGTTGAGCCTCTGCGGCAGCCACTGCGTGTGGTACTGGATCCGGATCTGGCCATGTCGTCACGGGCGAAGATGTTGTCCCTGCCGGGGCAGACCCTGGTACTCACGGCGGTGACAGACCCCGGGCGTCATCTGGACCTGCAGCAAAGCGGAGCGGAAGTGGTCGCGGTCGCCGGCGGCCCGGGGCGACTCGATCCCGGCGCGGTGCTGCAGCACCTCGACGAACGCGAGACCAACGAGGTGTTGCTGGAATGCGGTCCGACCCTGGCGGGTGCCTTTGTGCGTGCCGGCCTGGTGGATGAGCTGATACTCTACCTGGCGCCGCATCTGATGGGTGATGCGGCGCGGGGCCTGTTCAGGCTGCCGGGCCTGGATCGCATGCAGGACCGCATCGCGCTCGAGTGGCTGGATGTGCGCCAAGTGGGCAGTGAGCTGCGCATCACGGCGCGGCCGGTTTGAAACAGTTTTCACCGCGAATACCCGAAGGGCATAAAGGACGCGAAGGAAACCCTTGCCGGTTTATTGTTTCTGTGGCGCTCGTCGCGTGTTGGGGAAACTAAGCTTGTAGCGAGGCATTATGCGTTTTTGCTTTGCGTCCTTTGTGTCCTCTGGGCATTCGCGGTTAACTCGTACAGGAAAGAGATTTCATGTTTACCGGCATTATTCAGGCCGTTGGTGAGGTCGCGGCGCTGGAACCGAAAGGCGAGGATCTGCGCCTGCGCATCCGCAGCGGCAAACTCGCGCTTGGCGACGTCGCGATCGGTGACAGCATCGCCACCAGCGGTGTGTGTCTGACCGCGGTGGAGCTGCCGGGGGACGGCTTCTGGGCCGATGTATCAGGTGAAACCCTGGCCTGTACCCGCATCGCTGCGCTGAGGGTCGGCGACGGCGTGAATCTCGAAAAAGCCCTGACGCTTGCCACGCCGCTGGGCGGCCACCTGGTCAGCGGACACGTGGACGGTATCGGTGAGGTGGTATCGCGGCGCGAGGACGGCCGCTCGGTGCGTTTCCGCATGCGGGCACCGGATCACCTGGCGCGCTACATCGCGGCCAAGGGCTCGGTCTGTGTCGACGGTATCAGTCTGACCGTCAACGCAGTCGAGGGCGCGGAGTTCGAGCTGAACATCGTGCCGCACACGCTGGCGGAGACCACCATGGGTGAATTCCGGCCGGGACGCGCGTTTAATCTGGAAGTGGATATAATCGCCCGTTACCTGGAGAGACTGCTGCTCGGCGATCGGGCAGCCGGGTCGCACGCCGGTGTCAGCAGGGAGCTGCTGCAGCGCTGCGGATTCATGGGCGGCGAGGATTGACGCGGCGCTATCGGGCAGCACGCATTGAATGAGCGAGCCTCGCCCAGAGTGGCAATACAGACAGGCCAGCTATGGAATTGAACAGCATCGAAGAGATCATTCAGGACATCCGTGACGGCAAGATGGTCGTCATCATGGACGACGAGGATCGGGAGAACGAGGGCGATCTGCTGATGGCCGCCAGTGTGGTGCGTCCGGAGGATATCAACTTCATGGCGACTCACGGGCGCGGACTGATCTGTCTGACTCTGACGCCGGAACGGTGCCGGCAGCTGTCCTTGCCGCTGATGGTGAATGACAACCAGGCGCAGCTGGGAACCGCCTTTACGGTCTCTATCGAAGCGGCGGAAGGTGTCACCACGGGTATTTCAGCCCATGATCGTGCCCATACCGTGCGCACCGCGGTGCAGCTTGATGCGAAACCGCAGGACCTGGTTCAGCCCGGACATATTTTCCCCTTGATGGCGCAGGCCGGTGGCGTGTTGACCCGTGCCGGTCATACCGAAGCCGGATGCGATCTGGCACGGCTCGCGGGTCTGGAGCCCGCCGCGGTGATCGTGGAGATACTCAACGCGGACGGCACTATGGCACGCCGCCCCGACCTGGAACGCTTCGCCGAGGAGCATCGGCTCAAGGTCGGCACCATTGCGGACCTGATTCATTACCGGATCGCTAACGAAAAGAGCGTGGAGCGGGTTGCGGAATGCGAGTTGTCCACCGAATACGGTGAATTCCGGCTGTTCGCCTACCAGGATATCGTGCACGAGGGCCTGCACCTGGCGCTGGTGATGGGAGCAGTGAAGGCCGACGATCCGACCCTGGTGCGTGTGCACGTGCAGAATTCGCTCAGCGACCTGTTCGGCGCCCAGATGGAGGACACCGGCTGGCCGTTACGCGATGCCATGCAGCGGGTGGCGAACAACGGCCAGGGTGTCATCGTGGTGCTGGGCCAGCACGAGTCGCCCAGGGATCTGGTGCACCGGATTCAGAATTACGACGAACACGAGAAGAGCGGGGAGCCGCTGACCCGCGAGGTACGCCACGAACTGCGCACCCACGGTATCGGTGCCCAGATTCTTACCGACCTCGGCGTGCGGCGCATGCGGGTGCTGAGCGCGCCCATGGTGGTGCACGGCCTGTCGGGTTTCGGTCTGGAAGTGGTCGAGTACGTGAGCGGCGACCAGCAGACCGGTGACGGGGATCGCCTGTCAGGCAGCGCGGGCGGGGACTAGCTCGCCAGGATTCGGTCAGCCCGTGTGGCGCGCGGGCTGGCCTACCGATATCAATGCAAATGATCCGGAGTGTTGACACATGAGCGGCATACAGGAAATCGAGGGCAAGTTGACCATACGCGGCGCGCGCATCGCGCTGCTGGTTTCGCGCTTCAACAGCTTTATCGTCGAGAGTCTGTTGAGCGGCGCGATCGATGCGCTGAAGCGCCACGGCGCAGAGGAGCACGATATGCAGATCGTGCGCGTGCCCGGGGCCTTCGAAATGCCGCTGGCGGCCAGGCGGCTGGCGGCGACCCAGCGCTACGAGGCCATCATCGCGCTGGGCGCGGTGATACGCGGCGGAACGCCGCATTTCGAGTACGTCGCCGGTGAGTGCACCAAGGGACTGGCGACGGTATCCATGCAGTACGATGTGCCGGTCGCCTTCGGTGTGCTGACCGTCGACAGTATCGAACAGGCCATCGAGCGTGCCGGCACCAAAGCGGGCAACAAGGGCGAGGAAGCGGCGCTGTCGGCGATCGAAATGATCAACCTGCTGCGTGAGATCGGTAAATAAACAAGCGGTCCGGTGAAGGATTCAGCGAAAGTACAGGCGGCGCACCGCACCCGGGCCAGGCGTCTGGCCATGCAGGCGCTGTACCAGTGGGATTTGTCGGGCAGTGATCTCGCCGCTATCGAGGTGCAGTTTCACGAGGACGAGACCTTTTCCAATGTGGACCGGGACTATTTCCATGAGCTCCTGCACCAGGTGCCGGCGCGGCTGGACGAAGTGGAGGCGGCCTTCGTGGGCTATCTCGACCGGCCGCTCGCGGAAATCGATCCGGTGGAACGAGCGGTCTTGCGCATGGCGAGCTACGAGTTGATGGTACGCATCGATGTGCCTTACAAGGTCATCATCAATGAAGCGGTTAACCTGGTTAAGAAATTCGGTGCCGAGCAGGCACACAAATACATCAACGGCGTGCTGGATCGGGTGGCGCGCGAACTGAGACCGGTTGAGCACCCGCGGGGCGCGGGTGGCAGTGGTCTGCTGAAAAAATAATACCTCTCGCTGCCAAACGCGTCCTGCTCGGCGGCTGCGGGCGCTGCAGCAGCGCGCGCTTTCCCGCTCTGAACCACCCCTGTTCTCCGCGCCGACGCGGTCAACGAAGCGGGTCGCGAGTGTGCGTCGCTCGCAGCGCCAAGCCGTCCCGCGCCCGCGGCTCCTGCGGATGTAACGTCCCGTCCTTCCTTCAATTTTTCCTGTGCACGCCGCTACATACTCACAAGGTCTTGAGAGACAACAATAAAAACCAATAAATATCAATGAGTTGGGTCGAGGGGTGTGGTGGAGCTCAGGAGCGGGGCTGGGATCGACAATGCCGCGCGCGTGCCTGTCGCGGCCGTTCGTAAGGCGACATTCTCCGCGATCCAGCGCTTAGGGAAGGGATTTTTTCGAGTGCAACGGCCAATGCTGCTGAGGATCGATTTCACGCTCGACGGGGGGGATTTGAGCTTGCCCGCGGCGGCGCGTTCTCGCATCGACTTGCGCAGCATCCGCCCCTCCGCGTCTCCATACCGGAAAATCGTCGCCCTGCAACCGGACATTATCTGCTTCGATTATGACTGCCCCGATATGGCCGGACTCACCCTGCTGAGGCAGGTCAAGAAGGACTTCCCGTCCGTTCCCATACTCATGCTGACCGAGCATAACTCCGAGGAGCTGGCCATCTGGGCGCTGCGCTCGCGGGTATGGGATTATTTCGTCAAGCCGATCGATACCGAAGCCTTCCTGCGGGCGATACAGCAACTGCACGAGCTGCGCAAGGGGGGCGGAAGCGGGACGGCTCGCAAAATCGTCGTTCCAAGTTCATCCGGGAATCGTGACCAGGAACGGCGCAACGCCACAAGCGCGGCCGCCAACGCGGCAGAGCGTGGGGTCGCCAGGGCAAAGCTCTATGTCGCGCAACATTTCGCCGAGAAGATTTCGGCGCGGGAGGTGGCAGAGCTCTGCAACATGAGCCAGTTCCACTTCAGCAGGAGTTTCAGACGCATCTGCGGACAGACCTTTTCGGAGTATCTGCTCGAGGTGCGCGTACGGAAAGCCATCGAACTGTTGAGTCGTCCCAGGGTGACCGTGACCGGCGCCTGCCTGGAAGTCGGTTTTCGTGATCTCTCCTATTTCGGCCGGGTTTTCAAGCGTTACGCCGGCATGACACCGTCCGAATATCGTGACCGTCATCTCAAGACAGCCTCGCGAACGACAGCTGCTGCGGAAAAACCGGCCGGGCAGTCCGGAGCCGGCGAGGCGGAACCGGCCGATGACGCGACCAGCAAGTTGAAGGCGGAACTGCTGGTGCATAAGCCGCGCAGCTAACGGGGCAGCACCCGGGGCGACTGGTTCTCGAGTGTAGGGGTCGTTTCCATGTCGTACCGCTGCTCCGCGGCCCGGGTCACCATGATCCGATCTGTCCAAGCGGCACTTTCTCGGTGTCACGCGTCCAACGCCACTTGTCTCGGCGTCTGGCAGACGGCGCGCTATTCTTACTTTATACCTCGTGGCGTAGCGACTGCAAAGATCTTGCGATCGCGCAAAACACTCCTAACCCTGAGCAACTTGTTCCTAACCCGTCTCCGGCTTCTCTCCTAGAGTTAACTGTGTCGCGAACACTCGATGTTCGTGCTTTATCGATAAACAACGTTAACTACATAACGGAGGATTCTCCACATGTCTCTAGTAATCGAGAAACTGTCTGACTTCCTGCGGGACGAAGAAGGTCTGACCACCGTCGAGTACGCTATTGCCGGTGGCCTGGTCGGCCTGGCAGTAGTCACTGCGTTCCAGCTTCTGGGTGACCAGGTCGGTATTGTAATCGACAGCATCACCACTGCAATTACTCCCGTGCCTTAAGAGTCGGAAGCATGTCGGATGAGGGGAGGGGGTACCCCCTCCCCAATCCCGCACCAGCCTTCCCGGATAACAAGAAGACTCATACGCCCGGAAACAAAGCTTATGCCGTTAACACCCAGCCTTGAAGTCATATTCGTCATATTTCTGATTGCGGCCGTAAGCTGTGATGTCAGTGACCACCGCATCCCGAACATGATCACGCTGTTTGCCGCGGCAGTCGGCGTATCCAGCCATCTCTACCTCGGCGGCCTGCAGGGTGCGAGCCTTTCTCTTGGGGGGTTCGCCCTGGGCATGATTTTTCTGCTGCCGTTTTATCTGCTCGGGGGCATGGGGGCGGGTGACGTCAAGATGATGGGCGCGATTGGCGCCTTTGTCGGGCCCCACGCCGCTTTGCTGGCCGTCGGCGTGGCTCTCATCTGCGGTGCTGCGGGGGGCGTCGGGCTGCTGCTTTTTTCTGTGCTCAGTTCGCATCGTTCGTCGCGCAGCGAAACCGCGCGCGATGCGCGCGATGGCTCCGTGACAGCTGGCAACCGGGTATTCCGTACCGTCGCGGTCAATCAGACGTTGAAAACACGCTTCCCCTATGCGCTGGCCATTGCAGCAGGTGGGTTAGCGGCCCTCGTTTATCTCAGGTTCTGATCAGGCGCAGACATCATGACAACAGTTTCCATCCATCGCCAACCGGCACCCGAAAACGACGCGCAGCTGTCCCGCCTGGCTGCGCTGGCGCCCCGCCCAAGGTGCATGGCGGACACCGGGCTCAGCCGCAACAGTCTCGAGGAGCTGCTGGTCAAGCACCTCTATGACGCCGGTGTTCTGGACCTGCAGACACTGGTAAGACGCACCGCGCTCGCGGGCCCGGTGCTGGAGGAAATACTCGCTCTGCTGCGCGCCAACCAGTATGTGGAAGTCCGCGGCAAGTCGGACGTGGGCCTGGGCCTGCGCTACGCCCTGACCGACCGCGGCCGAGCCTTCGCCCTCGAGGCCCTGAACCGAAACGGTTACCTGGGACCGGCGCCCCTTTCAATCGAACAGTATGCCGGGCTCATCCAGGCGCAGTCGGTGCATGCGCACGCCATTACACACCGGCAGATGCACGAGGCATTCGCCGACACCGTGCTGCGCGACAGCCTGCTGGACGAGCTCGGCCCGGCGGTGCACTCGGGGCGTCCGGTGTTTGTCTACGGCCCGCCCGGTACCGGCAAGACCTACATCGGACAGCGCCTGGCGCGCTTGCTCGGTGAACCGGTGCTGATTCCACACGCCATTGCCATAGATGAGTCGACGGTGCAGATCTTCGATCCCATCGTTCATCAGCCGGTCGAATCCACGGACGCGCCGAGTCTCATGCTGCGGCAGGGCTTCGACCCGCGCCTGGTGCTCTGTTATCGCCCCGCCATCGTGACCGGCGGTGAGCTCACTCTGGACATGCTGGAGGTGAGCTACAGCCCGGAGACGCGCCTGCACCAGGCGCCCCTGCAGCTCAAGGCCAGCAACGGGATCTACCTCATCGACGACCTGGGGCGCCAGCGCGTGGCGCCGGTGGACCTGTTCAACCGCTGGATCGTGCCGCTGGAAAACCGCCAGGACTACCTGAGTCTGGGTTCCGGCAAACGCTTTCCGGTGCCCTTCGACGTGGTGCTTATCTTCTCCACCAACCTTAATCCGACCGACCTTGCCGACGACGCCTTCCTGCGCCGCATAGGCCACAAGATTCACTTCGGGCCGGTTTCGCCCGAGGACTACGGCGCGATCTGGAGGCAGGTGTGCGGCGAGCGGAGGATTCCGTTCGACTCCGAGTTGCTGGGCTACGCCCTGGCGGAGTTGCACGGCAGGCACCGGGTACCCCTGCTGCCCTGCCATCCCAGGGACCTGATCGGCATGGCGCTCGACCAGGCCCGCTACCGGGACGGCACAGACCTGATCACAACGGACATGCTCGCTATGGCATGGAAGAACTATTTCGTCAATCTCGACGTCGACCCGGATTCCGGAACTGCTCCTGCGGGGCAGGGGAATAACACTCAGGAGGACTTATGACGCGCTCATCCAAAACATTCACGCTTTTCCTGGTTGCCGTAACACTCGGCGTCGGGGCGACCTGGCTGGCCAACCGCTGGCTGCAGAGCCGCCTCATGCCGGCCGAGGCCGCCGACGCCGATACCACCGCCGTGGTCGTCGCGGCCCTGGAAATTCCCTTCGGACAGAAGATCGAGGCGGCGCACCTGAAGACCATAGCCTGGCCGAGTGAAAACCTCCCTGAGAGTACTTTCAGCGATATGGCCGAGGTCGAGGGCAGGATC
>CAJICB010000106.1_pt1 | contig 11495 bp, 8 predicted proteins | sample 9199491 | NCBI WGS metagenome assembly CAJICB01 (sample SAMEA7708320, study PRJEB35096) | sediment metagenome | biome: marine neritic benthic zone biome [ENVO:01000025]; feature: sediment [ENVO:00002007]; material: shallow marine sediment [ENVO:03000034] sea grass bed [ENVO_01000059] ... | reverse complement strand
CTCGTCAAGAAGGCGGCCGCCCAGGCCAACGAATCCCTGGGGATACTGCCGGCGGATATCTCGGCAGAGATACAGAAAGCGGCCGACTCGGTCATTCGAGGCGAGCGACTGGACGAGTTCCCGATCACGCCGTGGCAGACCGGCTCAGGCACCCAGACCAACATGAACATGAACGAGGTGATCGCCAACATCGCGAATCGCCATCTGGGCCATCCGCTGGGAGGCAAATACCCCGTTCATCCCAACGACCACGTCAATCTCAGCCAGTCCTCCAACGACAGCTTCCCCACCGCCATGCACCTGTCCTACGCGCAGGAGATCGTCGCGGGGCTGCTGCCGCGCCTCGCGGCACTGGCGGCACAATTGCGCAGGCAGGCGCGACGCTTTGCGGACGTTGCCAAGATGGGCAGGACCCACCTGCAGGATGCCACCCCATTGAGTGTGGGTGAAGAGATGGGTGCCTGGGCCACGCAAATCGAACAGGCGGTAAGGCGGATCGAGAGCGGCCTGCAGGAGATCTACCCCATCGCCCAGGGCGGTACCGCCGTCGGCACGGGAGTCAACGCACCGGAGGGGTTCGATGTCCTGGTGTGTGAGAGGCTCGCAGAAATGACGGGCCTGCCCTTCGTCGCTGCGAAGGACAAGTTCGCGGCCTTGGCGGCTCATGACGCCCTGATCGGGGCATCCGGCGACCTGAACCGGTTGGCAGTCGCCCTGTTCAAGATAAGCGCCGATTTCAAGCTGCTCGCCTCCGGCCCCAGGGGCGGATTGGGCGAACTCGTGCTACCGGCGAACGAACCCGGGTCCTCGATCATGCCCGGCAAGGTCAATCCGACCCAGGCGGAGGCCCTGGCCATGGTGTGTTGCCAGGTGTTGGGGAACCACCACGCGATCAGTATGGCGGGCAGCCAGGGACAGCTCCAGCTCAATGTCTTCAAGCCCGTCATCATCGTGAACCTGCTCAGTTCCGTGCAGTTGCTTGGCGACGCCTGCGAGAGCTTCAGAGTGAACTGTGTCGCCGGGTTGGAGGTGGACCTGCAAAGGCTGGCCGAGCTGGCGGATAAATCGCTGATGCTGGTGACGGCGCTGGCGCCGGTGATCGGCTACGACAAGGCCGCGCAGATCGCCCGTACCGCCCACGCGGAACGAACCACCCTGAAACAGGCGGCTTTGAAACTGGGGTTCGTGAGCGCCGACGAGTTCGACCGCCTGGTGGACCCCCGTGCCCTGCGAAGACCCTTTGCGCCGAAGAGATAGAGGTGGCCGAGATGCCCAAAGCCGTCGATACGCTGAAAACAAAACGCATCCTGAAGCATGACGGGATTTTGTACGAGTACTTCAGCCTCCCCGAGGCGGCCCGCCACATCGGGGACATCGCCCGTCTTCCCTTCAGTCTCAAGGTGATGCTCGAGAATCTGCTGCGGCACGAAGACGGCGGGCAGACCGTTGCCGTCCGCGACATCGAGGAGTTCTCCGCCTGGCTCGAGCAGCGTTGCAGCCGTCGCGAGATCGCGTTCCGGCCCGGGCGCGTACTGATGCAGGACTTCACCGGTGTGCCCGCTGTGGCCGACCTGGCGGCCATGCGCGATGCGGTAGAGGCGATGGGTGGCGAACCGGACAGGATCAATCCCCTGGCCCCGGTGGACTTGGTCATAGACCACTCGGTCACGGTGGACGTCTACGGGACCAAGGACGCCTTCGAAAGGAATATGGCATTCGAGTTCCAACGCAATCGCGAGCGCTACGAATTTCTGCGCTGGGGGCAGCAGACGTTCGACCACTTCCGCGTCGTCCCGCCCGGCACGGGCATCTGCCACCAGGTGAATCTCGAGCACCTGGCGCAAGTCGTCGTTCGTCGACCCGCCGGGGATGCCCCGGATCTCCTGTATCCCGATACCTGTGTCGGCACTGACAGCCACACCACCATGGTCAACGGCCTGGGTGTCCTCGGCTGGGGTGTCGGCGGCATCGAGGCCGAGGCCGTGATGTTGGGCCAACCGCTCTCGCTGCGGATTCCGGACGTGGTGGGCTACCGACTGAGCGGCCGGCTTCGCGAAGGGGTCAGCGCCACCGACCTGGTCCTGAGCATCACCGAGAACCTACGCCAACTCGGTGTCGTGGGCAAGTTCGTCGAATTCCACGGCCCGGGATTGTCGCAGCTCTCGCTGCCCGATCGGGCTACCATCGCCAACATGGCGCCGGAGTACGGGGCCACCTGCGGCATCTTCCCCATCGACGCGGAGACCGTCAGGTACCTGAGCTTCACCCGCCGCAACGGCACCCTGGTCGAAAAATACGCGAGGGCCAACCGGCTTTGGTACGACGACGATACGCCCGCCCCGGTGTTCTCCAGCGAGATCGAGCTGGACCTGTCCAGCGTCGAGTCGTGCATGGCTGGACCGAAGCGTCCGCAGGACCGGGTCGCCCTGTCGGCGGTCAGGGCGTCCATGGAACAACTTCTGGACGAGGATGCCGCGACCAAAGATCGCACGGTGCCCGTCGCCGGGCAGGCGTACAGCCTGCACCAGGGGGATGTGGTCATCGCCGCCATCACCTCGTGCACCAACACCTCCAACCCCGACGCCCTGGTTGCCGCCAGCCTGCTGGCCCGCAACGCCCGGCGCAGGGGATTGCAGACCAGGCCCTGGGTCAAGACCTCATTGGCGCCGGGCTCCCAGGTGGTGGCCGACTACCTCCAGGAGGCCGGGTTGCAGACCCACCTCGATGCACTGGGGTTCACCATCGCTGGTTTTGGCTGTACCACCTGCATCGGCAACTCCGGTCCCCTGAAACCGGAGATCGCCGCCGCGGTCGACGACAACGACCTGACCGTCGTCGCGGTGCTTTCCGGAAACCGCAACTTCGAAGGTCGGATCTCGCCGCACGTCAAGGCCAGCTATCTCGCCTCGCCCGCCCTGGTGGTAGCCCATGCGCTGGCCGGCACGGTGAGGATCGACCTGATGTCCGACCCGATTGGAACCGACCCGGAGGGCGCCCCGGTCTACCTGAAGGACATCTGGCCTTCGAACAGCGAGATTGCCGACGTGGTCCGGGCAGCGGTCAAGCCGGAGATGTTCGCACGACGCTACCTGAACGTGTTCAAGGGCCCGCCGGCGTGGCGGGTCATCGAGACCACCCCGGGCAAGACCTATCGCTGGGACGACGACTCCACCTACGTACGGCGGCCGCCGTTCTTCAAGGGCCTGTCGCACCGGCCCCCGGTCCTCGGCGACATCCGCAACGCCAGGGTCCTGGGCATCTTCGGGGACAGCCTGACCACGGACCACATCTCCCCGGCCGGATCGATCAAGGAGGATTCCCCGGCCGGGGCCTACCTGAAGTCCAAGGGTGTCGCCGTGGCGGACTTCAACAGCTACGGTGCCCGCCGGGGCAATCACGAGGTCATGCTACGGGGGACCTTTGCGAACATCCGCATCCGCAACCTGATGCTCCAGGACTTGCAGGGCGGCTTCACCCGGCACCAACCGTCCGGTTCGGTGCTGAGCATCTACGATGCCGCGATGAGGTATAAGGCCGACGGTGTACCTCTGGTCGTTATCGGCGGGCGTGAATACGGCACCGGGTCGTCCCGCGACTGGGCCGCCAAGGGGCCGCTCCTATTGGGGGTCAAGGCCGTCATTGCCGAGAGCTTCGAGCGCATCCACCGGACCAATCTCGTCTGCATGGGGGTGCTGCCATTGCAGTTCGAAGACGGCTTTTCGGCGCGAGCGCTTCAGCTTACCGGCGCAGAGACCTTCACGATCACCGGTGTTGCGTCGCTGGACAAACCGGGCCAGCGATGCGGGCTGGAGATCGTCCGTCCCGATGGATCGACGCAGGTACTTCGCGCCATGTCTCGTATCGATACCAAAAACGAATTGGCATATTTCAAGCACGCTGGGATCTTGAATTTTGTGCTACGCGGCCTGCTGGTGTAGGTGACGCTCGGCCGGGCGATGCGGGGAACAAGGAGCTGGAATGGCAAATCACAAAAAGAAAAAGAAGTTGTCGGCGGATGGAATTTTTTATGGCGTTGGGGCTAAACCTAGGCACACAACTTCAGCGCTGGCGTGCGATACGGTAGGGTTGGATGGAATACAAAGACTATTACAAGGTCATGGGTGTCGCGCGCGATGCCACGCAGGACCAGATCAAGCGCGCCCATCGCAAGCTCGCCAGGAAGTACCATCCAGACGTGAGCAAGGAGCCCGATGCCGAAGCGCATTTCAAGGAGGCTGGCGAGGCCTACGAGGTGCTCAAGGACCCGGAAAAGCGCGCGGCCTACGATCAGCTCGGCAGGCAGTGGAAGGCGGGGCAGGAGTTCCATCCGCCGCCGGACTGGGACGCGGGGTTCGAGTTTCGCGGCGGCGGTTACACGGCGGCCGACGCCGGCGTACACAGCAGTTTCTTCGAGGAGCTGTTCGGACGTGGTCACGCCCCTCCCAGTGGTGCGGCGGGTCGGCGGACCTTCCGTATCCGCGGGGAAGACCTTCATGCCAGGGTGTCGATCGATCTCGAAGACAACTTCAATGGCGCAACACGCTCCATCTCCCTGCGTATGCCGGAGCTGACCGAAGACGGGCATGTCACGACCCGCGCGCGTACGTTGAGCGTGCGCATTCCCAAGGGTATCCGTCCCGGTCAACAGATCCGCCTTGCCGGCCAGGGAGGCCCCGGATTCGGGGGCGCCGAGTCGGGCGACCTGTATCTGGAGGTGGAATTCCGCGACCACCCGCTTTACAGCGTCCATGGTGCGGACCTCTACCTCGATTTGCCGGTCACTCCCTGGGAGGCAGCGCTAGGCGCCAGCATCGAGGCGCCGACCCCGACCGGGGTCGTCGACCTCAAGATTCCAGCCAATTCTACGCAAGGACGCAAGCTGCGTCTCAAGGGACGCGGCCTGACCGGCAAGCAGCCCGGAAACCTGTATGTGATTCTGCAGGTGGCCTTGCCGCCGGCGGACAGCGACACCGCCAAGACCCTGTACAGGCAGATGAAAGACCAACTCGGGTTCAATCCGCGCGCGACAATGGGGGTATCCTGATCCCATGGACGAAAAAGACCCATCGGCGCCACCCGTAGAGCTGATCGACGAACAAACGACGCTCACCCTGGCCGAGTTGTGCCGCTGCTTTGCCGTAGAGGCCGAGCTCATCGAAGATTTGGTGGAGCAGGGGATACTGGAGCCTGCCGGCAGACGCGGCCGCCACTGGTGCTTCCCGGCCAGCAGCCTGCGGCGCGCGCGCATCACACTTCATCTGCGGCGCGACCTTGGAGTCAACCTGGCCGGCGCCGCTCTCGCACTTGATCTGCTGGAGCGTATCGAAGAGCTCGACGCCCGATTGCGCGCAATGAAAGGTGGTCGGTTGCGCTGAGAAGGGGTTGCCAGCTTTCCACGGCTGTGTCAGCACTCTGAGCCTCTTGCAAAACTGGCGGTCCTTATAGGCCGTTAAAAAGCAGTGATTCGCATGAGCGAATCCATTAACCGAAAAATAAGCGCATACGCAGCAGTTTTAGCGGTTTAGCCGTGCAAACAGCTTCAACCGCGCAAACGTGGGCAAAGCCGCCCGTGGCCTCTTATCGAGGCCTTGCTGTTACCCTGACCTGATTCGTCAGGATCAGATTAGGTCACAAAACTCAGTAACTGATCGGCGGTCAGTGCCAGGATGCCGAACATCAGATGACACATCACCTTGGCATGACCGCGTACCCGCACCATGCGCCCGCCGAATTCATCTTTCAGCCGCCCGTTCACCCGCTCCACGGTGCCGCGCTCGTGATAACGTTGCTCTTCGGCGGTCCGGTAGTTTACGGCTTTACGCCGCTTGCTTTTGTTCGCCAGCGCCTCCTTCAGCGCTTTGTCTCTGCGCGGGTTGGTGTCGATCAGCGGGACATGGCCCAACCGGCGGCTGTACTCATGGATTTCGGGCGCATCATAGGCGCTGTCCATCAGGTCATAGCAATTGATGACACGCCGGTTGGGCATGGCTGCCAGGGGAATGGCGCTTTGGCTGTCGTGGCTGGAGGCTGAGGTCAAAATACAGCTGATGGGAATACCGCCGTCCGCCGCGTCAATGTGCAACTTGTAACCGGTCCAGCTGCTCTTGTAGCCCTTGCTGTTTTTCTTCGTCCCCACGTCACAAGCCTTCGGCAAGTCTTCGAGCATCGCCGGGAGGCTCATCCCGGCGATCTGCCGTTGCAGGCGGGTCGGCGCTTTGACGCGCTCTTCGCTCTTTTTTGCGGAATTATGTAGCAAATGCACATTGGAAAGTTTGTCGGTCCCTCGTTCGTCGACATGAAGCACGAAACTCCTTATACATCCCTGAGGCGTATCACTAATCGATCATCATGTGCGAAGTATCATCAATGTTGGCGGAACAAAAGGTCGTGTGCAGTTGCTACATAATTCCGCTTTTTTGGCCGGCCCCGCTTTTTGGGCATTTTCTCCTGCGCGGCTTTGCTCACCTTCTTGGTGGGCTTCTCCCGGGCTTCGATGGCCGTCGAGTCCCGGGAGATATGCCCGACGATCTCGCCCCTATAGCTTCTGGCGATCAGCGCCTCATGCACACGCGCCGGCAGACGGCTTCGGGCAAATTCCGCAAAGGCGCGGGAAAAGGTCCATTCTCGCGGTATGTCCTTCTTGCCGTCCCAGCCGCATATCCGCCGCAACTTCCGGTCCGATTGCAGCCGATCGATCAGCACCCGGGTGGTGGGCATGGTAAAAATCATCTTGGCCACAAAAGCCCGCGCGATGGCGGTGCGATCCGCGGGCGGGCCTCTGGACAGGCCGTACGTGGTACACAGAAACTCCTCCACCCGGACCAATTCCAGCGTCGTGACCAGCTGTTGCTGCTTTTCGGTCAGCTCGCCGAGTTCTTCTTACAGCCAAGGAAAAAGTGACCCTTGAATATTCAGCCAATACTGCGATAATACGTCTCGTAACTGATTCATTTCCCGGTTCTTTTTGGTTTGGTCCGCAAACCTAATTTTAACACCGGAAAGGACCGGGACCCTTCTTTTTCAGTTATTTCAGCTAATAATTCCACTTCGTTGGCGAGTTTTGCATGAGGCTCCTCTGTTTATTTCACCAGATTTTCTCGAATTAAATCGCAGAACACACCCCGCTCTGTTCCAACAGCTGTCAAAGTCTGCTCTCTGCTATAGGCTGCCAGTCGCGGGTCGGGCGGCGAATGACGGGTTTATACGGACTGCCGCCTTTCGCGGAAATCGGGTAGTTGGTTACAATCCACCCAGAGCGCCCTTTACCCACAAATCGGGTGAACTGGCGGCGAATCGCGCCCTGTGGGAGCGGCTTACAGCCGCGATCCAACGTGCTTGAAGCAGATTGCGGCAAAATGCCGTTTCCACAACCTCGATAAAGCGTTGCCATGAATGTCTGCCCCGGCTTACGGCATCGATTCAGCGATCATTTTATGCGTAAATGGCAGAGTTTGCCGCAGGCAACACACTATGTGTTGTGAAATACAGAAAAAACCTAGCTAATTAGGTTTGTATAGCATAGACTGCATCCAGTTGCAGTTTCTTGCCTTGTAGCGGTTCCGGTAGTTCCTCGCAGTGTAGTATTGCGTCATCTCTCCCGTAATTTCTCTGCAGTAACCTGCACGCTAATACATTGCTCATTAATAATTGAGGTAACCAGAATGGCTACAGGTACAGTAAAGTGGTTCAACGATAGCAGGGGTTTTGGATTTATTTCTCCCTCGGACGGAGGCGACGATTTGTTCGTACATCATTCCGCCATCCAAAGCGGTGGATTCAAATCGCTGGCCGAGGGGCAGACCGTGACTTTCGATAGCGAGCGCGGCCCCAAAGGCCCTAGCGCGGCAAACGTTGTTCCGAAATAGGACGATCCTGATCTAAAAAAAAGCCCTGCACTACAGCGGGGCTTTTTTTTGGCTATGTCTGCGTTAAGTATTGGTGCCCTCGTCCCTGTCGACAACCTGAGGATTAACAAGTAATTCTTGTATCCGCGGCTCGGCGTAGCTCCCAGTTTTGCGCGCCTTCTAAGCTTGAACCTGTCGACAAATTCATCGAGCCGGTCGGTGGCGGCCAGAATGCGGAGGACCATGCCCGCTTCAAATTTGGTTGCATAGTCCATCGAACCGGGACCGACCATGCTCTCTTCGCCACTGTATTTGATGCCGATTGCCCTGACCTTATAGGTGACTTCTACCTCACCCAGGACTATCCCCACCAGTTCGTTGCCGTCCCGCACCACCACCTCGGACAAGGAAGGGTGTATTCCGTACAGGTCGTGAAAATAGGTTATGGTATCCCTACCCCTGGTGGTGCTCTCTCTTTTGATGCTGGGCAATACCAGGTGTCCCGCCAACACGAAATAGACGATGCCCGCGGCCACCAGCACCAACCCCATCACGGGTGCCAGGAAGTCGGTGAGCCCGAGCAGAACCAGGATGAAGATCGCCGCTACGTCCACATCGACGATCTCAAAGGCAAATAAATAGACGGTCAGCAGCAGGATCGCGGTGACCCAGGCAATATCGATGGTCGGTTCTTCATACGCAAGAAAAGTGGCCAGCATGGCAAAAATAGCAATGGAGGCAAGCCGCTTCTGGATAGCTTGTCGGGTCGATTTTTTTTGTTTCGTCATATCGCGTATTTCCATAGCCATGCATTACCGTTTGCATGCAGCGGGGGACTGCACTGTATGTGACGGTTTCCTCCATTGAAAGTGGATTGCAGTTGAGGCAGTTCCTTGGACTTTCCGCGGTGGATTCGATTGTCGGCGTTGCGTCACCAGCTCAGCGTTTGGTCAAACTGGAGGACAGGCTCGTGTTGGGCGAGCGGATTGGGCAGCGGGAGCGGCACGGCTTACTTCGCGCCATCATGATCTGTCACCCCGGTTGTGCGCCCCTGGCTTGACTTCGGCAGGAGAACCTCAAATCGTGTAAGATGTATACGTAGAGGTCCAGCCCGGCGAACACAGGCCGATGCTGTGCATCCCGTCATCGGATCATCCATCGCGCTCTCACCCCTTGTGTGAGTCCGCTGCCGCACGACATACCCACGTTCCGCTGATAATTCCATCCGTGCCGTATTGAACGGGCTGCATCCCAAGCCCCGCCTACACACGCCCAATCTGTACCGAGGATTCTGCTCATGACCGTGATCTACGTAGGAAACCTGTCCGACGACACCGACGCTGCCCGGACGCGGACTCTCTTCGAACGCTATGGCGCCATCGCGTCCTTGCGGATGACACCCCGCGGCTCGGGACACCGATTCGACAGTTTTGGGCTGATCGAGATGAAAGAGTCTTCAGCTCGAAAGGCCATTGCGGAGCTCGACGGGCGGCTGCTAGACGGTTCGATCCTATCCGTCCGTGAGGCGTCCGAGTCAAAGTTGCCGAATGTCGGGCCCGTCCCCACGCCGTCAATGGGGGATGAGAAACGACCACGCGCCGGCATGCGCCACCACATCGAGGTGATCGATGTGGTGAAAGTCAACGGCCCCGGCGGCGCGGACGGAGACGACTGGTACCGCTATGTGCTTGCACGAGGCCCCTCCCGGATTACCGGTTTCCACCGCGGCACCCTGGCGGAGGTAGCTGAGTACGCTGCCGAGTCCGTGGCAGCTTATAACGAACGCAGTTTGCGGGGGAAGTCCTTACTCGCGTATGCGTGGCAGCGGAAGAAACAAGTACGTCCAGCGAGTTAACGCAGGCAGCGCCAATCAACCGACAGCCTCCTGACTAGCGTGAAGGCCGGCCTCACCTTCATGGCCCTTAATACGAACAGAAACTAGTCACTCGTCGGCGGTCCCTTCTAGCTCTAAGTGACTATTTGCTGGCTGAGGATCAGCATTAGAACTTGGCCACCGGGGGTCCTTTGGTGAACATTGATGGATGACCGGTTAGAGTCATGAACGGGCGTTCAAACGACCAAACCCGGCAGGCAGCTTGGTGAGCTGAACCGGTCAGTCATAGGCGGCCTCTTTGTAGAATTTTAATCGTTGCCGCGAAGGGCGGCTACCTGCTCAAGACCGGTCCAACAAGTCGTTACCCCGGAAAGACGGCTCGATACGGGTAACAGTCGTTCGTGAAAATTCGTCGATCGGCTGGACCCTGAGCGGCCTTAATGATGCGTTCTCCAAGGCAACAGTGATTGAGCCATCAACGTGCTGCGTGCGGGGGATGAAACAAAGTGTACACAACCGGTACCAACACCAGGGTAATCAATGTGGAGGCGGTGAGGCCACCGATGACCACCCGCGCTAGGGGCGCCTGGGCATCTGCACCCTCTCCGATACCCAGGGCCAGGGGCAGCAGCGCCAATATGGTGGTTAGAGTGGTCATCAGAATCGGTCTGAGGCGACGACGTCCTGCTTCCACCAGGGCATCCTGAGTATCCATACCGGTGCGGCGCAGTCGGCCCGCTTGGTCCACGAGCAGAATGGCATTGTTGACGACGATGCCGCCCAACATGATGCAGCCGATAACCGACTGAAGATTTAGCGTGGTGTCGGTCAGGAACAGCGTCAGGATGACTCCGATTGCCGCCAGCGGTACTGAGAGCATGACGATCAGCGGGTCGCGCAGGGACTCATATTGGGCCGCAAGCACCATGTAGACCAGCAACAGGGCCAATAGCAATGACACGAGCAGTTCCTCGAAGGCCTTTTGCTGTTCCTCGTAGTTGCCTGAGATAACCAGATCGTAGCCCGGCGGCCGCGCGATACGATCCAGGCGTTTTTGAATGTCGGCGGCCACCGAGCCCAGGTCCCGGCCGGACACGTTAGCCGAGACCGTAACCAGGCGTTGCCGGTCCTTGCGTTGTATCGTGACCGGCCCCTGGTTGCTCTCGGTGCTGACCAGGTTGCGCAAGGCTACGTTTTCGTTGGAAGGCGTCTGCACCGCGAGATCGAGAATCTCGTCTATGGAACGATGCTCAGCGTCCTCCAACTGCACCAGGATGCGGTAGGAATTGCCCTCGACCCTGTACTCACCGGCCTTGGAACCGGCCACGGCGGTTTCGATGACCGTGAGCACATCCTGAACGCTCACGCCGAGGTCGGCGGCCTTGGCGCGATCGATACGAATCTCCTGTTGTGGAATGCCGGCCTCCCGGCTGAGCTCCACGTCGGTGACGCCCTCGATATCGGCGACACCATCGGCAACCTGCCTGGCGAGCAGGTTGAGCGTATCCAGGCCGAAACCGCGCACTTCCACCGTAACGCCCTCGGTGGTAGTGAGGATACGTTCCAGCAGGAACTGCCCGCGGGGCGCGCGGGTGCGAATCTTCATGCCCGCGACCTTACCGTCCAGCCGCTTGCGCAGGTCATCGGCAATGGCCTTGTTGGAGCGGGCGCGCTGCGCGGCAGTCAACAGGGTCAGGTTGATCTCCACCCGCGCCTTGGCGCTGCCGCGGGTGCCGGAGGCCATGACGCTGACCACCGAGGGGACTGCCTCCGGCACCACGGGATAAGTCATTTCCTCCAGTATCCGCGCCTGGGTG
>CAJICB010000021.1_pt1 | contig 11566 bp, 11 predicted proteins | sample 9199491 | NCBI WGS metagenome assembly CAJICB01 (sample SAMEA7708320, study PRJEB35096) | sediment metagenome | biome: marine neritic benthic zone biome [ENVO:01000025]; feature: sediment [ENVO:00002007]; material: shallow marine sediment [ENVO:03000034] sea grass bed [ENVO_01000059] ... | reverse complement strand
GTTTTACCATGCTCGGCGGATAGATTATGGCGCGTGTCACCGTAGAAGATTGCCTCGACAAGGTTGATAACCGTTTTCAGTTAGTTCTGGTCGCGACCAAGCGCGCGCGCCAGCTGGCCAAGGGCGCACAGCCTTTTGTGGACTGGGAAAACGACAAGCCCACCGTCGTCGCGCTGCGCGAAATTGCCGAGAAGTTCGTCACACCGAAAATCCTCGATGAGAAAGTGGAAGAAGCGGAAAGCGAAGCTCTGGCAGAGCTGGGCATGCCCGAAGCCAGTGAGCTCGCGGCCCAGCTGCCGGTCGGCTCAGCAGACATCTGATTCAGACAGCCTAGACTCCGGTCAGCACCAGGAACCGTTTCAGGTATTACCTGAAACGGTTTTTTTCATTCGGAATATGCAGTCTGTGTGTAATTCGCCTATGATTTGGACGCATATGCAGAGCGAACCATAGCGTGCAGATGGCCAGCCCGTTAACAGCGCCGATTAGCGAAGAATCACGATTCCTGATCAGTGATCTGTGTGACCTGCTGGAAACCTACCTGGATAAACAGCAGGTCCGGGAGGTTTACCGTGCCTATCTGTTCGGCGCCGAGGCGCACGAGGGCCAGCATCGCAAGTCGGGAGAACCCTACATTTATCACCCCGTGGAGGTGGCCCGTATTCTGGCGGACATGCATATGGATCCCCAGAGTATCATCGCGGCCATCCTGCACGATGTCATCGAGGATACCGGCACGCCCAAGGAGACGGTGACCTCCGAGTTCGGGCAGGAAGTGGCGGAGCTGGTCGACGGCGTCAGCAAACTGACACAAATCAAGTTCGAAAGTCAGGCGGAAGCCCAGGCCGAGAATTTCCGCAAGATGATGTTGGCGATGGTGCGCGATATACGCGTCATCCTGGTCAAGCTGGCCGACCGGCTGCACAACATGCGCACCCTGGGCGTTATGCGGGCCGACAAGCGCCGCCGTATCGCGCGTGAGACGCTCGATATCTATGCTCCGATCGCCAATCGCCTGGGTATGAACCAGATTCGCCTGGAGCTGGAGGACCTGGGCTTTGCCGCGCTCTATCCGATGCGTTACCGGGTGCTGTCGGACGCGGTCAGAAAAGCCCGTGGCAATCGCAAGGAAATCTTGAACAAGATCGAATCGGCGATCCGCCAACGGCTTGATCAGGAACTGCTCGATTACCGGCTGCTGAGCCGGGAAAAACACCTGTACAGCCTGTACAAGAAAATTCGTGATCGGGTCGGCTCCTTTGCGGAGGTGTTCGACGTCTATGCGTTTCGGGTGATCGTGGACAGCGCCGATACCTGCTACCGGGTGCTGGGGATGATGCATAACCTCTACAAGCCGGTTCCCGGCAGGTTCAAGGATTATATCGCCATCCCCAAGGCCAACGGTTACCAGTCGCTGCATACCGTATTGTTCGGTCCCTATGGGGTGCCGATCGAGGTACAGGTACGCACCGAGGACATGGAGCGGGTTGCTGAATCGGGCATTGCGGCGCACTGGCTGTACAAAAGCAGCGACAAGGGAGGCAGGAACAATGCCCAGACCCGCGCACGGGAATGGTTGCGCGAACTGCTCGAGATGCAGCGCAACGCGGGTAACTCGCTGGAGTTTCTCGAGAACGTAAAAATCGATCTGTTCCCGGACGAGGTTTACGTGTTCACGCCGGCCGGCGATATATTCAACCTGCCGCGCGGCGCCACGGCGGTCGATTTTGCCTACGCGGTGCACACCGATGTCGGAAACACCTGTATTGCCGCCAAGATCGATCGTCGCCTGTCGCCATTGCGTACGCCGCTGCTGAATGGCCAGACGGTGGAAGTGATTACGGCGACGGGTGCCCACCCGAATCCGGCCTGGTTGAATTTTGTTGCCACCGCCAAGGCACGATCCAATATTCGCCACTATCTGAAGAACCTACAGAACGATGAAGCCACGGAACTCGGCCAGCGCATGCTCGACAAGGCGCTGCATAATCTCAGCAGTGCGCTGCAGGATATTCCGGAGGAGGTGTTCAGCCAGGTGACCCAGGAATGCGGATTCAAGTCGCGGGAGGCCCTTTATGCCGATATCGGGCTCGGCAACCGCATGGCAATGCTGGTGGCGCGCCGGCTGGTGCCGCTGGAGGGCGAAGAGGCCGGCAAAGCGCAGGAGACGGGACACAGTCAGCCTCTGGCCATCCGCGGTACCGAGGGGATGGTGGTGCACTTCGCGCGTTGCTGTCGCCCTATCCCGGGTGACAAGATTGTGGGCTTCATCAGTGCCGGTCGCGGCCTGGTCATCCACAGCGAAACCTGCAAGAACCTGGCGGAATACCGCAGTCGCCCGGAGAAGTGGGTCGACGTCGAATGGCAGCAGGGCATCGAGGGCGAATTTTCGGCAGCAATACGTGTGGATGTCACTAATCAGAAAGGGGTGTTGGCCACGATTGCGGCGGAGATTTCTGCAACCGGCTCCAATATCGAAAATGTGTCGATTGAGGAGCGGGACGGCCTGGATACGGCACTGAACTTTGCCATCACGGTCCAGGACCGTGCGCACCTGGCCCGCGTGGTGCGCTGTATCCGCAAGTTGCCGGCCGTTATGCGAATCAGCAGAACCAGACATTGAGGAGTCCTCATGGAACGCAAGGTGATTCATACCGACAGGGCACCCCAGGCGATAGGAACCTATTCGCAGGCGGTGCGGACGGGTGGCACGGTGTACCTCTCCGGGCAGATTCCGCTCGACCCGGACAGCATGGAATTGGTGGAAGGGAACACGGAGACCCAGATCCGCCGGGTGTTCGATAACCTTTCCGCCGTTGCAGAGGCTGCGGGCGGAACCCTGGCTGATATTGCCAAGCTGAATATCTTCCTGACGGACCTGGGACATTTCCCGCTGGTCAATCAGGTAATGGGGGAGTATTTCTCGCAGCCGTACCCGGCGCGTGCCGCGGTTGGTGTTGCCGGGTTGCCAAAAGGGGCGGAGGTGGAAATGGACGCCGTCCTGGTGCTCAACAATTAAGTAATTTGCGCGTCGACCAGTCCACTCTGGATACTCTCCCGGTCTCCACTCTGCGCGGTGTCGGGCCCAAGGCGGCGGCCAGACTGGCTGCTATCGGTATTGAAACGGTCCAGGACGTGCTTTTCCATTTGCCGCGTCGCTACGAGGATCGCACGCGGATTGTGCCGATCGGCGAATTGCGGGTTGGAGACAGCGCGGTCATCGAGGCCGACGTCGATCTGGCCGAGATCAAATACGGACGGCGGCGTAGCCTGCTGGTGCGAGTCAGTGACGGTACCGGCCCGTTGCTGCTCAGATTCTTTCATTTCAGCAGTGCCCAGCAACAGGGACTCAGGCGCGGGACGCGGTTGCGTATTTTCGGCGAGGTCAGACGGGGGCAGGCCACGCCGGAGATGGTACATCCGGAGTACCAGCGTCTGAATGACAATGAACCGCTGCCGGTCGAAGATCGCCTTACCCCGGTCTACCCCGCCACGGAAGGCGTGCATCAGCTGACACTGAGAAAGCTGACCAGCCAGGCTCTGCAGCTGTTGGAGCACGGTCGTCTGCCCGAATACCTCCCGGCGTCTCTGCTCGCCAGCCTCGGCCTTCCGGATTTACGCGCTGCACTGCACTATGCGCATCGACCACCTCCGCAGGCGGATCTGGTTTCCTTTGAGACCGGAATGCACCCCGCTCTGCGGCGACTGGCCTTCGAAGAAATGTTGGCGCACCACCTTAGTCTGCGTCGCATCCGCCAGCGTGCGCGCCGTCTTCAGGCACAGCCGTTGAAAGGATCTCGCGAACTGTCGGACCGATTCCTGGAGTCCCTTTCCTTTGCCTTGACCGCGGCGCAGAAGCGCGTCATCGGCCAACTCCTCGATGATATTGCCCGACCGCACCCCATGATGCGACTGCTTCAGGGCGATGTTGGTTCAGGCAAAACTGTGGTGGCGGCCGCCGCCGCCAGCCAGGCCGTTGCCTGTGGATACCAGGTTGCGGTTATGGCCCCGACCGAGCTGCTTGCCGAGCAGCATCTGGCCAGTTTCAGAGCCTGGTTTAGGCCGTTGGACATCCGCGTTGGACGGCTGTCGGGCAGAATCAAGGGCAAGCCCCGCAACGCTTTGCTGGAGGAACTCCGGGGTGGCGGGCTGCAGGTGGTGATCGGCACTCAAGCGCTGTTCCAGGCGGATGTCGACTTTCAGCGTTTGGGGCTCGTAATCATTGACGAGCAACATCGCTTTGGTGTGCATCAGCGACTGGCGCTGCGGGACAAGGGCAGCGACGGGCAAAAGTTTCCTCACCAGCTGATTATGACGGCGACTCCCATACCAAGAACGCTGGCCATGGCAGTGTACGCCGACCTGGATGTGTCGGTGATCGACGAGTTACCGCCGGGCCGCACGCCGGTGCAGACGGTCGCGCTCCCAGACAGCCGCAGGGACGAAGTTATTCAACGCGTACGGGAATCCTGCAGGGCCGGCCGGCAGGCATACTGGGTATGCACGCTGATCGAAGAATCGGAGTCGCTCCAGTGTCAGACGGCCGAGGATACGGCGGCACTACTAGGCAAAACGCTGCACGATCTGAGAGTCGGTTTGGTGCACGGTCGCCTGAAAGATGGACAGAAAGCGCAGCGCATGGCCGCATTCAAGCGGGGAGACATCGATTTGCTCGTGGCCACCACGGTTATTGAAGTCGGCGTGGATGTGCCTAACGCTTCACTGATGGTTATCGAAAACGCCGAACGGCTCGGACTCGCGCAGCTGCACCAGCTGCGCGGTCGCGTGGGGCGCGGTGCCGTGCAAAGCAGTTGTGTGCTGATGTATAAGGCGCCTTTGTCGGAGCTGGGGCGCAAGCGTCTGGCGGTGCTGCGCCAAACCAACGATGGTTTCGAGATTGCACGTCAGGATCTTGAGCTGCGCGGTCCGGGTGAGGTGCTCGGAACTCGACAGACGGGCATGATGCAGTTCAGAGTTGCCGACCTGTTGCGCGACCAGGACCTTCTGGACAGGATCGAGGGCGCTGCAGTGCAGTTGATGGAGCATTACCCGGCGCACGTGCAGCCTGTGGTACGTCGCTGGCTGGCCGGCTCGGTTCGCTACGGGGAGGTTTAGATATCCGCTGGCGGAAAACACGGTGGCTCAGGCGCTGTGTGCCTGTTGTGCGGCCGGCTCCTCGTCGTCGAGCCAGGCGTTTCGGTGCGCTGTTATCAGTGCGTGGGCGCGATTGGCCAGTGTCGCATCTAGTTCGGATGCGCGCTGCAGGGCGGCGCAGCCGCGTCTCGATTCCCCGACGGCCAGCATCTCCTGACCGCATATCATGCACAACAGTGCGTCATTGAGGTTGTTGTGATAGATGTCCTGGCAGATCGCAGCGGCGCCTTCCTTGTCCAGAAAGCGCCTTGCCAGCCGAGCGTAGCGAATGGCCGAGTCTCCGTGGAGCGTCTTTTTGCTCGCTTCCTCCTGCAGCCGTTGGAAACGCTTCTTGTCCGCCTGGAACTGTGCATAACGCCGTTTCCAGTCCGTTTCGATGCTCCGCTGCCAGTCTTTGTCGAGCTGTTTGAGAAGATCTGTAGACCGGAAAACAGCGGCAAATGCGTTTTTTTCTGGCAGTGGCGTCCAGTGTAGGTGGTCGATATTCAAGCCCGAAAGGATATCGCGCAGCCGAAATTGTGTCGCGTCGGTTCCGGTTTGGGCCTGGAGCAACCAGCGCCTGGCCCGTTCATCCTCCAGCAGCCTGGCGAGCAGTAGCGGCAAGTGGCTGAAAGGCTGGACCACCGGTGCAGCGGCTCGTTGCGCCGCTTTAAAGATCATCGGCCAGTAGAGGTGTTCCAGAAAAGCGCAGGCCACTACCTGCTTGGCCAGCAAATCAACGGCAGAGTCTTCATCTGAATTATTGAGCACCCAGCGTCCCTGAGCCTGTTGCAGGTCGGGCAGCAGCTCGCCGCCCAGGGCGGCCGTGATTGAGGCAATCCACTTTGCCGGGCGCAGCAACAGTCTTGAAGAGAACGACGCGCTCTGCTCGAGCGCCCGAACGATGCAGGGCCAGTCTTGCGATGACTGTGCGATCCATCCGGGCAGACTGTCCCGGTTTCGGGTCGCTGCGGCTATTGCCCCGGCGAGCGCCAGTCGGAACTGGCCTTTGGAAAGGAAAAACATCAAGGGTGCGCCCACGCTAAGCGTGTAGGCGCGCAGAAACGGCAACGGGAGGCGGGGTGTTGCAGCAATTGCTAGCTGGGCCTCGGAAGATAGAACAACTCGATCTACGGGACGCATTTTGAAGTGCGCCAGGCGCCGATCCAGCATAGCGAACAGCTTCGGTTCCCGCTCCCGCACAAGTTCGATACCCGTCGGCAGAGCTGGCTTGGTCGCATATAGCTGGATACCGACAAAGCCGGCAAACAGGCTCACTGCGACCAGACTCGCTGTCAAGAACCAGTCGAGCGGGCCCGCAATGTGGTTACCGAGGTAGGCAGCGCTTCCCGCAGCACAAACCAGGACTATTCCCGGCGCCAACATAATGATGCCTCCGGACGCGCTGGCGATACCCAGGAGGGCCAGGCGAAGTGGCTCGGAACGGTCGACAGCGCGCCGAAGTTTCCTCCCGGTTGGCTCCAGCCAGAGAGACATTTGTTCGCTGAGCGCCTGGTGGTCCATAACGACCCTCCGGTTCGGTATAAGGTGGCTACAATTTGCTGTTTCTGCCACGATTATTCAGCGAACTGTTTCTCAGTGTCGGAAGCGTTTTCGGTGAAGTGGATCACAAGAACGCGAACCGGTATCTATGCCATAATTCGATGCTCAGAGTCAGCAGTTCGCGAGGGGGATAACTGCGGTTGTGCTGCGACGGGAAAATCGTTCCTCTGGGCTGGTCCGTGTCGGCCACAGCGTTTGGCCGGGCGTCCGCACACCGCCCGGACTGACCGCCTGGTTGCTCGGTGCGGCATCGCTGACCAGAGGTCTGTTCGGGCGGATTCAGCGTCAGGATGCTGGTCGATATCTGCTAGCGGTCGCCCGCGCCCCGCAATCCGGGGTGAGCGATCCGCACGTGCCGTCAGCGGCCGGCCCCTGTTGGGGACAGAAGTGTTACTGCCCGACACGGATCGCTATGGAAAGAGTGATCGGTTCCCATCGCGCTCACGTGAGTCGCGGAACATGAAAGACAGGTTGATACAGTATGCGTATCTGATGCGGCTTAACAAGCCGATCGGGATATATCTCTTGCTGTGGCCGACGCTCTGGGCGTTATGGTTGTCCGGCCAAGGACGACCGGACCTGCTGGTGGTGTCTGTGTTCGTCGCTGGTGTGGTACTGATGCGCTCCGCTGGGTGTGTAATCAACGACTACGCAGACCGCCATTTCGACCCGCATGTGGCGCGCACCAAGGATCGCCCAATCGCAGCCGGGCGGGTTAGGCCGAGGGAAGCCCTGGCGCTATTCGCCGGACTGTGCCTGTTGGCATTTGCGCTGGTTCTGCTGATGAACAGGCTGACTGTCTACTTATCTCTGGTAGCGGTATTGCTGGCGGCAACCTATCCTTTTATGAAGCGATATACACACCTTCCTCAGGTGTTCCTCGGCGCTGCTTTCGGCTGGGCTGTGCCCATGGCGTTCGCAGCACAAACCGGCGAATTGCCCAGAGCCGCCTGGCTGCTCTTCGTCGCTACGGTTTTGTGGGCAACGGCATACGACACCATGTACGGTATGGTCGATCGCGAAGATGATTTCAAGATCGGTGTGAAATCCACCGCGATACTGTTTGGGGACGCGGATCGTATCGTGATCGGCGTGCTTCAGGTGCTTGCACTGCTTGCACTCGTGCTTGTCGGCCCGGCGGCGGGTCTGACTGGCTATTATTATTTCGGCTTGCTGCTGGCTGCCGGTCTGGCGCTCTACCAGCAGTTTCTCATTCGGGAGCGCATTCCCCAGCGCTGCTTCAAGGCGTTTTTGAACAATAACTGGTTTGGTGCCGTTGTATTCTCAGGAATTGTTCTCGATTATCTGGGTAGAACGTGAAGCTCTGGTGTGCTTTTGCTCCCTGGATTTACCGGCTAGCGGATTGACTCCGAGCCCGCGCTAAGCGCGGTCCCTAATCTGACCTCACTCGCCCCGGCTACCGGATCACATCACTCACGCAGGCAGGAAGTCGATCGGGTACTTGATCGTGACTGCGTCCACGGCTTTGGCGCCGAAATTGAACATCTTGATGCGCCGTATCAGCTTTTTCTCCAGTGCCGGATCACCGAGGTCGCTGGACACGAGTTCGATTGCTGTTACCTTGCCCGAGGGAGCGATCGTGAAGCTCAAAACCAGTTTTCCCTGCAGTGCGGGGTTACTGCGCAGCGCGCGGTTATAGAGGCTGTAGATAGAGCTTTTGTTACGATCGAATACGATCTGGATCTCCTCGATGCTGCGCGAAGCATTCCGTGTGCTGCTCCTGCGGTCGTTGTTACGCGACGCAGCGGCGATGGTGCTCTTGACCTCTGTGGCGGTACGTGTCGCCAAGGCGGTTGATCCGGCATCCCGGCTGAGGCGCGACGTGTTGATGCCCGCGCTGGCGCTGCCGACCTTGGAAGTGATCATTGATCGCTCGCTCTGTTTGGCCCGAGAGCCGCTGCTGCTGAGGCGATTCGCTCCCCGCAGCGTGTCCACTGACTGGTCGCGCAGATCGGCGAGCGAATCCTGCAGGGCCAGCAGTCCCGCGCTAGAGGCTTTCTTGCGCGCCTGCTCGACGGCGTCAACCGGCGGCTTTTGCGGTTCCGGCTTTTTCGCCACTTTTGGTGGAGTCTTCTTTTTTGGCAAGGGCTTCTTTTTTGCTTCAGGCTTCGGTTCCGGCTTTTTCTCTACAATTTTCGGTTTCGGCTTGGGCTGGGTGCGTTTCTCGAAGATAAGCTTGGCGACCCGTGGGGGCAATTCGACTTCCTGTTCGGCGCTTTTCTTGAATACAGGTAACAGCGGCATGGCCATACAAAGTGCAATGGTGATGGCGAGAACAATCGTCAAGATCTTCCGGTAACGGCGCTCATCCTCGGCCGATATCGACCAGGGCAATGCAAGCGAGTGAGAATACACCATCGTCACTGTCCTAGCTCTCCTGGGCGGCTTTCTGAAGTACTGCCAGAGATATCTTTCCGTAGCCAGCTTCCGTGCACGTTGCCATGACTTTCTTCAATAAGCCGTATGGGATTTCCTTCCCGCCCATGATCGTCACTTCGGGTGCCGAAGCCTTGCCGGGTTCACCCTGTAGCAAGCGCCGCCTGTTCTGTTCTTCCAGTGCCGTCTTGAGCGGCCCGATCAAGAGTCTGCCGCTGCTATCTACATCGCGGATCAGTGCTACAGCACTCCCTTGAACCAAGATGTTTCTCTCTGTGACCATTACCACGACGTTCTGGCGTGGTTTCTGCTCGGCAATCGATTCCGGTAACTCGACGCTTCGTGTGCTGGGCAATACTTCGCCGTCCGATGAGTTCACCAATAAGAAAAATACCAGTATGGTAAAAATGTCCATCAGGGACACGAGGTTGAACGCAGGTGCACGCTTATGGCGAACGTGGTGTCGCTGCATACGGCGTGCGCGGCGTGACTGCTTCATTTTGCGGCCCTCTTTGCACTGAGTGCCGCCATAAGCGGAGCATCGCCTATGGATATGGCGGGGAACAGTTCGGCCATAGCCGGCTCGCCGTCTTCTTCAACTCGAACAACGCGCAACGTGTCCATCATCTCGACCAGTCTTTCGTAAGCGATATCCTGTTCCAGTAGCAGCGTGATGTCCTGTTTGTCGGGGTGGCGTGCCTTGATCTCCTGGAGTAGCGCCGAAACTTCCTCCAGATCAGTGCCGTCGCCGGTCACCTTAATTGCTTTCAGCAAGCCTACCTTACGGTCACCCACCTCGATAATGGTTTTGCGTACGGTCACCTCGAGTTGCAGCTGCTCCGGCTCATCCGGTTGCTTTGTCTGCGCAGCTGAGCCGGGGACCGGCAGATTGAGGTCCAGAATGGTAATTCTGGAAAACACGGCCGTGATCAGCAGGAACGGCACCAGGATGACCATCAGGTTCATGAACGCCGTAATGTTCACCTCGGCCGGTTCGCTGAGGTGATTTTTCCGCCAACGGCGTTTCATCAGGCAGGCGCCCCGCTGTGGCGCTCAGTCAGGATGTTAAGGAATTTCACCGAAGCCATTTCCAGGCTGTCGACCAATTCGGTGGTCTTGGTCTGGAGCACCGTGTAGATCAGCAGCAGCGGGATGGCGGCCATGAGCCCGAACGCTGTGGTGTTCATCGCTACGGAAATACTGGCCGAAAGCATATCGGCCTTTTCCGCCGGGTTGGCGTTCGCCACTGCCGTAAAGGCTTGAATAAGGCCCATGATGGTGCCCAGCAGCCCCAGCAGGGTCGCGATATTGGCAAAGGTCGCTAGGTAGTGGGTGCGTTTTTCCAGGCGTGGCACGGTCTCCATCAGGCCCTCTTCCATGGCGACTTCCACGTCGTCGCGACGCCTGGCATGTTCCGCGCGGTCGAGTCCGTAGCGCAGAATACGGCTCAGCGCCGCCTTGGACTTCTCGGTCACGGCCACCGCCTGGCTGTAGTTTTCGTTCATCAGCAGTGGCATTACCTGCTTCCAGATGCGCTGGTTGGTGACCCGGGCGGCGCTCAGGTACACGTAGCGCTCGATGGCAATGGCTATGCCCAGCGCCAATACCACCACAATGGGATACATAAAGAGACCTCCCGCCTGGAAGAAGGTTACGAGTGACGAGTAGATTTCCATGGTGAACTCCTTGGTAGTAAGCCTATTGTTTGTCGGGACAAGGCGCGGCAGCTTTAGTCGTTTCTGTGAACTGTTTCGAAATATTCCAACTTGCGGCGGAACACGTCCGGGTCAACCGGCTGTAGGGCCTCGTTTACCAGACTGTTCACCGGACGATCGGGTGCCATGGCCGCCTCAGGATTCTTCCACGGGACAATGAACAGGGCTTTCGGCAGTTCACGGTTGCCCACCACGGCCATGCCGTCCAGCTCGAGTTCCTCCCGTGCCACGGCCACCGTCGTGGCCAGGCTCATCAGTATGGCGACTAATCGCACTAACCTTTTCATGTGGCCGCCTTTGCCTGGCTGTTGCCAGTGCGCCTTTCCAGATCGATTACCCAGTCGCTGACCCGCTTGTCCGGTTCGCGCGCCAGCTCCAGATATTTCCGGTAATGTTCGAGCGCCAGGGCGGGCTGTTGCAGGTACAGGTCATAGAGAATGCCGAGATTGCGGTGCACCAGTGCATAGTCGGGATCCAGCTTCAGCGCCTGAGCGTAGGCTTGCTGGGCCGCGTCGAACTGTCCCCGCTCGCGATATAGGATCCCCATCTGGTGGTGTGCCACTGCGTTCTTGGGGTTAAGCTCAAGCGCCTTGCCGAGCGCCTCAAGCGCGGCGTCCGACTGGCCGGTCTTGCGGTAGGCTATTCCTATATTTACCCACGGACCGGCCAGTTCCGGTTCCTTGGCGACGAATTTCCGTAATACAGGTATGGCTTTCTGGTAGTCGCCGCTTTGCATCAACACCAGCGCCCGGTCATAG
>CAJICB010000422.1_pt1 | contig 11635 bp, 15 predicted proteins | sample 9199491 | NCBI WGS metagenome assembly CAJICB01 (sample SAMEA7708320, study PRJEB35096) | sediment metagenome | biome: marine neritic benthic zone biome [ENVO:01000025]; feature: sediment [ENVO:00002007]; material: shallow marine sediment [ENVO:03000034] sea grass bed [ENVO_01000059] ... | reverse complement strand
GGGGACGGCGCTTTCGATGTCGGCCGTGGCAGTCTGCGCGTCCAACAAGACCAGTGCTGCAATCAGGACTCGCGCTATCATAAAACGACTCCCAGCAGCCGTGCGTCGATGTCATAGCCGGCGTAGTTATTGCGATCGCTATCGAGGGTGGCGCTATCGTCGACAATGAGCAGCACCTGATCCCTCGCGGTCACCAGCGCTTCGATGGCCAGTGTTTCGCCGTCCAATGTGAGTTCGACGCGCTGGCCACTGAAACTGATCACACGGATGATTTCCTGTCCGCGCTGGAGACGTATGACCAGCGGTTGTTGCTGCCAGGTAGTGGAACTGGTGCTCAGCACCGGCTGGATGTCTCCGTCGCGTGCGATAACTGCCTGCAGCTGATCGGGAAACAGCTGCGTGAATTCGCTGAGTAGAATCCGCTCGTTTTGTGAGGCGTCGGTTTCAGGAGTCAGGCCCCCCCCAAATGGCCACCCGATGACCAGCGCCAGCAGCGCGATTCCCAGAAATCCTAGCGCCGGAGTGAAACCCCAGTCCGGCCTGCCGCCGAAACGCTCGCCGACATTAGCGTTCTCTTCACGTTGGCGAAACGCCCGCATCGCCGCATCCATCGAGCGCTGTCTTGCGGCGTCACTGTAGGGGGGGATACGTACCTGTTTCAGCGCCTGCATCCAGGCCTCGTCGTTATTCATCGATCCCTTCCTCCTTGAGCATGCGTTTGAGCCGCTTGCGTGCCTGGAAGATACGCCAGGACACCGTGGTTTCGGCGCAACCGAGGGTCATGGCCGCCTCCTTGTGACTGAAGCCTTCGCAGAAAACCAGTAACGTCGCTTCTTTTAAATGCGCCGGCAGGCGATCGATCGCTTTCAGCACTTGCAGGGCCAGCGCGGTTTGTTCCGGGGCGGCGGTGTGAGTGTGCAAATCGTGCAGTTCGTCGAAGGCGGTGTGCCCGTCGCTGTGCTTGCTGTGGCGCGCGCGGAACTCAGCTGCCGCGTTCAGCGTAATACGGTACAGCCAGGTCGTGAACGAGGCCGCCTCGCGGAAGCCGCCAATGCCTCGCGCGGCTCGAATGAACACCTCTTGCGTGATGTCCTCGGCATCGGCGCGCAGTCCGGCGAATTTGTAAGCAAGGGCATAGACCATGGGATAGTGCCGCTCTATTAACTCCTGGAACGCGTCGGGGTCGGACTGTTTAGCCCGTTGCACAAGACTTATGTCGCTCCAGTAATCCATAAAATGTTTTGCCTTTTCCCTGTTAGATCGCCAAACGCGCAAAATCCTTGGCACTTTTTTGGCAAGGTGCGATTCACCTATCTTATTGATATCGTTTAAGTGTTTGAGGCGAATGCTTCCATCGCGAGCATTTAGTTGCAGCGCTCCGCAGTGAGAAGCAAGTTTCAGGCCTTACTGGTCTGTGCAGGTGGGTAATTCAGGTGGGTAGAGTGTTGTCTAGCTTGGTTTGTTGATTTGCCTGCGCGTTTGAGCCCGATGTGCGTTCTTACGTGACCCCCAATTGAAGAGTGACTTCATAGATGGAACGAGTGACACAGGATATTGCGTGTAGCCGGAGGATAAGGTCGACTCCCCTGTGCAGGGGTTCGGCTCGGGCAGCGCAGCTTGAATAAGCGCAGCCCATGCTCGAGCCGCCATAATATCGAAAATGGTCTTTCCGGTTCGTGGTTGCCGGAACTCTAACGCTGACCCCAGATCCTTGTCTGGTAACCCCTCGATCCAAACTGCTCAGTGATTAGTCTTTGCCCAGATGTTCAGCTCGTATCGTCTGGTATCTGTCTCGCATCGCCCGCCACGTTCATGGCGGCGATGCGAATTGACGAGGCGATTTGCTCAGCGGCTTTACGGGTCTTGACTGCTCGCGCCATTGTGAGTCCTCCGATCAGAACGCCGAGCATCGCCCAAGCCTTTGAGCGACATTCGTCTCTCGAACTCCCCTCGAGGCCATAAGCTACCAATTCTGCGATTTTCTTCATCTTCGCCTCATAGGCAGCGTGCATCTCCGGGCCGGCGCGCACGACCTCGGGCGAAAGGGTCGTCATCGCGCATCCGCAAGCGAGGTCCTCGCGGTGCGCCCGGCCGATATAATAATCCGCGAAGGCCTGAACCCATCTCGAGCCGGCCTGTTTCTGAAGTTTTGGGACGGCCTCAATCACTTCGTCGAGACCGGCATCGAGCGCGGCGCTGAACGCTCCGTCTTTTGAGCCAAAGTGTGCATAAAAGGCACCGGATGTGACTCCCGCTGCCTTGGCGATGCCATCGACACCGACGCCCGCATAGCCTTTGCTCCTGAAACTCCGGCTCGCTGCGTCAAGCATGCGCGTGCGGGTTTGGTGCTTTTTTGTCGGTGTATTACTCATCGGATTCTCCAAATAGATAACGAGCGTTATTTGTTCTTGACAATATAACGACCGTTATGTTTGTATTGGTGTATAGCGATCGTTATATTTTCTTATGGTGATCGTTGTATCGCATTTGCAGCAAAACTGCAACGCCGTCAGTTGCGGATTGCAAATATCGTCCCACAGATCACGACGACAAGGACCAGCATTATGCCATTGATTCAAGTCATAGCCGCAAAAGGCGCATTGAACAGGAAAGACCAGGATGCGCTGGTGTCACGGTTATCAAATGCAGTACTGAAATCGGAGGGTGCAGATACCAGCGACCCTGCCGCGCAAGCCCTGGTTTGGGCCTACTACTATGAGAGGCCTGACGGTGCGTGTTATGTGGGCGGTAAGAGCCTGGAAAAAGCACCTTTATGCATTGCAGTCACAACACCTGAAGGTGCGCTTAACGACGACACACGCCAAGCGCTCGTCGAAGAAATTGCTGCGATTGTTGACGACATCGTAGGGCCGTTCGAAGGCAGGCTTAATCACTGGGCCATGCTTCATGAACTCAGCGAAGGTCGATGGGGAGGTGCCGGAAAAATATTCAGTCTCGCCGGTATCCAGGCAGCCATGAATATCCAGGCGGGCTGAATCGGATTCCAATTCAAGCTGTTTCACCCCGCAAACACAATACTCAAATAGAACAGGAAATAACCATGTTTAAGAAACTCATGTACGGACTCGTAGTCTCCACAACCGTTGCCACTGTACCTGGCACCCAGGCAGCAGGCAAAAGCTGCATGCCTGTCGGGGGACTTGGTATGGCTAATTTTGTACCTCAGAGTGACGGCACTACAACGATTGTTGCACCGTTGACCGGCAGTGTTGCAGCCACAGCTGGAAAAATTACAGCACAAAGAGAGACGGAAACCGGCCTGGAAATGGATATGGAGCACTACTTCATGTCGGAAAAGGGCGGCTTCATGCACACGAAGGACCTGGCCATTCTCTCGAGTGTCGCAGGTAAGAAAGATCGATACATGATCGAAATTACTTACGATGTGCAAGAAGCTTCCACATCTGGTGTGCTCGGAGGATACAAAGGCAGCTTCAAAAGTTACGGTTTGGTAGATCTGGAAAATCTGCAGGGACTCATCCGCTATAGCGGCGAAGTCTGCAGATAATCAGCTTACTAGAGATGCTGACGGACTGCTGTATCGCGGTTCGTCAGCGCTCTTCAGTTATTGACTCGAGATAAACAGATCATGGACAAGGAAAACAATCCATCCGACATACCATCTCACGTTCTTTATACGATGGTCCGGGTAAGCGACCTTGATCGCTCGGTAGCATTCGACCGGGATGCATTGGGCATGCGAGCATTGAGGCGCGAGACGTTTACCGAAGGACGTTTTGATCTGGTTTTCATCGGCTACGGTGATGAAGCATCCAGTGCAGTGAGCGAGCTTACTTACAACTGGGATGAAGACAGCTATGAACACGGAACCGGTTATGGTCACGTGGCGCTTAAGGTTGCAGACATTGTTCCAGCTTGTGAACGTCTCAAACGCATGGGTGTAAAGATCGTCCGGGAACCAGGCCCGATGACGTTTGCCGTTGATGAAACCGGTCACCGCGAAAATTACTCTTGGGGTAAAGTCAGCCAACTGCCGATGCGACGCGCGGCAAAAAAGCTCGCCCAGGCTGTAGCTTCCAGCAGTTCCAGCTCCCCAGCTTGTGACTCCCGAAATGAACGTATAATCGTGTCGTCCACTTGATGAGGAGCCAGCGCGGTTAGCAGCGTCAGCCGCGCCGCAGGCTTGTGTTGATCGCTTAAATCAGCGATTGGTTTTTCCAGCCAGTGACGGCCGATGCCCATTGAGTTCCCTCGCCACGACCGCAATTGCTGATGGAACAGGTCCCGCACGGGGCCCGGCAGGGCGCGCTCGCCCGCTAGTTCGAGGATCTTTGCGCAGCCCGCGAAGGCTACGGCGACGCTGGCGTTTGACGAAGCCCACGCCAGGTCATCGGGGAGCGCGGATTCCGGTATGAAGCGCAACGATTCGCCCGGCACAGGTTTTCGGGCTGCAATGTTTTTTCCCACGGTTGCGCCGAATACCTGAGTGGCCAAACGCCGCATACCCTGGCTGCCAGCCGGGACCGGCATCGGAGTCGGTGGGAGAAAAATGTTCACCATACGGTTGACGAAATGGTAGACGACCGCTGTGCCGATCATCTCCGGTGCCTCGTCCCGGGTAAAGGGGGGTTGTTTCAGAGTGCCATCGTCCGGCGTTAGTGTCGCTACCGCCCATTTGACAGTTTTTCGCATGCGGGGGTCTGTAATTGTCTCGCCGCAGTCGCGCAGTATCGCATCCGCCACATCGTGATCGGAGGAGGCGTGGAGCATGCCCGTATGTGCATCGACACAGTACGGACAATCGTTAATTCGGGATACCGCGGCCGCAACCGCTTCCGTAAACGGTCGGGCCACCTTTCCGACGGCAAATTGGGTTTCCCGCCAGATACTCCAGACGCCCGAGAGCAGTTCCGGTGCAGGAGAAAACATTGTCAATGGGGGCACAAGCTGAAAGTCACGCCGAATCTGGGCGTAGATGTCCGCCAGCCGGCCGTTTGCACGGGCTGGGAGAACCGGTTTTACGTGGCGTACCTGCTTGGGCGTCATACCATCGACGACCCAGTTTTCTATGCTGGTGGGAATTTTCATATGGCATCTACACGCGCAGTCGAGGGTAAGGTCCGCACGTCAAGCGTTACCTCGGAGTTTCGCGCCGTTGGCGGAAATGCGGTAGCACCGACCCCGTCCCGCGCGTCCGGAAGCAAATCGTCCGTCGACCAGCGGTGTTGTGAGCTATCCCCAGCGTTGCATGTCCCTGAGCTGAGGCCGAAGGGGCGTCTTCCAGTGGAACTTCGCCGCGTAACCCAGGCGCCCTCGGGCGAGATCGCTGGGTGCGTACCAGTCTCCGCGCAGAAACACGATCGCCCGGGTCGGAAAGGGATCGCCGGGCAGCAGGGGATTGAGCTTTTCCATCAGCCATCCGAATAATGCATAGGCGCCTCGAAGCGGTGCGCCGAAGTGCGGGCGGGGGGCGCCAGAGTGCTTCCAGAACACGGCTGCCCAGGAAGCCGGTCGCGCCGGTAACGAGTACGGTTTGCTTTGACATGCCTGGGTCATCGCTCTGTTTGCCTAAACTGGTGAACCACGATAGAGTGTGCGCTAACGCAAGTACACTAACGAATATGCATTACGGAGTTGCAGTTATGCACAATGTGGATTGGGATGATATCCGCCACTTTCTGGAGGTCGTGCGCTGCGGCTCGGCGACCCAGGCTGCTGTTCGGCTGGGTGTCAATCACACCACGGTTTACCGGCGCATCTCGGCGCTCGAGGACCGGCTGGGCAAGAGTCTGTTCGAGCGTTCAAACAACGGTTGGGTTATCACGCCCGTCGGTGAGCGCATTGTCGCGTTCGCCGAATCTATGGCTGAGGATGCCAATAACATCGAGCGCCACATACTAGCGGACAGCCATGAACTGAGCGGCTTGTTGCGCGTGACGGCCGCGGACCATTGTGTGGAAAGACTGGTGATGCCTGCCACGCGCAAATTTCTTCAGCGCTATCCACAGATCAATCTCGAAGTGGTCGCGTCGGTGGACGAACTGGATCTCGCCGCCCGCGAGGCCGACGTCGCATTACGCGGTACCGACCAGCCACCGCCTAACCTGGTCGGAAAGCGCATCGGTCAAATCGGTTTTGCCATCTACGGGACCCAGGCGCTAAAGGAGCGTGCCGCTGCAGACCCGGACGCTGAAGACCTGCCCTGTATCACCTGGGTGGGCGACGGTCACACCCGGCCGGCGTGGATGGAAAAGAGCTTTCCAAACACGCGGCGCATTTACCGTACGACTTCAATGCCCGTCATGCAGGCGATGGCGCGCGAAGGCATCGGTATTGCGCGGCTGGCCTGTGTGCTGGCTGATCCGGACCGCAAACTTCACCGCGCCCCGGCGCGTTATGTCGAACCTGGGCCTGCCCTCTGGGTCCTGTCGCATGTCGACCTGCGCACCACCGCACGGGTGCGTATCTTCCGCGATTTCCTTGTCGAGGAACTGGAGAAGCAGAAGGAGCTGATTGAGGGTAAACGACCTTAGGCCCGTGCAAAGCAATATGACATTTGACAGCATGTCGTTGAGTTCTTCGATAACGTCACCCGGAATCTGTCGGAACTGAGCTGGGTTGAAGCCGAACGGATTGCCGCGGAGATCAGCAAGGTAAACCGTTCACCGTTTTGCGATGGCATCCGATCGGGAATGCTAAAGGCGTTGCAGGCTAACGACGGTGCGCTGTCCGGTGACAGGCTTGCGCCGCTGCTGTCCTTTGCGCTGAAGGTGAATGAGGATGCCGGTGCTGTCAAACAAAGTGATCTCCAGGACGTGCTTGACGCCGGTTGGAGTGAGCAAACATTAGAAGATATCGTGGGTCCGATTGCCATTCAGAAACTCTATAACAGGATCGCTACAGGGTTGGGCTTCAGTGCGCTGCCCGCAGCTGCGTTCGACCAGATCGGTCGGGACACCGTAGGCAAGGGTGACTATGTCAGATCTTTTCAGTCTTTTATTAATGCAAGCGCTGTTTGAGACCCGGCGGAGGGCAGCCCGATTCGGCTCGTCGGCGACAGCTGAGCAGGACATTAAGCGTATGTCTTGCGGGCTGTCGCCCGCTAGAGGTCCATCGCGCCTTGCTGTGATGCTGTTCGCCGCGCGCAGCGTGCGCAACGAAAACCTGTTGTAGCGTGTCATTAGCGTCAGACACATTGATACGGTCTATAGAAAACGTTGGAATGATGTGTTGATATAGTCGATAAACAGACGCAGCTTGGCCTGCTGGTAGCGGCGGTCCTGGTAGACGGCATACATACCGACACTGCCACAATCCCACTCGGGCAGTAGATGCTCCAGCCGGCCGGCCTTGATGTCGTCTCTGACCAGAAAGGCCGCCTGTGCGGCGATGCCGGCCCCGGCCAGCAGGGAAGACCGTATCGCATCGGCGTTATTGGTCTTGAGCCTGCCTTTGACCTGAATACGTTCCTGACGTTTATTCCTGGTGAACGTCCAGTGATAGGGTGTGGGTAGCATCGTGAAAAGGACCCATTCATGCTCGCTTAGCTGAGCCGGTGTTTCCGGCCTGCCACGGCGTGCGATGTAGTCCGGGGAAGCGCAGAGGTACCTCGGCCAGTCGCCGAGCTTACGCGCAACCAGATTCGAGTCGTGCAGCCATCCCACCCGGATACTGATATCGATGCCTTCCTTGACCATATCAATGATCTGATCATCCAGCAGCAGCTCTACGTTGAGTGCTGTGTAACGCTGCATGAATTCCCGGACCAGAGGCGTAATAAACTGGTTCCCCAGACTGATGGGGGCTGCAATCTTCAATGTGCCCTGGGGTTCGTCCTGCAACTGGCTTATGCGACGTGCTGCGGTGTCAGCTTCGGCGACAATCCGCGCACAGCTTTGGTAGTAGGTTTCTCCTGCTTCCGTAAGACTGACGTGGCGTGTTGTACGATTCAGCAGGCGCACACCGACACTCTTCTCTAACAGGGATATGTGACGGCTTACCGCAGATCTGGCAATACCCAGCTGACGCGCGGCACCTGAAAAGCTCTGCGTATCCACGACATGAAAAAAGATCACCATGCGCCGGAGGTCGTCCATCGGGTCTCCAGCTATTGTTCCAAAAACGATAACATAGATGTATGAAAAAGCTATATTGTTATCTATAACATACATTACTAACCTCTTTAGTCAATGTTCAGCATGTGCTTATTTGCTGAACTCGCGTCTCCCCGGTTCACAGCGAGGTTTCGAAATGTTCAATGCAAGCCGAGTACAGCGTGTCTTCTTCTTCAATATGTCTGTTATCAGCCTGATCGGTCTGTGGCTGACCGGCTTCGACAAGGTTCACTGGTTCACCTATGTCATTCCCGCCGGTTTGCTGTTTGCGGCCGCTACAGGGTTCTGCCTGGGATTTTTCGTTTCCAAAAAGGTACTGGATCTACTGGGAATCGCGGACAAACCGGCGCGCTCAAGCAGTGCATCTGTTGGATAGAACGTGACCCTCGCGGACGCGATGGCAAAAACCACCGTCCCGCACAGAAAACATGTTCAGGGAGAGCTGGCACGGCCTGCTCAACGCGCAGCTAGCAGCGTGCAAGGGCTGTTGCTTGCGGAAATTCACCTGATCCGTGCTTGCTTGGTCGTGAAACGTGTCTGGTTCAGGGAGATCGCCGAAGTCGATGCAAAACCTGTAACCGTTTCGGGACGACCGGGCGCCTGCTTTCGTACCGTTCGTTACGCAAAGAACCGCAGAACGTCATACATCGACAGTGAAAGCGAACGGCCATCCGACGTCCCGCTGGCTGCCGATAGACGGAGGTTTGTCCCGGACTGGCTGCAAATCGATTGCAGGGCAGACGAGCGAGTCACCACGCAAGACATCAGCCCGTGCCCTGGTATCTGCAAATTTGCCTTTTCTGTATGCAATTTTATCTATGTACATCTTCGCGGGGCCGCCGTATCTATTACCTGACTAGAACGGCACCGGAAGTGATCGAGCAGTTTAAGCACCGACGAAACAGGAGATCATCATGAATGCGATAGCGCCTGAACCCGACATGGATCAATGGTTGAGCGAAAAACTGGATGAGTTGCTGCCCGGCAAGCTCAAAGATATTGAAGAAAACAAAACACCCACAATGTCGATTATCGCCGCGCAAGGTACGCTGGACTGGGCTTACCCGCCCTTTATTCTGGCCTCGACCGGAGCTGCGCTGGGCTGGGATGTGTCGATGTTCTTTACTTTTTACGGCCTGTTGCTGTTGAAGAAGGACGTGCCGTGCGAAATCAGTCCTCTGGGTAATCCCGCCATGCCGATGAGAATGCCGTTCGGGCCGAAATGGTTTCAGGGCCTTGACTGGCCAATGCCGAATCTGCTGATGGCCGGTGTTCCGGGTTTTGACAAAATAGCGACGGGTCTTATGAAAAAGACATTCCGGAACAAAGGTGTGGCCAGTGTGGACGAGCTCCGCACCTTGTGCCTGGAAGCTGACGTGAAGATGATAGCCTGCCAAATGACGGTGGATGTGTTCGGATTCAGCGAGTCCGATTTTATTCCGGAAGTCAACGACTACGTGGGCGCAGCTTCCTTTCTACCCACTGCGCAGAAGTCAGACGTTTGCCTGTTCTGCTGAGCAGTTTTCACGATCGTTATCGACCAGGGATGACGATCTGCCGGTTTCCGAACCAACATTGACGGGCCGCGCGTGCAGGTCGCTGATCTACGCAAGTAAGGGTGAGCGTGGTTGGCCTGATGACCGCCTACGGCATGAGTCTGATGAAACCTCCAGAGGAGAAATTGCGTGAATACTCTCGAAAACGCTGTTGCCCAGCACTATGGCGATGAGGATCTGCTGACACGAATATTTGCCGGGCTTGAAGCCGCCGGCGCAGATTTGAGTCGGCTCAGTCCCGAAGATCTGGCTCCGGTTGAAGAGTTCCACATCGGTGGTCGCAACGCCACTATCCATGCCGTGGAAAAGATGTCCTTGAGTAAGGATCAGCGTGTGCTCGACGTGGGGTGTGGTATCGGCGGAGCGGCGCGCTACATTGCCGCTCAAGCCAGGTGTGCTGTAACCGGTATAGATTTGACGGCGGAGTATATCTCGATCGCCAGAGCGTTAACGGACTTGACAGGGCTGAATGACAGAGTTGATTTCGAGGTATCCAACGCACTCGCCATGCCCTTTTCGGACGCGACATTCGATGCGGCGATCACACTGCACGTGGCCATGAACATCAAACGACGTGACGCACTTTACCGTGAAATTGCGCGCGTATTGAAGCCGGGCGCCACTTTCTGCCTGTTTGATGTCATGAAGAAGAATGATGAAAGACTCGTGTTCCCCCTGCCGTGGGCAATATCAGACGACACCAGTTATCTGACGACACCTGAGAAAATGTGCAGTTATCTTGAAGATGCAGGGTTCGAGATCTGGGAGGTGAGTGATCGTACCGACTTTGCGCTTGATTTTTTCAGGGAAAGTATGGCGGCTGCGGAGAAAGGTCCGCCGCCGCTCGGGGTTCATCTGGTCATGGGAGAAAGCGCCTCAGAGAAACTTATGAATGTGAAAAGTAATATTGAAAGCGGTCGTATTGCCCCGGTGCAGATGATCGCAAGACGCAAAGCACTCTGATTCGTATAGGCTGTTGTTGAGAATGGAGAGTCCGTATTCATGCACGTGCGCGAGTGTACGCGTTATTTGATGGTTGGGATGGTTGCTTGTGCTTTCCGTCCCGGATATGCGCAAGTTAACGAGGGTTTGCCTGGGCCGCTAGTTGAAGCGGTGGCAGCCTAGAGAGCAGTTGAGACCCACTATGGGAACTATCTCGGCATCGAAATGGTGGGGTCTATATCCGTCTCTGAATCGACACGCGTAGTCTATTGGATTATCGACTACGAGCGCGGTCCGCTTTGTGGTGTCGGCGATGTTTACCGGACTCCGCGCGGGGAAGTCGTGACCAATTCCAATGTAAACACTGAACTCAATAACGTTATGTCACCAGAGACTATTGCGAAACTACCTTAGCAAGGGCCGTGGTATCTGCGCCCCTACCCTGAGTGTTGACGCCGTGCGTCATGCTTTGGGGAAATGGCTACGCGCAGAATAGGTCGATGCGGCCTAACACTCAATAGTGAAGACGCATCCGCTACTGGCGTCGGTCTGCACACGTTCCAGTGTTGCCTGTGTGCCATAGATTGCGTAAGCGAGCTGTGCAATGCGCTTACCGACCAGATTCGGTGGTGGTTCATCGGTTGAGCGCAGCGCAACGTCAGCTTCCCGGGCGGCAAGATCCAGCACTTTCCCACTCTGGAGGCTTCCTCACTGACTTCGGTAGAGCTGGGTATCGTCCTGCTATCGGTTAGCCTGGAGCACGGGGCCCACTACTGCATGGCGGCTAATTCGACCGTGGCGCAGGCGGTTCGTTGTGGGCGGGTCTCGATCCCGGTTTCTGCGCCCGATCTGCGGCTACAGAGTTCAATCGAAGCTGTTAGGAGAACCGATGATGTCCGACGAAATATACTGGCTAACCTGGAATGTCGTACTGACCGCTGCAATGGTCATCCCCTATGCCGTGTACAGAACGAAGAAGCTGGGCGGACTTTGGCAGGTTTTTCTGCGACCCTTACCAAGGGGATTCGCCGTTTGATGACG